>Ga0105248_10003007_pt1 | contig 18707 bp, 17 predicted proteins | sample KBSS34metaG_FD_81524 | JGI IMG/M metagenome (GOLD analysis project Ga0105248, IMG submission 81524) | Switchgrass rhizosphere microbial communities from Kellogg Biological Station, Michigan, USA - KBS S3-4 metaG | ecosystem: Host-associated > Plants > Roots > Rhizosphere > Soil | place... | reverse complement strand
TCCGGGGCGAGCATGCCCATCGCGCGCTCGACCAGCTCCTCGTCTGCCTCGCGGGAAGCGTGGTCGCGGAAGTGACGGACGGCCTTCGCAAGCGTTCCGTCCTCCTCGACGTTCCTCACGTGGGACTTCACATCCCCCCGATGGTGTGGGGCGGCCAGCACCATTATTCGCGCGACGCCGTCCTGATGGTGCTCGCCTCCGCCGAGTACGATCCCGCGGACTACGTCCGGGATTTTTCCGAGTTCAAGGCGCTTCGCGCGCGCTCCGGCCCGTGAAGGTACCTTTCCTCTCGCTCAAGCCCATCCACGAGGAGATCGGCGCCGCGCTCGATGCAGCATGCGACCGGGTCCTGCGCTCGGGTTGGTACGTCCTGGGCCCGGAGGTCGAAGCATTCGAGGAGAAGTTCGCCGCTTATTGCGGCACGAAGCACTGCGTGGGTGTGGGAAACGGCCTCGACGCGATGATGCTGGTGCTCCGCGCGTGGGGCGTGGGCGAAGGACACGAGGTGATCGTGCCCTCCAACACGTACATCGCGACGTGGCTAGCGGTGAGCTATGCGGGCGCGCGGCCCGTTCCCGTGGAGCCGGACGAAGCCACCTACAACATCGACCCGGAGCGCATCGAACGCGCGATCACGCGGAGAACGCGCGCGATCCTTCCCGTGCACCTGTACGGACAGGCGGCCGACATGGCGCCGATCCGCGAGATCGGCAAGCGCCGCGGCATCCCGGTGCTCGAGGACGCCGCACAGGCCCACGGCGCCCGCTACCGTGGGAAGCGCGCGGGCGCGCTCGGGAACGCAGCCGCGTTCAGCTTCTATCCCACCAAGAACCTGGGCGCCTTCGGCGACGCCGGCGCGGTGACGATGGATGACAAGCGGCTCGCCCAGAAGGTGCGGGCGCTGCGCAACTACGGGTCTCGCAAGCGTTACGTGAACGAGGTGAAGGGCGTCAACTCGCGGCTCGATCCCATGCAGGCCGCGCTCCTGGGTGCGCGCCTCGACACGCTCGACGTCTGGAACGAACGGCGCGCGCGCATTGCCAGCCGCTATATGGCTGCATTCGAGGATTTGCCGCTGGTGTTGCCCGCAACGCTGCCCGAATCCGCTCACGCGTGGCACCTCTTCGTCGTGCGCAGCAAGCGCAGAAAGGCGTTTCGCGAGGCGCTGCAGGCGCGCGGCGTGGGAACCGACGTGCACTACCCCACGCCGCCTCACCTGCAACGCGCGTACGCGGAGCTCAAGATGCGCAAAGGTGCATTCCCGATCTCCGAGCGCATCCACCGCGAGGTGGTGAGCCTGCCCATCGGCCCGCACATGAGCGAGGCGGAAGTCGACCACGTGATCGAGCAGGTCCGCGCGTCGGCCTGACGATCGATGGCGTCGCGCGGCTTCATCCTGAGCTTCCACTCGCACAACATCTCGGGCAACGGCTACGCCTCCAACGACCACGTGGCGCTGGACCGCGCGCTCGCGCGACTTGCCGAGCTGCGCATCCCCGTGCTGCGGCTACTCGACATGGCGCGCGCGCTTCGCAGCGGAAGGTTCGACTCGTTGCCGGACCGGTTTTCGTGCATCACCTTCGACGACGGCTCCGATTACGACTGGCTTGACCTGGACTTCCCCGGCCACGGACCGCAGCGCGCGATGTACACGATCCTGCGCGCGCATAGCCGCAGCCTGCTCGGCCTCATGTGGATCCGGCGGGCACGCGCCACGAGCTTCGTGATCGCCTCGCGCGAGGCGCGGCGCGAGATCGCGCAGCAGGCCCTGGGCGATGGGCGGCTCATGAGCGATTCGTGGTGGCGGGCCGCGCAGCGCTCCGGACTCATGGACATTGGAACGCACGGCTGGAACCATGTGCACCCCGCCGTGAGCGAGATCGCGGCACAGCCGCAGCTCCACGAGCGATTCGACAGGATCGACAGCGCAGAGGACGCGCGCCTCCAGGTCGATCGCGCGTTCGAGGAGATACACCGAAAGGCTGGCGGGACTGCTGGCCGGCTCTTCGCGTATCCGTATGGCCAGGTGAGCGAATTCCTCGCCGTCCGGCACCTTCCGGCGCAGGACCGGATCGTCGCCGCCGTCACCACCGAGCCCAAGCCCGTGCAGGCGGGCAGCAACCCATGGCGCATCCCGCGCTACATGTGCGGACCCGACTGGTCGGACGAGGCGGGGCTCGACTCGCTTCTGCGCGGCGCGTAGCTAGAAGGGGCCGATCTTCGCGACTTCATCGACCAGGCGCTCGCGCTGGGCGCCATCGATGCTGCGAAACCATTTGGCGATGACGTACTTGCGGTGGGTAGTCTCGTATCCGGCGCGCAGGTCCACCGCCAGCGCCTTGGCGTCGCCGCAGTAGCCGAACCACGCGATGCAATCATCGAGCTCGCGCGCCGCGGCGGCCATCATCATCTGGGCAAGGCCGCCCTGGCCCTGCACTTCGCGGAACTGCTCCCGCGGCAAGCGCCGGTAGAAGCTGCGGCGCACGCACATTCCGCCCTGGAGGTAGAAGTCCTTGTAGCGGATCCAGTTGCAGAACCCGACGGCTTCATCCTTGCCGTCGGGCCAGCGATATGTCGCAACGAACTGACGCCACGCTTGCGGCGGGGTCGGGATGGGTAACGCGTTGTCGCGCGGGACCGGAAAAGGGAATCCGAAGCATTCGTGGAAGAGTTCCGATGCGATGGCAGCCGCATCGGGCGAGCGGAAGATGACGAGCGACCTCCCCAGCCCGCTTTCGGCCATGTCAGCGAAACGCGTGCGGGCTTCCCGCGATCTCACGCGCCGGATTGCCCGCGAAGACGCGTCCGGGCGGCACGTCGCGAATCACGACCGACCCGGCGCCCACCAGAGCACCGGCACCCACTTTCACCTTCGGGGCGATCGTGGCGCCGCCGCCGATGAACGCGTTGGCGCCGATCTCGATGTAGCCCAGTATCGTGATGCCCGCCGAGAGCGTCGTGAAATCGCCCACGCGCGTGTGATGGTTCACGGTGGTGTTCTGCAAGATGATGACGTGGTGGCCGATCTCGGTCTCGGGACAGATCACGCTGCCGGCGAGGATCGTGCTGCCCGCGCCTACGCGTGCGCTGGAGGCAACGGTGGCGCGCGGATGCACGATGGTTTCGAAGCGCTCCGTGCCCACGCCCGCACGCCGGACGATCTCCGGGATCTTGCGAAAGCTCGCGACGCTCGAAATTCCATTCACGAACTTGCAGCCGCTCAGCTTCGGCGCATCCTCGATTCTGCCGATGACCTTCGCGCCCAGCATCACGCGGCCCTGGTTTTCCGGAATGTCGTCGAGGATCCCCTCGATGCGATACGTCGGCCGGATGGTGTTCAGCGCCTCGATCGCATCGATGATGCCGAGCGAGTTGCCCCCGGCACCGAGAATGACGATGGGCGTGGTCATGCGGCCTTGCGCGCGGCCACGTCCGCGATGGCGGCGAAGAAGCGCTGCGAATAGCGCGCGATGCTGGCAATCTCTTCCGCATAAAAGCGGGCCTCGCGCTCGCGCCACGAATCGCGGAACGAGGCGTCGTTGACGGCGCGCGTGGCAAGCTCCACATAATCCTTTCCGTCCAGCGCGCACAACACCGGATACTCGTCGAGCACCGCGCGCGTCACCTGCTCGCGCGAACCGGCTCGCGCCATTAGCCCGCTCCAGTACTGCATCCCGAAGACGGTATTGGAATCGAGGTACGAGAGCAGCGGCACGCTTGCGCCCATGGCCTGGTAGCCGGTGATGCCGCAGCCCAGCGGGAACGTCTCGAGGAAGAGATCGAGAATCGCTGCGTAGAGCGGCGTGTCCACCCAGCCCACGAAGTGGCATCGCGAAGCCAGGCCATGCCGCTGGAAGAACGATGCAATGCCCGCATGCATCGACTGGCCGGTCCATATATAGCCGCACTGCGGGCTGCGTTTCAGGATCTCCACCACGGCCTCGAGGAAAGCAGGGCTCGCAATTTTCTCTTCGCGCGCCAGCGTGCCGAGCAACACCTTCTCGGGAAAGCGCGCACGAAGCTTCTCCACCTCGGCAGGCTCGGGTGTCCGAGCGTCGAGCGCGAGCGGTACCGGGCATACCGTCCACCGCTGGCCATGGAACATGCGCGATTCTTCGCCCCACGAACCGTAGGTGAGATAACCGTCGATCTCCGTGAGCCGCACGGGATGATAGCGGAGCGACCACATCAGCTGCACGGGCGCCAGCCGCATCGCGAGGGCGAAGGTCGCGGTCGTAGGCACGGCCGCCCAGACGACTGTGCCGACACCCTCCTCGGCCATCCGCCGACGGATCCAGCGCAATCGATCGACGAACCCGGCGCCTGGACCCCATTTCGCTGCCGGAAAGGACTCCACCGGGACGCCCAAGGCATCGGCGCGCGCGATGAAATCGGGGCGTCCCTCTCCGAGCGAGTAGATTCGAACCGGGTTTGCGCGATCCCGGTGCTCGAGCAACCGGAACAGCACCTCCGTGTGGCCCAACACGACGCCGGCGTGAAACACGAAGGCGATGCCACGCGCCCGCCGCGATGCGGTGACCGGTTCGGCGAAACGCCGTCCGAGATCAGCCATGGCCCCGCGCCACAACGCGAAGACGCGTTCGTAGTGATCCTCGTCCTCGATCGCTTTCACGAACGCTTCGTAGATGGCCACTTCCGCGCCGAGTGCGTTCTCGGCGTCACCGCGCCTGATGATCTCCAGGAGGATCGCGACCGAGGCTTCGAACGCGCGCGCGGCCAGGGCACCGAGGCCGGCACGGTATGCCGCGCCACCGAGCCGGCAGATGGCATTGACGTCGTAGGCGGGCCCGGCGAGCGCGTGATCGAGCTGCAGGGCGAGTGTCGCGCGCGGATCGGCCTGAGCGGGTGGAGGCGTCACGGGAGGGCGTCATTGTATCATCGGCCACCCATGGTTCCCGGCGAGAAACGACCCGCGACGAGCCGCGAGCTGTACGTGCGGCTGCTCTCCCATGTGTGGCCGTATCGCGCGGCGCTGGCGGGCGGGATCCTCGCGATGATCGTGGGCGGCCTTGCCGATGCGGCCGTCGTGAAGCTGGTGGGCCCGCTCATCGACGAGCTGTTCGTTCGACGCAACCGCGACCTCGCGATCCTCCTGCCACTGGGTATCGTCGCCGTCTTCTTCGTGAGCGGGCTGGCGAGCTTCGTTTCGGGCTACTCGACGCAGTGGGTGAGCCAGAAGGTGATCCAGGATCTGCGCCGTGCCATGTTCGCGAAGGTACTGCGGCTGCCGCCCGCGTACTTCGACGAGGTGGCGACGGCCTCCCTCGTCACGCGGTTCACCTATGACGTGAACAACCTCGCCGGCGCGTCCACCAGCGTGCTCACGAGTCTCGTGCGCGACACGGTCACGATCGTGGCGCTCATCGCGATCCTCCTGTGGTCGAACTGGAAGCTCACGATCGTCACGTTCGTGGTGATCCCTCCGCTCGCGCTGGTGGTGCGCGCGTTCAGCAAGCGTTTGCGGGCAACGAGCCGCGAAGCCCAGCGCGCCGTGGCAAGCGTGGCCGAAGTGCTGGACGAATCCATCGCCAACCAGCGCGTGGTGCGCGTGTTCGGGGGACAGGAGTACGAGGCGGGCCGCTTCGAGGCAGCCGGGCAGGAGCTGCGCCGCCACAACATGAAGCAGGCGGCCGCCGCCGCGGGCACGGTGCCGGTGACGCAGCTCCTCGTGGCCATCGCGATCGCGACCATCGTCTATCTGGCTGCGGGGCAGGCGTTCGCGGGATCCACCGACGTGGGCCACTTCATCGAGTTCATCGGCGCGATGGGACTCATCCTTCAGCCGTTGAAGCGCCTCACCGGCCTGAACGAGCACCTGCAGCGCGGGCTGGCCGCTTGCGAGAGCGTGTTCGGGCTGGTGGATGCGCCGCCCGAGGACGACCACGGCACGGTGACGCTCGATCGCGCGCGCGGCGCGATCGCGTTCAGCCGCGTCTCGCTCTCGTATGCGGCGGGCACGAGGCCCGCCCTCGAGGAAGTCTCGCTCGAGATCCAGCCGGGCGAGACGGTCGCGCTCGTGGGGCCTTCCGGCAGCGGCAAGTCGAGCCTCATCCACCTGCTGCCACGCTTCTATCATCCACAGTCGGGCCGTGTGACGATCGACGGCCACGACCTCGAGTCGCTCACCCTCGAAAGCCTGCGCCGCCAGATCTCCCTCGTCTCGCAGAACGTGGTCCTCTTCAACGATACGGTGGCCGCGAACATCGCGTATGGACGCGCCTCTTCGACCAGCCAGGACGCGATTCGCCGCGCCGCGGAGGCGGCCCACGCGATGGAGTTCATCGGCGCCATGCCGCAGGGCCTTGCCACGCAGATCGGGGAAAACGGCGCGAAGCTGTCTGGCGGCCAACGCCAGCGGATCGCGATCGCCCGCGCGATCCTCAAGGACGCACCGGTGCTGCTGCTGGACGAGGCGACCTCCGCTCTTGACACCGAAAGCGAGCGCGCGGTACAGGCGGCGCTCGAGGAGCTGATGAAGGGACGCACCACGATCGTGATCGCCCATCGCCTCTCGACCGTGGAAAACGCCGATCGAATCGTGGTCATGTCGCATGGCCGGATCGTCGAAACCGGCGCGCACGCCACCCTCCTTGCCCAGGGTGGCGTATATGCGGGCCTTTACCGCCTACAGTTCGCCGCTCCGCCCGCGTAAAACATTGTTACAGCGGTCGTTTGAATTGAATTAATCCGCCAGGTAGGAATCTCCCTACGAGAGGTCGGGCGCGCTGGCCGATGCGCCGCGACCCGCTTGTACGTCAAAATATGACGTTGGGCCACACGCCGATACGGATGACGGAACCAGGCTTCGCATGATGAAAACGCTTCGAATCGCCCTCGCATGCCTCCTCTTAGGAGCAGGAATTGCCTCTGCCCAGGTGGTGCCGGGCGAACCCTCGGTCACGCCGAAATCGGCGCGGCCTGCACCGGTCCTGCGCCTCGCCCCGAAGGCGATTGCCTCCGGCGCGCACCTTGCGCCGGTGACCGACATGGAGCTGCTGCGCCTGCGCGAAAACAACCGCCGTTCCAGCGTCGCCCGCAAGCGACTTGCGGTAGGTATCGAGCGCGCGGTTGCAACAGGAATGGAAGGAAGCGCCGTCGAGGGCTGGACGCCAGTCGGCGGTGGTTTCGCAGCGCAAGGCTCGCTCACTTCGCCGGGCGCCGACGCGATGCGCATGGCGATCGACCTGGCCAACGTCCCCGCGGACGTCGAGATGGTGTTCTTCGGCTCGGACGCACCCGAGGTGCTGGTGGGGCCCGTGAAGGTCGGCGACGTGAAGGATCGCACCGTGCCCTGGTGGGGTCCGATCACCGACGGCGAGACGCAGACCGTGGAGTTCTTCGCGCGTACACGCGCCGGCGCCATGCCGATTCGGCTCACCGCGGCATCGCACGTCTTCACGACGCTCGCCAGCGGCTTCACCAAGCGCAGCCAGGACATCGGCGACGCGGGTTCGTGCAACGTGGACATCAAATGCTCGTCTCTGCAGACCTCGCAGGCATTCCTGAACGCGCGCAGCGCCGTCACGCAGATGGTGTTCAACGATGCAAACACCGTTTTCCTCTGCACCGGCACGCTTCTCAACGACACGGTGCCTTCCACGCAGATTCCCTGGTTCCTGGCCGCGAACCACTGCTTCGACAACGAGGATGCGCCGCTCAAGACCTCATCGCAGATGCAGTCGGTGGCGAACACGCTCTCCACCTTGTGGGCATTCGAGGCGCAGTCGTGCGGATCGCGCACTGTCCCACCGTATACGCAGCTGGTCGGCGGCGCCCAGTTCATCTACAACAATCCGCGCGCGGACGTGCTGTTCCTGCGCCTGAACGATGCGGCCCCTTCGGGCGCCTTCTTCGCCGGCTGGGGCGCCAACGCGCTGGGCTCGAACGTGTCGATGATCACGATCCACCACCCCGAGGGAGACCTGAAGAAGGTTTCGCAGGGAACGACGCTGGGCACCACCAACCCGCCGGTACCCGGTGGCAGCGCGCTCAACTTCACCGAGGTCACGTATTCGAGCGGGACGACGGAGCCCGGCAGCAGCGGCGCGCCGCTCTTCACGTTCGACGGCTCGCAGTACCTGGTGCGTGGGGCGTTGTGGGGCGGCACGGCACTGTGCACCAACCCGACAGGAACCGACAGCTACTCCCGCCTCGATAACGTGATCTCGTCGCTGTCGCCCTATCTCAACCCGCCATCCGGGCCGGCGTATGACTTCACGGACCTGTGGTGGAACCCGAGCGAATCGGGATGGGGCCTGAATCTGATCCAGCATCCCAACGGCATCATCTTCGCGATCTGGTACACGTACGACGCGAACGGAAAGATGACGTGGTATCACGTGTCGACGGGATCGTGGATAGATTCGATGACGTACACCGGGACGCTGTACGCCGTCGCCGGGCCTGCGTTCAGCGTGAACCCGTTCAATGCCGCGATCGTGAAGCGCACCGCGGTCGGCACGGCTACGCTCAGCTTCACCAGCAGCTCGAGCGGAACGTGGTCGTACAGCGTGAACGGCACCAGCGGCTCCAAGTCGATCTCCCGGCTTCCGTTCTGACGTACCGGGCGCCCGCGGCGGGCTAAACTTCCGCCATGGCGCCTTCGCGATTTTCGGCCACCATCGTCACCTTCCATCCGGACGCGGCGCTCTTCGCGCGCGCGGCCGGTTCGCTCGCCGCTGCCGTCGGTCGGGCGCGCGACGCGGGCGTGATTTCGGAAAGCCACGTGTTCATCGTCGACAACGGCGACGCTTCCTCCGCCGATGTGGCGCGGCACGCGGTGAAAGTGCTCGAGGAGTCCGGCATCACCGTTGAACTGGTGACCGGTCATGGAAACGTGGGTTACGGCCGCGCCAACAACCTGGTGCTGCCGAGGCTCGATTCGGAGTTCCACCTGGTGATGAACCCCGACGTGGAGCTCGACCACGAAGCGCTCGTGGCCGCGCTTCGCGCACTGGAGGGCGATCCTTCGATCGGCCTCGTGGCGCCCGACGCGTGCGGCGCAAAGGGTGAGCGCCAGTATCTCTGCAAGCGTTATCCGTCCGTCTGGGTACTGTTCCTGCGCGGCTTCGCTCCCGCGATCCTTCGGCGGGCATTCTCGCGGTCGTTGGATCGCTACGAGATGCGCGACGTCCTCGGCTCGCAGCCCTACTCCCCGGTCCCGCTCGCCAGCGGCTGCTTCATGGTCGTGCGCACCACGCTTTTTCGCCGGCTCGGCGGTTTCGATCCTCGCTTCTTCATGTACTTCGAGGATTACGATCTGTCGCTGCGCGTCGGGCGCGAGGCGAAGGTCGCCTTCGTTCCTTCGGCGCGCATCGTGCATCATGGCGGCGAGGCATCACGCAAGGGGCCGCGCCACGTCTCGTGGTTCGTGCGATCCGCATGGCGCTTCTTCGCCACGCACGGGTGGAAGATCGCCTAGGACTCGCGCGCCTCGCGATCAAGGAACGCCTCCAAAGCGCGCACCGGCTCGTCGCGGCCGAAGATCGCATCACGGCCCCCGGTGATCCGCCGCGAGACTTCGGTGCGACGCTCGCGATCCCTGCCCAGCTCGATCGCATTCGTCACATAGGTTTCCGTATCCGCGACGACCAGCTCCGAAAGGCCCATCGCTTCCAGCATCGCCGCGCTCTGCCGCCCGCGCATGAGGCTGCCTGGCAGCGTGACGATCGGCAATCCCGCGGCTATCGCATCGATCGAGGTGTTGCCCCCGGACCAATGCATCGAATCGAGCATCACGTCGCAGACCGCATTCAGCCGCAGGTAGGCCGCATGCTGGAGATCGGGCTTGAGCATTCGCACGCGATCGGCCCGCACGCCGGCCGCTGCCAGGGCCTCATTCAGGCGCGCGCGGAAGGCGCGCGTGCTCCGCTCGTGTTGCGATTCGAACATCACGACGATCCCGCGCGGATCCTGCGCGAGGATGCGAGCGATGAGCGCGTCGTTGTCAGGATGCATCTTGAAGAGCGATTGCGGCGCGAGATAGAGGGTGCGATCGTGGGGCAGCCCGAACTCATCGCGCGACGGGTCGCCCCGGACGACGGGAAGGTCGTAGTGCGTGCCGAGCCCGGGCAGGAGCGCGAGGCGTTCGCTGTAATGATCCTCGGCGCCCTTGGGCTCCATCGCCTCGCATGAAAGGTACCAATCCATCTGCGTCGAGCCGCTCGTCGTCGGATGTCCCCACGCCATGCATTGCACGGGCGCCAGCCGCATCGCCGCGAATGCACAGATGTCGGGGTGCATCCCGACTTCCGGGTACACCAATACATCGATCTCGTCGGCGATCACCTGGCGCGCGATGGCCGCGAGTGGCCGTCCGGCGACATGGCGAAACGTGGCTGCCGCGGAGGCGATCGCCCGCGTGTCGTCGGCGACCCATGCGTTCGTGTAGTAGACGAACTTCTCGAAGCGTGAAGCGTCGAGTCGCGTGATCCAGGATGCGAAGTAACGCCCGACGACGCAATTGTAGAAATAGTGGCCAAGGAAGCCGACCCGCAACCGCTCGCGCGGCGCCCGGGGACGCGGCTCGAAAAACCCCGGCGCCGCACGCTCGAGGATGCGACGCTGGAATTGCCCATAGCGTCGCTGCAGCGCCCGATCGTCACGCCCCTGATAGGCAAGATAGAAATTGGTCCAGCGCGACTCGATGAGGGCGGATTGCGCGTCGGCGATGATGAAGCGGCCCGCACCCTCGTGGAGCCGCTCCAATCCCGCGGCGTAGGAGGCGCGGCTCTCCTCGAGATGCGCATGGCTCGAGTAAACGTGGGGCAGCGTGAGGCATGCCCCGAGACCGGCGCGCACGTCGCCGGGAAAACGGCTCCATGCCGCGTTGAATTCTCCGCGCGCGCGGTCCTCCTCGTCCATCTCCGCGAGCAGGCTTGCGCGCGCCGTCCACGCCGTCGCCCGCTGCGGTGCACGCTCTATCGCGAGATTGATCGCGCGCATTGCGCCGGCGTAATCCTTTCGGCGGCGCAGAAGGTCGCCCAGCAGAAGCCACGCGTCCGCATTCGACGCGTCGGCTTGCACCGAAGCCTGCAGGTGGGTGAAAGCGAGCTCCGGGTCCGACGTCGAGTGGATGCGCGCCAGGTTGTATGAAGCCAGCGCGTAGCGCGGATCGAGCGACAACGCCTGCTCGAACGCGCGCGCCGCGTCTTCGCGGCGCTCCAGCGCGAGCAACGCGATGCCGCTGTTGTTGAAGGCCCGCGCCGATGGCGTGAGCGCGGCGGCCTGCTCGAAATGCACGAGGGCTTCCTGGTAGCGGCCCCCATCCATGGCCACGACGCCGCGATCGAGTGCGACCCGCGCCGCTTCAGCCGCCTCGTCCATCGGCCCCGTGCTGCCAGCGGTGCTCCAGCCGCACGAGGCCATAGTCGCGCGAGCGTCCCGCGACGGTGATGCGCGTCTCGAGCGTATCGGTCATCAGCAGGCCCTCGGCTTCGAGCGAATGCACGCGTACGGAATAGCGCCCCGGGAGCAGCGCGAGCGGCTCGATGCGCAGCATGAATTCGAAGCGGTTGTCGCCGAGCGCCCTGGGCTGGTAGCCATCCTCGTCCGAATGCGTGCCGAAGACCGGCGTGCCGTCCGCGCGCACGATGCCGACGAGCCCGACCGGCGGGCGGTCATCGGGCGAAGTCATGATGGCGCGCACCGCGAGTCCGCCGTCGGTCTCGAAGACGCCATCGCGAGTGGATTCGAGGTGGACGGACTCTATGCGCGGCACTCGCGATCCGGGGGGTGGACGGCCCGTCGGGCCTTCGACCGCCCGCTTTTCCTCGTGATACGCGAGGTATTCCCGCGTCACATCGAACGCCTCTCCGTACATGCGCGGCTTGCCGTGGTGCAGCCACAATGCCTTCCGGCAGAGCGTCTGGATGTGGAACATGCTATGGGAGCACAGGAGCAGCGTGCCGCCGTTCGAAAGGTAGCCCTGGATCCAGTTGACGCATTTCTGCTGGAAGGATTCGTCGCCGACGGCCAGCACTTCGTCGGTAATGAGGATATCGGGGCGCAGGGAGGTGGCGACGGCAAAGCCGAGGCGCACCCCCATGCCGCTCGAATAATGACGGATAGGCTCGTCGATGAAAGCGCCGATGTCAGCGAAATCCAGGATCTCCTGCTCGCGGGCCTTCATCGTCGCGCGCGGAAATCCCATCAAGGCGCCCGCGAGGTAGATGTTCTCCCGGCCGGTGTAATCCGGATGAAAGCCGCTCCCCAGCTCGAGCAGTGCGCCGACGGTACCCTGCCGATCAACGCGCCCCGCGGTCGGGCGCAACACGCCCGCGACGATCTTCAACAGCGTGGACTTGCCGGCGCCGTTTTCGCCGATGATCCCCACCGATTCGCCGCGCCGGACGGTGAGGTCCACCCCTTCCAGCGCCCGGAAGTGCGGCACCTCCTTGCTGCGGAAGACAAGCGAGAGCATGGTGCGCAAACGGTCGCTGCCCGTCGCCACCTTCGGATAGTCCTTGGTGACACCCTCGAGCGCGAGAAGGGCCGCGGTCGCGGGTGAGTCGTCGCGGCGCATGGTCAGAGGAAATCCTCGAAATGCGGCGCCAGGCGCTCGAAGAAGAGCAGGCCGGCGAAGAGCACCGCCAACCCGGCGACCGCAAGGACCGCGTCATTCGCATGCAGTCCTCCGCCCACCAGGAGGGCGTCGCGAAGACGCTCGGACAGCTGCGCAAATGGATTCAGCCACAACCAGTCACGCAGCGGCTGCGGCACCAGCGTTCGCGGATAAAGTATCGGTGTGGCGTAGAACATGAAAAGGAGGAACGATGCGAGGCCGTGCTCGACGTCGCGCAGCATCACCTGCAGCGCCGCGAGGAATGCGCCGAAGCCCGCCGCGAACGTCATGTAGATCGCGAGCAGCACGACGAGGGCGGGAATTCCGGAGGCACGAATCGGCTCCCCCATGACGCCGAGCACGATGAGCACCGCCGCGAATCCGGCCAGGTGCACGGCATAGCTGGAAAGCACCGATGAATAGACGAGGAGCTGCCGGGGGAACGACACGCGCTCGATGAGGCCGCCATTGGCGCGAATGCTACCGGCCGCGGGTCAGCGCCTCGGTGAACATCACCCATGGCCAGAGCGCCACCGCCACGAACGCCAGGTAAGAGGCCGGCTCGTAGCCCGGGGGGACCCCGACGCGGAAGATGTGGCCGAAGACGAACGAGAAGAGCGCGAGTTGGATCAGGGGATGGGCGAAGGTCCAGCCGATGCCGGAAATGCTGCCCGCGTAGCGCGAAGTGATCTCGCGGCGCGTGAACGACCACAGGAGCCACCGCCAACGGGCAGGCAGCGCGAGGGTAGCGAGGTTCGCCATTGGCGGGCGGCCCGCGGGCCTACGCCGCCGCCCGGGCTCGCTGCTGAGCCTCCAGCATGTGAGCCTTCTCGGCGAACCATTCGCGCGAGTACTCGCAGTCGGCGTATTCGGGGAAATACGGCCCACCGATGGTGTAGTGCACCAGGCTCGCGTCAGGGCGGGGCGCGTCGTAGCCCACGAGGTGGTTCCATCGCGACGGGATATCCCCGATCAGCGCGTCGCTTTCAAGCCACTTGAACTGATGCAGCTCCAGGCCGCTCGCCGTGTTCACGTACTCGGGCGTGAGCGCGCGGCACTTCGCGCAGTTCATGAGCATTACCGACGACCAATTCTTCTTCTGGTACTTCGACTGCTTCTCGCCGAGAAATTTCACTTCCTCCTTCGGCACGTGATTGTGCTTGACCACTTGCACGGCATAGCGCTCGTCACGCAGTGCCCACAGCTTCGCGATATCGTCGAGCACCAGCTGGTCGCAGTCCATGAAGATGGCCCAGCCTTGGTAGTCGCACATCCAGGGGGCGAGGAAGCGCGAGAAAGAGAAATCGGTCGACTGCAGTGGGTTGCGCTCGCGCCCGAAGACCCCGGCGAGCTGTGACAGCATGACGGGCGCGATTGCCACGGGCTGCGATGCTCGCCGGTGAATCGAATGGGCCAGGACGCTGAAGGCCACGGCCTCGCGCGGATCGTAGCCGATGAAGACGCGGATCATCGAGGCCCCTCCGCGGTGCGGGGGAGCGTCATTGCCGGATGTTCGGCTTGAGTTTCTTGATCTCTTCCGCGGACGGGTACTTGAAGTTCGACTTCAATCCACGGAGGTTCTCGACATACACAAAGTTCTTTGGGTCGCCGCGGACGGCATCGACGACGGCCGTCCTCTTGTCGTCGAGGATCTTCTGCTTCTCCACGGCGATCAGGTCGTCCTTCACCTCGGCGAAGGGCTTCACACCGGCCGCGATCCGGTTCTGCAACTTGATCACGTGAAAGCCGTACTGGGTCTCCGTGGGCGGCATGATGTCGCCTGGCTCGAGCTTCCCGATCGCTTCCGGAAGTGGCCTCACGAAGGAGGTGATGACCATCGACCTGATTTCGATCGACGCCTTGTTGTCCGTGTACTCCTCGGCGAGCTTGTGGAAGTCCTCGCCCTTCAGTGCACGGCCGTAGGCTTCCTCGGCACGCTTTCGCGCCTCGTCGCGCGAATACGTCTTCGTGCTCACGAGAATGTGCTCGGCCGTGATCACTTCCGGATTCGAGAATTCTTTCTGGTTCGCCTGGTAGAGCTCCCGCGCGCGTGGTTCCAGGTTCGCGAATTTCGTGTCCTTCGTCACTTCCACCAGATACCGTTCCGCAAGGATGTCCTCAACCGCAATACGGATGCGAGCCGCTATCAGAGGGTCCTTGTCCAAGCCCGCTTCGCGGGCGCGCACGGCCAGTACGCGCCGCACCCAGAGGGCATCGACGGTCGGGTTGATCTTCTCGGAATCGGCGCGGAACTCGTCCCGCAATGCGGGAGGCACGCGCTCCATGTAGGCATCGAAATCGAGAGTGGTCAGCGAGAGGTCCCCGTTGACCACGAGGGGCTTATCGCCGGGGCTCGCGGCCTCGGCAGCCGCGGCGGCGCCGATCGCAAGTGCGATCGAGGCCGCCAGGCAGTGCTTCCAAATGCATTTCATGAAGACTCACGACGAGGATCAGCTGCCGCTGGTATAGAAGGTCTGCCCGCAGGTATGCCCCAAGTTCGTGGGACAGGTGCCCGGCACCACACGCCAGTTCAGGTACCAATCTCCCGTGCCGGGGGGGATCCTGCAGGTGGTGAAGCTTCCCACGGGCCCCCAGTTGAGCACTAGGGTGTCGCCTGCAGCGACGCCGCACACCTGAAGCGGAATACCGAAGTCCGTGTTCGCAGCGGTCGCCGTCTTGTAGTACGAGAAGTCGCCCGGGCAGTTCGAGAAAGCAACCTCGAAGTTGACGCCGCTGGCATTGATAAGCCACGGAGCGAAGTACGCGCTTGCGACATTGACAGGAGCGCCGGCGGGCCACGTCGTCGGCAGCTTGAAGACCTGGATCGTATTCTCAGGCGTAGTGGCGCCCGTGTTTCCGTTGAACGGCGTGCCGGGCGCCGGATTCGTGTAATGCGACGAATCGAGCGCGTAGTTGTTCGTGCCGCCCATGTAGAGCGGCTGGTTCACGATGTTCGCCGGAATGGTGATGGTGGCGCCTGCAAGGTTCGTGAACGTGCCACCGGTCGGCGTCGGCGTTGGCGTGGGCGTAGGGGTAGGCGTCGGAGTGGGAGTCGGCGTCGGTGTCGGCGTCGGGGTAGTCCCGCTCATGCAGGTTACATCTAGCGAGCCGTCACTCGAAGCGGTCAGTGAGTAGCCGTCGCAGTAGCTAAGTACGCTGCCGCCCGAGTTCAACAAACGGGCGCGAGCCGATTGCTTCGACTGGGCCTGTGCGTCAAATGCCGCCGAAACGGCGACAGCCAAAATCGTCAATCCACTTAAGGTCACGCGGTAGCGTGTCATTTGCTGGTTCTCCCTTGAAGGTCCTTGGCTGCGCCTGTCATATGCTCTTTAGTACTTATATCAAACAAGTGGTTACGTGTGCAACTTAAAGTGTTTTCGCCAATGTCGCGGCGGCCGACTAGTTTACCTCGATATAGCCGCTGAAACCGGTTGCAAATCTCACATTTCCGCTTATTTCTTCATCAAAAAAAACAGGCGGGCTTGCGCCCGCCTGTTTGTGTTGCTTCCCCACGAGCTGCTGGGGTGCCAAACGATGCTGCGTTACGGCGTGATCACGGTGCGGTACGAATGTCCGAACAGCGTCAGGTAGTTGCCCGCGCAATTGCCGGCGGTACCACCAGGCGTCGTGCAAGCAATCGACGCATTGGCACGCGAGGTGATCATGAAGCCGGTCACCGGCAGGCCAAAGAACGTGTGCGCCTGCGCCGTAAATACGCCGTTCGCCGTGGTGGGCAGACCGAAGCCGGGCGGGGCGGAGCCAGCCACGTTCGCCGCGGCCAGATCGCCACCGGCGGCCGAAGCGATGCCAGCGACTGCGTTGGTGCCCGTGAAGGCGATGTTGATCCAGCCAGCGTTGAAGCCAGAGGTCACCGTCACCGCACGGACGTTCTTCGAGCCCAGCACGCCGGAACGCGGATCGGTGGAGCTGATGTCCGAGGCGCTGGTGTGGGCGTTGTTGTTGCGGATGCTCACGACCGTCGACTCCCAGCACAGCGTGCTGTTGTTCGGGCCGGGACCAGGCGTCTGCGGCGAGAATCCACCGGGCGGCGGCGTGGTGCTCTGCTCGTCGCGGTCGAAGAACACGAAGTTCACGGCTTCGCACGCACCCGTCGTCGTCAGGACCGCCGTGTACGGCGCGACTGGCGTCGGATTTCCGCCGTAGAACTCGTGCTTGCCCGGGAACGTCATCACCCAGTCGGTGTTCGACCTGGTGTTGAGATCCAAGATGTAGTCGTTCAGCACGTTCGTGTGCATGAACACCGAAGCGACGGCCCTTGCACCGCCAGTGGCGACACCCGAGGGCAGCCACGTATCCGTGACAGCACGGTTGTTGGCCAGCGTCAGGCTGAACGGAGCGGCCGCGGCACCCAGCTGCGGGTTCACCGTCGAAACATCCGCGTAGTACTGCGTGCTGCGGTACGCGTCGAGGGCATCCGCCTTGTAACCCACGGCCGAGCCGTTGGTCACGTTGATCAGCGTGCCTTCGCCGTACAGGCCACCGACCGGCGACGTGAGCAGCGCGAACAGCGTCGCGTTGGTCGTCAGGTCGATACGCATTGCCGAGCAGTTCGGCGGCACCGCGCCGCTCGCGCCGAGGGTATGCGTCACGTTGCTGGCCGCCGTGCCGGTCAGGGTCGCCATGTCGAAGATCTCGACATAACCCTCGCGCGTACGGTCCAGGCCCGTGCCCGGCAGCGCATCAATGCCGGTGATATACGCCGTGTTCTTGAACGGCTCGCCGTTGGCCGGGATGATCGGGTACGTGCAAGACGTCTCGAGCGGGTTGGAGAAGATCGCGGCGGGCGCATCGGCAGCGGAGCCCTGCGGGCCGACCGCGCCGACCCACACGTCGTTGGGCGACAGGTACAGGTTGAAGTCAAGCACCTCCGCCGAGGTACGGCCTTCGCGGAAACGAACCTTGGTCACTTTCGCGACGGTCGAGGTGTTCGTGACGGAGATGTACGTGTTGTACGCGTTGCCGCCGGACGAGTTGACGGTGTAGTACGGATAAATCAGCACCATCCCGGTCCCATCCGGGTTGCGGTAGACGGCTTCCGCAGTCGTGGCGACGCCGCCGAGACCGGCGAGCACCGCACACGTCAGTGCCTTTCTTTTGAACGAGTTCATGTTTTGAGTTACTCCTTTGTGAAGATGTGAAGAGTGATCACTCTCTCTAGAGGTGTACAACGCACGGATATTAGCCTAATTGCCCTGCAACTTACAAACCTGTACAGCCGTCGAAACCTACTTTTCCAAAACGATCCACCAATCCGATTTCTGCCTAATCCACTTCTCGTGTACGGGGGTGCGCATCTTGAGCCCCCGGTACTGGTATTCGATCCAGACATCCACTTCGCACGCGTCGGCCGCGGGGCACTCAACGTGATCCACCTTCGCGCCGGTCCAGAAGCCGCGCCTCAGGGACGAGGCATAGGCTTCCGGCTTCTGCAGCTCGCGTCCCGCGGGGCTGATGTACTGGTAAGCCCCCGCAAAATCGTTTTTCACCAAAAGGTCCCAGCGCTGTTGCGCTCGCTCCGCGACGATTTCCTTGTCGGTGCGACCAAAATTGGCCGTTGCACAACCTCCCAGGAAACCGATCACCACAAGCGCCGTACAGACCGCGCCGATCCTTCTCGATGTCACGCTGCTTCTTCTATCTGCCGCTGTTACGTGGGTGTGATTATCCATGTTGGAGGGGGCGAGTCAAACAAAATCGTAAAAGATATGCAACACTGTTGCGTGCCCGCAACAAGGACCTCGATTTAGCTTTAAGTGTCCTAGTACAAGCCCCTGAATAGTTGGCGCATTCGGGAGGCGTATTGGCAGGCAAAAAACGAGTGAGCATGTCCTTACTTTGGTGGAGTTGCCGGGGTGCCGGATGGAGTCGAGGGAGGGGGTGTTGCAGGGATTGGAGCTGCCCCACTTGAAGCCGGCGCGGGTGGGATGGGGGCCGCGGTTGGAGGGGGTGAAACGGCAGGCGGAGATGCGGCGGCCGCGGCTGGCTCCGGTTGCACGATCGCTGGCGATGGTGCCACCGTCTGGGGCGCTGGAGCGTTCGGCGGCAACGCCGTGCTGCTCGGCGTCAAGTGAGGAAGCATCCCCTTCAAGCTGGGTAGGCGTTC
>Ga0105248_10003006_pt1 | contig 18710 bp, 17 predicted proteins | sample KBSS34metaG_FD_81524 | JGI IMG/M metagenome (GOLD analysis project Ga0105248, IMG submission 81524) | Switchgrass rhizosphere microbial communities from Kellogg Biological Station, Michigan, USA - KBS S3-4 metaG | ecosystem: Host-associated > Plants > Roots > Rhizosphere > Soil | place... | reverse complement strand
CCGATTGGCTCGCTGACGCAGATGGGCACGATCCGGCTGGGCAAGCGGACGGATGGACATTCGCCGCTGATCAGGGATTTTGTGCCGCTGGCGGATCTGGACGATGTTGTGTTCACTGGTTGGGATATTTTTCCGGACAACGTGTACGAGGCCGCGGCGCATGCGAAGGTGCTGGATCACGACCAGTTGCAGCAGATCAAGCCGTATCTCGAAGCGATCAAGCCGATGCCTGCGGTGTTTGACCAGCACTATGTGAAGCGGCTGAACGGCACGCACGTGAAGAAGGGCAAGCACAAGTGCGATTTGGCGCAGCAGGTGATCGCGGATATCGAGTCGTTCCGGTCGACGGTGGATCGAGTGGTTGTGCTGTGGGCGGGGTCGACGGAAATCTTCCTGGAGCCGACGGCGGTGCATGAGTCGATTGAGGCGTTTGAGAAGGGGATGGTGGACAACGATCCTTCGATTGCGCCTTCGCAGATCTATGCGTATGCGGCGTTGAAGTCGGGGGTTCCGTTTGCCAATGGCGCGCCGAATCTGACCGTCGATCTGCCGGTGATGGTGCAGTTATCGAAGAAGTATGGTGCGCCGATTACGGGTAAGGATTTCAAGACGGGGCAGACGTTTATCAAGACGGTACTGGCGCCGGCGTTCAAGGCTCGGATGCTGGGCGTGGCGGGCTGGTATTCGACGAATATTCTGGGCAATCGCGATGGCGAGGTGCTGGATGATCCGGAGTCGTTTAAGACGAAGGAAGAGTCGAAGCTGGGTGTGCTGGACTTTATTCTGCAGCCGGAGCTGTATCCCGACTTATACAAGGATCTGTATCACAAGGTGAGGATCAACTACTATCCGCCGCGTGGGGATAACAAGGAAGGCTGGGATAACATCGATATTTTTGGCTGGCTGGGTTATCCGATGCAGATCAAGGTGGATTTCCTTTGCAGGGACTCGATTCTGGCGGCTCCGATTGCGCTGGATCTAGTGCTGTTTCTCGATCTGGCGAAGCGCACTCCGCAACTGGCGAATATCGGCATTCAGGAGTGGCTGAGCTTTTACTGGAAGAGCCCGCAGACTGCGCCTGAGCTGTATCCGGAGCATGATCTGTTTATTCAGTTGATGAAGCTGAAGAATACGCTGCGGCACATTATGGGCGAGGACTTGATTACGCACCTGGGGCTGGAATACTACGACTGAGTTCCACGCATAACGAGCAAGTCAGACCCATGCCGGAACGAGAGTTCCGGCATAGGTGTTTTTGTGGGATAGGAGTGGCCGGATTATCCGCCTGCGGCGCGGGCCACAATCAACTTTGGCGACGCTTTGCGGCTTGGCGTCAGTGGGATTGGCGCGGCGGTGGTTGGGGGCAGGCGGAAGTCGGCGATTCTGCTATGCATCTGCACGGAGAGCTGGCTGAGTTCGGAGCATGCCTGGGAAGCCTGATAGGCTGCTGCTGCAGAGCGTGAAATGGCCTGCACGATGACATTCAAACTTTGATTGAGCTCTTCGGTGGCGACGGCCTGTTGATTGGTTTCGGTGGAGACCTGGGCCATGATGGCTTCCATATTGGCCACCGAGTTATGGATGGTCTTGAAGGAATCGCGGGTGGTTGCGGTGAGGGCGACGCCTTCGGCGATGAACTCATGTTCGACGCGAGTCTGTTCGATGGCGGCACGGGCTTGTTGTTGGATGCTGACGATCATGGCTTCGATTTCTCCGGTCGCCGAGCCGGTTTGTTCGGCGAGCCTTCGGACCTCTCCGGCGACGACGGCAAACCCTTTGCCGTTTTCGCCGGCTCGTGCGGCTTCGATGGCGGCATTGAGGGCGAGGAGGTTGGTTTGCGAGGCAATTTCGCGGATGAGGCTGGCGGCGCGGCCTATATCTTCTGAGTGTTTGGCGAGAACTTCCAGGCTTTGCGAGACGACGGTGGACTGGCGTGTAATTTCGGTCATCTTCGATGTGGTCGAGGTGACTGCCTGATCGCCCTGCCGAACGGCATCCGCGGTTGTGGAAGCGGATTGGGAGGCATTGGCGGTGTGCCGGGCAACTTCTGAGAAGGAGCTGGCCAGTTCCGTGAGAGTGGCGGCGACATGCTCGGTCTGCTTGCGCTGCTGGTCCGCGCCGTGGGCGGTCTCGTTGGAGGAAGCAGCCAGTTGTGTAGCGGCTGCGGAGACCTGGGAACCCATCTGGAACATCTCGCGGATTACTCCGCGCAGGGTTGCCCTCATGTGGTTGACGCTGGTCAGTGCGGCACCCAGGGCGTCGCGGGTGTGGACGTCAATGTCCTCGCCGGAGAGATCTTTGGCTGCGATGGATTCCATCGCCAACTGCGCGCTGCGGACGCGGTTGCTCACGATGCGGATGGTCACGATTCCAGCGGTTACGGCGACCAGGAAGCTGAAAGCGATCATGCTGGAAGAAAACCAGATGGCCTGTGTAGAGATGCGCGCCTGCCGCAGGTGCCTGTCTGCCGCGAGGTCAGCGGTGTAGGCGACGTAGCTGGCGAGCGGTGTTTGAATAGCCTTGCTCAAAGCGACGGATTTGGGCATTTCGGCGAGCATGTCGTCGGTTTTTCCGTCGCGGCCGAGGGTGAACATGGTTTGCAGTTCGGATTCACCGGCATCCCAATTGCTCTTCATCTTGTAGAGGAACTGCAGTGCGGTGGCGTCTTTGGTGTCGGATTCAAGTTTGTTGTAGATCGCGGCAAAGTCGCGAGCGGCCTCGGCGCAGCGAAGGTCGCCACGGTCAGCGGGCTTGAGAAAGAAGGCTCTCGATGTGGCCTGTTCGCGTTGTTGCAGGGTGGCGAGTTGCTGTGCGAGGCGGGCATGTTCCGATTCGCTTGCCGCGGAACGAGCGCTTTGCTGTACGAGGATTTGCCCGCGGACGGAGATGATGCCTGCACAGGTTGTCGTGAATAAAACCAGCCCGAATCCGAGGGCAAGCAGTTGTTCCAGGCTTACTTTCTTACCCATGTGGAACGACTCCTTTTTCATGCTTTGAGCATCTTCCAAGAAAATTCCTGGATTCCCGATGGTTATCGGCAGTCGGCCGGTCAACGTGAGCGGAGAAGTTTGGCTGCGTGTGTGGAGGCCTGGCTAAACCTTTCCCGCTTAAGGCCGATATGGGCGGTATCGATTCCGATTCCGAAGCTGCCGAGGGGCATATGAGACGAACGACCTGTCTGGCGGGAGCCGTGGTTTTGTTGTGTTCTTCACTGGTGGTGCAGGCGCAGTATGATCCAGTGCGAAGAGGCGCGGATGCGCTGCATGAAGCCAGTGGAGGAAAGCTGTCACTCCATCTGGAGGAACGAACGCGGTGGGAGGAGAAGTTTGGCGTCACCTTTGGAAAGGACGTGAACCAGCAGGATATGCTGAGTCGGCTCCGTATTGGGATGGACTACAAGCCGAGTTCGTGGGTGACGATTTCGGGTATGGGGCAGGATGCGCGGGCGCCGTTTTTTGGCAAGCCTGCGCCGAATTCCTTGCGCGACATGATCGATCTGCACGAGGCGTATGTGGATTTTGGCAGCAAGTCGAGCCCGATCGACTTTTCCTTTGGGCGGCGCATGCTGAACTATGGCGAGACGCGGGTGATCGGTGTTCCGCAATGGAGCAATGTGGCGCGCACCTACGATTTTGGCCGCTTGGAATATAGCAATAAGCGGATGACACTGGATGCGCTGATGATCTCGCCGGTGATCGTGAAGACCGATTCCTTCAACAAGCCGGAACTGGGGAACCGGTTCTGGGGAACCTACGATGTGTTTCCCGGGGTATGGCGGGGATCTTCTATGGACGTGTATGCGCTGCGGCATTCGCAGAACAAGATCGGCGGCTGGACGGGCAAGGGGACGCTGGGCACGAACAGTTTTGGAGCGCGGTTGTATGGCCCTCTGCCGGGGAAGTTTGCCTATAGCCTGGAGGGAATCGGGCAGACCGGGCATGCCGGGCTGGTCGATCAACGGGCCTATGCGTGGTTTGCGGGGATGACGAAGTCTGTCAAGGTGGGACGGCTTCCGATCGATCTTTCGGCGGAGTTCAAGGAGGCTTCGGGATCTCGGGCTGGATCGTCGCACAGCGCAACATTTGACCAGATGACTCCGGCCAACCATGACAAATTTGGCCATCAGGACTTGTTTGGATGGCGCAATCTGGAGACGTTCAAGACGCTGGAGACGGCGAAGCTGACGAAGGCGCTGGCGCTGAATCTGATGTATACGAATGAGAGTCTCTTCAGCGCGAGCGATTCGGTTTACAGCAGTTCGGGGGGAAAGATCGCTACCGATGCGAAGGGGAAGTCTGGACGGCATGTGGGGCAGGAGTTGGATGCCTTTTTGACGGTGCGGGCCGGGCGGAATACGTTCTATGCGGGGTTTGGGCATTTTTTCAAAGGGGAGTTTATCGATAAGACGACGTCGGGGATCAATCCGCGCTACTTCTACATTGCTCAACAGTATGTTTTGAAATAGCGCCGGTTGGCGCGAGACGCTCTCATCTGCTCAAACGCGTTGAGGCCTCATCCATAGAGGATGGGGCCTCTTCGCTTTTTCAAGACGGCTCGGTGCGATGGGTTAGGCTTGGAAAAGCTGGATCGATGAGCGACCTGTTCGAAGGAGAGAGTTTGATGGGCGAGTTTGTGACGTTGACGACGGATGGCGGGCTGGAGATTGGGGCTTATGTGGCGCGGCCCGCGGGGGAGCCGATTGGCGGACTGGTGGTGGTGCAGGAGATTTTTGGGGTGAACGCGCATATCCGGGAAGTGGCCGATGGCTGGGCGAACGATGGGTTTCTGGTGGTGGCTCCGACGATCTTTGACCGGTTTGAGAAGGGTGTGGAACTGGACTATAGCCCGGAGGGATGGAAGGTTGCGATGGGGTTTGCCGCGAAGCTGAATCCGGTGCAGTCGCTGGATGAGGTAGGCGCGGCGGCTGCCTATGCGGCGAAGGAAACAGGGAAGAAAGTCGGCGTGATTGGCTACTGCTATGGCGGGTCGATGGCGTGGCTTTCTGCAGCGCGGCTGCCGATTGCTGCTGCGGTGGGGTACTACGGAGGGTTGATTCCTAAGCTCATCTCCGAGGAGCCGAATGTGCCTGTGATGCTGCACTTTGGATTGAAGGATACGCATATTCCGGTGGCTTCAGTGGAGGCGGTGGCGCAGAGGCATCCGGAGGTGACGATTTACTGGTATGAGGCTGGACATGCGTTTAACCGGGCGGCTGATCCGACGGCGTATGTGCCGGATGAGGCGTTGGTGGCTAGGTCGCGATCGCTGGTGTTTTTGAAGAAGCATCTGGGGTAGTCGCGGATTACTTTCACTGGCCATATACTTGTCTTCAACACGATATGCGGCGAGCAATTCTTGTCTTCATGCTGGGGATCTTCTTCTCGGCTTTATTTACAGCTGCCATCTCGGTCTATTTATTCCACGATGTGGATAAGGACCAGATTGGCCACTGGAATGAAGCGTTCGTAGGACAGTGTGCGGAGATCGTTTTATTCACGTTAGTAATTGGCGGGGGAGTAGGACTGCTGACTATGCTGGGGCGGTATCTTTTTCATCTTCGGGAATACTCGCCCCGTACAATGCTGGGTCTCTTTCTAGGCATCGGTGTTACGGTCTTTCAATACCCTTGGGAGTTCACGGCTAGAAGGGAATTTCCAGGACTAGCGGATATCTCCCGCGCTCTTTACTTAGTCGCTGCTATCGCAATCTGCGCCATTATTATTGTCCGCGATAACTTCAGGCAGACAAAAGCAAGCCAGCATCCGACCACTTAATTCGGCAATGCCTACTCGTTTTCTAATCAACGCCGGGACGGGCAACTGCGTACATCTGGGCGGTGATTTCGTCGTATGAGGCCGTTGCGATCTTTGCCTGATTTGCATAGGCCGAAGTGGGTGCGGTCTACGGCTCCGGTGGCGCGGTCGAACATGGGGAAGGGTGCCCCGGCTGTGTCAATCGTTTTGAGGATCAGGCGGCGGCTATTGCTGTTGGGGGCAGGCGGCGGACGGTGAGGACGGTGATGTCGTCTTCCTGGCCGAAGTCTTTGGCGGCGTCGGCGATGAAGAAGGCGGATTGATTGCTGAGGTTGCGGACGCGGTCAAATCCAAACAATTCGCCGCTGGGTTTGCGGGCTTCGGGGACGCCGTCGGAGATCATGAGGAGGCGGTCGCCGGGGTGGAGGTAGAGGCGGGTCTCTTCGTAGGTGACTCCGTGGAGGACGCCGAGGGGCAGGCCGCCGGGGAGAAGGACTTCCTGGCTGTTGAGGTATGGTGGCGGGTGGCCTGCGCTGGCGAGAACGAGTTCTCCGTTGGGAGCAAAGTAAGCTGCCTGGCAGGTGGTGAGGCTGGTGCTGCCGACGAGGACTTCGTTTAGGCCGTTGAGGAGGCGGGCGGGCTCGGTCTGGGGGCTGCGGCGGAGTGCGCCCATGAGCATGGAGACATTCATGGCGGCCTGGAGGCCGTGCCCGGCGACATCGCCGATGACAACGAGTAGACCGCCATCGCCGGTGGCCTGGATGTGGAAGAAGTCGCCGCCGACTTCGCTGGCGGGGGTGTAGACGGTGTCGACGTGGAAGCCCGGGGTTTTGGGGGATTCGCGGGGAATCATCAGCTCCTGGACGCTGCGGGCTGCGGCTAGTTCGCTGGAGGCGCGTTCGCGCTCGCGGTGAATGCGCTGGAAGCGGACAAAGATGATAACGATGATGACGAAGACACCGGCGAAGTCGGCGATAGCGGAGAAGTGAATAGGGACTGGTCCAGCCTGAAAGGTCAGCGGCGACTGAATGGTGGAGCCCATGATGCTGTTGGCGCCGGCGGTCGAAAGCAGTTCGCCCATGCCGACGAGGCCTAGAAGGAGTGGTACGAGGAGCAGGGCTGCCTCGTAGTTACGCTTGATTGCGGCGACGGTCAGGGTAATGCCGGTGAAGAGAGTCCAGGAGATGGTCCAAAAGATGGCAAAGATGATGGAGACGACGAAGGCGATGGCAAAGGGTTTGCCATCGCGAACCATATAGAGCAGAGGACCGATGGTAAGCAGAAGAGGGGCTGAATAACGCAAGGCAACGATGTACCAACGCTTGCGAAGGGAGAGGAAGGCGACGAGGAATTCGAAGTAGGAGTAGGCCGAGACGGTCAGGAGCTGGAAGACGACGGCGGCCATGGTGAGATGTTCGAGGCGGGCTGTGCTGCCGACGAACTGCACCCAGGCGAGGGGGGCAACCATGATGAGGTGGAGGCCGAGCCAGAGGTACTCGGGGTGATCCTTTTGCGTGTAGAAGAGGGCAAGAAGGAAGAGACCGAAGAGGATCTTGATGCCGTTGTCGATGAGGCTGGGGAGCTGTTCGAAGAGGACGGCGTTTTCCCAGAGGCTGAGGTGGGCACGAAGATCTTCTTCCTGACCGAGGAAGAAGGTGCGGTTGGCGAAAAAGCTGGTATAGGCGTCGAGGCCGAAGGGGACGAAGGGGATGCGGACGGCGAGGATGAGCGAGCTCTGATCGGCGGGAATGTCGATGGGATAGATGCGGGAGATTTGCTGGAAGGCCTCGGGCGCGGCGCCGTTGGGGCCCTCGGGGATGATCTGCTTGCCGTTGACATACATATCCATACCGACGGTCTGGGAGCCGATGGATATCTGCGAGTTGCGGGTCACGGGCAGTCGGACGAGGACGACGAGTGGGCCGTGTTTGGCAGGGAGCTGGACGTGGAGGCGGAACCAGGCAAAGGGGCGGCCGCCGCCATCGTGCGGATGGGCACCGCGTTCAGGGCCTGAGGGCGGGGCGTTTTCCGCTTCGCCGCCGGATTCGTCTACTTCAGCGAGAGCCTCTTTGGCGTCGCGGATGGGCCAACCTGAGTCGTCGAAGTCGGGCTGGGCTGGCGCGGTACCGTGGGCGATGCCAAGGCGCCAGTTGTGGTCGAGCCGGACGGGATTGCCCATGGAGGTGGCGTCGAAGACTACGGACTCTCCGGGTTTGGGGATTTCGCCTTTTGGTGGGCCGACTTTAGGGCGCAGAAGCTGGCCTATGGAGGAGTCGGGCGGCGGCCCGTGGGGGTGGTCCTGTGGTTTCGGAGTCTGAGCGGAAAGATGCCCGAGGGTGATGCAGAAGAGGAGAGCGGTGGCAAGGATACAAAACCGAGATGCAATGGATCGGGAGGGCATGGGAATGCGAGCCTGCAGGTTCATCGGCGAGATTCTCGGCGTACGGAGAAGCCTTGGACGGAAGTGCATCGTGCCCTCCACTTTATCCCAGTCGGCGGTCAGTTCCAATGAGGAAGACGAGGTAGAGAACGGGAATGGTTACCTGAACTGGTTAAACGATGGTGGAAATACAAATGCGCAGGGTCAAAAACAGTTCGCGCTGGAGATGCCAAAGAGCGCATACTGGCGTCTAACAGGGTGGAGTTGCATCCGGAGCACGGTTGGGTGCGCCTGCAGGGAGGTTGGACGATGAGTCTAGCGAATCGGATGGGTATTCGGATTTGGTTGGCGGCTGGTGCGTTGGCGGTGTGTGTGCTGCCGGGTTTTGGCCAGAGTAGCGATTCAACGAAAGACTCTAAAGACTCTGCTCCTGCGGCTTCAGCGCCGGCGGACGCTCCCAAGGACGATTCCAAGAATGGTCCGGCGGTGAATGGCAAGGTGGCAGACCAGGCCAAGGCTGCAGCAGCGGCCAAGACTCCTGTGCTGGTCGAGCCGGGCAGCCAGAAGGTGGATGTGAAGAAGGGCAGCGTCGACGATGTGGACGCGGTGGGCAACCGTGACATCGGCGGGCGCGGCATGGGCAACTGGTATTCGACGGACTCCGAGATTCGAATGGGGCGTTCGTATGCGGCGGAGATCGAGAAGAGCACGAAGTTTATCAACGACCCGGTGATTACGGAGTATGTGAACCGGATCGGACAGAACCTGGTGAAGAATTCGGATGCCAAGGTGCCGTTCACGATCAAGGTGATCGATTCGGACGAGATCAATGCGATGGCGCTGCCGGGTGGGTTCTTTTATGTGAACTCCGGGTTGATTCTGAATGCGGATGAGGAAGCGGAGTTGGCCGGGGTGATGGCGCATGAGATTGCGCATGTGGCGGCGCACCATGCGGCGCGACAGATGACTCGTTCCAACATGGCACAGATCGGGATGGTGCCGCTGATCTTCATTGGCGGCTGGACGGGTTACGGAATTTATGAGGCGGCCTCGATTGGCGTGCCGCTGACGTTTTTGAAGTTTTCGCGTGAGTTTGAGGGACAGGCCGATTATCTGGGCGTGCAGTATATGTATCGAGCCGGGTACGATCCGCAGGCGTTTATTACGTTCTTTGAAAAGATTCAGGCGCTGGAAAAGCGGAAGCCGGGTGCTGTTTCGCGGGCGTTTTCGGACCATCCGCAGACGCCGGACCGGATCGAGCATTCACAGGAAGAGATTGCAAAGATTTTGCCGGCGAAGGACGAGTACACGGTTACGACTTCGGAGTTTGACGATATCAAGGCGCGGCTGGCGCGGATCGAGAACAAGCGCAGGCTTACGGATTCGAAGGATAAGAACAAACCTTCGCTACGGAAGGCGAGTGCTTCGAAGGACGACAAGCCTGCGGCTCAGACGGACCCCAACTCCACAGGCGACGACAAGCCGACGCTCAAGCGGCGCGAGGATAAGGAATAACGCCGCAGTGCTCAGCGATGCAGGGTGTCGCTGATGGTGCGGGCTTTGGTGCTGAATCGGGGTGCGGTTACTATATTGGAAGAGGTTTCTCCCCCGGAGGCCTGGTCGATCGTCTTGCCGATACTTGATTGGCATGGATGAGTTGGTCGAGCGGTTTTGTCGGGGACGATCTCGCGACCGATATGAAGAAAATCCTGATCATTGCAGTTGTCTTTCTGTTCATCGTGGTGCTGACGAATCTGGCGAACCGGATTCCGGCGGACGAGGGCCCAGGAACGTCTTTCAGCCTGAAGGCACAGAAAGTTGTGGCCTGCTCTCAGAACGAGATTGTGCTGGTGGACCCGCATCAGAAGGCGACCAGGCTGGATAAGGACGGCAGCTGGCCGGATTGTGGATCGTTCCAGGCGGATCAGGTGCAGGACTTTTACCTCTCGCGCGGCGAGAAGACGCATTTTCTTGGGTTTGAGAAGTCGGCCTGGTGGCGGAAGATCAGGTAGGCTGAAGTTTCCTGAGAGAGAAGCGGATTCTCTTCGGGAATGACACCTAGAACAGCAGAAGCAGATCCTTCGCTTTGCTCAGGATGACAACTGCCTGGTTTGGAATGACGGCTGCTGAGGGTTAGCAGCCGTTTTTGCATCTTGCCATGATGGCGTCGTGCAGGCGCTGGCGGACAGTCTTTGGGAGTTCATAGACTTCGTGGCTGCGGTAGATCTCGATGGTCTTGCGAGTGGTGGATAGGGTGACCTCGCAGTGGTCGCAGCCTTTGAGGTGCTCCTGCAGCTGGAGACGGGTTTGCGCCGATACGTCGTCGTCGATCAGTTCGTCGAGTAGCGCTAGAAATTCTGTGCAGGTCACTTCTCACCAGCCTTCTTTTTGCGGAAGTACCGGCTGAGGCGTTCGCGGAGTTGCAGGCGCGCACGCAGGAGCCTTGATTTAACGGCGGGAACGCTGAGTCCCAGAGTTTCTGCCGTTTCTTCCGTGGAGAGCCCATCCACGTCTCTCAGCACAAAAACTATGCGGAAGCCGTGGGGCAATCCCTGAATTGTTTTGCGCAGAATTTCGGCTAGTTCTGCCTGGCCGTAATTCTGCTCCGGATTGGGACTCCAGTCGGCGAGGTCCCGGGGGACGCTGCCTTCGTCGGTCTCAATGTCTTCGTCGATCGAAACCATCTTCCCGGTGCGGCGCTTGCGCAGGCGCATGAGGGATTCATTGACTGCGATGCGGACCAGCCAGGTGTAGAACTTGCTGTTTCCCTGGAACTGATCGAGCTTTTCGTAGGCCTTGAGAAACGCGTCCTGAACTACGTCCTGCGCGTCTTCGCGGTTTTGCGTGATGTGCTGCGCAATGCGGAAGATTTGCCGGTCGTACTTATTGACAAGCGTCTCGAAGGCATGAACATCCCCCGTTCGCGCGCTGGCAACCAGCGCTAGATCGGGATGCGGTTCTGTCTCTCCTGTTACTTGGATGGTCGCCATGCGTGATGGTTGCGAAATTTCCGCTGCCTTTCCGTCGGAGGGTCTTCGATTCGCCGGTCACTTTAGTGTAATGGACGGAGCTTGGGGTGACCAAGGGGCAATGGAGGCTGGACTGAGCGATCACGTCTGGAGCTTGGAAGCATTGATTGCTCTCTTGCCTGAACCAGTCGCAAAAAATTCGTGGCCCGTATAAGAGGAGTGTAGCGGCCTAAACTGAGACCGTGAGAGCATGGCGAATATGGGACTAGTTTCCAAGGCTTTCGACAAGCTTCCGGACTGGGCGAAGATCGTTCTAAGTATCTGTGGAATCGCAGCGATAGTGTATGGCTTGATCACTGAAGGCCCAATTTACTTATTGAAGGCACTTCTCAAGCCTGTTCCATAGTTTCAAACTGACCCACTACCGGCGCTCGGGAGAATGAGGATACAGGAAAGCCTAGGGGACTGAGCCGTCTCGTAACACGGCAGTCCGGGCTGCAACATTTCACGCGACGCCGGAGATGGCTGTGGCTAGGATGGCGGCATGAAAAACCTTGTCGCACCTCTCTCCGAGATTCCTCTTCTTCCGCGCTGGAAAAGGCTTGCGCGGGGCGCTGCCTTTTTGGCGATGACGTTGGCCCTGGTGGCTGGATCACGAACGGCATGGGCTGCGGAACCGGAAAAGATACCTATGACGGCGGACCACTGGTCTACGGTCGCCGGCGCGGTGAACTTTATCGATTACAAGGGAAAGCCATCGATTGAGCTGGTGGCCGGCAACTATGCCCAGCATATTAAGACTGGTTCGACGGTGTTGAAGGACTTCACTTTTCGCAACGGGACGATCGAATATGACGTAGCTGCGACGGGCAGCATGGGTGCTGGATTTGTCTTCCGGCGGGCGGACAAGGACAACTACGAGATGTTTTATCTGCGTCCGAGGCCGAAGTGCGAGGAGGCTCCGGATTGCGTGCAGTATGCGCCGGAGACGCATGGGGTGCTGCTGTGGGATGTCTTTCCGCAGTACCAGGGGCCTGCTCCGCTGCGGCAGGACGAGTGGAATCATGTGAAGCTGGTGGTCTCCGGAAAGCGCATGAATATCTTCATCAATGGGGCGGCACAGCCGACGATGAAGATTGGGCGGCTGGAAGGCGACGCGGAGGATGGGGGCCTGATGCTGGCCGGGCCGGGAATCTTTGCCAATCTGACTGTGACTCCCAATGCTACGGAGGGTTTGTCGACGGAGCCGGAGGCGGACGCTACGGATGCTGATGGACGGCTGGTGAGGAGTTGGTGGCTCTCACCTTTCTCGAAGCTGGAGGCCGACCGGGCTCCGGTGCTGGCGGATATGCCGGCGGGTTCGGCGGCTTGGACCGCTCTCAAGGCTGAGCGCAGTGGGCTGGTGAATGTGAGCCGGGTGTATGGGCAGCCTGTGGGGCAGGGGGTTCGCACTCTGGCGTGGCTGAAGACTACGATTCATTCGGATAAGGCGCAGCAAAAACATGTGCAACTAGGATGGGCGCGGGAGATACAGGTATATGTCAACGGACAGCTGATTTTTGCGGACAAGAACCTTTACCAGCCGCCGGAGGCGCGCAAATCGCCGGATGGACGGCTGTCGCTGGACAACGGTTCGTTGATGCTGCCGCTCAGGGCCGGTGATAATGAGGTGGCTGTTGCGGTGGTCACGGACTTCTATGGCTGGGGGCTGGAGATGCGCCTAGATGATGTGAAAGACCTTACGCTGGCTGGGCAATAGCAGTTATGGCTGGGAGGCGTGCGATATCGAAACGATGAGCCGATCTACGGTGGGCGTTCGGTGGATGAACCAGAGGTGGGGCCGCTTGTTGTTTGCGGCCCTGCTGTGGAGCGTGATCGGCGTACTGTTTGCGCTGCCCGGGTTGGGAATGCCGGGGCAGAATCGCATGCTGCTGGGCTCGCTGGCGCAGTGGTGGTCGTGGGGGTTGGTGACGCCGCTGATCTTCTGGGTGGACGCTCGGCTGCCGGTCAAAGAGAAGCAGTTGGGGATTCGGATTCTGGCTCAGCTGGTGCCCAGCCTGATGTTGACGCTTGGCTATTTCTACGTGTTCTCAGCGGTGCGGGCTTTGCTGGGGATGGGTGAATGGAATGCACTGCTGGGAATGAGCATTCTGAACAATGCCTTTCGCGGCGGGATCCTGTGGAGTCTGCTGGTCTACTGGCTGATCTTTGGAGCGCGGCAGACGTATCGCTACTACGAGCACTACCTGGCGAGCGAGCTACGGCTGGAGCGGATGGAGCGCAGCTTTTCGCAGGCGCGGTTGAATGCGCTGCGGATGCAGTTGGATCCGCATTTTTTGTTCAATGCGCTGAACACTATTTCTTCACAAGTCGAGCGGGATCCGAGGCTGGCGCGAAGCATGATCGAGCATCTGGGCAACCTGCTGCGGCTTTCGCTTGAAGCTCGCGACAGGCAGGAGGTGCCGCTGGTGGAGGAGATGGCTTTTCTGGACCACTATGTCGCGATTCAGAAGATACGGTTTGGAGCGAGCCTGCGCATTGAGACGAAGATTGATCCCGAGGTGAAGTATGCGCTGGTGCCTTGTCTGGTGATGCAGCCGCTGGTGGAGAACGCGATACGGCATGGGATTTCGCGACGGACCTCCGGCGGGTCGGTGACGGTGACGGCGGAGCGCGTGGAAGAGCGGGTGGAGATTCGCGTGGTGGACGATGGAGTTGGGCTACCGGTGGGTTGGACACTGCAGGATTCGAGCGGACTGGGGCTATCCGTTACGAAGGAGCGAATTGCTGGTCTACACCCGGATGGCGGTAGCCGGTTTGCTGTGATGCGGCGAAGGGGCGGCGGGACGGAAGTTGCGATAACGTTGCCGCTGCGGTTTGCGGAAGGGAATGTGGATGATCGCGCCGCGAGCTGATGGATTGCGTGTGCTGGTGGCAGACGATGAGGCTCCTGCCCGGCAGCGCCTGATCGATCTGCTGCAGAAGGACGCGCAGGTGAGGAAGATTGTTGAAGCCGGGGATGGATTGGCCGCGGTTGCGATGATTCAACGCGAAGCGCCGGACCTGGTCTTTCTGGATGTGCAGATGCCGGAGCTGGATGGCATGCGCGTTGTGGAGGTGGTTGGCGCTGCGGCGATGCCACTGACCATCTTTGTGACTGCGTACGATCAGCACGCAATTCGTGCGTTTGAAGCCAATGCGCTGGACTACCTGCTCAAGCCTTTCAGCGATGAGCGGCTTGAGGCTGCGCTGGCGCGGGCGAAGGCGCGGCTGGAGGAATGCAGCATGCGCGAGTTTGGCCGCCGGGTGATGCAGATGGTCTCTGCCAAACCGGTGACCACTCGTTATCTGGACCGGCTGGTGGTGAAGTCGGCGGGGAGTACACGGTTCATTCGCGTGACGGAGATTGACTGGATCGAGAGCGCTGGAGTGTACGTCAATCTGCATGTGGCGGGTAGAGAAGTGCTCTACCGTGCGACGCTCAATGATCTCGCGGAGAGTCTGGACCCGGTGCGCTTTATTCGCGTACACCGGTCGGCGATCGTCAATATCGAGAGCATCGTTGAGTTGCAGCCGATCTCGCATGGCGAGTTCGAGGTGGTGCTGAAGAGCGGGGATCGTTCGCGTGTGAGCAGGACCTACCGGGCGCTGCTGGAGAAGCGGCTGGGGCAGACGTTGTAAGAATTGAGGCCTGGGATAGCTAGCCCGTGTATTGTTCGTCGGTGACGTGTTCCATCCAGTCGACGACTTTGCCGTCGAGGCGCTCCTGAATGGCGATGTGGGTCATGGCGGTGGTGGGGGCTGCTCCGTGCCAGTGCTTTTCTCCGGGGGCGAACCAGACGACATCGCCGGGATGAATCTCTTCGATAGGCCCACCGAGGCGCTGGACGCGTCCGCAGCCGGAGGTGACTATGAGGGTCTGGCCGAGCGGATGGGTGTGCCATGCGGTGCGGGCACCGGGCTCGAAGGTGACGTGGGCTCCTGCGACGAGGGCCGGATCGGGGGCTTGAAAGAGCGGATCGATGCGGACTGTGCCGGTGAACCATTCGGCGGGGCCCTTGCCTGAGGGCTGCGAGCCTACTCGCTTGATTTCCATTAGGTGATGCTCCTTGATTTTCAGGGTGCCCTGCGTAGGGCACCCGTTCGTGAACAAGTTAGAGACCGGTCATCTTTTCGATGTGTTCAGGATAGCGGTCGCCTTCGATTTTGATCTTTGAGGCGGCTTCCTCGATCTGGGCAAGGTCCTCTGGTGAGAGTTCGACGGAGAGAGCACCGATGTTCTCGTCGAGGCGGGAGAGCTTGGTGGTGCCGGGGATGGGGACGATCCAGGGCTTTTGCGCGAGCAGCCAGGCGAGGGCAATCTGTGCCGGAGTTGCGCCCTTCTGCCGGCCGATGCTGGTGAGCAGGTCGACAACGGCCTGGTTAGCCTTGCGTGCTTCTGGAGAGAAGCGCGGGATGGTGCTGCGGAAGTCGCCTTTGGCGAGCTCGGTGGTTTCGTCCATCTTGCCGGTGAGGAAGCCTTTGCCGAGAGGGCTGTAGGGGACGAGGCCGATGCCCAGCTCTTCGAGGGTGGGGATGACTTCCGCTTCAGGCTTGCGGTGCCAGAGGGAGTATTCATTTTGCAATGCGGTGACGGGCTGGACAGCGTGGGCGCGGCGGATGGTGCCGACGCCGGCTTCGGAGAGGCCGAAGTGCTTGACTTTGCCCTCCTGGATGAGGTCTTTGACCGTGCCTGCGACGTCTTCGATGGGCACTGCGGGATCGACGCGATGCTGGTAGAACAGGTCGATGCAGTCAATCCTGAGGCGTTTGAGGGAGGCATCGGCTACGGCGCGGATGCGTTCGGGGCGGCTGTTGAGACCTTGCCAGCCGGGGCTGCCGTCGGGGTTGAGATTGAAGCCGAATTTTGTGGCGATGACGAGCTTGTTGTTTAGATCGTGAAGGGCTTCGCCGAGAAGGGTTTCGTTGGTGTGTGGACCGTAGACCTCGGCGGTGTCGAAGAAGGTGATGCCGCGTTCGACTGCTCCACGAAGGACGGAGATCATCTCCTTTGTATCGTGGGCGACGCCGTAGGAAAAGCTCATGCCCATGCAGCCGAGGCCGAGGGCGGAGACTGCGAGGTTGCTGCCTAATGTGCGCGATTGCATTGTGTTTGCTCCAGTGTTGTGGCGTGCGGCGTGACTATTCGTGTTCCCAGATAACAGACCAATGCTCTTCCGGGTTGGCGGACCGGATGGTCATGCGGTTGCCGGAAAGCTGATAGATGCGAGGCAGATCTTTGCCGACGAGTCCGCGGGTCACCGATCCCTGAACGTGATGTGTGACTGTGTGTGTTTTCTCGTCGAGGGTGTAGCTGCCGAAGGAGGCTTCATAGCCGTTGAGTACGTAGTCATTGGAGAGGGTGGACTGAGACGGGGGAAACATGAGTTGCACCGACATGTGGCCGTCGGCGGTGTAGATGAGCGTGCCCTTGATGTTTCCGCCGGTTGCAGAGTCTCCCATGGAGACCAGATGCCATGCGCCGATCAGGCGGGCTTTTTCTGAGCTGGGGGCACCAGGGTCTGCGAGAAAGGCGCTTGCGGGCCGGGTGAGTGCCAGACTGCAGATTGCCACTATTGAAAGCATCATGACTATGCGCAATTTCATGGGCGATTCTCCTTATCGGCCTACCAGTTTCTCGTGTATTTCCGGATAGCGGGCGCCGACGACCTTGATGTTGTCGCAGGCGGCTTCGATCTCCTGGAGGTCTTCGGGGGTGAGTTGAATGTTGACGGCGCCCAGGTTTTCCTGGAGGCGATGGAGTTTGGTGGTGCCGGGGATGGGGACGATCCAGGGCTTCTTGGCAAGGAGCCAGGCCAAGGCGACCTGGCTGGGTGTGGCATTTTTCTGCCTGGCAAACCCGCTGATGAGGTCGACAAGGGCCTGATTGGCTTTCAGGTTTTCAGGATTGAAGCGGGGAACCGTGCTGCGGAAGTCGGTGCTGTCGAAGGTGGTTTCAGCGGTGATTTTGCCGGTGAGGAAGCCTTTGCCAAGTGGACTGAAGGGGACGAAGCCGATGCCGAGTTCTTCGAGAGTTGGCATCACGGTTTCTTCGGGCTGACGCCAGAAGAGAGAGTATTCGCTTTGCAGGGCTGCCACAGGCTGTATTGCATGGGCGCGACGGATGGTTGGGGCTGAGGCTTCGGAGAGGCCGAAGTGCCTGACTTTGCCTTCGGCGATGAGTTCTTTGACGGCTCCGGCAACATCTTCGATGGGTACGTTGAGATCAACGCGGTGCTGGTAGAAGAGGTCGATAGTGTCGACCCTGAGGCGCTTGAGGGAGGCTTCGGCAACTTGTTTGATATGCGCGGGGCGGCTGTTGAGGGCGGTCCACTTGCCTGCATTGTTGAGGTCTGCCTGCCAGCCGAACTTGGTAGCGATTGCGACTTTTCCGTGAAAGGGAGCGAGAGCCTCGCCCAGGAGTTCTTCGTTGAGGAATGGGCCGTAGACTTCGGCTGTGTCGAAGAAAGTGACACCTTGTTCGACGGCTGCTTGGAGCAGGACAATCATCTCCTGCTTGTCTTTGGGCGCTCCGTAGGACCAGCTCATGCCCATGCAGCCGAGGCCGAGGGCAGAGACTTCGAGGTTGCTGTTGCCTAATTTGCGGGTTTGCACGGTGTACCTGCCATTTGCATGCGGGGGACTGCGGGGCGCTCTGGGATGGAACGCCCTGGGGCTTTGTTATTCGGACTTGAGAGAGGCCATGTCGATGGAGAAGCGGTACTTTACGTCGGATTTGAGGAGACGTTCGTAGGCTTCGTTGATTTTCTGGATGGGGATCACTTCGACGTCGGCGGTGATGTTGTGCTGGCCGCAGAAGTCGAGCATTTCCTGGGTTTCAGGGAGGCCGCCGATGGGGGAGCCTGAGAGGCTCTTGCGTCCGAAGAGGAGGCCGAAAGCGGAGACTGCGAGCGGCTTTTCGGGAGCGCCGACGAGGGTCAGGTTGCCGTCGCGGCGGAGCAGTGCGATGTAGGCGTTGATGTCGTGGTCGGCAGAGACAGCGTCGAGGATGAAGTCGAAGCTGCCAGCGTGTTTGGCCATTTCGTCGGCGTTGCGGGAGATGACGACTTCATCGGCGCCGAGGCGCAGGGCGTCTTCGACCTTGCTGGGTGAGGTGGTGAAGACTACAGTGTGGGCTCCGAGGGCATGAGCGAACTTGACGCCCATGTGGCCGAGCCCGCCGAGGCCTACGATACCGACTTTTTTGCCCTTGGTGACGCCCCAGTGGCGCAGCGGTGACCAGGTGGTGATGCCGGCGCAGAGGAGGGGAGCGACTCCGGCGAGATCGAGGTTGGCGGGAACGTGGAGGACGAAGCGCTGGTCGACGACGATGCTGTCGGAGTAGCCGCCATAGGTGACGCCGCCGGTGTGCTTGTCGGGGAAGTTGTAGGTGAGGGTGATGTTGGGGCAGAACTGTTCGAGGCCGGCCTGGCACTCGGGGCAGATGCCGTCGGAGTCGACCAGGCAGCCTACAGCGGCGAGGTCGCCCGCTTTGAATTTAGTAACGGCGGAGCCGACTTTGGTGACGCGGCCAACGATTTCATGGCCCGGGACGCAGGGGTAGACAGT
>Ga0105248_10003000_pt1 | contig 18723 bp, 14 predicted proteins | sample KBSS34metaG_FD_81524 | JGI IMG/M metagenome (GOLD analysis project Ga0105248, IMG submission 81524) | Switchgrass rhizosphere microbial communities from Kellogg Biological Station, Michigan, USA - KBS S3-4 metaG | ecosystem: Host-associated > Plants > Roots > Rhizosphere > Soil | place... | reverse complement strand
GCTCACTGAAGGTGGAGCAGCGCTGCAATTAGGGTCGGCCGATCCGGCGACCGGTTGCCGCGCTGCGGACTTTCGACGAACCGGGGGATCACCCAATGCATACCGTAAGTGGAAGAAAGCAGCGGGCACGTTTCGCGCCGACTGCGTTCGGCATCGGCCGCCGCATCGCTGCCTGCGTTTTTTGCGCGATCCTGCCTTGGATGGCGGCTGCGGCGTCGGCCGCCGGCGGCGACGCCGGCAAGGTCCCGTTGTCGGGGCATGTGCTGCCGGCTCTGGCCGGCGCGGCGGCCGCGACGCCGAAGTCGGTGCCGCAAGGCGAGGAACTCTCGCTGACCCTGGTGCTCAATCGCGACGACGAAGCCGGTTTCCAGCGCTACCTGCACGACGTCTACGACGCGCAGTCGCCGAACTACCGGCGCTTCCTGACCCCGGCCGAACTGCGCGACCGGTTCGGACCGAGCGAAGCCGACTACGCACAGGTGCTGGGTTACCTGCAATCGCAGGGCCTGCGGCTCGCGCAAGGCTCCGCCAACCGCATGACCGTGACGGTGCGCGGCACGCGCACGCAAGCCGAGCAGGCGTTCGGCGTGCACATCGGCGACTACCGGCTCGGCGAGAAGACGTTCCGCGCGAACGACGGCGATCCCGTGCTGCCCGCGCCGATCGCGGCGCACGTGCAGGCAGTCAGCGGGCTGTCGACGCTGGCGACGCCGGCGCCGTCGATCCAGGCGATCCGCCGCGCGCTGTGCTCGGTGCCGGTCGCGTTGAACGTGTATTTCTCCAACGCCGTCAACGAATACAACGGCGTGCCCTCCACGATCGAGCAGCAGCACCAGCAATACCTCAAGAAGCTCGAGCTGTGCGTCCAGCACGTCGGCGACACGCACGCGCAGCAGGTCTATTTCTTCACCGATCCGCCGCCGCCGGCCTGGCAGGGGGCCGACGGCACCGGACAGACGGTCGGCCTGCTCGAGTTCGATACCTTCCATCTCAGCGATATCGCCGACTACATCGGCCTGATCGGACTTCCGCCCGGCAAGCTCGCCGATGTGAGCCAAGTGCACGTCGACGGCGGTGCCGGCAGCACGCCCGGCACGGGCGTCGACGAGGTGCTGCTCGATGTCGACGCGGTGTTGGCGATCGCGCCCGGCGCGAAGATCGCCGTCTACGACGGCGCCTTCACCGGCGCGAACACGAGCTTCCAGGCGATGTTCAACGCGATGGTCGACGATGGCGTCGACATCATCAGCAACAGCTGGGCCTACTGCGAAGACCAGACCTCGCTCGCCGACGTGCAGAGCATCGACGCGATCCTGCAGACGGCCGCCGCGGCCGGCATCAGCGTGTTCAACGGCAGCGGCGACAGCGGCAGCACGTGTCTGGACGGCGCGGCGAACACGATCGCGGTGCCGTCCGATTCGCCCCACGCGACCGCGGTCGGCGGATCGACGTTGTCGGTCGCGCCGGGCGACATCTGGGCTGGGGAGACGTGGTGGAACGGTTCGGCCGACACGCCGCAGACCGGTCAGGGCGGATTCGGCATCAGCCGTTTCTTCACGCGACCGGCCTACCAGGACGGCCACACGACCTCGGCGATGCGCTCGGTGCCCGACGTGGTCGCGAACGCCGATCCGGCGACCGGCGTGCAGATCTGCAACGCCGACGAAGGCGGCTGCCCGACCGGGACGCTCAACGGCGGCACCAGCTACGCCGCGCCGGAATGGGCCGCGTTCACGGCGCTGCTGCGGCAAACCCAGGGCGCGGCGCTCGGCCTGCTCAATCCGCAGATCTATCCGCTGTCCGGGCCCGGCGCCTTCCACGACGCGCCGGCGATGGGCAGCGATTTCGCGCACGTCGGCCTCGGCTCGCCGAAGCTCGCATTGCTGCACCAGCAACTCACGAGCCAGACGACCGGTCCGGTCGACCCGGTGGTTTCGCAGGTGCGCATCTACGACGAGGAAGGCTTCAGCTTCCCGCCGGACTTCACCCTGGTCATGCCCGCGTTCGCCGACGGCACTACGCCGAGCTACGTCGTGGTGCGGCTGGTCGATTCGATGGGCAACCTGGTCGTCGGAAAAACCGTGTCGCTCACCGCCAATGCCGGCAGCCACGCCGTCATCACGCCGAGCATCGGCGTGACGACCAGCGACAACGGCGCGGTGGTATTCCAGGTCACCGACACGGTCGCCGAGCCGCTGACATTCACCGCGCGCGATACGACCGACAACATCACGCTGGCCGAATCGCCGCAATTGAACGGCATCGCGCCGATGGCGGCGAGCGGCAACATCGTCGCGTTCTCCGACGTCGCGGCGGCCGACGGCCAGAGCACCGACACGATCACCGTCACGCTGCAGGACGCGCAAGGCCATCCGGTCGTCGGCCGCGTCGTCTCGCTGCAGCAGACCGGCAACTCCGTCATCACGCCGCCGATTCCGAACGTGACGAACGCGAACGGCCAGATCGCCTTCACGGTGACGGACACGGTGCAGGAAACGATCACGTACACCGCGACCGACGTCGGCGACGGCGGCCTGCCGGTACCGGGCTCGGCCATCGTGACGTTCAATGCGAGCGGCGGCGACAACTGCGGCATCACCAACGTCGGCAATCCGAACGTCTTTGCCGGGCCGGGCTACGCCATGACGCCGTTCGCGACGGGCTTCGTGCCGCTGGACACCAATTTCGGCGGCCTCACCGACGGCTGCCGCGGCGCCTCGGGACTCGCGTTCGACGCGCTTGGGAATCTGTACGTGTCCGACATCCACAGCGGCAACGTCTACAAGTTCGGTCCGGCCGGCGGTGTCGCCGGTCCCGCGACGCTGCTGACGCAGACGTCGCCCGGGCCGCTGCTCGGCGCGCTTGCGTTCGGCCACGACGGCAAGCTCTATGGCGCCCGCAACGCGACGACCGGCAACTTCTTCACCGGTGCCGTCATCGAGATCAATCCGACGACTGGCGCCTACGTGCGCAACGTCGGCGACCCGATCACCTGCGCCAGTTACCTGGCGACCGATCCGGTCAGCGGCGACTTGTTCGTCGATGATTCGTGCAGCGGCGCGGGATCGGACAACGGCTCGATCTGGCGCATCGCCAATCCCGGCAGCGCCACGCCGACGACGACGGTCTATGCGGCGACGCCCGGCGTCAACGGCGGCTTGGCGTTCTCGCCAGGCGGCACGTTGTATGCGATCGACTACCTCGACAACGCGATTGCCGCGATCGGCGGCACGGCCAGCGCATCGCCCGGCACGATCACCCTGCTGCAAGGCATCACCGGTTCGGCCCTGGGCATCGTCGCCGAGGGCACGCAACCGAACGGAGATGCCACCACGCTGACGCTGGCCGCGGCGCCGGCGGCGGACGCGTTCCCACCGGGCATCCGTTCGTTCGACATCACCGGCACGCCGGCGGCGGCGAGTTCGCTGGTGATGCAAAACGGCTACGCCAACGTGCAGATCATCGGGCCCGACGGCTGCCAGTACGCCAGCATGGCCGTCGCTGTGTACCGCATCACCAATGCGGACGGCACTTGTCCGCTGCGTTCTGGCGCGGCGCTGCTCGCGATCAGCCCGGGATCGGTCTCGCCCAATCCACTGCAGGGAACGACGCAGACGTTCACCGCGCGCTTCCACAACATCGACGCGCCGGCCGGCACGACGGTGCTGTTCCAGGTAGCCGGGGCGAACGCGCAAGTCGCGCAGGCAACGCTCGGTCCGGACGGGACGGCAACGTTCGTCGAAGAAGGCATCGACGCCGGCAGCGACTCGATCACGGCATCGGCCACGGTCGGCAGCATCGCGCTGAGCTCGACGCCGGTGCAACTGACATGGTCGGCCGGGGCGCACACGACGTTCCTCAACCTCAACCGCACGCCGACCAGCGCGATGGCCGATCATCCGGTACTGCTGACGGCAAACTTGAGCGACGCCTCGGCCGATCCCTACGCGCCCATCGCCGGTGCCACGATCGCGTTCGGCGTCGACGGACAAACCTGCAGCGGCGCGACCGATGCCAGCGGCAACGCAAGCTGCGTCGTGACGGTGCCCGATGTCGGCGTGTTCACGCTGTCGGTCAGCTATGCCGGCTCCGCCGGCGCACTGGCCGCCGAAGCGAGCGAGCTGTTCTCGACGACGCCGTTCACGGATTTGATCTTCGCGGACGGCTTCGACGGCCCGCAATGACGAGGGAGGGTGGGCGCTGGTTGCTGTCCAGCGCCCACCCGATCGTGCGGCAGCGCCTCAGGCGGTTCGATCGGCCGCACGGCGCAAGGTTTCGATGTCGATCTTCTTCATCTGAAGCACCGCCTGCATCACGCGGCTGGCCTGGCCGGGATCGCTGAGCAGCTTGGGCAATTCCGTCGGCACGATCTGCCACGACAGGCCGTAGCGGTCCTTCAACCATCCGCACATCTGCGCCTTCGGATCGCCGCCGGCCGAGAGCTGGTTCCAGTAGTGATCGATCTCGGCCTGCGTGTGGCAGTTGACGACCAGCGACAGCGCTTCGGTGAACTTGAAGTGCGGGCCGCCGTTCAGCGCCGTGAAGTCCTGGCCGTCGAGCTGGAAAGCGACCGTCATGGCCGTGCCTTCGGGTTGGCCGCTCGCCTGCGCGCCTTCCTTGCCGTAGCGCGTGACGCCCGTGATGCGCGCGTTTTCGAACACCGAAACGTAGAACTTCACGGCCTCTTCGGCCTGCTGGTCGAACCACAGGAACGGGGTGATGCGTTGGAATCGCGTGGTCATCGAGCTTCTCCTCGGGTGGGTCGCAATGGCCGGATCCGCGCGCGCTGCGCGGTCGTCCTTCCTTGCATCGACGAACGGCGGATTGCGAAATCGACACGTGATTCATCGGAAAGATGAACGCGACCGCGGAGGAGGGACGTGCCGCGTCAGGCTACGATCATGCGCGGATCGCTAGGCTGGCCGTCCCTTTCGCAGCGAGAGCGACAGGCGCTTGCATCCTGCGTCGAACGAAGGACAGTCCCTGGTCGCCATTGCGTGGCCGGCGTTGGCCGCACTGGTCCTTGGCGTACTCGTCTACAAGGGCCTGCGGCGGATCGAACGAAGCGCCGAGGCGACCGGCGTCCGGAGCCTGCGCACGCGCCTGATCGGCGTGATCGCTTCGCCGGCCGCGATCGCGCTGCCGCTGCTGTTCCTCGGTGTGGCGCTGGCGGCGACGCCGCTACCGGAGGAGGTGAGCGGACCGGTTCGCCACGCCCTCGGCGTGGGTGCGATCGCTTGCGTGGCCTGGCTCGCCGTGCGCGCGATCGGCGCCTTCGAACGACGGATCGCACGGCGCCATCCGCTCGAAGTCGCCGACAACCTGGCGGCGCGGCGCGCGCAGACGCAGGTGCACGTGATCGGCGGCGTCGCTCAGGGCGCCGTCGTGCTGATCGGCATCGCGATCGCACTGATGACGTTTCCGCAGATCCGCCAGATCGGCGCCACGCTGCTGGCGTCGGCCGGCATCATCGGGCTCGTCGCCGGCATCGCCGCCAAACCCGTATTCGGCAACCTGATCGCCGGCCTGCAGATCGCGATCACGCAGCCGATCCGCTTCGACGACGTCGTGATCGTCGAAGGCGAGTGGGGCCGCGTCGAGGAAATCACCAGCGCCTACGTGGTCGTGCGCATCTGGGACGAGCGCCGCCTGGTGGTGCCGCTGCAATGGTTCATCGAGCATCCGTTCGAGAACTGGACGCGAACGACGTCGCAACTGCTCGGCACCGCGTTTCTCTGGCTCGACTATCGCGCGCCGCTTGCGGCCATCCGCGACGAGCTGCAGCGCATCTGTGCGGCGGACGAGCGCTGGGATGGACGCGTCTGCGTCGCCCAGATCACCGACACCGACCGCAGCGCGGTGCAAGTGCGCCTGCTCGTGAGCGCGCGCAGTTCCGGCGACCTGTTCGACCTGCGCTGCGCGGTGCGCGAACGCATGCTCGCGTTCCTGGCCGCGCATCATCCGGAGGCGCTGCCGCTGCTGCGCATGGATGTGGCACGCAGCGAAGTGTCGCGCGCGGACGGCCAGTCGCACGCGCGCCGCGCGCGGGCCGCTGTCGATGCGAGCACGGCGACGACGACGTCGCCGGGTGCCGAGGACGTCACGCCGGCCGATCGTCCGGTATCGTCATCGCAGTGATCGATTTTCCTGTGGCGGACTACGTTGTCGCCCTTGCATGCCTGGGGCCTTGGCGGAAAGTCGCCAACATCGATCGAGCCAACGACAACGGCGCGGCCGCTCATCGCGACGGCTTGCGCGACGGAAGTCCCGTGACTTCCGCGAGTCCGGAGGCGTGACGGAATTCGGCATGCGCTGGCGTGCCGGCCGGAGCGCGACGCTATGCTGCCGGCGTCAGGCGGGAGGGCCGGCATCATGTCGCGGGTGCCGCAGACGGAGGAGGTCCACGAACTGTTCGCGCGCGTGCTGGCCGAGCCGGCCGAGCGGCGCGCAGCGCTACTGGATCGGGTTTGTGCCGACCGCCCCTGCCTGCGCGAACGCGTCGAGGAACTGCTGCAGCTGACCATGGGCGACGGCGGATTTCTCGACCGCGGAGCGATCCAGGCTGACAGTGCGAATGTCGCGTTCGAGAGTTCGTACGCGGCAGGCGATACGATCGGCGCATATCGTTTGCTGCGGCCGCTCGGCCGCGGCGGCATGGCCGAAGTATGGCTGGCCGCGCGCCGCGAAGCCGGCTTCCAGCAGCTGGCCGCGTTGAAGCTGATCGCGCACGCGCGCGGTTCGATCGGCCAGCGCTTCGTCGGCGAACGCGAGATCCTGGCGGCACTGGCGCATCCGGGCATCGCGCGGCTCTACGGCGGCGGCGGCGAAGCCGACGGCACCGCCTACATGGTGATGGAGTACGTCGAGGGCGAGCATCTGATCGCCTATGCAAATGCGCATCGGCTGCCCTTGTCCGACCGCCTGGACCTGTTCCTGCAGATCTGCGATGCGGTGGCCTACGCGCACACGCGCCTGGTCGTGCATCGCGACCTGAAGCCGTCGAACATTCTCGTCACGCCCGATGGGCAGGCCAAGCTGCTGGATTTCGGCATCGCCAAGCTGCTCGATGCCGAATCGTCGAACGACGCCACCGGCACTTTGTTCCTGTCGCCGGCCTATGCCGCTCCGGAGCAATTGACCAGCGGCGCAGTCAGCACCGCGACCGACGTGTACGCCGTCGGCGTGATCCTGTTCGAATTGCTGACCGGGCGGCTGCCCTGGCCCGACGACACGCCGCCGATGGCGGCCGCCGTGAAGAGGCTGCTGGATGCGCCGCCGCCGCTGCCGAGCAGGGTGGCGACGGAGTCTTCGCCGGTGCCGAGGCGCGTGCTGCGCGGCGATCTCGACGCGATCGTCGGCAAGGCGCTGCGGCGTGAAGCGAACGAGCGCTATCCGGATGCGCGTGCATTGGCGGACGATGTGCGGCGGCACCTCGGCCACCAGCCGGTGCAGGCGCGGGCCGGCGCGCGCGCCTACGTGGCGCGGCGGTTCGTGCGCCGGAACTGGCTGCCGCTGTCGACTGCGGCCTTGCTGTTCGTCGCCATGGCCGTCGCCACCGTTGCCGTGACCCGGCAGGCGAACAAGGCGCGCAGCGAGGCGCAGCGAGCCGAAGCCGTGCAGGGATTCATGCTGGATTTGTTCAAGATCAATTCGAGCCGACAGAAGAATCCGGTCAAGGCGCGCCAGACGACGGTGCGCGAGCTGCTGGACATCGGCGCCCAGCGCATCGGGAGCAGCCTCGATCAGGCACCGCGAAGCAAGCTCGCCTTGCTGAAAACGTTCGCTTCCTTGTACGAGGATCTGATGCTGCCCGGCAGCAGCGTGTCGGTACGGCGCCAGATCGTCGCGCTGACGGGTTCCGTCTACGGCGAAGAGTCGCTGGAAGTCGCCATCAGCCTGCTGGATCTCGCCGGTCCGTTGTTCGATTCGGACGCTTCCGAGCAGGTTGGGCCGCTGCTCGCGCGCGTTTCCGGAATACTCGAGCGCCGAAATGATGCGACCGACATCTTGCGCGGGCGACTGCTGATCGAGACCGCCTCGTTCTATTCCAAGTCCGACGTGCCTCGGGCGAACGCGGCGGTGGAAGGCGCGGTGACGCTGTTCGGCGCCATGCCTGATTCGACCTATCTGGCGAGAGCCTTCCATGTGAAGGCCCTGATCGACATAACCCGCCAGAAACCCGCGGACGCCGTCGTCTCGATGAAGCGGGCGATCGACATTTCCAGTCGCCTCGGCGGCATGCCGAATCCGGATCTTCCGAGTTACTACTACCGGTTGGCCTGGGCCGAACGCAATGCCATGCAATACGGCGACGCGGAAGCCTCGGCGCGCCAGTCGCTGGCCCTGTCGATCGTGATGAACGGTGAAGATCATCCCGATGCGTTGCTCGCGAAGTCCATGCTCGCGGTCGTGCTGTGGACGACGGAGCGGATCAAGGAAGGCCTGACCTTCGCCACGGAGGCGAAGGCCGCCGCAGCATCCATCCTCGGCGACGGCGATCCCTTGCAACGGCTCGGCATTCTCGGGATATGCGGGCGCGCCGAAGTCGCCGCCGGCGAATGGGAGCAGGGATTGGCCGATCTGCGCTCGGCGTTGGAACTGGCACGCAAACAACAGACCTTGACGCATGCCGGCAGCATGTTGCTGGCCATGGGCGACGTGCTCGTCGACATGGGGCGCTCCGAGGAGGCTGCGCAGGCGCTGAGCGAATGGCAGACGATGCGCGATCGCATCAAGCAGCCGATGAGCGACCAGGCGATGCTGGTGCAGGCGCGCGTCGCGCTGGCAAGCGGCCGAAACGAAGAGGCGCGCGAATGGCTGACCGAGTTCAAGGCGAGCGGCGACAATCCGGCGGCCGTCGTCGCGGCCTCGTCGAAGCGCGACCTGCTCGAGGCCGAGCTCGCGCTGCGTGTCGGCGACGCGCAGCGGGCGCTGCAACTTGCTGTCGCGGCCGGCGACCGCGCGCGCGGCAGCGATCACGCCGCCTACCTGCGGCAGGTCATTGCCGACAGCGAACTGCTCGAAGGCCGCGCGCGCCTGCTCGGCGGCGATGCTGCTGCAGCGCGTCTGCTGCTCGAACGCGCGCTGGCGACACGCATCGACCTGTATCTGCCGAAGAGTCCGAAAATCGCCGAAGCCGAGCTCGCGCTCGCCGAATGCGCGCTGGCCGAAGACAAGCGTGCGGAGGCGGCTGAGCGAGTCGCGAAGGCCGAGGCGATCGAGATGCAACACCGCTCTCTGTCCGATCGCTACGTGGAACCGTTGCGAGCGCTGCGCGCGCGGCTCGCCGCGCGCTGATCGGCCTGGAGCGATTCTTCGGCGACGTGTTCGGCGATTCCTATGTGCCGAGTGCTTTGTAGAGCAACGCCTTCGCCATCGTCCAGTCGCGCTGCACGGTGCGTTCGCCGATGCCGAGCGCGAGCGCGGTTTCCTTTTCCGAATAGCCGGCGAAGTAGCGGCACTCGACCACGCGCGCCAGCCGTGGCGAGGTGTGTTCGAGCTCGTTCAAGGCCTCGTCGAGCGCGACGAGGCGTTCGTCGTTCGTGGACAGGATGCTCACCGCTTCGATGTCGACGGCGGCCTGGCCGCCGCCGCGCTTGTCGCGCAGGCGCGCACGTGCGTACGAGACCAGCGCCTGGCGCATCGCGAGCGAGGCCGTGCTGAGGAAATGCCCGTGGTCCTTGAACGTGCCTTGCCGTGCCAGCTTCAGATAGGCCTCGTGCACCAGGGCGGTGGTGCCGAGCGTCGCAGACGGCGTGGCGAGGCGTCCGCGTTCGCGCCGCGCGATGCGCTGCAGATCGGCATAGAACAGGTTGACCAGCAGCTCGACGGCTTGGTCGTTCGACGGCGTAAGGGCTTCCTGCATCACCGGATTGTGCAGGAAATTCCAGGTCGCGGCATGTCGCGTCGACGATGGCGGGTTTGTGCTCCGAACGGCGTTAAAGGCCGCCGGCTCTTGCAGCTTCGCGCCAATTTACGAGCGGTTTTTTGCTGCGCCGGAGGCTCGTGACGGTGCTGCTTCGGCGCAGTGAAGACGGATGGCGGGTTCGTGTTCCGAACGGCGTGAGGAGGCGTCGGCTATCGCAGCCGAGAATCGGCATCGGCCGGTTATTCAAACTGATGCATGGAGGAGCAAATGAACGTATCGATTCGCCGCGCCGTATTGGCCGTGAGCCTGGTGTTCGCCCTCGGAAGTTCCGCGGCGCAGGCCGCGAGCTTCACCTACCACGGGAGCCTCAACGATGGCGGTCAGCCGGCCAGCGGCCGCTACGATCTGCGCCTGACGCCCTACAGGAGCGAAAAGGCCGTTGCGCCGCTAGCTGAGGCCGTCACGCTGTATGGCGTCGAGGTCAAGGACGGCCGCTTCAGCACCGAGGTCGATTTCGGCGACGTCGCCGTCAACGAGGGCTGGATCGGGGTGGCCGTGCGCAAGGCTGGTGGCGGCGACTACGCCGAGTTGGCCGGTCGGTCGCAGATCAATGGCGGCGGTACGTGCTGGTCGACGACGGGCAATGCCGGAACGATCCAAGGCGTCAACTATCTCGGAACATCGGACAACCAGCCGCTGATTTTTGGCGCCCAAGGGTTGTACGGCGGGCAATTTACCCCGACCGCCGACAGTGTCGCGTTCAGCATCGGATCGTCCTCGGCTGACGGCAAGCAATCCATGGCGATGGGCGACCATTCGGAAGTTCATGGTGGCTACAGTCTCGCCGGCGGACACGCCAAGATCGCAGCGGGGCATGATCGCAGCTTCATCTGGGGCGGCAGCGGTCGCGATTTCAGCTATACCAGCGGGCCGGATCAATTCATCGTCGGGGCCGATGGCGGTGTTGGCATCAATACCAATGACACCGGGTCGGACGCATTGACGATTGGACCTCGATTTGGCGCAGGCACCACGCTCCGGTTGGTCAGTCCAGCTGGCAAATGGGGATACCTGTCCATGTACGACACCGGACAGTTGATCATCAATGCCTCGAGTGGCGTGCACATCACCAATCCCGTCGGGATCGACGGCGACCTGACCATCGACGGCAACGCCACCAAATCCACCGCCGGCGCCTGGCGAGCGAACTCCGACGGCCGCATCAAGCAGGACATCGTGCCGGTCGAGGATGCGCTCGATACGCTGGCGAAAGTGCATCCGGTCAGCTTCCGCTACACCGACGCCTATCGCACCGAGCATCCGGAAGTCGCCGACCAGCGCTACTACAACGTGATCGCGCAGCAGTTCGCCGAGGTGTTTCCGGATGCGGTGACGAAGTCGGGCGAATACCTGCCCGGTGCCGAGAAGACCGCGGACAACGAGATCTTGCAGGTCGATACCTACCCGGCGCAGATCGTGACCATCGCAGCGGTGCAGGAGCTGGCGCAGAAGAACGCCGCACTCGAAGCGATGGTGCAGAAGTTGACGGCGCGTCTCGCCAAGCTCGAAGCCAAGGGGAAGTGAAATGGACGCGCCGATTCCTTCGCGATCGGATCGCCGATCGCTTTCCCGGCGGCGGCGCCACGGCATCGCGACGATGGCGTCGTTGGCTCTGTTCGTCGGCACCCCCGTGCTGGCCGATGCGGCGGCGCCGCGGTTCGAACTGCAGGCCTCGATGCAGGCCAGGTCGGCCGGGCAGGTAGGCGGCGGCTTCGACCTGCATGCGCAGCTGGCGCCGGCGCAAACGCGCGTCGAAGGCAGCGGCTACGCCGTCGATGCCGTCGTGGCGCCGGCCGGAACCTGTGGCGGCGACGTCATCTTCAGAGATGGTTTCGAGGGGGGGATGCGTAGCCAGGAGTAGAACCGAAGCGCTTGGCGGGACGTGAGCCGTCCTTTTCCCGACGATGCCCGCGACCGCTCGTCCTTCACCCCGAGGCGAGCGGTTTCTTTGTTCGGTGCACGCTGGCCGGGCGCTGCGGCTCGTCGACGCCGCGGATCTGTTCGACCTTCGTTGCGCGGCGCGCGAGCGCATGCTCGCGTTCCTGGCCGCGCCTCATCCGGAGGCGCGGCCGCTGCTGCGCATAGATGTGACGTGCAACGAAGCGTGGCATACGGACGGCCAGTCGCACGCGCGCCGTGCGCGGGCCGCTGTCGATGCAAGCGCGGCGACGACGACGTCGCCGCGTGCCGAGGACGTCACGCCGGCCGATTTGCCGGCGCCGCGGTAATCCATGTCTCATTCTGGACAACGTTGTCACTCTTTCGTTCGCTCGAATCTTCAGCGATGAAGACTCGAAATTTCACATACGTAAGCGGAATTCAAGCATCGCTGGAGCTTTCCGGTACCGGTGATGCTCTCGCGCGCCGGCGATTTCATGGGCGCCGTCACACTTCGGTGTGGAATTCGTAGACAACGTTGTCATCCGGGTTTAACACGACAGGGTCCTCGGTCTCCGCGCGCGATCGCGCGCCGGCGATGGCGGGAGGATTGCCCCACAGGGCCGGCACGAGAAGGCCATCGAAACCGAAAAACCCATCCGTAGCGACATCATTCCATCTGGAGGAAATCCCATGCGTGTGAAGCGATCGGTTATGTGGTCCAGTCTGGTATTCGGCACCCTGGGCAGTGCGCTGGCGACGACGGCGTGCGTGACGCTGGTGGCGGCTCCTGCGCAGGAGGCGCATGCGCAAAGCGCGCCGGCATGCGCAACGGCGTGGAGCGCATCCACGGTCTATACCGGGGGCAACACGGCCAGCGAGAACGGCGTGAACTATCACGCGAACTGGTGGACCCAGGGCGACGAGCCGGCCACCCACAACGGCGGCAGCGGATCGGGCCAGCCCTGGACCTCGCAAGGCGCTTGCGGCGGTTCGACGCCGCCGCCACCGCCACCGCCGCCGCCACCCCCTCCGCCGCCGCCGGGATCGGGTGACGTGGTGTTCAGTCCGTACAAGGACATCACGATCAACCTCAACTGGAATACGAACGTGATGCAGACGGCCGTCACCGGCCAGGCGATTCCCGTCGTCGGGCCGGGCAGCCTCGTCTCGACGGTCGAGCCGAACCTCGGTGCGATCACCCTCGCGTTCGCCTCCGGCGAATGCGGCAGCGAAGGCTGGGGCGGCGTGCCGGCGGCGAGCTTCGCCGGTGCCAACATCCAAGCGCTGGCCAATGCCGGTGTCAGCTACATCGTCTCCACCGGCGGTCAGGCCGGCACATTCACCTGTTCCAGCCAGGCCGGCATGGCGCATTTCCTGTCGACCTACATGTCGCCGTACCTGATCGGCATCGACTTCGACATCGAAGGCGGCCAGTCGCAGGCGCAGATCAATGCACTGGTGGCGCAGGCCGTGTATGCCGAAAGCCTGTATCCGCACCTGCGCTTCTCGTTCACGCTGGCCACGCTCGGCGCGTCGGACGGCAGCTACGGCGGCGTCAACAGCCTCGGCGACATGGTGATCCGCGCAGTCAGGAGCTCGGCGCTGCAGAACTACACGATCAACCTGATGGTGATGGACTTCGGCTCGGCCAGTCCCGGCGTGTGCGTCGTATCCAACGGCCATTGCGACATGGGGCAGTCGGCGATCCAGGCGGCGACCAATCTGGAGCACACCTACGGCATCGCGCCGAGCCATATCGAGCTGACGCCGATGATCGGCGTCAACGACGTGTCGAGCGAAGTCTTCACGATCGCCGACGTCGATACGCTGACCGGCTACGCGCAAGGCCAAGGCATCGTCGGCCTGCACTTCTGGTCGCTCGATCGCGATACGCCTTGCAGCGGAGGCGGCGGCACCGCTTCGCCGATCTGCAACTCCGTCAGCGGCAGCACGCCGCTGCAGTACACCAACCGGTTCCTGCAGAACCTCGGCCAGTAGGCCCTCCCAAGCCGGGCCGCAACCAGCGGCCCGGCTCCTTTTTTCGCTATCCCTTCCCTTGTGAATGGGGGAAAGTGCCCGAGGGGCGGAAGAGGCGGACGTTTGGGCGGCGAGCCCGAAGCTTGCCCCAGAGCACGCATCGCACACCTCTGCGCGTCGTAGACTGCGCGTGTCGCGCGAGCCTGCACCGATGACGCAGTCCAGGGGAAACCATGTCGTTCTGACCGAGCCGGACCCGCCTTGGGCCGAGCGCGACGTGGCCGGCCGCCGCGCGATGCTGACCGAGATCCTCGCGCAAGTCTCCAGCGAGGCCCTGCAGGGAGAAACGCTGGAAGGCGTCCTGCAGCGCATCGTCGACTGTGTCGCGCGCAATCTGCCGGTGACGATCGCCAGCATCATCCTGCTCGACGACGAGGGTACGCACTTCGTGCAGGAGGTGTGGGCGGGCCGCATCGTGCTGATCCTGCCCGGCGACCTGCCGTGGCCGATCAGCGTCGGCGCCGCCGGGCGCTGCGCGCGCAGCGGCAAGGCGCAGCTGATCGCCGACGTCAACGACGATCCCGACTACGTGCCCGGCAACCGCGAAGTCAATTCCGAGTACCTCGTGCCGATCCGTCATCGCGACCGCTTGCACGGCGTCTTGAACCTGGAAAGCACGCAGGCGGATTTCTTCACGCCCGAGGTCACCGCGGTGTTCGACGCGATCGCGCTGCAGATCGCCGGCGCGATCCACTATGCGCGCGTCGTACGCGAGCTGGAGCTCGCCAACCGCAAGCTGCGCGAGCTGTCGATGAGCGACGGCCTGACCGGCATCGCCAATCGCCGCTGCTTCGACGAACGCCTGAGCGACGAGTGGCAGCGGCATGCGCGCGAGGCGGACTCGCTCGCACTGCTGCTGGTCGACGTGGACTGCTTCAAGCCGCTCAACGATGCGCGCGGACATCTGTATGGCGACGAATGCCTGCACGGCCTCGCGCGCTTGTGCACCGACATCGCCAGCGGCAGCGAAGAACTGGTTGCGCGCTTCGGCGGCGACGAACTCGCCTTGCTGCTCCCGCGCACCGATTTGCGCGGAGCGCGGCGGTTCGGCGAAGGCCTGCGCCAGCGCGTGGAAGCGATGGCGCTGTCGCATCCGCGTTCCTCGGTGGCCGCGCACGTCACCGTCAGCATCGGTGTCAGCGCCGCGCGCCCGCATGCGCAGTTGTTGCCGGCGGCGCTGATCGCGAGCTCCGATCGTGCGCTGTACGCGGCCAAGGCGAGAGGGCGCAACTGCGTGGTGGCGCGCGCCGTGCCGGATGCGGCCGGCTGAGCAGAGCCCGATCGTCCGCGCTTGTCCGGGCCTGCCCGACGCCAAGAACAGGGGCGGCGCAGGCCCGCTGCGAGATCGCGCCGGGCCGCCGGACGTCGCGCGAACGGCGATTGGCCCATAATGGCAGGCTTTCCGCGACACTCCGGACGTTGATGAAGATACCCAAGGGACTGCAGCCGCTGATCGACGATGGCGCGATCGACGCGGTGCTGCGGCCGCTCAAGAGCGGCAAGGAAGCATCCGTTTACATGGTGCGTTCGGGCGAGGAAGTGCTCTGCGCCAAGGTCTACAAGGACATGGCGCAGCGCAGTTTCCAGGCGCGCGTGCAGTACCAGGAAGGCCGCAAGGTGCGCGGCAGCCGGCAGGCGCGCGCGATCGGCAAGGCGAGCAAGTACGGCCGCCGCGAGCAGGAAGCCGCCTGGAAGAACACCGAGGTCGACGTGCTGTACCAGCTCGACGCGGCCGGCATCCGCGTGCCGCGGCCGCGCGGCTACGTCCATGGCGTGCTGCTGATGGAGATGATCGCCGATGCCGACGGCGACAACGCGCCGCGGCTCGGCGAAGTCGAGCTGACGCCGGAGCGCGCGCGCCAATTCCATGCCGCGCTCGTGCGCGATGTCGTGCGCATGCTCTGCCTCGGCCTGATCCATGGCGACTTGTCCGAATACAACGTGCTGGTCGCCGCGGACGGCCCCGTGCTGATCGACTTTCCGCAGGTGGTCAGCGCCGGCGGCAACAACGCCGCGCGCGCGATGCTGCTGCGCGACGTGCACAACCTGCGCGACAGTCTCGGCCGATTCGCGCCGGAACTGGCCAGGACCTACTACGGCGAGGAAATGTGGGCGCTGTACGAGCAGGGCGACCTGCAACCCGACAGCGCGCTGACCGGCACGTTCGTGTTCGACGAACACAGCGCCGACGTCGAGGCCGTGCGCCTGGCGATCGAGGATGCGAGGCGCGAAGCGCTGATCCGCCAGCAGGGCCGCGAGGAAGCGGCCGCACAGGACTGAGCGGAGTGCCTGCACACACTTTCGATGGACAAGGCTCGCTGCCTGGATTGGAGGGCGCGGCGCCGATCGACAACCTCTTCTTCGCGATCTTCCCGGACATCGACACGAGCGCGCGGATCGGCGATCTCGCACGCGAGATCGGCACTCGGCACGACTTGCAAGGCAAGCCGCTGCGAAACGACCGCTTTCACGTCACCTTGCATGAGCTGGGTGTCCATGCCGGGCTGCCGCCTGCGCTCGTTCGCGACGCGTCGCGTGCCGCCGGCGAGCTCGACGTCGCGGTTTTCGACGTGACGTTCGATCGCTTCGGGAGTTTCAGCGGCGGCACGACGAAACCGTGTGTCCTGCTCGGACCCGACGGCGACTCGCCCTTGCATCGATTGCAGCAGGCGCTCGGCAGACGCCTTGCCGTCAATGGTGCCGGCAGGAACTTGAAAGGCCGCTTCACGCCGCACGTGACCTTGCGCTACGAGGCCGTCTCGGTGCCGATGCAGGCGGTGCCTGCGATTTCGTGGACCGTGCGCGAGTTCGTTCTCGTGCACAGCCTCATCGGCAAAACCGACCATCGGGTTCTGGGGCGCTGGCCATTGCGCGATTGAGCGCGGCGGCATACGCCGTGTGCGCACTGCCGCGCTTTCCCGCAGGTTTCGCAACGCCTGCGCACGCTTCACTTACAATAGCCCGATGACGCTCAATATCGCCGCCTATCATTTCGTCGCCGTCGCCGATCCGGCAGCGCTCGCCGCGCGGCTGCGCACGAGCGCGCACGCGGGCGATCTGCGCGGGACCGTGCTCATTGCAGGGGAGGGCATCAACCTGTTCCTCGCCGGCACCGACGAGGCGATCCATGCGTTCCTCGATGCCTTGCGCGAGGATGCGCGCTTCGCCGACATCCGCGTGAAGTTCAGCCGCAGTTCCACGCCGCCGTTCGCACGCCTGAAGGTCAAGCAGAAGGCGGAAATCATCAGCTTCCGCCGCAACGACGCTTCGCCGCTGGCCGAGCGTGCACCGGCGGTGGCGCCGCAGGTCCTCGCGCGCTGGATCGCACAGGGCCGCGACGACGAGGGCAAACGTTTGGTGCTGCTCGATACGCGCAACCGGCAGGAAGTCGACCACGGCAGCTTCGCCGATGCGCTGACCTTGCCGATCGACAAATTCACCGATCTTCCCGAAGCGATCGCGCCGCATCGCGACGCGCTGGCCGATGCGACGGTCGTCAGCTTCTGCACCGGCGGCATCCGCTGCGAGAAGGCCGCGCTGTGGATGCGCGCCGAAGGCATGCACAACGTGCTGCAGCTCGACGGCGGCATCCTCGGCTATTTCGAGCAGGTCGGCGGCTACGGCTACGACGGACGCTGTTTCGTGTTCGACGAACGCGTCGCGCTCGATGCGCGGATGCAGCCGCTGGAAGCCGGCGTCTGAGACGCCGAGCAACTCGCCCGGTACGATCCGCTTTCCTGCAACGGCCTCGTGCCCTTTATCGAAGTTGACATCATGACCGACACCTTCCCGGACCGCCTTTCCGTGAACCCGAAGAGCCCGTACTACGACGAGGCGCTGCTCGCACGCGGCGTCGGCATCCGTTTCAACGGACAGGAAAAGACCAACGTCGAGGAATACTGCATCAGCGAAGGCTGGGTCAAAGTCGCGGCCGGCCGCGCACTCGATCGCCGCGGCAATCCGATCACGCTGACCTTGAAGGGCGTGGTCGTGCCGTACTTCCACGACACCGCCGCCAAGCCGGACTGAACCTCGCGCAGCCTGGGAGAACCCGATGAAGTTTCTGGTGATGATCTACAACGATCCCGCGCTGCTGGAGGCGATGCCGGCCGGCGAGTTCGACACGACCATGCGCGGCTGCTTCGAACATGCCGACGAGCTGCAGCGCGCGGGCCATCTGATCGAGTCGCAGCAATTGGAAGCCGGCTCGACGGCGAAGACGCTGCGCGTGCGCAACGGGCGCGCCACGATCGTCGATGGTCCGTTCGCCGAGACCAAGGAAATCCTCGGCGGCTTCAACCTGATCGAAGCTGCGAACATGGAAGAGGCGATGCGCATCGCCGCCGAATTTCCGTGGGCGCAAACGGGCTGCATCGAAGTGCGGCCGGTACGGGATATCGAGGCTGTGCGCCGCCGCGTCGGCGCCTGAGGAGTTTTTTTCGGCAGGCGTTCGCCCTGGGCGAATCGCGGTGTTGCGCGGCCCGGGTTTCTCCCGCCCGCGCCCGTGGGCGGAGAACCAGGGCGGCATCGGCCGCCATGGAGACCGCTCACAATCTCCGATCTCCACGCCTGGAAGCCGGCGCATCGAACCGCACGATCCTTCGCGCCGTTTCAGACGTCATTACCAACCCGTCCGACGTTGTTCCCGGCCCCTCAGACGTCGTTCCTGACCCTCTCGACGTCATTCCCGCCCCTCCCGCCGTCATTCCCGCGAAAGCGGGAATCCATTTGGCTTTTTGCATCGTCTCAAAGCAAATGGATTCCCGCTTTCGCGGGAATGACGGTCCGGAGATGATCCGTCCTGCAGAACGTAGCAACGGGTTTGCATCGCAGCTTGGTCGGCGGCAAGACGGGCGTGACTTTCGCGCTTTGCAGCG
>Ga0105248_10002999_pt1 | contig 18723 bp, 18 predicted proteins | sample KBSS34metaG_FD_81524 | JGI IMG/M metagenome (GOLD analysis project Ga0105248, IMG submission 81524) | Switchgrass rhizosphere microbial communities from Kellogg Biological Station, Michigan, USA - KBS S3-4 metaG | ecosystem: Host-associated > Plants > Roots > Rhizosphere > Soil | place... | reverse complement strand
TATATATGACGGATATAGCATCCTATCCTGCCGACTACATGCGATGGCTCAATGAACAGACCGGCCTCACCGCGGAGGATCTGAGTACGTTCAAAGGCACCCAGGCGTTTCAATGCGTCGGGTCGAACTTCATTCGATTGGAATGAGAATTTGTGATCAAGCGAAGACTGGCCTCCTGAGTTAAGAGGGGAATTTCGGTACCAATTCAAATTAGACCACGCCGCAAGATTCCTTCCGTGTTCGAACTGCAACAAAGAGAAGTAAGAACGGCGCCGCAATGGCTGAAATTACCGATACCCGGAAAACTGGAAGCCACTTCCCCTTCTTCTTCTCCCCCCAGTACTGCAGCAGCACGGACTGCGGCGTGGAATATTCCCTGAGATCGATGGTTCTCCAGTCTGACGGGAAATTTACGGGAGGTTCCCATACCCAATGATGGGATGGAGTCCAGGGAACCGGCTCGATTCCAGGTTTCAGCCATGTGCGGATCAGCCGGAATTCGAATATCGGCCCGCCCCATACAGGATCTCCATTAATCCATTCCATGGTGTTCTGAGCTGTATCCCGCATCGCGAGACTGGACACTCCATAGCTGGAGAAAGCGCCAAGGGAGGAAATCACAAAGCCGGCTGCTGCCAGGCCTGCCAGCGGCAGACCGACCTTCCAATTCAACCGAGGCCAGGCGGCTCCAATGCAAATCAATAATGGCGCGATCGCGACATGCATGTAGCGCGGCCCCCAGATTTCATCGGAGGTCACAACCAGAAGCGATATGAATCCTACGGTGCAAGCCGTAACGAGGAGAGCAAAAATCACCACATTCCGGGAGTTGGAACGAATTGCGCGGGGAATGGCATAGATGCACAACAAGAGAACCGGAGCAAAAACGGCAAGACCTTTCGTCGGTGAACCGAAAACACCGATGAAATTGGTGAACACAAGGATCGGCGAATCCGACAGCCACTCATGAATATTGAACAGGGCGCCTCCCCTCGGCTCCCAGTACAGGTTTCGAAACGCGTCTCCGATTTCCCAGGTACTCGCAATGAGCAGACTCACGATCAGCAACTGCAGCCGCCGCACCCGCCAATCATCGCGGAATTGCACATAGACGAGGTATGCCACTGCCGGCCACATGACGATTCCGATATTCTTTACCGTAAGACTGAGTCCTCCGCTGATTCCGAATAACACCAGACCCGGCCAGCGAAGGATTTTCCCGTTGGCCAGGGCCAGATACCCCGCAAGCAGAATCATGAACGACTGTTTGGTTTCCAGGCCGATATAAGCGTACGGCCATAGCATGGTCGCAAACGCCCCCGTCATCACCAGTATCAGGCTCGTCCACGGTGTCGATATTTTTCGAAGCCACGCAAAAGCAAGGACCATCAACGCTGCGGTCAGAAGAACCGGCTCGAAGGAAAGCATGAAGTCCTGGGACACGACATATCTTCCGATAATCAGAAATGGAAGGTCGAACAACAAAGGCACGGGCCCATGACGCGACCACACCATTTCCGGCACGGGCTGACCCATGAGTCTTGCGCTGACGATGTCCAGCATCCGATTCCCGGAATCCATTTCTTCAGCAACGTATCCGTGGCCGCTGGTCGTTCCCGGAGTCAGTATCAGATAGCAGGCAGTCAATGCGAAAAAAAGCAGAGTCGCTGTCATCCTTACCGACGTAAAGGACTGGGTCATATCTCCTCGGAGTTCAGTTTGCGCAATTGCTTGAAACGAGCAAATCGCTCGTCAAGACCTGGCGGTCGGACAGGCGCAACGAATGCAGCATCGCTCAGCAGACGTTTTATCGCCGGAGTCGCATCATACCCCAGCGCGCGCCACGCGCACACCGCGACGCCCCTCAGTGTTCCCAGACCGGAGGACGCCGGTTGCAGTGTGTCTCTGGAAACCAGCGCCGACAAAACAGGCGCCACCGCCGGATCTAGAAATCCGTTTCCCGAAAGTACAATCTGGTTCGCTCGAACACCGGAACTTTTCTCAATCACTTCGACGTACTGCGCCAGATTGAACAGCACCCCTTCCATCACCGAACGTTGTAGTTCAAACGGCGTGTGATCGGCTTTTCGGCCGTGCCAGCTTGGGCGTAAATCGGAATTCCATTCGAGCGAACGCTCGCCTTTTAACCACGGCAGAAAAACAGGAATCTCGCGGTTTGGAACATAGTCGGCCGCTGGCGTCCCAAACTCCTGACGAGCCCAATCCAGAGCGTTGCCGCCGTTGTTGCTTGCGCAACCCAGCAGGAATTCATTCCCAGGCGTTGCGCGATAGCAGAATGTACCCGCCGAAGGATCCAGCGCCGGTTTCTGTACCATCTGGCGAACTGCCGCTGATGTTCCCAGCGTTATAGCGATTCGACTCGAGGATTCACTGCCGGATCCGATGTTGGCCATGAACCCGTCTCCCGATCCATTGACAACGACACTGCCCGAAGTTGTCTTGCCAACAATCGCGTTGCGCTCCATCAATTTCGGAAGATTGCTTGCCTTCAGGTTCGCAGCTCGCAAAACATCGGTGTCCCAATCAGCGGAATGAACGTTCAGAAGACCGGAGGCCGCGGCCATTCCGAAGTCTTCGACGCATTCACCGGTGAGCGATTCCACCAGAAGTGTTTTCGGAGAAACAATTCGATCCGCAGGACTGCGATTTTTCATCGCTTCCGACGCAAGTTTGAATACCGGAAACATCGGATGGTAGTGGCATCCGGTGCGGTGATGAAATCCGGATCCGATCACGCTGCGAATCGCTTCAATCCCATCCGGCGATGCGCCGTCCATCCAGGTGTACACCGGAGTTCCGGGATTGCCGTTTGAATCCAGCACAAGAAAGCTGTGCATGAATGACGACATCGAAATTGCCGCTGGCTTGTCGTGGGAAATGGAATCCTCAATGCGCTCGAACGCCTGCTTCAGGCTGCTTGCGGACAGGGGCATTTTCCAGGCAACTTCCTGGTACGCAGAGTTTTCAAGCTCCTCATTAAACCGCGCGGCAGACAGGCCGCCGGAAGCGATGTCAAAGCAGAGAACTTCCCGTGATGACTTCAACGCTATTGCTTCGCGATGGCGTGGCCGCCAAACTTGTTTCTCATTACGGCAAGGATTCGGTTTCCGTAGGAATCCTGGACGCGCGAGCGAATACGTTCCAGCAGCGACAGCGTAATCACCGGGCAGGGTACGTCCGCGGCAATGGCTTCGGCCACCATCCAACGGCCTTCACCGGAATCGGCGACGCTGGGGCCGATACCTTCCAGTGTCGGGTTCTCCGCCAGCGCCTGCGCGGTGAGGTCGAGAAGCCAGGAGCGAACAACGCTTCCATGCCGCCAGATCTCGGCGATCTTCGGAAGATCGAGATGAAAGTCCTTGTTCTTTTCCAGAAGCGCGAATCCCTCGGCGTATGACTGCATCAATCCATATTCAATGCCGTTGTGAATCATCTTCGTGAAGTGGCCGGCTCCGACAGGACCAACATGTGCCCAGCCGCGATCCTGTGCCGGGGCGAGACTTTCAAACAACGGTTGAATGCGTTTTACAACGGCAGCATCGCCACCGATCATGAGACAGTAGCCTTCCTTCAGGCCCCAGATTCCGCCGCTTGTTCCGACGTCGACAAAATGAACTCCGGATTTCTGAACTGAAAATGCGCGCTGCAGCGTGTCGCGAAAGTTGGAATTTCCTCCATCAATCAAGGTGTCATCGGCTTTCAATAGCCGGGTCAAACGCTCGATCGTGTCGTTGACTGCATCTCCGGCAGGAACCATCACCCAGACGGTACGAGGCGCAGTGAGCCGCGAGACGAGCGCATCGAGCGAGACCGCACCAACTGCTCCGTCGGTGATCGAACGTTCCACTGCGGCTCTGTCCTGATCGTATGCAACCACAGTGTGGCCGGCGGTCAGAAGTCGTTTCGTCATCGCAGCGCCCATTCGGCCAAGCCCAATCATTCCGAGTTCCATTTTCAGTCTCCTCTCGAAAACCCAACCACTATATTAGAATGACGTGATGCTGAGACAAAAATGGGGCTCACTGGTGTGCCCTTCCTGCGGCACTCTGGTTGGAGTTAACGATCCGCGCTGCCTGAACTGCGGACGATGGAATCCGGGCATGTGGGGATTTGGCCCCTTGTTTACCCGGCTCGGGCGCGACATGGGATTTGTTCCATTTGTCATGGGCGCCTGCATCGTCATGTACTGCGCCTCGCTGTTAGCCGATCGAAATGGCATCGGCATTGGGGGACTTAGCTTTCTGTCGCCCAGCGGTGTAAGTCTGTTTCTGTTTGGCGCCAGCGGATCGGTCCCGGTGTTTGGCTACGGTCGATGGTGGACCGTACTTACAGCAGGCTGGCTGCACGGCAGCCTGATTCACATCGGTTTCAATCTGATGTCGCTTCGGAACGTCGCGGATCCGGTTGCTGAATTTTACGGTGCCAATCGAATGGTGATCATCTACACGTTCTCAGGTGTCACTGGATTCCTGGCAAGCTCCGTGTTCAACCATTACCTGGGATACCTGCCCCTAATACATGGTGGCCGGATGACCGTGGGCGCGTCGGCATCCATCTGCGGATTGATCGGATCGCTGTTTTATTACGGAAAGCGCGCAGGAAGCCGGGGCGTCAGTGAACAGGCGAAACAATGGGGCATCATGATTCTCATCTTCGGATTCTTCGTGGCCGGCATCGACAACTGGGCGCACCTGGGGGGATTTGCCGGCGGATACGTCTGTTCGAAATTCCTCGACCCGCTTCGGCCCGAACGCATGGATCATTTTCTTGGTGCCATCGCATGCATTGCTCTGACCGCTGTTGCGTTCGCAATGTCGATTGTCTACGGCTGGCCTCTGTTTCACGAAGCAATCGGCGGAAGGTAGCTGCCTTCTGTACGTTCGAGAAGACCTCGAGCCGCCGTACGCACCTCGGGATTCGACATCCGATATACGCTGCGATCGAGGAGATAGTGCACGAAGCCAGTGGAGAACCCGAGCGCCAGCAGCGCCGGAACCCAGGTGGAGGTCCGCAATCCCGTCACGAGCGCGCCGAATATCCGATCGCCATAATAGGTTCCACCCTGACGGTTTGCTTCGACTTCAAACACGGGCAACAGCAATACTGACGCGGCAACGAGGATACCCAAAACGGCCCACGGGCGCGCGTTCAGCACATGGAGGATTCGGCGGACGTAACCGCGCTCAGGAACCGGCTCACCAACGGGTACCTGGGACGCGAGCCCGGTCGCGAGAATCCAATGCTGCGAAGTCCAGATGACAAGAAAGAGAAAAGGACTCGGCGGGTTCAACGCGAGAGCGACCATGACTGCAATTCCCAGGACGTAAAGCACGCGCGGTAGAGACCACCTGGGCGAACGAAACTCCACGAAGAGGAATGCCGCTGTTGCGGCGGACAGAACCACGATGGCGCCCGTCCGAATGCCATCCTGAGCCGAAAAAATGGATGCTGAAACATTCCACCGATTCACCCAGTGGTCCTGAAATGCAGTCGCTCCTGCAAGGAGATCTGCCAGAAGAACCAGCCCCCCTCCGACGCATAGCGCGAAGATTCGGTCCATCTTCCTCGTTGTGATGCAGGCACTGCGTCCAACCCGGGTGCGGTAGAGCGAAAGCGCTCCGAAATGCTGCGTGGCGAAGTGGTACGTCACAAAAACGTAATCGATAATTGCCATCGCGACCAATCGCTCCGCGCGACTCCATGGCAAAGCCGCATCCGGGGGAAGAAAGACAGCAAAGCAACAAACCGTAACCAGCAATGGGAGGAAGATGAATCGGATCGGTTGCGATCGCAGCAGCGGCCGGTACGCTTCAGTGCAATAAGCGAGGTATGAACTGGAAAGGCGATGGCCTATCCAGAACATCGCCGTCAGGCCAAAATAAAGTTGATCCAGCGGACTGTTTTCAGCATCCGAATATTCCAGAAAAAGCCACACGATGAGCGGCGCCAGCCAGAGCGCACTCAACATCCAGAGCCCGTCCCACGCCGGACCGCGAACCCATGCCGATCTCAGCGGTGCTGTCTTCGAAGCCACTTCCATTCCGGTATTAGAGCACAGGTTGGAATCGCGTGCCGATTCCGTAAGCGCTGTCTGTGACCGCGCCAACAGCGGTAACGGACGCTCATGGATGCGCGATACTCCTGCGTTTCAGATTCGCGTTTTCCCATGCTCTGACCCGAACTCTAGCCTCGTCGAAAAGGCTCTCGTAGTTTCCAATCCGAACCTTGTGACTGGCTTCGTCGGTAAGGAGTTTCCAAAGCGGATCGTAAAGATGAAATACGGCAGTCATCGCTCCAACGCTCTTCGGTGCAACGACGTCTGTTCCAAACAGGAAGCGATCCGGAAATCGATTGATCACATCGGCCACCCGTTTTGTATTTTCCGGAGTTGCGACCGCATACTTGGCAACCTCATCCCACGAGAGATCGAAATAGACATGACTCAACTCGGGATGGTTCAGCGCTCGTTCGATCAATGCCGCCTGTTCCGGGAGCGGTCGCACGACCCGGCCTACTCCGACGTGGGCCCAGATGATGGTGGTTTTTGGATGACGCCGGAACAATTCCTTCATTTGCAAAAGCGCAAAAGGTTCCTGGTCCGGACCGGGGAATGGAGCATCGATGTCGTTGTGAAGAATCACAACCAGACCGACTTCTGCGGCGAAATCGAGAATCTTGTCCAGCGCGGGATTCGTCAGACTCGCGGTTTCACCGGAGATCTTGGAGGACACGAATTCCTTGTGGATCGTAAATTCCCCGATGCCGGAAAATACCCCCGGGAATGTCTGCAGTACACGGCGGATGTGATCCGCAGCATACATATCGGCGGGATGAAATCCGCTGATCATGGGATCCAGCCGAGCCTGCTTCTCCGAAGAAAGCGATTTGTAGGCCATGGCAATCCATGCGTCGGTGAAGGAGTAATAATAAAGCGGCGCGTCTGTCTGCAAATAGTATGTGGGCGCAAATTCGCCGGTATTGGCGTACGACCATTGCTGCTGCAACGGAATTCCGAACAATGTGGAACGTCCAATAATCGTCCCCATCATGTTATCCACGAATTCGTGGATGTCGGTTCCCTCCTGGATGTAGTTCGTGAGATGAAAGTGCGAATCATGGAATTCGTATTGGGGGCGAATCATCGTCGTTCTCCTTTATCGGTGCGGACAGATCGCGGGACGATGAACGGCACACTACTGCAAAACTGAAATGTCCTTGTTGAACTCTGTGCACTCTGCAGACGTGAGATTCCGCGGTCGCAGTGCGGCGATTCCGAGATTCTTCAGGAGGCCGTCGAACCGCGCCATCCCGTGAGCCGGAACAATTGAAAATATCATCGTGTGGCCCGCTCAACGGCGGCATTGGTCGTCCTGGCGGTGCACATAGTACGACTTGTAGTTGAATGCCTTCGGATCCATACAACCGGAAAGATTCAGCAAGTCGATCTTTCGGAATTCGGTTGGAGCACTCTCGCCCTGAATGGTGATGTAGCCTCCGCTCAACAGCGTCCCGTCTTTTTTCACGGCCGGGTCGAAATTGGATACGCCGTCGCCCCCGATTTGCGGAAGGTCGTATTCGAGCACGGTCTTGCCTTCCACCATATGCCTGATGTGCTCCGAGCCGTGCACTTCGACTTCGACTCGAACCCACTGGTCGCCCCTGTAAGTCGCCGATGAAGAATTCGTGCAATGCCCACGCACCATCATTCCGTTTCGAAAAATTTCCGTTCCGGGCGTGCAGACGTTGGCAGTGCTTCGCTCGCCGGTTGCCGCACCACCCAACAACTGAACTTCTATTGAAATGGGAAAGTTCTGATCCTTTCCCATCGTCTCCGGCGCCTGGCTGTGCAGCATCAGACCATTGTTGCGCAGGCCCCAGGACGGGCCGCCCTTCACCTGGTCGCCCACGAATCGATACTCCGCCACGAGAATGTAGTAATCAAATTTCTGTTTGTAGAACAAATGTCCGAACTTATCTTCGAACTCGCGGTATTTGTCGTAGCTGACTTTAAGGATTCCGTTCTCTACACGAAATGTGTTGCCGTAATTTTCTCCCAACGGATATCCCGCGATCTTGGGTACCCATCCATCCAGGTTCCTTCCATTGAATAGCGAGATCCATTCTTTTGTATCCGCGTTGTTCTGTCCGAAAAATGGAACGGCGATGAATAAAATGGCGGCGAGTAACCCGACGGCGCGTTTCATGCGGCCTATCTTAAGCCGTCGGTGCCCGTGAGCGCCAGTTCGATTGGTCCGCGGACATCACAGGAACGAAATGGAAGAATCTCCATCACTGCTGCGTCTAATCGGGCGATGACACTTCGGACACTGGAAAGGAACGACATGAAGATCCAAAGGCTCCTCATTGCCGCTACGCTTCTGAATCTGATTTTGTTGCTGCTGATTTTTGCGCAGGCCCGGCCGGTATCGGCTCAAAATGATCTTCAGGTGATCCGAGGCCGGGCACTGGAAATCGTCGATGATCAGGGCCGAGTGCGGGCCAGCATCACGATTGAGCCGCGAACCTCCCCGAATCAGGGCGCATATCCGGAAACGGTTCTCCTCCGGATGTCGGATCCAAACATGCGGCCCGTCGTAAAGCTCACCGCTTCGGAAGAGGGATCATCGCTGGGACTTGTGGGAAAGGGCGAATCGGGACTTCACCATGCTGCGCCATAGTTCAGCTTCACGAGCGCGTACAGTTGGTGTCGACTACCGCGTGAGGTGACGGTACTTGATCCGATGCGGCTGATCTGCCGCAGCGCCAAGACGGGCGCGGCGATCCGCTTCATACGCGGAGTAGTTGCCTTCAAACCACACCACTTCGCTTTCACCTTCGAAGGCGAGGATGTGAGTTGCGATACGGTCAAGGAACCATCGGTCATGACTGATGATGACCGCACATCCGGCGAAATTCTCGAGAGCCTCTTCGAGAGCGCGCATGGTATTCACGTCGAGATCGTTGGTTGGCTCGTCCAGAAGTAGAACATTGGCGCCTTCTTTCAGCATCTTTGCCAGGTGAAGGCGATTGCGTTCCCCACCGGAGAGACTCCCGACCTTCTTCTGTTGATCAGCTCCCTGAAAATTGAAACGTGCAACGTATGCGCGTGAGTTTACCTGGCGGGTTCCCAGCTGGATGACATCCGAACCATCGGAGATTTCGTCGAAGACCGTTTTGGTGGCAGTCAGCACATCGCGGCTCTGATCAACGTATGCCAGTTTGACGGTCTCGCCCAGTCGAATGGTGCCGGCGTCCGGTTTTTCCTGCCCGACAATCATTCGAAACAGGGTCGTCTTCCCTGCGCCATTTGGCCCGATGACTCCAACTATTCCGCCGGCAGGCAAACGAAATTCCAGGTTTTCGAACAGCACGTTTTCGCCGTAAGCCTTCCGGATGCCCTGGGCCTCAATCACGACTTGTCCAAGGCGTGGACCCGGCGGAATAAAGATCTCGAGATCCTGAGATGCTCGTTCGGATTCCTGGTTCAGCAGAGCTTCATAAGAATTGAGTCGCGCTTTGCCCTTGGCCTGACGTCCCTTCGGCGACATGCGAATCCATTCCAGTTCGCGCTGCAAGGTCTTCTGCCTGTCGGTCTCGGACTTCTCTTCCTGAGCCAGTCGAATCTGTTTCTGTTCGAGCCACGACGAATAGTTGCCTTCCCACGGAATCCCAGCGCCGCGATCGAGTTCCAGAATCCACCCGGCCACGTTATCGAGAAAGTATCGATCATGGGTCACTGCGATCACGGTACCTTCGTATTCCTTGATGTGGCGTTCCAGCCAGGCGACAGACTCCGCATCCAGATGGTTCGTCGGCTCATCGAGCAGCAGGATGTCCGGCTTCAACAAAAGAAGGCGGCAAAGGGCGACTCGTCTTTTTTCGCCGCCGGATAGTACCGCAACCGATGTATCCGGAGGCGGGCAGCGCAGGGCGTCCATGGCCATTTCCAGCCGCGCATCGAGATCCCACGCTCCGACGGCATCGAGTTTTTCCTGGACGGTACCCTGGCGATCGAGCAGTTTCGCCATTTCATCATCGGACATGGGTTCGGCAAATTTCGCGTTGATCTCGTCGTATTCCTTAAGCAGATTCACAACGGATTGCGCGCCTTCCTCCACAATCTGGCGCACGGTCTTGCCAGGGTCGAGTTTGGGTTCCTGTTCGAGAAAGCCGATGGTATATCCGGGTGAAACTGCTGTCCTTCCCTGAAATTCCTGATCGACGCCTGCAAGAATGCGCAGGATGGAACTCTTACCCGATCCGTTCAATCCGATAACGCCGATCTTGGCGCCATAGAAATAAGAAAGGTAAATGTCTTTGAGTACAGCTTTCTTGTCGTAGAACTTGCTGACTCCAATCATGGAGTAGATGACTTTGTTCGGAACGGTGCTCATGAGCGGCGAAGAACCTTATTCGATAAAACTGGCAATGGCATCCGATTCGGAATCGCGGACATCAAAGACACTGTTTAGTTTTGTGAAATGCAGCAGGTCGGTAATCTGTCTGCCGGGATTGGAAAGCTTCAACTGGCCCCACGGCTTGCGCTCGTTGCTGCTGCACTGGGCGCACGGCTCCCACTGGCCATCGTCATCTTTAAACAGCGATGCGCCGCAGGAAGAGCACACGGTTTGAGTGACGGTTCCCAGGGCCAGGACGAGTTCGCCCAGGCCGCTGCTATCGACGTAGGTGACGTCTTTCAGATTGATCAGAATCCGGGAGTTCCCCTTGGCAACTTCATCGCGTACCGCATCGCGGAAAGCCGCAATCGAGTCACCTGCAGTGATTTTCCCGGAAAGGTCGATGATGGAAACTCCATCGGTTTCGCGTCGGGCCAGTTTTAAATCCATATTATTCCCCTTGTGGTTCCGGAATGCCGTCCATGATGCCTTTCAGAATCTTGTCCGGATCGATACGCTCGGCTTCTCCTTCAAAATTCAAAATCACGCGGTGCCGAAGTGTTGGCAGAACCACATAACGAACATCGGCCGGAGTGACATGAGAGCGTCCATTCAGCAGCGCGCGAACCTTCGCGCCAATCACGATCGCCTGCGCGCCGCGAGGGCTCGCACCGTATCGCAGGTACTGTTTTGTGAGCGGCGAAGCCACATCGGTCGTCGGCTGTGTCGCCATGACGATACGGATCGCATAGTCCTGAACTTTGTCCGAAATCGGAACTGTGAGAACGGTTTCGCGAAGCTGCAGGATCTTCTCCGCGCTCCAGACACGTTCGACATTGACGTTCATGACGGACGTGGTGCGGTCCAGTATCGTGTGAATGTTCTCGACTTCCGGAAAACCCATTTTCACTTTAATAAAAAACCGATCCAGCTGTGCTTCTGGCAGCGGATACGTGGCTTCGAGTTCCAGCGGATTCAGGGTCGCAAGAACTACAAACGGCTTTTCCAGAACATAGGTCTGTTTTCCGACTGTGACTGTTTTCTCCTGCATGGCCTCCAGCAGGGCCGATTGCGTTTTTGGAGTTGCGCGATTGATTTCATCGGCCAGGATGACGTTCGCGAATATGGGACCGGGCTGAAAATCGAGGTACTTGTCGCCATGTTCGTTTTCGCGAACGACGGTGGTACCGACGATATCTGCCGGCATGAGGTCCGGTGTGAACTGGATTCGCGCGGATTTCAAATGAAGAGCATCACTAAGCGTCTGGACAAGCTTGGTTTTTCCGAGTCCAGGTACACCCTCGAGAAGAGCGTGGCCGCGGGCAAGAATGGTCATGAGGATATCGTCGATGACATCGCTGTAGCCGACGATGACTTTCGAGATCTCCTTGTGAACCTTCTGGAACTCGGTATTGAAGAACTCCAGGTCCCTGTCCTTGATTTCCGCTATGGCCATATTCGTCGTTCCTTTCGAGCCTCCCATGTGCCGCTTCGGCCGGGATTATACGGCATCCTCTATGCTCGCCCCGCAACTTCTCCAGTTTGGGTGCTGACTCGAACAATCTCGCCCTCTTTCATAAATAGAGGAACCCGGACTTCGAGGCCGGTTTGAAGCGTGGCGGACTTGGTTGCGCCACCCGAAGCGGTATCGCCGCGCAATCCGGGCTCGGTCTGCGCAATCGCCAGTTCCACGTACTGAGGCAGCTCCAGAGATACCGCATTGCCGTTGTATTTGAAAATCTGAACCGTCAGGCCTTCTTTCAGATAGCCGCGGTCCTCACCGATCGTGTCGTCGGAAAGCATGAATTGCTCAAACGTCGTTTCATCCATAAAGTGATAGCCTTCAGGATCGCTGTAAAGATACGACACTGGAGTAACTTCGACATCGGGCTCGGGAAATTTCTCACTTGTCCGAAATGTCTTTTCCAGCACTGCGCCATTCAACAGGTTCTTTAGTTTGGTCCGGACCATCGTGCTGGCTCCCCGCGCGGTTGGCGTGGCAAAAAACACGTCCAGTACATTGAAGGGCTGTCCTTCGATTTCAATGAGCATTTTCTTCTTTAGCTCGTTCGCTCCAATAAGTGCCATAGCGTACTCCTGCGTATTCGGAATCAGAGATCATAACCTGAGCAGAGGGTCTTGTTGATAGGGAGAACTCTAAAGTATTCTTCGCGAGGAGTAATTTGAGGAGGAAGTAATGAACACCAGATTGAAGCGAAACCTGGCCGGAATCCTGTTTATCGTTGGAGGCATCGGATCTGCTTCGGCAATCCTAATGGCGGCCGATTACAATTTTGCCGGCACATGGAAAGGGACCTATAGCGCAGCGGCGCCCGCGCCCGGGACTCCCGCTGCAGGTGCAGCGCCAGCGACCGAGGCGCCCGCAGGTGGCGCGACTGCCGCACCCGGCGACGGGGCTTCAGCCGCAGGTGGTAGAAGCAGAGCCGGCGGTGGTGGCGGCGGATTTGGCGGCGGCGGATTTGGCGGCGCCAGCGGAGCTCCCAGCACCGGACCTCAGAAGGTTACGTTACGGGTCAAGGTGAATAAGGAGAAGGACAAGGCGACGGGAAACTTCACGATGGGATCATCGGCTCCGGAAGATCTGCGGGAGGGCAAAATCGCCGGCAACAAGCTGACGTTTAAAACCGGGCTGTCCCCGGCGGCAATCTACGATTACGACGCCGTGCTGATCGGCGAAGATCTGACTGTCACGCGGACTGCCGAAGGCGGGCGCGGCGGACGGTCACAGATGTTCACGCTGAAGTTAAGCAAATAGAATCGACTTCGCCGCTCGTACTGCACTCCTCCCAACCTTTGCTTCCGATTCAGGCGGTGTACGACCGCCTACATGGACTTATTATCGTGCCGCTCGGTATGTCGAATTCACGCTCGGAACGCCAGGCGTCGAACATCCCGTCTCAATCTGCGGATCGAAATCACTACCCCGATGGCGCTCAGCACCGCACCCCCGGCACACAACACAATCACACCGATATCCCACGCCGGCCGGCGGTAATACCAGAATGAAAAGTCCAGGCTGTGCAGTCCATGGTAGATCCATCGCTGCAATCGTTCCCGTTTCTGGTAGCGGCCCAGGATACGTCCGAATTTCGGATCGATGTAGAACCAGGTTTTGTCCGGATCATCGAACTTCAGGCGCAAGACGGGCAGCGGCGCTTCTCCATCGCGCGAATAATAGTAGGAGTCGTAACTGGACAGCTCCGTCACTTCAGCAATGGAGACCGTCGGGTTGGCTTGCGTTGCCTTGCCCACCAACGACTCGGTTGAAAACACCCCATCCCGAACCGAAAGTGTGTCTGCGGACACAAGCACCGATGTCGGACTCTTCCCTTTTGCTGCGTAGTAGCCATCGCCCTGAATGCGTAGAAATTCGATCTCCTTTACGTCGTTCACCGGAAATGTGGAAGGCATGGCCGAAAACTGTGTCAGATCGAGCGGCCCGCCACTGAATGCGGCGCGCATACCGTCACCAAGACCGCCAACCGACGCCCAATCCCACGGCTCCATCGACAGGAATCCGCTGAACACCCATGTCAGCGTGAAGACGCCGAAGATTGATCCTGTGATGTAGTGCCACCGCATCCATCCGGCGTACCGGATGTGAGGCGGCTTGCGCGAGTATTGAATAATGGCAAGAACGATGCCCATCAGGGCGAGAGCCGTTCCGAGTCCCGAAATCCAAAGAACGACCATGTTCCAAACACGACCGTTCGTCCGCAAAACCGAGAGATAGAGCCAGTGAGGAATCGCCGACACCCACGCGAGTGCCCGCGACGCGCGCGTCGTCACCACAGCGACTTCGCCGGACTGTTCCGACACATAGAGTTCCGTACGCGCGGCGTCATCGGCCGAAATCCGGTGCATTGGCATGAGGCTGCTGTTACCGATCGTCCATTGATCGGGTGATTCCAGAACACGCACGTGATGCAGCGTGGATTCCGGCAGATTCAGAAAATGACTCGCGATGGAAAGCGATTCAAGCGGACTCGGAGGATTCATCACCTCGCCGGTATCGGCAAACACGGTTACGATTTCCGGAAAAGAAAACCGATAGGCAGGCCGTCCCATGATCGTGAGCAAAGAAACACGTGGAGCTGGCCCAGTCAGCTGAGCGCGTTCAGCTGCCTCAGAGGGTCGCAGCTTTATTCGTTGAAAATCCAAAAGCGGAAGATGTTGGAGCCGCGACTCCGGAGTCAGCGTCGGCATGGCCTTTGCATAGATCATTGCAATGCCGGTCAGGAACCACATGACGAAGATCAGACAAAGCGCGATGCCGAGATAACGGTGGAGAAAAATCAGCAGCTTTCGAAATAGTGTCATCTATAAATTCCCGAACTCATCCGGTACCAGGGAAAGGAAATCGAAAATTTCGAAACCGAACGATTCCTGAATTTCCACTGGCGCTCATACCGGTCGCAACGGCAGCGTGATACGAAATACGCTTCCCTTCCCTCCACTGGAAGGTTCAAGCGATAACGTCCCACCCTGAACCTCCACTGCGGATTTGGCGATGGCAAGGCCCAGTCCGGTTCCGCCATTTTCGCGCGACCTGGACTTGTCGACACGATAGAACCGATCAAAGACGCGGCTCCGCAATTCCTCGGGGATCCCTGGACCATTGTCGACAACGTCGATCACTTTGTTCTTTCCCATCTCCGAGAGACGTATGACGATCCGCCCGCCGGACTGCGTGTACTTGATCGCGTTGTCGATCAGATTGATCAGGGCCTGACGCAGTACCAGCCGATCTCCGGCCCAATGCGTGGTAGTGTTTCCTTCGATCACAATCGACTGTTGCTTTTCCTCGGCGAGAACATCCAGCTGGGCAACGACCTCTTCAACGAGAGCCGTCAGATTCACATCCTCCCTGGTGAGCAGCGCATCGCCCGTTTCGGCCCGCGAGAGCAGCAGCAGGCGATCGACAAGCCGGGAGAGGCTGTCGACTTCCTCCAGCATGCTTCCGATAATCTCGCGATATTCGACTTCGCCACGCTTCTCGCGCAGACCCACTTCGCCGACACTGCGAATGGCGGTGAGCGGTGTGCGCAGTTCGTGCGACGCGTCGGAGGTAAACCGCCGCATCTGGTCAAAAGAAGACTGGAGCCGGGACAACGTGTCGTTGAACACCGTCGAGAGCCGACCGAGTTCGTCGTTCGGATTATCCACAGGAAGCCGATCACTCATGCGAGTCGCGGTAATCAGGCGTGCCTGCTCGGCCATTCGGTCCATGGGAGCCAGCGCACGTCGTGCGAGTGCGTAGCCGCCAAGACCGGAAAGCAGGATACAGAACGGAAGCCCGAGAAGAAGAAGGTAAAGAAAATATCGCAGGTCCTCCTGAATCGGCGTCACCGGCCTCGCCACCTGAACCACGAGTTCACGGTTGCCGAACATGGATTTCCCGCTCATGATGCGCCAGGGTGGGTTGAGCTTTGCGACGTGCACAATTTTTTCTTCGGTCTCCGCCGCAAGCTTGTGGCTGTCGGGAATCGGATGGCGCAGAGCTTCGGGAGAAGCCGAGACCAGCTCCCCCGCAGGACTGAGCACCTGCAGCCATGGACTGTCGCCTTCCCCGGTTTCCTTGTAGTCGGATGGTATGACTTCTCCATGCGGGTCATGGTGCATCATGTCCAGCGCCCAGTCGAAATCGCTCTTCAGCTGATTGTCCAGAAACTGCGACATGTTGTGACTGACAAAGTAGAAGATCAACGTGGCGTATACGGCGAGTACGACAACCATGGCGCCGGCATAAAAAAGTGTCAGCCGGAAACGCACACTGCGCAGGCGATGCACAGAACTCATGGCTCGCCATCCCGAAGCATGAACCCGATGCCCCGAATGGTATGGATAAGCTTCGTCCCGTGTTCGGCATCAACCTTCCGCCGAAGGCGGGCGATATGGACGTCGATGACGTTATTCAGCGGTGTGCCGCGGCTCGTTTCCTTCCACACGTCCCGGGCCAGCGTGTCACGCGGCACGACCTGGTTTTCATGGCGCATCAGGTATTCGAGAAGTTCAAACTCCCGAACGGTCAAATCCACGCTCTGCCCCCCGCGCGCGACTTTTCGCGAAACGAGGTCCATGTCGAGATCCCCGACACGCAAATGCAGCGTGTCGTTGGTTCTGCCGCGTCGCAGAAGCGCACGGATGCGGGCAAGCAACTCTGCGAAGGCGAAGGGCTTCACCAGGTAGTCATCTGCGCCGCTGTTTAAACCATGCACACGATCCTGAAGTCCGTCGCGTGCAGTGAGCAGGAGTACCGGAGTTTCAAGCCCGCGCTTCCGGATCGTGGTGAGAACCTGGATGCCATCACGGCCCGGGAGCATCCAGTCGAGAAGAATGATGTCGAACTTTGCGGTGTTGACCTGAAAGAAAGCTTCTTCACCGGTGGACGCAAGAGTCACGTCGTAGCGCTCTCCCTCGAGCCCTTCCTTCAATGCCTGGGCAACTTTTTGTTCGTCTTCAACGACCAGGATTCGCACGTTGCCGCATTGTACCAATAACGGTTGACAGTGTGGCCAATGCAAACACCCCGCCACAGATGAACGTTGCAGATGGGCCGGCCGAGTACCAGAGAAGTCCGGCAATGCCGCTGGCAGGCAACAGCGCAACTCCGCTCACAAGATTGAAAAAGCCGAAAGCCGTTCCCCGCAACTCGGACGGAGCACATCCGGCGACCATCGCCGACAGTAGTCCCTGTGTGAGTCCCATATGCAATCCCCAGAACACGACTCCGGCGAAGAGCAGCGGAACACCGGACGCGAAAGCCAGTGCGAGATCCGCAATGATAAGAACGGCAAGGCCAGCCGCCAGAAGTTGGCGATGACTCATGCGATCGGCGAGAACACCTGCGGGATAGGCGGAAAGTCCGTAAGCGACGTTCATTGCGATCATCACGGCGGGAACATAGGAGGCGGACAAGCCGATACTCTGCGCCCTCAGCACCAGGAAGGCTTCACTGAATCGGGCGAGGGTGAATATGCCGCCGATGGCAACCACCCACCAGTATTCTTTGCTGAACAACCTCAAGTCCGACCAGCGCAGCGCAGAGTGGGGTTTCGCCCTTCCCGAATTCCCGGGTTCATGCACACCTCCAATAAGAGCAAATACCGCGATGACAGCGGGAATCGTCGCAACCCAGAACACCGTACGGAAATTGCCATGGGTCCAGGCCATAAGCGCCATTGCCAGAATGGGACCGATGAAAGCGCCGGTAGTATCGAGTGCTTGCCGGAGTCCGAAAGATGCGCCCAGTAAATGTGGCGGTGCGATATCGGCCATGAGCGCATCGCGGGGAGCGCCGCGTATGCCCTTCCCGATACGGTCGGCGACGCGGGCCGTCACGACGTCCGTGACGGACGTCGCAAGCGGGAATAGTGGCTTGCTGAAAGCACTCAGGCCGTAGCCCAAAACGGTGAGGGCCTTTCGTTTGTTTAGATAGTCGCTGATGGTCCCGGAGAAGACCTTGACGATGTTCGCTGTGGCTTCCGCGAATCCGTCGATGATCCCTACCGTGAGGACGCTGACACCAAGCGTGCTGACCATGAAGAGGGGCAGAACGCTGTGAATCGATTCGGAAGAGACATCCATTGCCAGGCTGACCAGACCGATAATCCAGATGTCGCGCGGAATTGCATGAAGTCCAGTTCGCTTTACCGGCACCGGTGGGGTCATGAGGTAACGTAAGGTAACCCTTGTAGATTTGCAATATGCGGCACGGGCTTCCAATGACGATCCGGGCGATGGATGTTGGCCGATTTCCAGTGTTGACACCTCGGCGTCACACGTACAGAATTCCCGGAAATCGCGAAATGAAAGTGCGTGAAAGAGATTCGTTATGATCTACATAAAGAGCATTCTTGTTGGAGTCATTACGTCGGTGGTCTCTGTGACGCTGTTCGGACTTGTGCCGGCCATTGCGATGGGTATTATCAACAGCAGCGAAGAAGGCGCATTGTTTGTCAATCACACGACAGTTATGATCGTCGCGTTGGTGGGCTTCATGTTCGGATTTACGTCCATGTTCCGCCGCTCCACCCGAAAATTCCCGACGCACTTCTAACGGGACGGTACCAATCCGGAGACAGAGACCATCTCGCTATAGATGCGGCCGGTGACCATGTGCCGGAACATGCGCGGTCATAGAACGTGCCTGACCGAGATGAATGCAGGCCAACAGCCCGAAAGAGATCCTGGGCAGGCAAAAGCACATCAGACACTAAACATTTCACACGCTGGCGTGAGGAGTTCTCTCTGGCGATGCGCTACATCGCGATGCTCTTCCAGT
>Ga0105248_10002998_pt1 | contig 18724 bp, 20 predicted proteins | sample KBSS34metaG_FD_81524 | JGI IMG/M metagenome (GOLD analysis project Ga0105248, IMG submission 81524) | Switchgrass rhizosphere microbial communities from Kellogg Biological Station, Michigan, USA - KBS S3-4 metaG | ecosystem: Host-associated > Plants > Roots > Rhizosphere > Soil | place... | reverse complement strand
CTCGGATGCGATTCGACGGTGGTGCTCGACGACGGCACGATGATCGACAAGACCGGCTCGCGGGAAGAAGCCCGGGCCCAGCTGCAGTTGCTGCGCGGCCAGCGGCATCGCCTCTACAGCGCCGCCGTGATCTGTCTGGCCGGAGAGCCGATCTGGCGCTTCGTCGATGTCGCAAAAATGCATATGCGCGATTTCAGCGATGGTTTCATCGAGACCTATCTCGACGCCGAATGGCCGGCGATCGGCGGTTGCGTCGGCGGCTATCGTATCGAAGGCCCGGGCGCCCAGCTGTTCGCGAAGATCGAAGGCAGCCAGTTCACGATCCAGGGTCTGCCGTTGCTGCCGTTGCTCGATTATCTGCGGACTAGAAGAGTAATTACGATTTAATCAGAATTTTGCTGGCGGACTGCAATCCTTGAATCCCAAATGGGTCAAAGGGACCCAATGGGAAACTTCCGCAATGATACCGCCGCGACTCCAAGCTTCAAAAAGGCGGCCTTCAGCGGATCCGTTTGTTTCGTCGACGACTTGTCCGAACCAGCGACCCGACTGGCTTTCCCATATTTCCGCAATCATCTGACGATACTCCACTAGATAAAGTATGTCGGATGATCTCACCTACCAATGGTTGTGTGCAAACGAGAAAGGCCCGCGACGACTCGAAAATTATTAAGTTTTGCGCAATACTATAAATATGGCGGAGGGATTTACAGCTATCGAGATATCGCGCCTGGCCGGATTCTCGACTTCAACGATGCTCAATTATCTTGAGAGATCCAAAATTTTCCAATCGGAAAACGAACGCGACGTTCATCATGGCAAACACCGTTGCTATACCTATCGAGATTTGGTGGTTCTTAGAGCAATTCATCAGTTGCTTGCTTTAGGGGCACGTCCGAAACGCATCGCTGCAGCGATAGCCACGTTCAGAAAAATCGCGCAGCTACCGCAATCTGCTGACGCGCTTTTGGAATTCAGCAAAAAATCCTCGACGTTTCTTGTTACAAAAGATCGTGTCTTATTTTGTGAGACGCCCAACGATATCATCAACTTGACTGAGGGTGGCCAGCTCGAACTAGCATTCATGCTTAATGTACCTCGAGCACTAAATTCTGTCGCAAATGCAGCAAAAAATTACGAGCAAAGCGTGCAAAAGGGTCAGCCCAAGAATACGAGCACAATGACTCGTGCGCTAAAAAAAGCGGAAAATAATGGTTGAAGCTTACGCCGAAGTGATCGGCGACCCCATCGCCCACAGCAAATCGCCGATGATCCACAAGCATTGGCTGAAGCTGGCCGGCATCGATGCGGATTACCGCGCGACTCGCGTGAAGCCGGACGAACTGGCCGCCTATTTCGAGGCACGCCGCGGCGATCCGCACTGGCGCGGCACCAATGTCACGATTCCGCACAAGCAGGCGGTCATTCCCTTTCTCGACCGGCTCGATCCGGCGGCGGAAAAGATCGGTGCGGTCAATGCGATCCGACCCGAACAGGGCGCGCTGGTCGGGTACAACACCGATTTCGGCGGCTTTCTTGAGCCGTTGCAGCCCGCGCTCGCGCGGCAGCACCTGTTTCGGATGGCGCGGATCTTCGGGGCAGGCGGGGCCGCCAAGGCGATCGCTCTGGCCTTATGGTCGAAGGGGTTCACGATCGTCGTCGGCGCGCGCAATCTTGATCAGGCGCGCGCCCTTCGCGCGAGTTTCGACCCCGACGACAGCCTGATCGCGCCGCTTAGCCATTTTGCCGAGCCCACCGATTTTGCATGGGACGATCGTGGCGGCATTTTCGATCTGGTGGTCAATACCACGTCGCTCGGGATGAAGGGCCAGCCCCCGCTCGAGGTCGATTTCTCCCATATTCCGCCCGGCGCCACGATTTACGACATTGTCTATGCCCCGCTTGAGACGCCGTTATTGGCGGAAGCGAGGCTTCGCGGGCATCCGACCATCGATGGACTGGCGATGCTGATTGGGCAGGCGGCGGAGGCGTTCGGACTGTTCTTCGGCGTGCAGGCGCCGCGCCAGGCCGACGGGCAATTGCGCGAAAGCCTGGTCGCATGATCGTACTGGGCCTCACCGGCTCGATCGGCATGGGCAAATCGGCGGTTGCGGCCATGTTCGCCCGGCGCGGCGTGCCCGTCTATGACGCGGATGCCGAAGTCCATCGGCTGCAGGGGCCGGGCGGGAGCCTGGTCGCAGCGATCGATGCGCTGTTTCCCGGCACGGCCACCGCGGCCGGGATCGACCGCCTCGCGCTCAGCCGCCAGGTCCTCGGCGATCGCGAAGCGATGGGCCGACTCGAACGCCTCATTCATCCGGTGCTGCTCGAGTCGCGGAGAAAATTCCTGCGGCGGCATCGCGCGAAGATGCTCGTCGTGCTCGATCTCCCCCTGCTGTTCGAAAAAAAGGGGTGGCGCAAGGTCTCCGCCACCGTTGTCGTTTCGGCTCCCGTATGGAAGCAGACGAAGCGGGTGCTCGCCCGGCCGAACATGAATCCCTTGAAATTGCGGCATATCCGGTCGCTGCAACTGCCGGATCATGTCAAACGGGCGCGTGCAGATTTCGTGATCGACACCGGCGGCACCCGCCTGAAAACTTCGGCGCAGGTCGATCATCTGATCGCTTGCCTGCGCGCCCATGGAGTCCGATATTGCCAGTCATGCGAGAGATCGTCTTCGACACCGAAACCACGGGCCTGAGCGCCCCCGATGGCCACAGGCTGGTCGAAATCGGTTGTATAGAATTGATCAACAAGGTTGAGACAGGCAACAGCTTCCATTGCTATTTCAACCCCGGCCGCTTCATGCCGGCCGAGGCCGAAGCGGTGCACGGCCTGTCCGATCGGTTCCTGAGCGACAAGCCGACCTTCGCCAGCCAGGCGCTCGCTCTGCTCGATTTCATCGGCGACAGCCCGCTGATCGCGCATAATGCCACGTTCGATTTTGGTTTCCTGAACTGGGAGCTCTCGGCGTGCGGCCATCCGATTGTCGAAATGACGCGCATGATCGATACGCTGGCAATCGCGCGCAAGGCCCATCCTGGCGCAAAGCACAGCCTCGATGCGCTGTGCAGCCGTTACGGCATCGATCGCAGCCACCGCGTGAAGCATGGCGCGCTGCTGGACGCGCAACTGCTGGCGCAACTCTATGTCGAATTGACCGGAGGCCGCCAGATCGGCCTGTCGCTGCGGGCGGATCATGCGCTCCAGATGGACGCCGTCGCGCTGGCGCCGGCCCCGATCATCGCCGCGCCGGCTGCTTTCATCCGCGTTGCGAGACCCCATATGGCAAGTGAGGAGGAACTGGAACGACACAGGATCTTTGTCGCTTCTCTGGCTGATCCCCTGTGGATGGCGGAGGCGACGAACTGAAGCGATTATGATGCAATGGCGTAAGGACGGCTTCGGAGCTGCCCGGACCGCGAAGCAAGACAGGAGAATATGATGGAAATCCGTGTTTCGGGACATCAGGTCGATACTGGTGAAGCTCTGCGAACCCATGTCGAGGATCGGCTCAGAGCGATCGCCGACAAATATTTCTCCCGCAGCATCTCGGCGCACGTGACCTTCGGGCGAGGCCAGCACGGCAACGGATTTTCCTGTGATATCGTCGCGCATGTCATGCAGGGTGTGATCCTGAAGGGCAGCGGCTATGCGATGGAAGCGCATCCCTGTTTCGATCAGGCCGCCGATCGCATCGAAACCCAGCTCCGCCGCTATATGCGCCGGCTGCGCGACCGCACCGGCGCGCCGGCCCCCGCCCTGGAAGCGGCCGATGCCGAAGCCGGCTATACGGTGTTTGAAGCGCCGCCCGAAGAAGAGGTACATGGCGATCATCCCGTCATCATTGCCGAAACCCGGGTCGACGTGCCGGATGCCAGCGTGTCCGATGCGGTGATGATGCTGGACTTGCGCAACACCAATGCCCTGCTCTTCAGAAATTCTGGTACCGGCGCCTTCAATATGGTGTATCGGCGCACCGATGGGACGATTGGCTGGGTGGAACCGAGCCGGGCGGCCTGAAGAGGATGATGAAGCCCGTCGGATGAATGACATTAAATCGATGGACGACCTGAGCGACCTGCTTTCGCCACAGGCGGTGCAGGCCGCGCTGGCCGTTCCCAATAAAAAATCCTTGTTTCAGCAACTTGCAGCTGTCGCGGCGAAGGTCGTCGACAGCGATCCGAAGGTTATTGTCGAACGTCTTTCTGAACGGGAACGGCTGGGTTCGACCGGCTTTGGGGGCGGAGTCGCGATCCCGCACGGCAAGATTGACGGCCTCGACCGAGTCGTGGGCGTCTTCGCCAAGCTCGCCGCGCCGATCGATTTTGCGGCAATCGACGATCTGCCGGTTGATCTCGTGTTCGTTCTGCTGTCGCCGGTCGATGCCGGGGTCGAACATCTCAAGGCGTTGGCGCGGGTCAGCCGCCGCCTTCGCGACAAGCAGTTCGTCGCCAAATTACGGGGCGCCGGCTCGAACGATGCGCTCTACGCATTGTTCGCCACCGCCGAAGCCCGCAACGCCGCCTGATCGCGAGATGGGCGAAACGCAGCCGACTGGCGGGCCGCCATCCGGCGCAGACGCCCATTATCGCGCGCTCGAATCGCTCTACGCCGCGGCGCCGATCAACCAGATCTTCAAATCGCGCCTGACGATTCTGGAAGAGGGTTTCTCGCGGATCGAATTTGCGGTCGACGAATCGCTTTATCATGCGGCTGGCGCGCTGCACGGAACGACCTATTTCAAGATGCTCGACGACGCGTCCTTCTATGCGGCGAACAGTCTGGTCAGTGATTATTTCCTGCTGACGACGGCGTTCAACCTGCTGCTGACGCGCCCGATCACCGCCGGCCCCCTCGTCGCCGAAGGCCGCTGGGTCAACGGCCGCCGTCGCGTGCTGGTCGCCGACGCGCGGCTGATCGATGCCGACGGTGAGGAGGTTGCGCGCGGCACGGGCACGTTCATGCGCTCCCGGATTCCGCTCGCGACCTTGCCGGGCTATTCGCGCACGCCATGACGGCGCCACGGCCTGCATCCGGCCTGCTGGTGTCGGCAATGCTGCGGCGGGTTCAGACGGATGGCGGATCAGCGATGGTCATCACCAAGGGCGACGCGGTCGCCGGTGCGATGATCCTTATCCTGTGCGACCGGGGTGTCGTCGGCGCCGTCGTCGAACGGATGTGGCGTGACGATGGCTATGGTCTTGAACCGGTCGGCCCGGCAGAGCCGAATGCGCCAGGCGCGGTGAGCGACTATATCGCGCGCCGCCGGAAATCGGACCCCGATCTGTGGGTGATCGAGCTGGATCATCCCCAGGCGCTGGCGCTGGCCACCGACATGATCGGCTGATCCTTTCCATCGTTCCCCGATTGTTCTAGTTTCCGGTCATGGCCAGCCTTCCCGATTCGATCGCGCCGGATTGTTTCAACGACGCGCCCATGATGGCGCAGGACGTCGCCCGCGGCGTGGCGCGGCTATTCCTGCGGCATGAGATGACGCCCTTGTGCGAGGTGCCGTTGGGCAATGGCCGCCGCGCCGATATCATGGCGATCGATGCGAGGGGAATTATCACGATCGTCGAGATAAAGGTGTCGCGCGCCGACCTGCTGGGCGACGGCAAATGGCAGGACTATCTCGATTATTGCGATCGCTTCTGCTGGGCGGTGCCCAGCGGTTTCGATCTGGCGCCGTTCGCAACGGCGGCGTTCAGGCCCGATCTGGCCGGGTTGATCTGCGCCGATCGCTATGATGCGGCGATGCTGCGCGAACCGTCGCTGCGCGCGCTGGCGGCGGCCCGGCGCAAGGCCGAAACCCTCCGCTTCGCCCGGCGCGCGGCCCGCCGTCACTGGCTGGATTGCGACCCCTATGGGGATAGCGCGATCGCGTAGTGCGTTCTTACAGTTTCGGCCCCGACATCTGCGGTTTCGCCTTTACCGGCGGGGCGGCGTCGAGGATCTTGAGCACCGCTGCGGCGCGTGGATCTTCGGCGGCATAGTCATGGGCGGACTTGCCGGCGATGCGATCCGCTTTCCTGGGATCCGCGCCATTGGCGAGGAGGACGCGCACCATCGGGATGTCGCGCTGCTGGGTCGCGATGATCAGCGCGGTTTCGCCGCTATTATTGCCCTGGTTGATCGCCGCACCCCCACGCAGCAGCAGGTCGGCGCCCTCGGTAAATCCCAGTTGCGCGGCCATGGTCAGCGGGGTGTTGCCCGTATTGTCGCGAATGTCGGGGTTGGCGCCCTGTCCCAGCAGGAAGCTGAGCCAGGTCATGTCGCGGCGCTTGACGACAATGTGCAGCGCGGCTTCGCCGGTGCCGTAATCGCGCGTGTTGATCAGCGTCGAACTGGGCGTCTTCAGGGCCTTTTGCGCTTCGGCGCCGTCGGCGTCGCGAACCGCCTTCAGGAATTTATAGCTGTCGGAAAACTGCGCAGCGGCCGGCGTCGTAACGCCGATCGCAACAAGGATCGCCAGCAGCAGCCGGGCTTTTGCGAAAAACCGTGTCACGGATTGGCGATGCACCATATCGATCGGCCCCTGATCTTAACTTTGCTTGCAAGGGGGCGCATAGCAAAGCATGGCTGCCCCTACCATGAACAATCCTTTGCTATCCGTCCTCGCCATGCTTTTGCTGGCGATCGCGACTCCCTTGCTGCCTGGTTGCAGCCGGCCGGCGGAAGACGCGCCGCTTGCCGATTCGGGCATTGGCGGCCCGTTCACGCTGATCGATCAGAATGGCCGCAAGGTCAGCGACAGTGATTTCGCGGGCAAATACCGGCTGATCTATTTCGGTTATACCTTCTGCCCGGATGTATGCCCGGTTGACGTCCAGAACCTGATGAAAGGCTTCCGCCTGCTCGAACAGCGCAATCCCGGGCTCGCCGCGGATGTGCAGCCGATCTTCATAACGGTCGATCCGGCACGCGACACGCCGACGGTGCTGAACACCTTTGTGCGGGCCTTCCATCCCCGGTTGATCGGCCTGACCGGCAGCGAAGCCGACATTGCCGCCGTGGCGAAAAGATATGCGATCTTCTACCAGAAGATGCCGGCGCCGGCCGGCTCGACGGGCTATCTCGTCAACCATAGCCGCCAGACGGTGCTGTTCGGGCGGACGGGCAAGGCGATCGCGCTGATCCCGCAGGACAAGGATGCGGAGGCGATCGCCGCCGAGATCGAACGATGGGCCCGGTAACCGATCCCGCCCCCTTCTGGGAAACCAAGACGCTCGACCAGATGAGCCGGGCCGAATGGGAATCGGTGTGCGACGGCTGCGGAAAATGCTGCCTCCATAAATTGGAGGATGAGGATACCGGCGAACTGCTGCCGACCAATGTCGCCTGCAAATTGCTCGACCGGCGCAGCGGGCAATGCACCGATTACAAACGCCGCAAGATCTTCGTGCCTGAATGCGTCCGCCTGACCCCGGCCTTGTTGCGCGAACTCGACTGGCTGCCTTCCACCTGCGCCTATCGGCTGCTGGAGGAGGGCAAGCCGTTGGAAGACTGGCACCCGCTCATCAGCGGCGATCCCGAATCGGTGCACCGCGCCGGCCAGTCGGTGCGCGGCTGGACCGTATCCGAACTCGACGCCGGCGACCTTGAGCATCACCTTGTCGAACGCGACATCTGATCTTGTTTTCGAGGGCGGCGGCCGCAGCCGCCCCCTTATCGTGCGGCGCATGGACCAGGCGCGGCGGATGCGGCTGAGCGTCGATCCACGCGACGGCGGCGTCCGGCTGATCCTGCCCAAAAGGGCATCGATCCGCGATGCGCTCCGTTGGGTGGAGGGGCAAAGGCCCTGGGTCGAAAAGGCGCTCGCCGCGCTGCCGGAACCCAGGCCGATCCGGACGGGCGAACGGCTGACGGTCGGCGGCGATGCGCTTTTGATCGAGATAGCGCCGCGCGGTGTGCGCGGCGTCCGCCGGGAAGAAGACCGCTTGCTGGTGGCGGGACCCACGGAACTGGTGGCGAATCGCATCCTGCGCTGGCTCAAGACGCAGGCGGCCGAGAAGCTTGCCGCCGAGACGCAGCGTTATGCGGATCTGGCGGGGGTGACGATAGGCCGCGTATCGATCGGCGATCCGCGCGCGCGCTGGGGCAGCTGCTCGTCGACCGGCGACATACGCTATAGCTGGCGGCTGATCCTGGCCCCGCCGGAAGTGCTGGAATCGACCGTCGCGCACGAAGTCGCGCATCGCACCCATATGGATCACAGCGCCGACTTTCACAGGCATGTTCGCCGCCTGTTGGGCCGCGATCCCGTGGCCGAACGCGCCTGGCTGCGCGCGCATGGCTCGGCGCTTTACTGGCTCGGCCGCGATTCCTGACGTTTCGAACGCTCGCCCTTGCCGATCACGCCGTCCAGCCATTGCTGATCGAGTTGCGTCCGCGAAGGCGGCGGAGCCTTGGGGGCGGCCGGCTGACGCGCGGGTGCGGGGGCAGCGGGGGTGTCCGCGGCGGGCGCCTCCTCCGGCGTGATCTGATCGACGGCCTGATCGATCGCGGTGCCCTCGGGCGCCATCGCGCCATTGTCGGGCTGGCCGAAATAGGTCTCTTCGTCGGGCTCAAGCTGCCATTCGGGCAAGGTCACCTGCGTGTCGAACGGCTCGACCGGGCGCTTGGCGACCGCGACGCGCATGAAATCGGCAAAGGCCTTGGCCGGCGCGCGGCCGCCCTGCAGGCCGCTGACGGTCTTCGCGTCGTCGCGACCCATCCAGACGCCGGTGGTGATGCCGCTGGAGAAGCCCAGGAACCAGCCATCCTTGTTTGATGACGTGGTGCCGGTCTTGCCGGCGACCGGGCGCCCGATCTGCGCGGCGCGCGCGGTGCCGGTGTTGACGGCGGTCTGCAGCAGGTCCGTCATCTCGGCGGCAACCCACGGCGCCACCAGCACGCGATTGTCGTCGGCGGGGTGCGTGTAGAGGACGTCACCCTTGGTGGTCGTGACCTTGACGATGCCATAAGGAACCACCGCCACGCCCTTGCGCGCGACGGCCGCGAAGGCGCGGGTCATGTCGAGCAAACGGACATCGGATGTGCCCAGCACCATCGACGGATGGGTGTTCAGTTCGCTGCTGATGCCGAAGCGGTGCGCCATGTCCGCAATCGTCGGGAAGCCGACCTGCGCGCCGAGCTTTGCCGCGACCGTGTTGATCGAAAAGGCGAAGGCGGTGCGCACGTCGATCGCCCCGGCGAATTTGCGGTTGCTGTTGCGCGGGCTCCAGCCTTCGATCTCGACGGGCTCGTCGACGACCGGCGAATCCGGTTTTACGCCGGATTCGAGCGCCGCCAGATAGACGAACAGCTTGAAGGCCGATCCCGGCTGCCGTTCCGATTGGGTGGCGCGATTGTAGATGGACGACACATAATCGCGGCCGCCGACCATCGCGCGCACCGCGCCGTCGCGGTCGAGCGCGACCAGCGCGCCCTGCGTTCCTTCCGGCGCATTGGTGCGGATCGCCTGGTCGGCGGCGCGCTGCATGACCGGATCGATGGTGGTCCAGACGTCGATCGGCTCGACATTGTTCTCGACCAGATCATCAAGCTGCGCGAGCGCCCAGTCGGTGAAATAGCGCACCGCATTCTGATCGCTTTCGGGCGCAAGGTGGACCTTGGCGGGATCGGCGGCGGCGGCTTCCTGCGCGGTGATCGCGTCGGCGTCCTGCATCACCTCCAGCACCACCTTGGCGCGATCGACAGCTGCCTGTGCGTCGGCGGTTGGGGAGTAATGCGATGGCGCCTTCACCAGGCCGGCGATGATCGCGGCTTCGCTGAGGTTCAGATTGTTGCCGGGGTGGCCGAAGAATTTGCGGCTGGCGGCGTCGATGCCATATGCCCCGCCGCCGAAATAGACGCGGTTCAGATAGAGCTCGAGAATCTGTTCCTTGCTGAACTTGCGCTCGATCGCCAGCGCCAGGATCACTTCTCGAAATTTCCGGCCGAAGCTGTAGGCGTTCGTCAGGAAGATGTTGCGCGCCAGCTGTTGGGTGATCGTCGATGCACCCTGCAGGCGCTTGCCGGTGCCCTTGTTGCGAAACGCGACCCAAACCGATCGCGCCATGCCGATCGGATCGATGCCGGGATGCATGTAGAAGCGGCGATCCTCCACCGCGACCATCGCCTTTTTCATCGTCGCCGGAATCTGGTCGCCGGACAGCCAGTCGCCATAGCTCGGCCCGAGCGATACGATGACGGATCCATCGGCGGCGCGGACGCGGACCATCTGGCCGTTGGGACTTGATTTCAATTCGGTGAAACCCGGCAGCGACGCCATCGCGATCAGCACGGCGACGATCAGCGCGCCGAGGCCGGCCAGCGCCGCGAACAGCGAGAATTTGGCTGCGGTCTTGAGCCAGCCCATGGAAGGACCCGATCCTGTGGAATTGTTGTCGGCGGACATCGCTGGGCGCGGAACTACCGCTTAACCCGATCGCTGCCAAGCGGCATTGGCATGGTCGTTCCGTCGCTTATCATGGCTGTGCCCCCCGCGGCCGCTATAGGTCGGGAATGTTTGCGCTGCGATGAACGCCGGGACGTCCCTTGCGGAAGGTGGATAATGCTTCGCTAACCACGCCTTGTCGCAAATTTTTCGTGAATTTGCGTGCATTGTGATGTCCGTCACTGCGGGCGCGGGGATGCGGTCATATGACGGGTGCCGTTGCATAGCTTCACGTAACAGTTGCTTGGCTTCATGCGTATGCGACGGTTCGGGCGTCAAAGCATATTCGCCATCGTCGGCCGGTTGCCGCGAAGGTCATGTCCTGAACGTCGTTTTAAGCAAAACCCGGTGTCCGATTCCCCCCGGACGCCGGGTTTTTCTATAAGCCGTCGATGGCGATACCCATGCCGAAGACATGGCGGCCGCCTGCGGCGATCATCCTGATGCCCGGTTTGGCGGTGATATCGCCATCGAAGCCGGCGGGATCGGCAAAGCCGTACCACGGTTCGATGCACAGGAAACCGGCGCCCGGTTTCGACCATAAGCCAAGTTCGGGCATGCCAGCGAAATCGACGGCGAGATGCGAGCCCGTGGGAGCGCCATAGACCAGGCGCCGGCTCGCGATCCGATCGAGGATCAGTGCGTCGTCGACAAACAGGTCATCGCTGAGAGGCAGGACTCTGCCATCGATCGGTGTCGGCCGGGATTCGGAATCCAGCAGACCGTCCGAATCGAGGCGCCGGACCGGGGCCGGCTCATCCTGGTCGAACAGGACGACATGATCGGCGCGGGCGCCGCCACCCGGCAGCGGCCAGCGCAAGGCGGGATGGAAGCCGAAGGAGGTCGGCATGGGCCGATCGCCGCGATTGGTGACCTCGGCGCTCAGGCTGATCCGCCCGCCCGCGATCGCGAATCGGATGTCGAGCGTAAAGGCGAACCGCCAGACGGCTAGGGTCGCATCGTCCGACTCGAGCCGCAGCAGGACCTGATCGGCCTGATGCTCGACGACGGCGAAGGTTCGCCGCCGCGCGAACCCGTGGCGCGGAAGGCTGTAATCCTCGCCGCCATAACGGAAATGATCGTTGCGGAGCGTGCCGACTATCGGGAACAGGATCGGTGCGCGGCCGGACCAATAGGCCGGATCGCCGTCCCATAGCAGGTCGCGTCCCTCGCCGTCGGTCAGCCGGTGGAGTTCGGCCCCGAGCAAGGCGATGTCGGCATTGAGCGCGGATGACCCGATATGGACGGTGTCCGTCATGCGCTCAGGCTTCGGTTTCCGGTTCGCCCTTCGGCGCATCCGCGATGTCGCGAAAATAGGCTTCGACCGGACCGCTGAGCTTCAGGGTCAGCGGATTGCCTTTGCGGTCGCGGGTGTTGCCGGCGGCAACGCGGATCCAGCCCTCGCTGATGCAATATTCCTCGACATTGTTCTTCTCGACACCCTTGAAGCGGATGCCGATCCCGCGTTCGAGCAGTTCGCTGACGAAAAACGGGCTGCGGGGATTGATCGAAAGGCGGTCGGGAGGCGTATCGCTCATGGGTCTTGGAATCCGGATTGGGAATGACGGCGCTGCTTTATCGATGTTCGGCGGCATCTGCCATGGCCATGTTCATCGGCCGGATACGGTCCATGGCGGCTTCAGAAAGGCAGCCGCCAGGAAATCGATCAATACGCGGACCCGCGCCGGCCGCAGCGGGGTCGGTGGGGTGACGAGGTGCAGCGCGCTGGTCCGGCGCGACCAGTCGGGCAGCACTTCTTCAAGCCGCCCATCCGCCAGCGCCTGCCAGGCGAGGAAATCGGGCAGCGGCGCGACGCCGACGCCGGCTATGATGGCGTCGAGCAGAACGTCGCCATTGTTCGACCGCATCGGCCCGCTGACCTCGACGGTGTAATCGCCCTGTTCGGGATGATTGAAATGCCAGCGGCCGGGCTGGCGGACATGCGAATAGGTCAAAGCCGGATATTGGGTGAGGTCACGGGGATGGACGGGGCGCCCGATCCGGTCGAACAGGGTCGGCGCTCCCACCAGTGGCAGCCGGACGGGGAACAGCCGCCGCGCCTTCAGCGCCGAATCCTCAAGCGCGCCGATGCGCAGCGCGATATCGAAACCCTGCTCGATCAGGTCGACGCGCTCGTCGCTCAGGTGGAGGTCGATCGAAACCTGCGGATAGGCGTGATGGAACATGGGCAGAATCGGCCGCAGATGCGCGATGCCGAACGACATCGGCGCGGCCAACCGCACCAGCCCGCGCGGTTCCGATCCCCGTTCGGAAATCGCCTCTTCTATTGCCTCGCCATCGGCCAGGATGCGCGCCGCGCGGTCCTGCGCCATCTGGCCGCTCTCGGTCAGAGACAATTTGCGCGAGCTGCGGTGGAACAGCGACGTGGCGAGCCGCTGCTCGAGCCGTGCCACCGCCTTGGATACGGTCGCCTTCGATAGCGCCAGATCGTCGGCTGCCGCGGAAAAGGAGCCGCGCTCCGCTACTTTCGCGAAGATCGCCCATGCTTCGAAATCCGGAAGGTGCGCCATCATTAGCCCATTTTTGGAAACAATATGTTTCGATCATCTCCATTTCATCCTGCGCGCGCAAGTCTAGACAGGATGGCAGACGCAGACGGCCACGGGCCACACGCGATGGAGACTGACATGCCGAAGATCCTCGTCCTTTATTATTCCGCTTATGGCCATATCGAGACCATGGCCGAGGCGGTGGCAGACGGCGCGCGCAGCACGGGCGCGATCGTCGATGTCAAGCGCGTTCCCGAAACGGTCCCGCAAGACATTGCCGCTAATAACCATTTCAAGCTCGATCAGAAGGCGCCCGTGGCGACGATTGCCGATCTCGAACATTATGATGCTATCATCATCGGCACCGGCACGCGCTTTGGGCGGATGTCGTCGCAGATGGCGAGTTTCCTCGATCAGGCCGGCGGGCTTTGGATGCGCGGCGCGCTCAATGGCAAGGTCGGCGCGGCCTTTACTTCCACCGGCACGCAACATGGCGGACAGGAAGTGACGCTGTTTTCGATCATCACCAATCTCCTGCATTTCGGCATGACGATCGTCGGCCTCCCCTACAGCTTCCAGGGCCAGATGCGGCATGACGAGGTTGTTGGCGGCAGCCCTTATGGCGCCACCACGATCGCCGGCGGCGACGGATCGCGCCAGCCAGGCGAGACCGATCTCGACGGCGCAAGATTTCAGGGCCGACATGTGGCCGAAATCACAGCGAAGCTTTTCGGGTGAAATTATAAGACAGGCGAACATGGAGGACGACGTGGCAAGTTTGGCTGGCATCACCGCATTTCAGGGCGCCGACCGTCGCGAAATCGACGCCGATACGCCGACGCTTTCGGCGCTCGAATGGAAGGTCGTGTCGCTCGCGCTGCGTGAGGCCGCAGAGGCAGGATGCGGGTCGCCCCGTGTTTCTTTGTTCGGCCGCCTGCTCCGCCGCGCCGCGGGCGTTGCCCCGAAAATGCCGCTCGCCGATCCGCGGCTCGAAACGCTGCGTCGCTTCGTCTGCCGTATCCGCGGCCGGGCGGATGTCTCCGATCTGGCGAGCCGCCTCAGCGAGCTTGGCTACAGTCAGAATCAGATCTCAGCCGTGGCGATGCTCGCGCGGTAAACTCGATTCCCCTTTGCGAAGCGTCCCCCCTGCTTCGCAAACCACCCGCCGCCCGCTCCGATCCCTTCGATGAGCGGGCGGCGGGACCATTTCAGGCCGGATTATACTGGTTCAGAAATGTTTCCATCTCGCGCAGGAGCTGCAACCGATCCGCTTCTCGCGATAGATGATGGTCGCCCTCAGGCTGTTCGATATAGCGGACGGTCTTGCCCGCAGCCTTCAGTTGAGCCGCCAGCTTGCGCGATTGGGCGACTGGAACGCGCAGGTCCTTTTTACCATGCATCAGTAGGATAGGGATCGTGAAGGCCTCAGGGTGGCTGATCGGTGATACGGCATCGAAGTCTGGCGCGGACTTCCGCCATCCGCGCGTCATGGCATTGGCATTCAGGAAGTGGCGATCATAATGCCGCATTGCGGACAGATCGGAAATGCCGGCAAAACTGACAGCGCAGCGATAGGCGCCGCCGTCGCGCTCCGCCCCCCGCATCGCGGCATATCCGCCATAGGAGGCGCCGACGATACAAGCGCGCTTCGGGTCAGCTATCCCCTGGCCGGCCAGATAGCCGATGACGTCAAGCAGGTCATCCTGCATCGCAAGACCCCACTGCCCTTCGCCCTTTTTCCTGAAGGCAGTGCCATAGCCCGTCGATCCACGATAATTGGGCTGAATGACGGCATAGCCGCGATCGGCGAGAAATTGCGCCCACCAGTCCCACTCTTCGTCGTCGCGCGCTTCGGGGCCGCCATGCGGCATTACGATCAGCGGCAACCCCTTGGCCGGCTTGTCGCGGGGTAAGGTCAGTACCGCTGCAATCTCCAGCCCGTCGCGTGCCTTGTATCGGAAGGTCCTTACCGGTCCGAGCGGGGTACCCTTCAACCGATCATTGACCCAGCCAAGGAATTGCATCCGGCCGGCGTCGATATTGTAGAAATAATATGCGCCCGCTTTTTCCGGCGCACCTACGAAAACGATCAGCCGTCTATGGTCGCGGCTCCATGATATGATGCGGGCGTTGCCGGCTCCCACCGCATTGTCGATATCGGCTTGAACGCCCGCCATTTCGGTATCCATCCATCGGATGCGCGGCCGATCCTCGATCATGCTGATGCCGGCCAGCCCATCACCATTCGGTGTGGTGATCAGGTCGTCGACATCGTAACCCTCCGCGCCGAATATTCGCTCGCCCAGTTTCTGCTGGCGAATGTCGTAGCGATAAACGGCGTCAAACCCATCCTTGTCGCTGGTCGCCAGCGCCTGCCCCGGGTCAGAAAGAAATATCCTCGGCACCGTGATGCCTTCATCCTTGGCGGTATGGGCGCGATCGATGACGCGAAACGAATCCCCATCGTGATCGCGATAGAGGAGCCGCGCTATTTGCTGCCCATCGTCAAAGCCATAACCTATCCGGATGGTGCCGGTCATGTCCGCATAATAGGACATGACACCAGAGCGCCCCTTGACGACGGTGCGGCTCCTTCCCGTTGATACGTCAACGTCGCGGACGTCCGGCCAGAAGCCCGGAAGATTGCTGTATATCGACGTCTGGAGGGCGAGGCGGATATGCGGTGATCCATCCCGTGCGATCCAGATTACATTGGAGGCGTCCTGGGCGGCCTCCTTCCAGAGCAACAGGTTTATTTTGCCGGACGTTCGCGAAATGCTGGCCACCCGGCTCAGGCGCCAGTCTTCGCCTTCAACGTCGCTCGTTGCTGCGATCCAAACAAGCAGCCATTCGTCGTTAACCCACTGCCATCGATAGGCATCCTTGTCGCCAAGCCCGACAATCTGCCACTTGGCCTTGGGATCGAAAAGGCTCCAGATCGCGATATATTGCGTTCCGGCCACTGACGCGCGTCCCGCAATATACTTTCCGTCCGGCGACAGTTGCGGATCGGCGAAAGACGGCAGTGCCGCAAACGCCTCGATCGGCTGCTCGGCGCGGATCGCAGCCGGTGCTGCTGCAGCCATCATGCATGCAGCGCATATCAACCGCCTGAACAGCACTCTCTTCCCCCATATTGCCCGCTATCTCGTTATCAAAACGCGAAAGCCGGGCAAGCCGGAAGCTGTGCCGAAACGGATTACACGTCGAGGTTGGCGACCGACAGCGCATTTTCCTGGATGAATTCGCGGCGCGGCTCGACGACGTCGCCCATCAGGCGTGTGAAGATTTCGTCCGCGATGTCGGCCTGAAGGACTTCCACCTGCAGCATCGCGCGGTTGACGGGGTCGAGCGTGGTTTCCCACAATTGCTCGGCATTCATTTCGCCGAGTCCCTTGTAGCGCTGCACCGACATGCCCTTGCGGCCCGCGGCCAGGATTGCTTCCAGCAGTTCCGATGGCTGGTTGATCGCGGTGCCGCGCGTGTCGAGCACGGCGTCCTCATTTTCCTCGGCTTCCGCTTGCGCGGCGGCCGACTGACGGAGCGGCACGAGCCGGGCTGTGCGGGTGAAGCTGTCCGCCTGTTCGCTCGCGAGGCTGTGCAGCTTGCGCGCTTCGGCGGAGCGGATGAACGCCGCTTCGATGATGTGATGATCCATCACGCCGCGCCACAGGCGCTTGAGATGGTAGCCGCCCTCTTCGGAGAGGTCGCCGGACCAGACCGCCTCGGGATCGATCCGGCCCATCCATTCGGCGACCTTTGCAACCGATGCCCGATGCCCCGCCGCGTCGGCCTCGGGATCCAGCGAGCCCGTCAAGGCGAGCACTTCGATGATCTTCGGATCATAGCGTTTCGGAACGAAGTGCATCAGCGATCGCATCCGGCGTGCATGTTCGACCAGCGTGCGCAGATCTTCGCCGGAGCGTGCGCCGGCCGGGCCTTCGAGGATCATCAGGCCAAGGCCGCCCGTCACCAGATATTCCTCCAGCGCGGCGTCGTCCTTCAGATAGACTTCGGACCGGCCCTTCGCGACTTTGTAGAGCGGCGGCTGGGCGATGTAGAGATGACCCGCCTCGATGATCGGCTTCATGTGCCGATAGAAGAAGGTGAGCAGCAGGGTGCGGATATGCGCGCCGTCGACATCGGCGTCCGTCATGATGACGATCTTGTGATAGCGCAGCTTTTCCAGGTTGAAGTCGTCGCGGCCGATGCCGGTGCCCATCGCCTGGATCAAGGTGCCGACCTCCTTGGAGGAGAGCATGCGATCGAAGCGGGCGCGCTCGACGTTGAGGATCTTGCCCTTCAGCGGCAGGATCGCCTGGTTGACGCGGTTGCGCCCCTGCTTGGCCGACCCGCCGGCCGAGTCGCCCTCCACCAGGAACAGTTCGCACTTGCTGGGATCGCGCTCCTGGCAGTCGGCAAGCTTGCCGGGCAGGGAGGCGATATCCATGACGCCCTTGCGCCGGGTCAGTTCGCGCGCCTTGCGGGCGGCTTCGCGGGCGGCGGCGGCGTCGATGATCTTCAGGATGATCGATTTGGCGTGGGCGGGATTTTCCTCCAGCCATTCGGCCATCTTGTCGGCCATCAGGCTTTCGAGCGGCTGGCGCACCTCGGACGAGACGAGCTTGTCCTTGGTCTGGCTGCTGAACTTGGGATCGGGCAGCTTGACCGAGACGATCGCGGTCAGGCCTTCGCGCATGTCGTCGCCGGTAAGGGTGACCTTTTCCTTTTTCAGCGCGCCCGATTTTTCCGCATAATTGTTGAGCGTGCGGGTCAGCGCCGCGCGGAAGGCCGCGAGATGCGTGCCGCCGTCGCGCTGCGGGATGTTGTTGGTGAAGCAGAGGACCTGCTCATAATAGCTGTCATTCCACTCCAGGGCGACATCGATGCCGACATCGTCGCGCTGGCCATGGATCGCCACCGGCTCCGGCATCAGCGGCACCTTGGTGCGATCGAGATATTTGACGAACGCCGCGATGCCGCCTTCGTAGAACAGCTCCACCTCGCGCGGCTCCGCATGGCGTTCATCGGCCAGGAACAGCCGCACCCCCGAATTGAGGAAAGCGAGTTCGCGATAGCGATGCTCAAGCTTGTCGAAATCGAATTCGAGGATCTTGAAGGTATCCGCCGAAGGCGTGAAGGTGACCTTGGTGCCCTTCTTGCCGTTGGCGGGCCCCACCACCTTGAGCGGCGCCACCGCATCGCCGCGCTGGAAGCGCATATAATGCTCCTGGTCGTCGCGCCAGATCGTGAGATCGAGCACGTCGCTGAGCGCATTCACCACCGATACGCCCACGCCGTGCAGGCCGCCCGATACCTTATAGGCGTTGGCATCATTGGTATTGTCGAACTTCCCGCCCGCATGGAGCTGGGTCATGATCACTTCGGCGGCGGAAACGCCCTCTTCGGTATGGATGCCGGTGGGGATGCCGCGGCCATTGTCCTCGACCGAAACCGACCCGTCGGGGTTGAGCGTGATGAGGATCCGATCGCAATGGCCGGCCAGCGCCTCGTCGATCGCATTGTCCGAAACCTCGAACACCATATGGTGGAGGCCCGATCCGTCATCGGTATCGCCGATATACATGCCGGGGCGTTTGCGTACGGCATCAAGGCCTTTCAGGACCTTGATGGAATCGGCGCCATAGCTGTTGGTGTTGGGGCTATTCTCGGTTTCGTTCGTCATGCCAATTCTATAGCGGCGGCGATCGGAAAACCCAACAAAAACCGGTGGTCGGGTTATGGCGCGGCATTCCTCCGCCCGCGACCGGAT
>Ga0105248_10002996_pt1 | contig 18729 bp, 16 predicted proteins | sample KBSS34metaG_FD_81524 | JGI IMG/M metagenome (GOLD analysis project Ga0105248, IMG submission 81524) | Switchgrass rhizosphere microbial communities from Kellogg Biological Station, Michigan, USA - KBS S3-4 metaG | ecosystem: Host-associated > Plants > Roots > Rhizosphere > Soil | place... | reverse complement strand
GGCCGAAAGATTTTCCGAATTCCTTAGCAAGCTAATGCGCTTTTATTGTATTTAGAAGACTGGCAACTCGCTGGGGATCAACTCCGTTCGACCATCGGCCGTCAACTTTAAACGCCGTGCCGATGATGAAGCCATCAGCCGTTTCGGAAAACTCCGCGATGTTGCTGGCGGTAATTCCCGAACCAAGAAACACCGGCAACCCGCAGTGACTCTTCGCTTCCTGCACGTCTGCAATCGCCGGTGGCTTGCCGGTGGCACTGCCGGTCACGATCACGCAATCAGCGCCCATGAACTCAACCGTCTCAGCAGTCTCGCCGAGACTCACATCGGCCGTAATCGCATGAGCCGCATGTTTCTTCTTCACATCCGCCCACACCTGGACACGTGTCGCTCCGATCATTTGGCGGTAACGCAGCAGCTTTGCCGCAGATGCCTGGATCAAGCCTTCATCAGCCACGTGCGCGTACGCGTAACCTTCCGCGCGAATGAAATCCAGTTCCGCGGCATGAGCCACCGCCATCACTTCGAGGTTCGCGCCCGCGAGTATTTGCACGCCGACCGGCAGCGCACACGCGCTCTTCACCTCGACGGCGATCGCGGTCATCGCCGCGACAATCTCTGGTCCTACTTCGCCGCGCAGATACGGCACGTCGTGCATGTTTTCGATAATCACGCCATCAACGCCAGACTCGCGATACAGTTTCGCTTCTGCGCGCGCCGTGTTAACCAATTCGGAAACGGACTGAGTAGCGCGCGGCGTCCCCGGCAACGCACTGACGTGAATAACCCCGATAACCGGCTTGGCACTGGAAAAGATCTTGTGATCCATTTGTTAGTCGACCCGACTCACGGCTTCGGAAAGCTATCCTTACACATCTTCGTGATGCAGCTCTGCTGCAATTCCGTCACCCGCTCAGCCGGTAACTTCCACGACTTGCCGTGAATCAACGCGGAGATCAACTCGCGTTCTATCTGGCCCTGCGCCTGCGCATCCGCTTCCGCTATGCGGTTGACCCACTGTTCTCGCCAGCGTTTCAAACGCGCCTCCAACACCCGCTCATCACCCGCAGCTCCTTCGCGCCCGATCAAATACGCCGCAGTACTCGCTTGCATGGCATCGTCTGTTTCCAACAACTTCTTCAGCACCGCTCCAATCGACTCCGAGTAATAGAGTTTCGTGAGATCGCTCAACAGCGATGGAAGCTGCCCCGGCTTAAGCTCGGAAATCTCCTGCTCGATCAGCGCAACGCCTTCCCGGTCGTTCTGCTTCGCGATATAGGCGAGCAGACGAAAACGTGACTCCGGCAATAGTTTGGCCCGCGAAGCGCGATACAACTCCAAAACCGATCCATAGATGTTCGCGGTTGCAAACCGTACCAGCAGCGCTCCTTTCACTCTCAGCCAAACGCTGCTAGCCGGCTGATTCGATTCCGCGAGCGCGCGAACCTGCTCCAGCAAAGCCGTGTCAACCTCGGGTAACGATTCCTCTTTCAGTTGTCCGAGGATTTCGGGATCGACGAGAGACATCGGATCACGAATCTCCGCAATCACGTAGGGCCGCGCTTCATCCGGCGCCAGTTCCAGCAGACGCTTTAAGGCAGCCCCGTGCAGATTCTTCGTCATCCTGCCCGTCGCGGCCAACATCTTCTTGAGCGACGGAATCAACGCGGGATCGCGCAACTGTTCCCAGTGGTATTGCAGTAGATTTTCCTGGCTGAACGGATGCAGCGCGTCAAACTGCTGGATTAGTATCCGGCGTATCTCGCGCAGTCCCGCACTCGCAGCTTGCGAGTCCTTTGGCAACGCCATCAGGATCGTCATCGCGGTGGTGGTTTGATTATCGCCCGATCGCTTTCCGATGCCGGCCGCCAATTCCATGACATAGGCGTCGCTGATCTCGGTAACGCGCGGATCCGCTGACTCCAACATTCCTGTTGGCGGCGTCAGCGGCTTCTCGAGCACATTATGAGTCAGGAACATCTTGAGGGTCGTCACAGCGCCGAGGAGCTGCGACGTTGCCGGCGTGTTCGGATCGCGCAGCGCCGTTTCCAGCAGCTTGAGCGCTAGAGATCGATTACGAGCAATGAACAGCCCGTACCATATATGCACGTTGAAGTTGCTGCCGCTGTTCTCGCTAGTGAGATAGCGCTTCACCTTCTCGCGCGTGGAAGGATCGCCCGTGAGGTATGACAAGCGTCTCGCGGGTTCGTCATCAACTCGGGGATCGCGCTTCACGCCAAACGATTCAACGAGCCGTTTTACTTCAATCTCTTCCTCGAGCTCCGTCATCGGTACAACTTCGAGCGAGATCGAGTTTGTCGATATAAAAAGTGTTCGATCGCTACCTGAAGATCTGGCGGGCCAGACGCGACGTGTCTTCACGCTCACTGTGTAACGACCGGGAGTATCGAATCGCACAGTGTCGTTGAGAAAGAACTCTACCCGCCTGGGTGTGCTCGTCAACTTATCGGTCGCCAGGTAATCACGCCCGAGTCCGCGGCGATAATTCAGCTCGTCCAGCCAACGGCCGACACCCGTGTCGGGCTCAACAAGGACGGTATCCATGCCGGGTTCCTTGTTATCCGGCAAGTACTCCACGATGTAACCGTCACGATCCGCGGTGAACTCCATCACCAGCTTGATCGGTTCGCCGATTTTGTAGACAGTCTTGTTGTCTGCGAGCGACAGTTTGACGTTAACACCCGCGGGTGCAGAGCTTTGCGCACCGGCAACAACCGCAAGCGAGAGCACGAGGCAAATACTAAAGAATTGACACAAGCGCATCGCTGACGGATACTCCGCAAAATACAAATTGTCAATGCGTGAGGAGGATTTGATGCCGAGGATAAGTGCCGTCCTGTTGGTGTCCGCCATTGTTTTCGCCGCGGCTTCCGGCATTAACGTGGTGCGTTTCGCGAACGGCCAGAACACAGGCGCTGCGCAAAACGCGAACAAAGCGCAGGGACTCGCCGCGTGGGAACAAGTGTATTCAGTGTTAACTCACCCGCGTTGCATTAACTGCCACACTGCTACGAACTACCCGCAACAGGGCGATGATCGACAGCGTCACTTCGCCAACGTCGTGCGTGGAATGGGAGGCACAGGCGTGCCCGCTTTGAAATGCGCCGGCTGCCATCAGAAAACAAATGCAGACAGCACCGGCGTTCCCGGCGGTCATAACTGGCATCTCGCGCCACTCTCGATGAAGTGGCAAGACCTGGACGATCGACCGCTTTCGAGCGCCGCCGTTTGCCGCGCGCTCACCGATCGTGCGAAGAACCACGGCCTCGATGGTCCAGGCTTGCTGAAACATCACGAAGAGGAACCGCTCGTGTTGTGGGCATGGAATCCCGGTCGCCGTCCGGACGGCACGATGCGTACCCTCCCGCCAATGACACACGAACAATTTGTAGCTGCCACGCGTCGCTGGGTCGAAGCCGGCACGCCTTGTCCGGCAGGAAACTAAAAGGCTTGGCAGGAAATCAGGAGATCAGAATGGCGACTTTCAAACTAACCATAAACGGACGCCGAAGAGAAGTAACCGTCGATCCATCAACACCCCTTCTTTGGGTGCTGCGTGAAGACTTGAAGATGACGGGAACGAAATTCGGCTGCGGTATCAGCGCGTGCGGCGCGTGCACTGTCCACGTCGACGGCGTGGCCACGCGTTCGTGCATCGTTCCGATCTCACACGTCGGCGAGCGGCCCATCGTCACTATTGAAGGCGTTGGACAGGATCCGGTTGGCCGCGCCGTGCAGAATGCGTGGGTCGACACGGACGTCGTGCAGTGTGGTTACTGCCAGAGCGGACAAATCATGGCGGCGGTTGCGTTACTCAAAAGCACGCCGAAGCCCACGGACCAAAACATCGACGAGTCGATGGGGGGAAACATCTGTCGCTGCGGCACGTACCCGCGCATCCGCCAGGCGATCAAAGATGCGGCGATGCAGATCGCGAACGGAGGCACGCGATGATCAGAACCGGTAAAGATCAGGCGTTGAATCGTCGCGGGTTCCTGCGCGTCTCGTTTGCAGCGACCGGTGGCCTGTTCGTGTCACTCTATCTCGATCCGCGTTCCGTTGAAGGCGCGCTCGCGCAGGAAGGAAACCAGGCAGCGCCACCGGCGAAGGTTTATCCGCCCGATGCGTTCGTGAATATCCGGCCGGACGGAAAGATCGTGATCGAGGTGAACCGGCTCGAGTTTGGCCAGGGAGTGCAGACTGCGTTGCCGATGCTGCTCGCCGATGAGATGGACGCCGACTGGTCCAACGTGATCGCTAATCTCGCACCGGCCGCCGATGTTTACAAAGATCCTTTGTTCGGGATTCAGATGGTCGGCGGTTCGGGCTCGATCGCGCACTCGTTCAAACAATACCGCGAGCTCGGCGCGAAGACGCGAGCGATGCTCGTGGCGGCCGCCGCGGATCGCTGGAAGACGACTCCCGATCAGTGTCGCACCGAAGCGAGCGTGGTTTATGGGCCAGGAGGACAGAAAGCCACCTACGCTGAGCTCGCCGCCGAAGCCGCGCGTAAACCCGCGCCCTCGACGGTGAGTTTGAAGACCGCGGATCAATTGCGTCTCGTCGGGAAGAAAGTGAAACGGCTGGATAGCCGCGCGAAGTGTGACGGCACGCTGAAGTTCGGACTCGATCTCGATCTGCCGGGAATGAAAGTGGCCGTCGTGGCTCGTCCGCCGGTGTTTGGCGGACGCGTGAAGAGTTTTGATGATAAAGACGCGCGCAGTATCGAAGGCGTCCGCGACGTGTTCGAGATCCCGCTGGCGAAAGGCACCGGCGTCGCGATCGTGGCGGACAAGTTCTGGCCCGCAAAACAGGCGCGCAGCCGATTGAAGATCGCGTGGGACGTGACGGGTGTCGAACCGGCGGACAGCGCTGAGCTGTGGACGAAGTATCGGCAGCTCGGCCAAACGCCCGGCAACGTCGCCGCCAGCAACGGCGATGCGACGGCGTTGGACAAGATCGCCTCCGCGAATCGGTTCGTTGCCGAATATGAGTTTCCGTTTCTGGCCCATTCGCCGATGGAGCCGTTGAATACCACTGTTCGCTTCGACGGCGATCGCGCCGAGGTGTGGGCGGGCTCGCAGTTTCAGACCTTCGATCAAATCGCGGTCGCACAAGTGTTGGGACTCAAACCGGAGCAGGTCACGTTTCACACCGAGATGGCCGGCGGCGGTTTCGGGCGGCGCGCCGTGACTGACTCGCACGTGCAACGCGAAGCGGCCACGATCGCGAAGCGTTTGCGCGGCACGCCGGTCAAGCTCGTCTGGTCGCGCGAAGACGACGTGCAGGGTGGTTACTATCGGCCGATGCATTTTCATCGTGTGGAAGTCGGGGTTGGCGCCGATGGCTTACCGGCCGCGTGGCGGCACGTTGTCGTGGGCCAGTCGTTACTGGCGGGCACTCCGTTTGAAGCGATGTTGGTAAAAAACGGCGTGGACGAAACGGCCGTTGAAGGCGCGGCCGACACGCACTACAAAATTCCGAACTTTCACGTGTCCGTGCATCATCCGAAGGTGAACGTGCCGGTGCTTTGGTGGCGCTCCGTCGGGCATACGCACACGGCCTTTGTAATGGAAACGATGATCGACGAGCTTGCGAGGCGCGCGCGAATGGATCCGATCGCATATCGTCGCAAGCTGCTCAAACCGGAAGCGAAGAAGCTACTCTCGACGCTCGACCTGCTCGACCGAGCCAGTGCGGGTTGGCGCAATCGATTGCCGCGCGGACACGCGGTCGGAATTTCGTGTCACGAATCGTTCGGGACCGGCGTCGCGTGTGCGGTTGACGTGTCGATCGAGAACAAGCGTCCGCGTATTCATCGCGCCACGATCGCTGTCGATTGCGGGCTCGCGGTGAATCCACTCACGATCGAGAGTCAGTTTCAGGCAGGAGTGGGGTTCGGATTGACGCAACTGATGGCGAAGGGCGCGATCACGTTGAAGAACGGTGTGGTGGAGCAGAGGAATTTTGATGGATACGTTCCGCCTTACATCGTCGATGCGCCCGTGGCGGTGGATGTGCACATCGTGCCGAGCACTGAGGCGCCGACTGGATGCGGTGAGCCGCCGGTTCCGGTGATCTCGCCGGCAGTCGTGAATGCGCTGTCACAGCTAACGGGTAAGCAATATCGGACGTTGCCCCTCGTGAGTGTTTAATTCGAGGTGCGTGCGGGTTCCTGGCTCACACGATCCCACTCTTCGTAAAGACTCTTGAGCAGAGCCTCGGTCTGCCCGTACTCGTCGTTCAACGAGATCAATCGATCTGCGTCACGCGCGACTTCCGGCGTACCCATCTGTTCTGAAATTTTATTCAGGCGCGTCTCAGCCTGCGCGATCTCGCTTTCCACCAACTCGACCGTCCGCTTCTCCGCCTTCTGCTTCTTGATTAACTTCACGCCTGGCTTTTTTGGTGCGTGCGCTTTTGGTTTGACTGGCTCGACTGGAGCAACGACCGGCGTCGCAATTACGCTGACAAGGTTCTCTTGTTCCGTCTTAGGGGGAGAAATTGAAGAACTGATGTCCGAACGAAGGCCGAGCTTCCAATCGTGATACTCGGTGTAATCGCCGTCGTAATGCTCGGCGCCGCCAAGCCCGTCGAGCGCGAGAATCTGCGTCGCGACGCGGTCGAGAAAATACCGGTCGTGACTGATCGTGACGATCGTTCCTTCATACGCCGACAACGCTTCTTCCAGCGCTTCGCGCGACGGAATATCGAGATGGTTCGTCGGCTCGTCGAGCACGAGCACGTTCACGCGGGAGTAGATCAGCTTCGCGAGCGCCAACCGTCCCTTCTCTCCACCGGAAAGATCGCGCACGTGCTTGTAAACGTCGTCACCCGTAAACAAAAACTTCGCCAGAAACGAACGCAGCTCACCGGCAGTCGCAGTCGAAGGCGCGACGCGCCGCAACTCCATGATGATCTCGTTGCGATCGTCGAGATCGTCGAGCTGCTGCGCGTAATAACCAACCTGGACTTTCGTACCCCAACGAACCTCGCCCGCAAGCGGCGGCAGCTTGTTGAGGATCGTCTTCAGAAACGTCGTCTTGCCCGAGCCGTTTGGACCGATGATTCCCAGGCACTCGCCGCGACGCAGAATGAACGAGATGTCATCCGCCAGTCTCTTTTCCGGATAACCAACCGCCAACTCCATCACCGTCAGCACGTGATTACCGGTGCGCTCGATGGCCTGTAGACGAAAGTCACCCGACGACTGCTCCGGCCGCACCGCATCGAGTCGCTCGAGCTTCTCCAGCATCTTGCGACGCGACTTCGCCTGCTTCGTCTTCTGGCCCGCGATGTTGCGGCGAATGAACTCCTGCGTCTTGGCAATCAACTGCTGTTGATTGTCGTAGGCGCGCTGCTGCGCTTCGCGACGCTCCTCGCGCTCGACCAGGTAGTCTGAATAGTTGCCGGTGTAACTCGCCGCACGCCCGTTATCGAGCTCGACGATCCGGCGGCAACAGCGATCCAGAAAATAACGATCGTGACTGACGATCACGTAGGCCGACTCATACTCCTGCAGAAACTCTTCCAACCACTCGACCGCGTGCACGTCGAGATGGTTCGTCGGCTCGTCGAGCAGCAACACGTCAGGCGCGGCGAGCAGGAGACAGGCGAGTCCGAGACGATTCTGTTGACCACCTGAAAGTTTTTCGGTTTCGAGCGCCCACATATCGCGCTCAAACCCGAGGCCTTGGAGAATCGCTTCCGCCCTCGCCGTGTATTCGAAACCGCCTTCGAGCTCAAACTCGTGCTGCAGATCGCTATAGCGTTCGAGAACTTTATCGAGATCGTCGCCCGCATCGGCCATGCGGTGCTCCAGCTCGTGCATTTCGTGCTCGATCTGCTGAAGCCGGCCAAACGCGGCGAGTGCGGATTCGTGAACAGTTGAACCGGCCTTGAAGTGCACGTGCTGGTCCAGCAGTCCCAGCCGCAGGCCGCGCGCGCGCACGACGTCGCCGCGATCCGCCGTCTCGTCACCTCTGACAAGACGGAAGATCGTGCTCTTGCCCGCGCCGTTTCGACCTACAAGTCCGACGTGTTCGCCGGGATTGATCTGCAAGGACGTGCCTCGCAGCACGTCCTGAACCCCGTAGGACTTATGTACTTCTGAAAGACGAAACAGCATCCATCAACTGCACGGTTTTATTTGTTCGTGTTGGGCCGCACCTGAACCGGCGAGCTCGTGGCCGCCGGACTGTTGCTGCTCGCCGGAGCTGAAGCTGCAGGCGAGGCTGCGGGCGACGTGGCCGGCTGCTGTGCGGGCGCGCTTCCCTCACCAGCCGGACGCAGGCCGAGGTTACCCGGATTATTGATCATGTTCGCCGCGAGATTATTGACGATGCGTGCCTCGTTGATCGCGACTTCGAGCAGCGCAGCGTTGAGAATCTGTTTGCGCTGGTTGTTGAGACCCTGCGTGATCTGCTGGCGCACACCGGGACTCTCGAGCGTCAGGTTTTCAGTTTGCAAACGCTTGTCGGCGAGTTTGAAGATATACCACTTGCCTCTGAAAAACGTTGGTTGAGTGTAGTCGCCAACCTGCATCGAGCCGAAAAGATTGGAAACCACTTCCGGCGGAAAGCCGTTGGACTTCAGATCCTCTTCAGTCGCAAAACCGATGTCGCCGCCGCCGCGCAGCGAGTTGATGTCTTCACTCTTCGCGCGAGCGACCGTGGCGAAGTCGGCTTTACCCTGCAACTGCTGATAAATGTTGTCGATCTTCAGCTTCGCGTCTGACTCGTTCTTCGCGTCGTCGGCGATATTCGGGTTGTCAGCCGGATCGACCATGATCATCGCGAGGGCGACGCCACGCTCATTTTTGAACTGGTTGCGGTTGCTGCTGTAGAAATCTTCCACTTCGCGATCGCTGATGATGATCTTGCCGCTGTACTTGTCCTGGAGCGCGGCGATCGCCAGGTTTTTGCGCGCTTCTTCGCGCAACGTCTCGATCGACATATTCTGCGCTTTCAAAGCCCGATCGAAGTCTTCCTGCGTCGTGCCGGCCTGCTCTTTTTGCTGCGCGATGGCGCCGTCGATCTGGGCCTCGGTGGGCAGCACCTTCTCGCGCTCGGCGCGCTGAAACAGCACTTCACGCTGGATCAGATTGCTGAGCACGGTAAGCCGGGCCTGGGCCAACTGGAGTTGCGAGAGGGACGAGGGATTGCCGCCGGCCTGGCGGTTCACTTCTCGCTCGACCTCCTGCAGCATGATGTTGCGTCCGTTGACGGTTGCAGCCACCATGTTGTCGTTGGAGGTCGTACCACCCGAGGCACAGCCGGCGACCACCACAGCGGAAACCGCCAGACACGTGACAGCGAAGACTTTTCCGATTTTGCGCACTTTAACTCTGCTCCTTTTGCATTCTCTTTCGGCCCGTCTGCTTGACGACCTTGAAATCCGTTTGTTATAAACCTTGGTTTTCTAATTAGGAGGTTGAAACAAATGGCTAAACGTTGCGAAGTCTGCGGCAAGGGACCTCAGTTCGGCAACAATGTCTCGCACGCGAACAATCGCACGCCGCGACGCTTCGATCCAAACCTGCAATCCATCCGCGTGCAGATGCCGCAGGGTGGCGCTCGCCGGATGAAAGTCTGCACCACGTGCATCAAGGCCGGTAAAGTCGCCAAAGCCGCTTAACGACTTATCCATTCACTTGTCAACCTCCAACCGGCGCGCCTCAGGCGGCCGGTTGTTTCATTCTGAAAGCAGCGCCACAGCTTCGATTTCCACTCGCGCATCGCGCGGCAGTCCCGCCGCAGCGACCGTTGCCCGAGCGGGCGGCGCGTCCGAGAAGAACGTGGCATACACCTCGTTCATCTGGGCAAAGTCTTTCATGTCCTGCAAAAACACCGTGGTTTTGACGATCTTGTCGAGACTGCTTCCCGCCGCTTCGAGCACCGCCGACAGGTTCTTGAACACCTGTCTCGTTTGTTCGGCCACGCCTCCCGAGACAAATTCGCCGGTGGCCGGGTCGATCGGAATCTGCCCGGACACGAACACAAATCCGCCCCCGCGGATGGCCTGGGAATAAGGGCCAATCGCTGCCGGCGCTTGATCAGTCTGTACGCGTTCTCTCACGGTAAACAAAGGCGGGATTCTAACAGATGGACTCTCGGAAGGGCAAAAGCTCCAATGGTACGAATGTTTTACGCAGCCCCGGTTTACGCAGCCCCTTGCAAACGCTCCACGTCCAGAACGCCGGGCACTCCTTTGATCGATCCGATCACCTTGTCCAGATGTTTGACGTCAAACACTTCGACGGTCACTTCGATGTGACCGCGTTCGTCCGGCGAGACAGACGCGCGCGCATCGCGAATACCGGTTTTCATGTCTGAGATCGCGCCCGTGATGCCCGCGATCATACCAGTGCGATTCTCGGTGATCGCCAGGAGTTTCACCGCGTACGCAGTCTTCTCCGGCCGTCCGGCCCATTCGACTTCCACGATGCGCTCGCGATTGACCATCAGTTGCGACACGTTCTTGCAGCGCGTCGTATGCACCGCGACGCCTTTGCCGCGCGTGACGTAACCGATGATGTCTTCGCCGTGCAACGGATTGCAGCAACGCGCGCGCGTGACCATCAGGTCGTCGACGCCACGCACGAGGATCGAATCGTCACCCAGCCGAATCAGACGTTTGACCGCACGCACGCCGCTTCTGAGCCGCGACTCTTTCTGCTTGTCGAGCTGCTCAAACTGTTCCGGACCGAGATACTTCGAGATCACGTTTCGCGGCACCAGCTTGCCGTAACCGATCGCCGCCAGAAGATCGTCGACGCGCCCGTAACCGTAATCGCTGGCCACGCGTTTCATGTCCTTGTCCGAATCGCTCAGCACCTTCTTCGGCGAGAGCTGGAAACGCGCTGCTTCCTTTTCGAAAAGCTTGCGGCCGATCTCGATCGATTCGGTGCGCTGCTGCTCGGCGACCCAGTGGCGCACGCGATTGCGCGCGCGTGAAGTGACGATGAAGTTCAGCCAGTCGCGCGAGGGATGCGAGTTTGTAGTCGTGATGATCTCGACCACGTCGCCGTTTTGAATCTGCGTGCGCAGCGGCACCATGCGGCCGTTGATACGCGCGCCGGTGCAGGTGTTGCCGACTTCCGAGTGGATCATGTACCCGAAATCAACGGGCGTCGCGCCGCGCGGTAACTGGATCACCTTGCCCATCGGCGTGAACGCGTAAACGTCCTTCGGATAAAGGTCGAGCTTGAGAGAGTCGAGAAAATCCTTGGAGTCCTTGACCTCCTGCGTCCACTCGACGAGCGAGCGCAACGCTGCGAGGGCTTGATCGTCCTCGCGCGCGCCGCGTTTACCTTCCTTGTATTTCCAGTGAGCGGCGACGCCTTCCTCGGCGATCTGATGCATCTCTTCGGTCCGGATCTGGACCTCGAACGATTGCAGGTTCGAGCCGATCACGGACGTGTGCAGCGACTGGTACAGGTTATCGCGCGGAGTGGCAATCCAGTCTTTGATGCGGCCGGGCACGGGTTTCCAGTTGTTGTGGACCACGCCCAGCGCGGCGTAACAATGACGAACTTCATTCGGCGTGATGATGCGCGCGGCGACGAGATCGTAGACCTGGTCCAAACTGATCTTCTGCGAACGCAGTTTTTTCCAGATCGAGTAAAGCCGTTTCACGCGGCCTTCAACGCGCACGAACGGCACTTCCGCCTCTTTCATCTTGTCTTCGATGCGCGCCGTGACACCCGTGAGAAACGCCTCGTTTTCCGGACGGCGTTTTTCGAGTTGTTCGGCCAGCTCGCGATAGTCTTCGGGATGAAGATGGCGGAAGGCGAGATCCTCGAGCTCGCCTCGCAACTTACCCATTCCGAGTCGATGCGCAATCGGCGCGAAGATCTCCATAGTCTCTTCGGCGATGCGCTTGCGCTTCTCGGGATTCAGATACTGAAGCGTACGCATGTTGTGGAGCCGATCGGCGAGTTTCACGAGCACGACGCGCACGTCGTCAACCATCGCCAGCAACATCTTGCGAACGTTTTCCGCCTGCTGTTCTTCGCGCGAGATGTTGCTGATCTGCGCGATCTTCGTCAGACCGTCGACGAGGTGCGTGATCTCTTCGCCGAAGAAGCGGCGGATCGTGTCGAGCTCGACGAGCGTGTCTTCGACTACGTCGTGCAACAGGCCCGTCGCCACCGAAACTTCGTCGAGTTTCATGTCCGCGAGGATGTTCGCAACCTCCAGCGGGTGCACGAGATACGACTCACCCGACGCGCGCTTCTGGCCTTTGTGTTCTTTGGCGGAAAAGAGGTACGCGCGGCGGAGTAGATCGAGGTCTGCCTGCGGGTGATTGGCTGAGACCTTCTCGACGATATCTTCGATGCGAATCATTACAACGGTTGAAGTATAACAAAGGCCACAAATTTCCCGGACTAACACAGATTAGTGTGCAAGTCCGGGAAATCTGTGGCCGAACTTTGGCCGCAGCCGGTGGTTTGGTTAGCCCTTGGGTGGCGAAGCTTGCTGCCGGGCTGCCTCTTCTTCCTTGCGCTTTTCGGCGGCCGCACTCAACTCAGTGGTCCGTTTCAAAGCGGCTTCATAATCCTTTTGATACTGAGCTTTTTGCTCCGTCTGGCCTTCCATCTCGGCAAGCTTCGAGGCTTCGAGCAGCAGGTTGGTCTTGTAGGACCAGGCCGATTCGTTGTTGGGATCAAACTTGATCGCGTTTTCGGCTTCGGACAGTCCCTGCTTCACGCACATCTGGGCCCGATCGAAATCTTTCTGGTCCTTCGGCTTGCGATAGGAAATGGTCGCTTTGTTATTCGACGGATCTACGGTGGTCAGCTTGTTGCCGGGCAGCTCGGTGATCTGGAAGGAGCACTCCCAATCTTTACTGGCCAATACCACGTAAGCTTCAGCGCGCTTCGTTGGATCGGTAGCGTCGCTGGTTGCGCGAGCGGTAATCCACTGCTTCAGCTTATCGTTATCCTTGATCGCCCCGTAAAGATACGCGATAGCTTTGTAAGCTTCGTCGTTACTCGGGTTTCTCTGGAGGATTTTCTGATAAGCGTCGATCGCCTCCTGGGCCTTGGCAATATTGTCGGGCGTTTGCACGCCGGGGCGATACTGCGCGTGGATCGTGCGAGCGATAAACATCGGCGCCGTGTTATTGGCTGGATCCAATTCCGCCGCTCTGCGCGAATACTGTTCGGCCTCCACGAACCTGCCTTCGCGATAAGCGCGCGCGGCTTCGTTCAACTGGTTCTTCGATCTGATTCGATTGATTACTCCGCACCCGGAGCTAGTAGCAACGAGGGTCGTAACTCCGAGGATCGCCACAACGATGATGGCGATCCTGGTCTGAGCGAGTTTCATTTATACGTGACTCCAATTTTTTACTGAGGCAGATCGTCCACTTGCAAACCAACCGGATTGGCGCCCGCGCCTTTGATCGCATCGATGACCTTCACCACGTCGCCGTAACGCAGCGAGCGCGGCGCTTTCACGAAAACCGTTTTCTCGATCCGGTCTTCTTCCTTGAGGTCGGTGCGCGTTTCCATCCCGATTTTGTAAGCCCGCTGGTCTTTACGTTGCTGAAAAGTCAGCAATAATTTCTGCGCCAAAGGCGCCGTGTCGTTTACCGACCCGAGCGAATCCGCGTTCAGCTTGATCGAGAGGTCCGGCGCAATCGAAACCACCAGCGTCAGCGGGTTTGGTTTCAATTGGCTCAGATCCTCATTTGGATCGCGCTGCGTCGGAATGTCGGCCTGAAAGCGGCTCGGCTTCAGCGGCGTCACCACCATGAAGATGATCAGCAAGACCAGCAAAACGTCAATTAACGGTGTGACGTTGATATAGGGCTCGGCAGTCGTACTGCCCTTCTTCGCGTTACCTCCACCCATCGAACCCATCGCCATCGTGAATCTCTCCTCGTCTAAATAACGTTATTAAGCTGCCGGGGCTGCTGCCGCCGCCGCTGCTCCGCCCTTCTTCTTGTCGGCTACCAGTCCGATCTTGTCCACACCGAGCTTTCTGACCTCGTTGATGACGGCGACCACGTCTCCATAACTGACGCCCACGCCGCTCTTGATGTAAACAATGCGGTCCTGTTCATTCTTAATCTTCTGCAACTGCGAATCGACTTTTTCAGTCAACTGCTCTCGCTGCAGCCGGATTTTGCCGAGGTAGTACTCCCCGTCGTTGGGAATCGAGATGACGATCGACGACTCCTTGATGATTCGCGGATCGACGTCCGGGTTATTCATGTTCTTGGGGAGAGCTACTGTAATACCCTGCTGTAAAAACGGCGTGACCACCATGAAGATGATCAGCAGCACGAGCATGATGTCCACCATCGGCGTGACATTGATCTCTGACGCAAAGCCGCCACTGCCTCCACCTGACATTCCCATAACAGATCTCCTTATTTATCGGGCAAACGCCGGTGCGGCTTGCGCAGCCGCACCTCGGGGTTCACCATCCCGCGTTTGTGACGCGTATTACTTAAGCCTTCAACTGCTTCGTGCGATTCTTGATGAAGTAGTCGACCAGTTCGGAGGCCGAGTTGTCCATCTCGACGACAAAGCCATCAACCTTGCCGGTGAAATAGTTGAACAGCCAAACTGCGGGCACCGCCACGAGCAAGCCTAGCGCGGTGGTAAACAACGCTTCCGAAATACCGCCGGCGACTGCCGCGATACCTGCCGACTCCGCGTTCTTCATGCCGCGGAAAGCGTTGATGATGCCGAACACGGTACCGAACAGACCCACGAAGGGAGCGGTGGAACCGATCGTCGCAAGACCCGAAAGGCCGCGCTTGAATTCAGCGGTCTTGATCGCGATAGCACGTTGCAACGCACGCTTCGAAGCCTCGATCTCATCCCCCGAAATATCCGATGCATCCCCGTGGGCGCGAAACTCCTGCAAGCCGCTGCTGACGACCATTGCCAGGTGCGATTTGCGATGCTTGTCGCTGATATTGATCGCTTCTTCGATGCGATCGTTCTTGAGCGCCTGCGCGACGCGCGGCGCAAACTCGCGCGACTGCTTCTTCGCGGCGGAGTAAGTCAGATAACGCTCGACCATGATCGCGATCGAGTAGACCGACATGATCAGGAGCACGATGACGACGGCGATAGCGACGCCGCCCATGTTCTTGACCATTTCAGTCAGCGTGAAGTGATCTGCGGCGCCCGCTTCCGGGCTGGCCGCGGCCGCTGCGTCCTGCAACAGCAACATCAGACCGAGCATCTTCGTTCCGAAAAGACTCATTAGCATTGTCACGGTGAACCCCTCCAAAGAGTTTTATTTATTAGTTTGATAGCAAGCAGAGAAGCCGGGACGGCCCACGGTAACCGCGGCGACACGACAAAAGCTCTCCGCAGTTATTGCGCCACGAAGTTGTACTGGATCACTCCGGTAACTTTAACTGGCTGCCCCGAAAGCTTGGTTGGCGAGAATCTCGCCTGGCGCGCTGCCGAGACCGCAACCGCTTGCAACAACGGATGCCCCGAAACGGCCTTCGCGGAAACCACGTTGCCGTTTTCGTCGATCAGCACCTGGACCACCACCGTGCCGGAAGCGTGTGCCGCTCTGGCGATTGGCGGATAGGCCGGTTTGGGCAAGCTGATCGCTTTACCGTTGAGCACGCCGCCGGAAATCGGAGCTGTGCGCGGGGTTGGGCTGGGCGCCGCAGGTGGTGGTGGTTCCTCGGCGATATTGATCTTGGCCGGAGCCGAGACCACGGTGCCTGATCCTGGGCCGGCAGGCATTGGCGCGCTGGCGTTCGAATCGCTGCTGCCAATGACAGTCGTCACGCCACGGCGGACCGGCGGCACATCACTGGCTTTGGCCGAAATTTCCTTTGGCGGCAGGCGGCTCTCGGCCACGTCAGCAACCAGCTCCTTGCGAACGTCAACATTCTGCTCGACCTTCTGGGGCTTTGCTTCCTGTTTCTGTTCGGGCTCTTTCTGTTGCTGCGGTACCGGCACAGGAGCCACGAGAGTTGTGAGCTCGAGCTCCAGTTCCGACAGATGCGCGTCGTACCAAACAATGCCGACCACAACGAATGCCGCGATCAGAACCGCGTAGATCAACGTAGTAGCCAGGATGAATGAGCCTTTTCGCGATATGTCCTGTCTGTGCGAACTCGACTCGACTAAATTATCGAACATTGATGTTTGTCCTCCGATTCCGGCGCCAAATGGATCAGGGGTTACAAAAATTTAAGCGTCGATTTAATAACCGCTTGAGTTCCGTCACTATTGAAGGGGAAACAGCAGCTTCTGCGATATTGAGCACACCACTTGGATTGGAAGGCCGCTGTGCGAGAAAAAATTCGCCGGCCCGCTCAACACACCGCCGCCGCGCCCACTTACGGATTCCACACGCGGGGGTCGACACTTGAACTATTTAATTGGCCAGCAACGTGCGCAGTCTAGTCCTCATGACCTTTCAAAGTCAAGCGCAATCCAAACTGAGACACGAGCCAAGCCCCTTGTACCTTGTTGTACCCTTTTTGTAACTATAACTTTGCACCCGCTCGACGGCTTGATGCTTTTGCCGGAGCGCGGACGCCTCCCTTGAGAGGCTTATTAAACTCGAGTGTCGCCTGGCGATTCGCGGCCTCCAGCCGCTGCTCCCACCAGACCATGATCGGACTCGCGATCGCGATCGACGAGTAAGTGCCGAAGATCACGCCGATGAACAACGCGAGCGAGAAAGCCCGCAGCACATCACCACCAAACAGGACCAGCGCCAGCACGGAGAGAAACACCAGCCCGTTCGTGATCACTGTTCGCGAAAGCGTTTGATTGATGGCGTCGTTAGTGATCTTGTAAAGCGAGTCGCGGCGATGCAGCTTGCGGTTCTCCCTGATGCGATCGAACACGACGATCGTATCGTTCACCGAGAAACCGACGAGCGTCAGCAGCGCTGCAATCACGGTCAAACTGATTTCCCACTGAAAGATCGAAAAGAACCCGAGCGTTACGAGCACGTCGTGAAACACGGCGATGACCGCCGCCGCGCCGTAGGTCCATTCGAAGCGCAAGGCGATATAAAGCAGGATGCCGACCAGCGCGGCGAGGGTAACGGCGATCGCTTTGTTGCGCAGTTGCGCGCCGGCGATCGCGCCCACCGCTTCAGTTCCGACGATCTTGTAACTTGCGTTTGGGTCGTTCTGTAGTTCGTTAGTTGCCGCTGCTTCCGCGCCGAACGTGTTCAGGGCGTCCCTGACCTGCGATCGGCCATCGCGGCCTTCCTCGAGCGGCACCTTGATCAGCACCGTGTCGGGGTTGTCGGTGACGGATTGAACGACGGCGTCCCTCACGCCCTTTTCGTTGAGCGCAGCGCGGATCGCTTCGTCCGTCGGCCGTTGCTTGAAACGTGCCGTGACGACCGTTCCGCCCTTGAAATCGACGCCGAGATTAAAAGCCTGGCGGCCGGTGGCCTGACGAACGATCGCGGATCCCAGACCCGCCAGCATAAGGAGCACCGAGATGCCGATAAACCAGCGCCGGTTACCCATCCAGTCAATATTTATATTTTCCAGGATCGTAAACATGATGAATTTCTAAATGCTGAGCGACTCCACTCTTTCCTTTCGGGTCAACAGCCAGATGAAGATGGTGCGCGACACGTAAACGGCTGAGAACAGATTCACCAGCAGTCCTATCACCAGCGTCACGGCGAAACCACGAATCGGGCCGGTGCCAAACACGAAAAGGAACAGCGACGAAATAATCGTCGTCACGTGTGTGTCGATGATGGTTATGAAAGCGCGCGTAAATCCCTGATCGACGGCGGAAGGAATCGTCTTTCCGGAACGCAGTTCTTCACGGATGCGCTCGAATATGAGCACGTTCGAGTCGACCGCCATACCGATCGTCAGGATCATGCCGGCGATACCCGGCAACGTAAGCGTCGCGCCGAAGATGATCAATCCGGCGAGCATCAAAATCATGTTCAGTATCAAGGCCACGACAGCGTTGACGCCGGAACCGCGGTAGTAAATGAGCATGAACACTACTACCAGTCCTAAACCCACGAGCGAGGCTCGGACGCCTGCGCGAATGGAGTCGGCGCCGAGGCTCGGTCCAACCGTGCGTTCCTCGAGGTATTCGATCGGCGCCGGCAGCGCGCCGGAACGCAGCGTGAGCGCGAGATCCTGGGCCGACTGCTGTGTAAACCGGCCGGTGATCTGTCCCTGGTCGTAAATTTGCGACTTGATGAAAGCGATCGATCTGACTTCGTCGTTGAGCACGACGCCCATGTATTCGTTGATGTGTGCGCCCGTCCAGGCGCCAAACTTATCGGCGCCCGCTTTCTTGAGCGAGAAACTGATCTCGAAGTCGTCGGCGCGGCCACCGGAAGCCTGAACGGCGTTAGCGTTTCTCAGCTCGCTGCCGTCGATGATTGCGGGCGTCTCGACCACCACGTATTGCTTTGGTTTCTGGGCTTCCTGTTCCTTGTTGGCCGACAGATCCGAACGCTCGATGTAGGGTATGACCTTGCGATTCGGCGGCGGTGCGCCGCCCAGCGAGGCGAGCGCTTCAGCTTCGGTTTGATAAGTCGTTGGCGGCGCAGGGCTCGGCGGACCGATCACGTGCACGAGCTCGAGTCGCGACTGGCCTTGAAGAATGTTCTTGATGCGCTCCGGATTTTGCTCGCCGGGCATCTGTAACAGGATCTGGTGCGAGCTTTGCGAGCCGTGCGTTTGCAGGGTCGGTTCGGTGATACCGAGCGCGTTGAT
>Ga0105248_10002995_pt1 | contig 18733 bp, 14 predicted proteins | sample KBSS34metaG_FD_81524 | JGI IMG/M metagenome (GOLD analysis project Ga0105248, IMG submission 81524) | Switchgrass rhizosphere microbial communities from Kellogg Biological Station, Michigan, USA - KBS S3-4 metaG | ecosystem: Host-associated > Plants > Roots > Rhizosphere > Soil | place... | reverse complement strand
GCGCAGCGTGCGCGCGAGATCGTGCACGCGGCCCCGCTGCCGGCCGATCTCGTCGACGAGATCGCATCCGCCTACGCGCAGTTGCAGGCCGAGTACGGCGCGCAGGCCAGCTTTGCAGTGCGCAGCTCCGCCACCGCGGAAGACTTGCCCACCGCGAGCTTCGCGGGCCAGCATGAAACCTTTCTCAATGTGTCGGGCGAGGCAAGGCTGCTGGAGTCGGTGCGGCTGTGCCTTGCCAGCCTCTTCAAGGACCGGGCCATCCGCTATCGCGTGGACAACGGCTTCGACCACTTCAAGGTGCTGCAGTCGGTGGGGGTGATGAAGATGGTGCGCGCCGACCGCGGCGCCAGCGGCGTGATCTTCACGCTCGACACGGACTCCGGCTTTCGTGACGTGGTGTTCATCACCGGCGCCTACGGATTGGGTGAGAACGTGGTGCAAGGCACGGTGGATCCGGACGAGTTCTACGTGTTCAAACCCACCTTCCGTGAAGGCAGGCGTTGCGTGCTTCGGCGCAAGGTCGGCGGCAAGAAGATCCGCATGGTGTATGCGAGCGGCACCTCGGGGGCGACCACCACGCGCAACGTGCCCACACCCAAGGAAGACCAGCAGCGCTTCTGCATCAGCGATGCCGAAGCGCTCACGCTGGCCGACGCGGCGCTCAAGATCGAGGATCACTACAGCGCACGTGCGGGGCAGCCCACGCCCATGGACATCGAGTGGGCGAAGGACGGGCTGGACGGCGAGCTCTACATCCTGCAGGCGCGGCCCGAGACGGTGGCCGCGCACAAGCGGCTGAACCTGCTCGACGAATACCGGCTGCAAGGCAAGGGCGAAGTGCTCGCCAGCGGCCGGGCAGTGGGCAGCAGGATCGTCAGCGGCCCGGTGCGCGTGGTGGCCGACGTGGCGCAGCTCGCCGACTTCCAGCCTCACGAAGTGCTCGTGGCCGACACGACCATGCCCGACTGGGGCACCGTGATGAAGGAGGCCGCGGCGGTCGTCACCAACCGCGGTGGGCGCACTTGTCATGCGGCCATCGTGGCTCGCGAGCTCGGCATTCCCGCGGTCGTTGGCTGTGCAGACGCCACGTCGAAGCTGCGCACCGGGGACGTGGTGACCGTTTCGTGCGCGCAAGGTGCCGTGGGTCGCGTGTATGCCGGCGCGCTTGCGTTCGAGAAGACGAGCACCGACCTTTCAACCCTCGCACGTCCGCGCACGCGCGTGATGGTCAACCTCGGCAACCCCGACACCGCCTTCCAGACTGCGCTGCTGCCCACCGACGGCGTGGGCCTGGTGCGCATGGAATTCATCGTGGCGGAGCACATCCGGGTGCACCCCATGGCCCTGGTGCACCCGCAGCAGATCAGCGATCCGAAGGTGCGAGCGGAGATTGAATACCTCACGAAAGGCTACGAGCATGCGCCGGACTATTTCGTGCGCGAGCTCAGCGAAGGCGTGGCGAACATTGCGGCGGCGTTCTATCCCGATCCGGTGATCGTGCGAATGTCCGATTTCAAGACCAACGAGTACGCGAGTCTCCTGGGCGGACGGTGGTTCGAGCCGCACGAGGAGAACCCCATGCTCGGCTTTCGCGGTGCGTCGCGCTATGCACACCCGGCCTATCGCGAGGGCTTTGCGCTGGAGTGCGCAGCGATGAAGCGCGTGCGCGATGACATCGGGCTCGAAAACGTGAAGCTGATGATTCCCTTCTGCCGGCGCGTGCAGGAGGCCGAGCAGGTGCTGCAGGCCATGGCCGGATACGGGCTCAGGCGCGGCGAGCGGGGGCTCGAGATCTACGTGATGTGCGAGATCCCGAACAACGTGATCCAGATCGACGCATTCGCCCAACTCTTCGACGGCTTTTCCATCGGCTCCAACGACCTGACCCAGCTCACGCTGGGCGTCGACCGCGATTCAGAGATGGTCGCCTTCGACTTCGACGAGCGCGATGCCGGCGTAAAGACGCTCATACGCCAGACCATCGAAGGCGCGCATCGCAATGGGCGCCACGTCGGCATCTGCGGGCAGGCGCCATCGGACTACCCCGACATGGCGCAGTACCTGGTGGAGTGCGGCGTGGATTCGCTCAGCGTGACGCCCGACACCCTGCTGGAAGTGACGCGCAACGTGCTGGCCGTGGAGCAGCGCCTCGGGCGGGCCCCGCGCGATCCGGTCGAGGCATGCGCGCCCGCAGGCAATGGGAGCGCGGCATGAACCGCCCGATCTCCACGCTGATGCAGCACCAGGTCACCGTCGTCGACATGGACGACACCATCGCCCGTGTGGAGAGCGTCTTCGCGAGCAACGCCCTGAGCTGGGCACCGGTGATGGACGGGCCGCAGACGGTCGTGGGCGTGATCAGCGCCGTGGACCTGCTGCAGTTCCACGCCCAGGAGCGTGACGCGAATCGCGTGCATGCGTGGCAGCTGTGCACCTACAAGCCCATCATGGTGAGCCCCGATACGCCGCTGCACGAAGTGGCCAGGCAGATGGTGGCGCGCAGGATTCACCACGTGGTGGTGATGCAAGCCGAGCGCGTGGCCGGCGTGGTGTCCTCACTGGACCTGCTGCAGGCGCTCTTGCTCTCGCCCTGATCTCTGCGTCTCGTCAATTCAGTGCGGCTGTGTGTCAGTCGAATTGCTGATCTGGCGCAAGCCCGCACCCAGGGCCGGTGCCTAGATTGGCTTCCATGCGCTTGAGCCCGCCCTCTCTCCAGTCGGTGCTGTCCATGCTGCGCCATCGCTGGAGCGTGCTGGCAATGCTCGCCTGCGCGCTCGCCGTGCTCGTGTGGATCGGCCCGCGGCTGGTGCTCGGACCCCGTGTGGATGTATGGCGCGTGGTGCAGCGCGACTTCGTGCAGACCGTGGTCGCCAGCGGCCACGTGGAGGCACCGCACCGGGTGGAGATCGGTGCGCAGGTGGTGGGAAGAGTGCTTCGCGTGCCCGTGGCCGAAGGGCAGACCGTGAAAGCCGGCGAGCCCCTCATCGAGCTCGACGGCGAGGAGTTGCGTGCGACCGTGCAGCAGGCCGAGGTGGCCGTGGCCACAGCCCAGGCGCACCTGCGTCAACTGCGCGAGTTGCAACTGCCCTTGGCGCAGCAGAACCTGCGCCAGGCGCGCGCGAACCTGGCCAACGCGCGCGCCCAGCTTGTGCGCCAGCAAGACCTCTACAAGCAGGGCTTTGTCGGCCAGGCCGCCCTCGACGACGCGACCAAGACCGTGGAGCTCGCCGATGCGCAGGTGCGCAGCGCGCAAACGCAGCTCGAAGCCGCACGCACCACGGGCAGTGACTACGCCATGGCGCTGGCGCAGCTCGAGCAGGCGCGTGCGAACGTCGACCTCGCGCGCGCGCGGCTCGCCTACGCCACCATCGCCGCCCCGGCGGACGGCGTGCTCATCGCGCGCGACGTCGAGCCCGGTGACGTGGTGCAGCCGGGCAAGGACCTCATGGTGCTCTCACCGGCCGGCGAGACGCAGCTCGTGGTGCTCATCGACGAGAAGAACCTCGGCCTGATTGCCCTCGGTCAGGGGGCAAAGGCCTCGGCGGACGCCTTTGCCGAGCAGCATTTCGATGCGCGGCTCATCTACATCAACCCGGGCATCGACGTCCAGCGCGGCTCGGTGGAAGTGAAGCTGCGGGTGAACGATCCGCCGAACTACTTGCGGCAGGACATGACCGTGTCGGTGGACATTGCGGTGGCGCGGCGCGCGGGCGCGGTGATCGTGCCCATGGACGCCGTGCACGAGGCCGAGAGCGCCCACCCCTGGGTGCTGAAGGTGGCGGGCGGCCGCGCCCGCCGGCAGGCCGTGACGCTGGGCCTGCGCAGCTCGGGCCTTGCGCAGGTGATGAGCGGCCTGCGTCCGGGCGACGAAGTGGTGCCGAGCTCGGCGGTCACGGTGCACGAGGGTTCGCGCGTGCGCGCGGTGGTGGTCCCGCGATGAGGTTCTGGCTGCCGTTCGAATGGATCATCGCTTCGCGCTTCCTGCGCGAGGGGCGGTTGCAGACGGCCTTCATCGTGGGCGGCGTGGCCATCGGCGTGGCGGTGATCGTCTTCATGTCGGCGCTGCTCACCGGCTTGCAGGCGAACTTCATCCGCCGTGTGCTGAGCGCGCAGGCGCACATCCAGCTGCTGCCGCCGCAGGAAGTGGCGCGTGCACTCGGCGGGGACGGCGCGCAGGAAGGCGCGGTGATGCAGCCGCCGCTGCAGCGCCTTCGCACCATCGACCAGTGGCAGGCCTTGGTGACGCAGATACGCACCATGCCCGAGGTGCTGGTCGTGTCGCCTTCGGCCACCGGCTCGGCGCTTGCGGTGCGCGGCGACGCAAGCCGGGCCATTTCGGTGATCGGCATCGACCCCGCGCTCTACTTCCGCATCGTTCCCGTATCCGACAAGATCGTTGCCGGCACGCCGCGGCTGACGAGCAGCGACATCCTCATCGGCACGGAGCTCGCGGGCGACCTCGGCGCCGGCGTGGGCGACAAGCTGCGCATCTCGGCCGCCAGCGGTGCGAGCAATGTGCTCACCATCACGGGCGTCTTCGATCTCGGCAACAAGGGCGCCAATCAGCGCACCACCTACATGGCCTTGCACTCGGCGCAGAGCCTGCTTGGCTTCACGGGCGGCGTGTCGAGCATCGACGTGACGGTGAAGGACGTGTATGGCGCCGAGGTCGTCGCGCAGCGCATCACTGCGCTCACGGGCGTGCAAGCCGACAGCTGGATCAAGACCAATGCGCAGTTCTTCAGCGCAGTGCAGGCGCAGGTCACTGCCAACACGGCCATTCGCTTCTTCGTGGCCTTGTCGGTGGCATTCGGCATTGCAAGCGTGCTGTTCGTGTCGGTGGTTCAGAAGTCCAAGGACATCGGCATCCTGCGCGCCATGGGCATTTCGCGCGGGCAGATCCTGCGCGTGTTCCTGCTGCAGGGCGGCCTGCTCGGGCTGTTCGGCTCGGCGGTGGGGTGCGCGCTGGGTGCCGCGGCACTCCTGGCGTGGCGAGGCTATGCGATCGGGGCCGACGGGCAGCCCATCGTGCCAGTCACGTTGCAGGCCACGCTCTTCGCTGCGGCCCTGGCGCTTGCGACCGTCTCCGGCCTCGTGGCCGCATTTGCGCCGGCGCTGCGCGCCGCGCGGCTGGATCCCGTGGTGGCGATCCGTGGCTGAGCTTGCCTCCCCGCCCGGCTACGAAGGCCCCATCGTGCAGATGCGCGGTGTGCGCAAGGCCTTCAACATCGGCACGCCCATCGAGACCGAAGTGCTGCACGGCGTGGATCTCACACTCGAGCGCGGTGAGTTCTGTGCCGTGATGGGGCCGTCCGGGTCGGGCAAGAGCACGCTGCTGAACATCGTGGGACTGCTCGATCGCCCGAGCGGCGGGCGCATGAGCATCTGCGGCGAAGAGACCACGCAGCTGGAGGATGCGGCGCTGTCGCACTTGCGCGCGCACCGCATCGGCTTCGTCTTCCAGTACCACTACCTCATCAGCGCATTCACGGCGCTTGAGAACGTGCTCATGCCCATGCTCGGCCAGGCCGGCTTCGCGAATCGGGCCATGGTGGGGCGCGCGAGCGAATTGCTGGACAAGGTGGGCCTCGCACACCGGCGCGACAACCTCGCCACGCACCTGAGCGGCGGCGAACAGCAGCGCGTGGCCGTGGCGCGCGCGATGGCCATGAACCCGGCGCTGCTCCTGGCCGACGAGCCCACGGGCAACCTCGACACGAAGTCGGCGCAGAAGGTGTTCGATCTCATGCGCGCGCTCAACCGCGACTCGAAGACCGCCATCCTTTTCGTGACGCACAACGCCGCGCTGGCGCAGCGCTGCGACCGGATCATCGACATCGTGGACGGCACCATTGCGCCCGCGCGCAGCATCGAGTCGGCGAGGAGCGCAGCATGAGCCGGCATGCGCGCCTCGCTCAGGCCACCGTGCGCAGCACGCCGCCCAGCACGCCGTTGGGCCGGAACGCGGCAATGCCCTTGACGCCACGGCGCCAGGCCGACCGGTACAGCGTGTCGAATTCCCCGCGCGTGCAGTTCGTGCCGGCGTTCACGGTCTTGGAGATGGCCCCATCGACGTAGGGCGCCATGGCCGCCACCATCTCAAGGTGCGCGCGCATCGAAAGTTCCATGGCACTCACGAAGGAGTCGGGCAGGGCGGTGTGCGGTCCGCGAAGACGGCGGTAGAGCCGCCAGGCGTGGTCTTCCACCTCATAGGCGCGCACGCGGGCATCGCGCATGCGGCGGTGACGCAGGTAGCACCAGTCGTACACAGGTTCGATGCCGTTGCTCACGTTGTCGGCGAAGGCCAGGCTGATGCTGCCGGCCGGTGCGATGCACAGCAGGTGCGAATTGCGCACGCCGTACTCGCGCACGGATTGCTTCAAGGCCTCGGGCAATCGCGAGGCGAAGCGGCCTTCGCAGAGATAGCCGTCGGCCTCGAACAGGGGGAAGGCGCCGCGCTCACGCGCCAGGGCGCAGGAGGCGGCATAGGCCGCGTCGCGCATGTCGCGCGCGATGTCGGCGGCCAGCTTCAGCGCGGCCGTGCCGTCATAGCGCAGGCCCAGCATGATGAGCGCGTCACCCAGGCCCGTGATGCCCAGGCCGATTCGACGCTTGGACCGAGCTTCGCGCTCGTGCTGCGGCAGGGGCCACACGGTGAGATCGAGCACGTTGTCGAGCATGCGCACGGCCATCGGGATGACTTCGCGCATGCGGGCGAAGTCGAAGCGCGCGTGCGGCTCGAACGGGTCCACCACGAAGCGCGTCAGGTCGAGCGCGCCGAGGCAGCAGGCACCGTAGGGCGGCAAGGGCTGCTCCCCGCAAGGGTTGGTGGCGGCGATCGCTTCGCAATAGCCGAGGTTGTTGTCGGCGTTGATGCGGTCGAGAAAGAGCAAGCCGGGCTCGCCATGATCGTGCGCGCAGGCAACGATGCGTTCCCAGAGAGTGCGCGCGGCCATTCGGCCGTACACCCATTGGCCATCGGCGCGCAGTCGGGCACCGGCGGCGATCTGCGCTTCGCCGGGCTGCGCGATGTGCACGAGCTCGATGTCGCCGTCGGCGTCCAGCGCGTGCATGAAGGCGTCGTTCACGCCCACCGAGAGGTTGAAGTGCTGCAGCGCGCCGCCGGACTTCGCGGCGACGAAGGCTTCGATGTCGGGGTGGTCGCAGCGCAGCACGCCCATCTGCGCGCCGCGTCGCGATCCGATGGATTCGATGGCTCGGCATGACGCATCGAACACATGCAGGAAAGCGACCGGGCCCGCCGCGGAGCTGCGCGTGCTCGTCACCAGCGCCCCGCGCGGGCGGATGCGCGAGAAGTCATAGCCCACGCCCCCACCCAGGCGCAGGGTCTCGGCCGCTTCGCTGAGCGCGGTGTAGATGGGCGGATGTGCGCATTCCTCGTGGCTGATGGAGTCGCCCACGGGTTGCACGAAGCAGTTCACGAGCGTGGCGCCGAGCTCGGTCCCCGCCGCGGCGGCGATGCGCCCGGCGGGAATGACGCCGGCCTGCTGCGCGGCCAGGAAGCGCGCTTCCCAAGCGGCGCGCTGGGGCTGGGCTTCGGCCTGTGCCAGGGCATGCGCGATGCGCCGGCGCACGTCGTCTGCAGTCGCCTCCCCGGGCTGCGCGTACTTGTCACGCAATACGTCCTGACTGATGGCTTGGCTTGCGATGTTCATGGCGGCGGGCCCCGGTGCAGGACATCACCTTAGTCACCCCGTGGCGGCCAGGGATTGATGCGCGTCAAGGCCGTCGGTGCCGCAAGCGGCCTTTGCCGTTGCATTTCCGGGACCGCTGACCTATTGGTTTGGAGCGAAGCACCAAACGATGGACCTTGACCCAGAAGAGATCCAGTGAGCCTCGGCGTTCAAGCGGCGCTCTTCGACATGGACGGCGTCATCACCCGCACTGCCCGCTTGCACGCCGCGGCATGGAAGGACGCGTTCGATGACTTGCTGCGTCGTCAGGCGGGCGCCGCCCAGGCGTATCGCCCCTTCGACGACCAGTCGGACTATCGCGCCTACGTGGACGGCAAGCCGCGGCGCGAAGGTGTGCGGGGGTTTCTGCGCGCGCGCCACATCACGCTGAGCGAGGACGCGCAGGAAGCGCTTGCCAGGCGCAAGGACGAGAGCTTCGAGCGGCGACTGCACGAACAGGGTGTCGAAACCTACGCATCCACCGTCAGCCTCATTCAGCTCCTTCGTGAGCGCGGCGTGAAGACCGGTGTCGTGACCTCGAGCCGCCATGGCCGCGGAATTCTCGACGCCGCCGGCATCTCGACGCTCTTCGATGCACGCCTGGACGGCATCGATGTCGACGAGCTTGCGCTCAGAGGCAAACCCGATCCCGACATGTTCCTGAAGTGCGCCGAATTGCTCGGCGTCGTGCCGGGGCGCGCAATCGTCGTCGAGGACGCGGTGGCCGGCGTGCTGGCCGGGCGGCGCGGCGGTTTCGGACTGGTGGTTGGTGTGGACCGGGGCGGGAATGCCGCCGCACTGACTCGCGCAGGTGCGGATCTGATCGTGCAGGACCTTGCCGAGCTGGATGCCGAACGCATGGATGCGGCCTTTCGCGTGCGGCAGGACGAGATCGCGTGGCACATCGAGCAGGAAGGATTCGATCCCGCGCGCGAGCGCCAGATGGAGAGCCTGTTTGCAGTGGGCAACGGCTACATGGGCGTTCGCGGCGCGCTCGACACGCCGCTGCCGAGCTCGCAGTGCGACCTGTTCATCGCAGGGATCTACGACCGCAAGCGCCCCGGCCTTCCGTACTCGGAGCTCGAGTTCCTCGCTCCCGACTGCGGGGGCGACCCATACGCCGAGTTGGTGCCACTGCCATTTCCGTTCGCGCTGAGCGCATTGATCGACGGGGTGTCGCTCGATTTCGCCGGGCCGTGTTGGCGGGAGCTGCGCCGCACGCTGGACCTTCGAAGCGGTGTGCTGCATATCCACGCCCTCTATGAATCCCCGGGCGAGCGGCAGACCACGATTCGCACGCGGCGCTGCGCTTCGCTCGCCGATCCGCATCTGTTGCTGCACGAGGCGGTTGCCAGTGCCGAGAATCATTGGGCATCGGTCGCCCTGGAGCCGGTGCCCGAGCCGGGCGAGCTCGCGGCGCGGCATCCGCACCTGGAGCTCGTCGAGCTCACCGCTGAAGCGGACTGCGGCATCGCGCGCTATCGCACGCGCGCCTCGGGCCTGGAGATCTGCATCGCGTCGCGCATTTCGCGCGAGCCGCTCACGCTGCGCCGCCGGGTCGTTGTGTTCACGAGTCGCGACGGGCCGGATCCTCGCGCGGCGGCGCTTGAACGCCTTCGATCGCTGGATGGGCAGGGCTTCGAGGCGCTGTTCGCGGCGCATGCGCGGCAGTGGGCCGAGTTCTGGGGCAGGGCCGACATCCGCGTGCCGGGTCATCCGGCCACTCAGCAGGCGCTTCGCTTTTGCTGCTATCACCTGCGCCTGCCCGCCGGCGAGGATCCACGCGTCTCGATCGGTGCACGCGCGCTCACAGGCCGCAGCTACGAAGGACACGTGTTCTGGGACACGGAGATCTTCATGCTTGCTTTCTACCTGCACACCGAGCCGGCCCGCGCCCGCACGCTGCTGCTGTACCGCCATCACACGCTGGAGGGGGCACGGCGGCGCGCACGCCAGCTGGGGTATCGAGGCGCCTGCTTCGCATGGGAGTCGACCGTGACGGGTGATGACGTCACCCCGACGAAGATCGTGCTGAAGAGCAACGGCCGGGAGATCCCCATCTTCACCGGCACCCAGCAGGTGCACGTGACGGCGGACATTGCCTACGCGGTGTGGCGCTACTGGGATGCAACGCACGACGAGGAGTTTCTTGCGGGGCCGGGAGCGCAGATCCTTTTCGAGACTGCCCGCTTCTGGGTGAGTCGCGTGACCCGCGGCGAACGTCACCATCACCTGCGCGGCGTGGTGGGCCCGGACGAGTACCACCACTCAGTCAACGACAACGCCTACACGAACTGGATGGCGCGCTTCAATCTCGAGCGCGCGGCATGGTGCGCGCGGCGGTTGCGTCTCCACGAGGCGGAAGCGAAGGAATGGAGCGAGCTTGCGGGTTCGCTGTATTGCCCGGCCCCGGGGCCCGACGGCGTGATCGAGCAGTTCGAGGGGTTCTTCGAACTCAGGAGCTATTCGCTGCCGGACGAGGAGCGCTTCAAGGCACCGGTCAGTCGGCTGTTCGACTGGGAAGAAATCAACCGGCTCAAGCTCGTCAAGCAGGCTGACGTGCTGATGCTGCCTCTGCTCTTTCCCGACGCCTTCTGCGACGATGTCGTGGCGGCCAACTATCGCTACTACGAGCCGCTGACCGATCACGCAAGCAGTCTGTCGCCCCCCGTGCACGCCGCCATCGCGGCCCGCATCGGGCTCGTCGAGGATGCGCAGCGCTACTGGAAGCAGAGCTTGTGGCTGGATCTGTCCAATGCAATGGAAAACAGCATGCTGGGCGTGCACGCTGCCGCCATGGGTGGCACCTGGCAGGCGCTGGTGTTCGGCTTCCTCGGCGTGCGTTTCACCGACGACGGTCCGCAGCTCGACGCACGCGCGGCGCAAAGATTTCCCGACCTGTGCCACGGTGTCGAGTTGTCGCTTGCGTGGCGCGGTCGTTCGTATGCCGTAGGGGGGGCACGATCTTGAGCCGCTTCGCTTCCATCCTCTTGCCGCTCGACGGATCGCCCGAGGCCGCCAAGGGCGCGCGATGCGCGCTGTGGCTCGCAGACGCGCTTGGCGCCACGTTGCACGTGGTGCACGCGACGCCGCATCCTGTGCCCGCGCCGGACGAGCTCGCTCGCCTGCGTGTTCCCCACGCGCAGCGCGCCAGCGTCGTCGTGCACCAGATCCAGGGCGACGCAGTTGCGGCGGTCCTGGCCGAAATGGCTGCGCATCGGATCGACCTTGTCGTCATGAGCGCGCGAGGCGAGTCGGCCTGCGCAGATGCCGCGCCCTCGCATCGCCTGGGGTCCATTGCGCACGCAGTCATCAGTCGAAGCCCGGCGCCCGTGGTGCTCTTGCCGGTGCACAGCCGCGATTCGTTGCCCTGGACCTCCATGTTGGCGGCAGCGAGCGGGGAAGCCGCAGCCGATCGGGCACTGGCGAGCGCAGTGCGACTTGCAGCGGACCTGCGGCTGAAGGTCACCGTCGTGCACTGCGAGGACGGCCCTTCTGAAAGGCGGAGCACAGCGCTCGGTGCCGCGTATGCCGATGCGCCGCATCACGAGTACCCGAAGCGCCTCGAGCAGCTCGTAGAGCGCGGGCTGACGCGCTGCACGCAGCAGGAGATGGGTTGCATCGGCGAGGTGCTGCTGTGCCGAGGCGAGCCTGCATCGGCTCTCCTGGAGCAGGCGGCGCGGCTGGGCAGCAGCGTGATGGCGCTCGGGTGGCACGGCGCACTCGGCGTCGATCGTGCGCTGGTCTTCAAGCGCCTTCTGGAGGAAGCGCAGTGCGCGCTGCTTGTCGTGCCCGGGCCGGAAGAGGGTGCGCGCACGCGACTGAAGGTGGGCAGCGAAATCGGTGAGACCTGACCCCCGAGCGGCCCTGCGAATTGCCCGGAAGTCTCAAGGCGTGATCGCAACTTTCAGCACGCCGTCACGCTGGTGACCGAACAACTCGTATGCGGCGACGATGTCATCCAGCTTGAACCGATGCGTGACCATTTCGCCAAGCTCGACCCGCCCCGAAGCAATCACGGACATCAAGCGTCGCATGCGCTCCTTTCCGCCGGGACACAGCGTGGTGACGATGCGGTGATCGCCGAGGCCGGCGGCGAATGCGCCGAGCGGAATCGTCAGGTCGCTCGAGTAGACGCCCAGGCTCGACAAGGTGCCCCCCGGACGCAGCACCCGCAAGCAGGCCTCGAACGTCTGCTGCGTTCCAAGCGCCTCGATCGACACATCGACTCCGCGTCCGTGGGTGAGTCTCATGATCTCCTCGACCGCATCGACACGGCTGCTGTCGATGACGTGGTCGGCTCCCATCTTTCGCGCCATGTCGAGCCGCGCCGGCAATCGATCCACGCCGATGACGACGCTCGCGCCGCTGAGCTTTGCACCCGCTGTTGCGCACAGGCCGATCGGACCCTGCGCGAACACGGCCACGATGTCACCGATCCGGATGCCTGCGCGTTCCGCGCCGCTGAAGCCGGTGGACATGATGTCCGGGCACATCAGCACCTGTTCGTCGGCAAGTCCATCGGGCACCGGCGCCAGGTTTGCCATCGCGTCGGGCACGAGCACGTACTCCGCCTGGCATCCGTCGATGGTGTTGCCGAACTTCCAGCCGCCAATGGGCTTCCAGCCGTGCGCGGTTCCGGCGCCGTCCTGCGAATGGGCACCGCACAGGCAGGCGTTGCTCCATCCGCTCGGCGTGATCGCGCCGGCAATGACGCGCTGTCCCTCCGTGTAGCCCTTGACAGCCGATCCCAGCCTTTCGATCACCCCCACAGGCTCATGTCCGAGGGTCAATCCGCGGGCGACCGGGTATTCCCCCTTGAGGATGTGGACGTCGGTGCCGCAGATGGTCGTCGTGGTGACTCGCAAGAGAGCATCCAGCGGCCCGACCTCGGGTATCGGCTTTTCATCGAGAACGACGCGCCCGGGCTCGACAAATATCGCGACCTTCATCTTGCTCATGTGATCTCTCCTTGGCGGATGAACTGCAGGTCGATGCAATGTTCAAGAGAGCGTGGCCTGCTGCAATGACGCCTAACCCGTCCTACATGGATTCCCCCATCAACGCCAGAGACCAATCAATCCAGTAGGGGTACAGAAGACAGCCAGGGCGTCGGCGTCTCGTGCGTGGGTTCAGGGGATCGTCCTGACCACCTGCGATGTAGCACTCGAAGCCTCGATGGCGTCGATCAGCCTGTGCCGGTTCACCGCGTGGGAGAAGTCCGGCGCCTCGTGAGTCCCGGCCCGCAGGTCGCGTGCGATGGCCGAGTAGGCGCGCAGCACATTTGCACCGAGCTCGCCGGAGAGCCCACCGGGTGCGCGGGCATAGTGTTCGGGCAGCGAAACTGCCTGCACACCGGCTTGGTCCCCGGTTCCCATGCTCAGCATGAGATCCGCAACCTGCAGATTGCCGATCGCAGAGGTGAAGACGATGTCACCCTCGCTGCCATTGATCTCCCAATGCAGGTTCTGGCCTCGGGACACACCACCGCGAAAGAAGATCGAGGCGATAGCGCCTGAGTTGAGCCGGGCGGCGATGGCCACCTGATCGGCAGCGTTCACGTTCAGCATGCTGCCGTCATCGATGACCCTGACGTGCGGCCGTCGCACGGCCGTCGCCGCCGAGACAGACTCGATTTCACCGAGGACAAACGATAGTGCGTCGAGCGCATGCATGGTGGGTACGGAGAGCGTCGTGGCTCCGTTGCCCGCATCGAACATGTAGGCATGGGCGCGATCGGTGATGCCTCCCCACGCAATGCCGGAGCCCACAAGCGTGGTCGCCAGGACATCGCCGATCGCGCCCGATGCGATGAGTGTCTTCGCGTGCTGCACGGCGGGGGCGTAGCGGCCCTGCAATCCGACGAACGTGCGCACTCCAGCACTCTTGGCTCGCGCGGCGAGTTTGCTCGCCTCGCTCAGGCTCCTGCCGAGTGGCCATTCGCTGAAGACCATCTTGCCGGCGGCAAGTGCGTCATCGATCAACCGACGGTGATCCGGCACCTTGACCGCGACTACAACCAGATCGACGCCCGGATGTGCGATGAGGCCGGCATGGTGATCGAAGGCGGGAACACCGAAGGCCTCCCCTGCCATGCGTGCCGTCTCTGCCCTGCTGGTGCTAACCGCAGCGAGTTCGAAATCGGGCAGGGCCTGGATCGCTGGAATGTGCGCAGCAACCGCCCAACCGGGGTTCGCCGGGCTTGCCCCGATCACGCCGACACCAATCTTGCGGTCTGAGTCTTGGAAGGAATTCATTGGGGGTCCCGCCATCAAGTGCGGGCGAAGAGTTGGCGATTGCCCTAGTCATCCGAGGCCCTCGGTCACCAGGAGCTGACCAACAGTTTTGTTCATGCACTCTTGATTTCAAACCAATCAAACTGCACGCCGCTCATTCATTTCTGTATGCCGGATGCTGGACCCTGGGATGACATAAGGGCCCGATGCGATGCATCAGAACCGTCACAGCGAAAGTGACCAGCCCCGCACCTGGTCCAGTGTGGAGGTCACGCCGCCGCAGGCGACGAACACAATCTCCTTGAATCCGTCCAGCACCGCGTTCGCGGCGTAGCCGGGGGCCAGAGCTGCGCCGCAGGCCGGCTCCACGAGGACGCGGTGGTCCTCCAAGAACTGCATGCATGCCCGTGCTGCATCGCCGTCGCTTACCACGGCGCTGCGAACCGACCTTTCGCTTGCGACCTTGACGGCCTGCGCGCACACCTGCTTGGCGCCAAGTGATGTGGCGATGCTCGTGATGCGATCGAGCTCAGCGGGGTGCCCAGCCTGCAGCGCGGCACGATAGGACGCGGCGCCTTCGGTTTCCACCGCGACGATGCACGTGTCGCGCATGCCAGTGCGCCGCAGCCCTTCTGCCACGCCACTCAGCAACCCGCCACCGCCCACCGAAAGGACCACTGCATCGGGCGTCAAGCCCGCCGCTGCAATCTCCTCGATGAGCGTGGCATGACCGGACCACAGCAGCGGATCGTCGAAAGGGTGCAGGAACGCGTCCTCGGTGCCCATCAGCAATTGCGCGAAGGCGTTGGCCTCCTGCCAGGTCGCCCCGTGCACCACCAGCTCCGCACCCAGTTCGGTGATCAGCCCTCGTGCGCGTTGCGTGGTCGACGCGGGAACGACCACCGTCACCGGTGTGCCGAGCTGTCTTCCCGCATAGGCCACCGCAATGCCTGCATTGCCGCCCGATGACGAGACGAACCGTCTGGCGCCGCGTGCCCGATACGCTTCGCAAGCCGCTCCGATGCCGCGAAGCTTGAAGGAGCCGCTCGGCTGCAGCGCATCGAGCTTGATCCAGCACCGGGCGCCGCACGCCTTGGAGAGGGGCAGCGATTCGATCAACGGGGTATGAATGTGCAGGGCCATGGCGGTGCTTGCGAATCTGGGAGGTGGCCTATCTTGTACGGGACCTCTCCGCCCTGAAGACTGCGTCGCTGAAAGGGCGTCCCATGTCGGGACGCCGGGTGGAATTTGGCGAGTCGCCGTCGGGTTCGCAGCACGAGCCGATCGAGCATGAAATTGCGCATTTGAGTCATTCAAAGGCTCGAGCTCGGCACCTAAATTGGTTTCCAGGCAGACGCCACGCGCTCTGCTCAGTCCCTTGAACTACCAGGAAACCGATATGTCCCGTCTCTCCGCCATTCATCCCGACTCGGCCACCGGCGCCACTGCGGAAGTCTTCACGGCCATCAAGAAGGCCGTCGGCAAGGTGCCCAATGCCTATGCCACCGTCGGCACACACAGTGCGGCGGCGCTCAAGGCGATCCTGGGCGCCGATGCCGTGCTCGGCGCCGGCAGCCTGCAGAAGGCCGACATCGAAGCCATCAAGCTCGCAGTGAGCCAGCTGGCCGGTTGTGACTATTGCGTGGCCGCGCACACCCTCATGGGAAAGATGAGCGGCCTCACGCCCGAAGCCATGCGGCAGGTGCGCGCAGGCACGGCCACGGGTGATGCGAAGCGCGATGCGCTGGTGCGCTTTGCCCGGCTGCTCGTCACCTCCAGCGGCACCGTCGACGCAAAGGAAGTGCAGGCGGTGCGCGATGCCGGCCATTCGGAGCAGCAGATCGTCGAAGCGATCCTGGCGATCTCGGTCATCACCTTCACCAACCTCGTCAATCGCGTGAACGACACGGTGCTCGACTTCCCCGCAGTTCAATGAGCGACTCGCGCGAGGCCGCGAGAACTCGCGCCTGCAACGCCATGGATCCGCTCAGCCAGCTGATCGCGCTCACGCCCGTCCAGGGCCGGCTCGACTTTCGCTGCGAGTTCGGCGCGCCTTGGCGGCTGGAGGAGCTGCCTGCGGGCGTGCGCGAGATCGCCTTTCACGTGCTGCTGCGCGGTACTGCGATCGTGGAAGGCGACGGCGCGGCGCCCGAGGCGCTGCGCGCCGGGGACGTCCTTCTGTTTCCGAGCGGCGCGGGGCACGCTCTGCACGACGGCAGCGGACAGGCGGCGCGCGCGGTGCAGCGCCATCGATCGTCCGTCGTCACCATCGCCCGCAATGACGGGCAAGGCGCGCCCGCAGAACTGCTGTGCGGCCGATTCCTTCTCCCTTCGACTTCCGAGCGGCTGCTGCGCGATTTCCTCCCACGCCGCCTCGTCGTGCACAGTCAGCCGGGCGACGCCGATGCAAACGACTTCGCCGGCACGCGGCTTGCGCGCCTGATCGAGCTGATCCGCGAAGAGTCGACGGAGGAAGGGCCCGGCAGCGCGGCGCTGATCGACCACTTGTGCGCCGCGCTGTTCGCATTGACGCTGCGCTTCGCGGGCGAATCGGCACACCCTCCCAAGGGCCTGCTCGCGGTGGCCCGCAAGTCGCGTCTCCAGCCGGCCGTGCAGGCGATGCTCGATGCGCCACAGAGAGCCTGGACACTCGCCGATCTCGCGCGGCTTTCGAGCATGTCGCGCGCCACGCTCGTGCGCCAGTTCCAGGAGATCGTTGGCCGCCCGCCCGCTGACCTTCTCACCGAGATCCGCATGACGCATGCGCGGCGCCAGCTCGAACGCTCCGAGCACTCGATTGCAGCAATCGCCGAGTCGGTCGGCTATCTGTCCGAGGCGGCGTTCCAGCGCGCATTCAAGCGCGACACCGGCATGACCCCTGCACGCTGGCGCGCAGCGTCTCTCACGACGCAGTGAGGAACACCGGCCCGCCGCGAAGGAGCGGCCTCAAGGGTCCGGCGCCACGCGCGGCGCGGCGGGCCGTGCGAAGACCGTCGCATCAACTTCCTTGCATGCGGCAGGGGCGGTGCGCAAGGGGCGGGCCCAGCCGGGCACTCCCCCCCGGCTGCTATCCACAACCAGCAGCCAACGCCCGGGCCAGCTCGTCGCGGTGCGATCGGCACGAAGCATCCAGCGCACGGAGGGCATATCCGCGGCCGCGAGATAAGCCTGGTCGAGCAGGGCATATCGATCGAGCAGCCGATTGAAGCTGGCGGCGATGCGGATGCAGCCCTTGGATTGCCGCGTTCCCAACCGGGGCTCAAGCAGCACCGGGTCCGTCGCGTGCATCTGCAGCCTCATCTGGCCGGGCCCATGGGCGCCCCAGCCCTGCGTCGCGGTCTGCCAGCCGAAGTCATACACGCGCATGCCTTTGCTGCCATAGCCACGCACACCGTTTTCGTTGTACGTCCCTTCAGCCCGGAAGTCCGGATTCGAAGGCACATGCTCGAAAAGGCCTGTGGGCGTTTCGAAATGATCGAAGCCGCTCGGGCGGCCGGTCGAAACCGGCGTGGCGCCGATGAAATGCAGTTGCGCTGCGCCGCCGGAGGCGTCCACGAAATAGAGCAGCGCCGCCTGGATGCCGGGGTCGCGATCCACGACGAGCAGATACTGGCTCGTGTCCAGGAGGCGTCCGCGCACCGCTTCGCTGAGGTCCACCGCATTGCGGATTCGCCGCTCGTAAGACTGCTGCTCCTGGACGGGCACCTTCAGGACCGGCTGAACGGCGCATGCAAAGGCGCGCTGCAGCGACTGCACGGACATGTCGGATGACTGTGCCGATGCTGCGCCGCCAAGCATGAGCGCGCCGACGCCCAGGAAGATCGCAGCCATCCGTTTCATGCATCTCTCGGTCCGAAGGATCGATGAATGATTTGCCTGCAGCCGCGATGCGGGCTTGATGCATCGCAACCCGCGACGTTCACCGGGCGCATTGATGAGACTCAATGCCCTTGCGCGGGCCCTGCACTAACTTCCCTCAATGGATTCGCCGGCCGCCCGGCCTGGCGACGGATGCCCGCCTGAGAACGACGGGCGAGGATGCGCAACATGAAGCCCATTGAACTCATCGTCATCGCGAACGCGACCGAGGCTCGGCTCTTCACCCGCGAGCGCGAAGGCGCGTCGCTGTCCCCTCTTTGCGAGATGCACTCTCCGCAGGGCCGCCGGCATGCCAGCGAGCTAGGCACCGACCGGCCCGGCCACGGCAGCAGCGACCACTACAGCAGCGGAGTGAACTTCACTCCCCGCAACGACGCGCATCGCGCCGAACATCTTCGATTCGCCCGCGAGATCGCCGAGCGAGTCCACCAGGAACTCGTGCCCGGACACTGCGACCGCGTCACCTTGTTCGCGTCCAGCCCTTTCCTCGGCGAGCTGCGAGGCGCGCTGTGCCCGAAGGCGAAGAATGCGTTGCGAAGCTCGATCGACCTGGACCTCACTTCGTTCCACGTGCGCGAGATCGAGCGACGCATTCTTGACGCAGCCTAGGCGCTGCGGCGCGTACGCATGAAGGCCATTCATGCAGACGACGACCGAGACCGGTTCCACGCGCACGAGCAGCGACGCCCAGGCCACACCGACGCAGCTCGTCGCAGTGATCGAGGCCTTGCTGCGCGAGCTTCGCGGCGGCGAGACGGTGCCCGTGCTGCTGGACGATGACCTGGAGGAGTCGCTGGGCATCGACAGCCTCTCGCGAATGGAATTGATGCTGCGGCTGGAGCAGGCGTTCGGCGTGTGCATGCCCGAAGGCGCGGTGCAGTCCGCGCGCACGCCGCGCGATCTGCTGCGCGCCGTGGCCGCATC
>Ga0105248_10002994_pt1 | contig 18733 bp, 16 predicted proteins | sample KBSS34metaG_FD_81524 | JGI IMG/M metagenome (GOLD analysis project Ga0105248, IMG submission 81524) | Switchgrass rhizosphere microbial communities from Kellogg Biological Station, Michigan, USA - KBS S3-4 metaG | ecosystem: Host-associated > Plants > Roots > Rhizosphere > Soil | place... | reverse complement strand
GGCTCCTGCGGCTTGCGCTTGCGTTCCTGCTCGCGGCGCAGCTTGACCCGTTTGATGTCCGGATCGTCCGGCCAGTTGGCGGCCTTTTTGGAGTTGGCCACGTCTTCCGGCGACGGCAGCACGGTGAGCTGATTGTTCGGCGGCAGCACCAGCGGCGAACGCTCGCGATATTCGATGCCGGCCTCGTCCTTGCGCAGCCCCAGGCCCTTCAGAATGCCTTTGAGAATTTTGGTGTCGAGCAATTCGTCGTCGTCATCGTCCGCGGCATGCGCGAAGGTTCCCGCGCAGCCCATCACCACCGCCATGCCGAGCGTGGCGGCGAGAGCGAACCGGGTGAATTTGCGCTTGGGCCTGAAGCTCATCATGCCGATACCCGAACCCCTTGAACTCACGGCAGTTTGCGGCTTTCGGAGCCAGTAAACCCCGGATCAGGGCGCTTTTGGGGCGCTCCCCCCCACCAGGGATTCATACAAGAGTCCGATCACCCCGGCAACGATAGCTACATCGGCGAGGTTAAAGACGTACCAATTGAAGCGCCAGGTGGCGGTTTCCATGTGCAGTAGTACAAAATCGACCACCGCGCCGTAGGCCAGGCGGTCGATGCCGTTGCCGACCGCCCCACCGATAATGAGCCCGAGCGCGACCGCCGACAGCCGAGAGGAGGCTTTCGCCAGCCATATCCACAACAGGGCGACCGCCACCGCCTTGAGCGCGAGCAGCGCGCCTTGCCCGAGCGGGCCTTCCTGCTGGAACCAGCCGTAGCTGATGCCGGTGTTCCAGGTGAGCACCAGTTCGACGAACGGCATGACCTTGACGACGCCCTTGTCGGCAAGATCAAACCCCTGGAGCAGCCACAGCTTCGACGCCTGGTCGAGCACGGCGGTGATCGCCGCGGCTGAGAGCCCGAGCGCCGTCAGCGGCCCCCGGAACATGCGCGAGTGTGCCGGCATCAGGCGTTCACTCCGCCGCCTTGCGCATGGTTTCCCATTCGCGGAGCGCTTGGGCGTCGCGTGGCGTGACGTCGGGGTATTGCGGGTCGGCGCCGACGTCGTGCGAGATCTTCCAGGAGCGTGCACACTTGCGGCCTTCGGCGAGGTTCACCACCACGGCCACGCCTGGCACGTCCGGCAGACGGAAGGCGTCGGCCGGGCCTTCGCCGTCGGCGAGTGTGGCGGCCGAAGTGATGCAGACCTCGGCCAGATCGACGCTGAGCAGCGCTTCGCGCAATTCGGCATTGCTGACATGAACGATCGGATCGGCCTCGAGCGAGGATCCGATCCGCTTGGCGGCTCGCGCGATCTCCAGCGCGCCTGTCACGACGCGGCGAACGAGCCTCACCTTGCGCCATTTCTCGGCGAGCTTGTCGTCGCGCCAAGTGGCCGGCACGGCAGGGAACAACTCCAGATGCACCGAGGCCTCGTCGGAGCCCATCCGCTCGCACCAGGCCTCTTCGGCGGTGAAGCAGAGCATCGGTGCGAGCCAGGTCACGGTGCAGCGAAACAGGTGGTCGACGACGGTCAGCGCGGCCTTCCGCGTCTGCGATGAGATCGGATCGCAGTAGAGCGAGTCCTTGCGGACGTCAAAATAGAACGCCGACAGCTCGCTGGTCATGAAATAGCTGAGCGCCGCGAAGATGCGCTTGTAGTCGAAGTCGGCGTAGGCCTTGCGGACCAGCTCGTCGAGCTCGGCGAGCCGGTGCAGCATCAGCCGCTCCAGCTCCGGCATTTTTTCGAAGGCGACACGGTCCTCCTCGCGGAAGTGCGCGAGGCTGCCGAGCATCCAGCGGATGGTGTTGCGGAGCTTGCGGTAGGTCTCGATGGTGGTCTTGAGGATTTCCGGGCCGATGCGGAGATCGTCGGCATAGTCGGAGGCGCACACCCACATCCGCAGGATATCGGCGCCGCTGCTTGCGATCACCTCCTGCGGCGCAGTGACATTTTTTAGCGACTTCGACATTTTGCGGCCCTGCTCGTCGAGCACGAAGCCGTGGGTCAGCACCACGTCGAACGGCGCGCGGCCGCGGGTGCCGGAGCTTTCCAGCAGGGACGAGTGGAACCAGCCGCGGTGCTGGTCGGAGCCTTCGAGATACATCACCTGGTCGGGCCCGCCGTCGTGCTTGCGCTTGATGCCGGCGAGGCTCGGGAAATGCTTGGGGTCTTCCAGCACGAAGGCGTGCGTCGAGCCGGAGTCAAACCAGACATCGCAGATGTCGTCGACCTTCTTCCAGTCCTCGTTGGCGAGGGAACCGAGGAAACGCTCGCGGGCGCCGGCCTTGTACCAGGCGTCGGCGCCCTCCCGCTCGAAGGCGTCGGCGATGCGCTGGTTCACCTGGGCATCCTGCAGGATTTCGGCCCAGCCGTCGGCCTTCTCGCGCACGAACACCGTGATCGGCACGCCCCAGGCGCGCTGGCGCGAGATCACCCAGTCTGGGCGGCTCTCGATCATGCCGGTGATGCGGTTCTCGCCGGCGGCCGGCACCCAGCGCGTCGCCTTGATCTCGCGGAGCGCAATGCCGCGCAAGGTGCCGTCGAGCCCCTTGATCGGCTTGTCCATGGCAATGAACCATTGCGGCGTGTTGCGGAAGATCACCGGCTTCTTCGATCGCCACGAATGCGGGTACTGATGCTTCAGCCGGCCGCGCGCGATGATGTTGCCGGCCCCGGCCAGCGCCTTGATGACGGCTTCGTTTGCGTCGCCCTTTTCGCCCTTGTCGTTGATGACGCGTTTGCCCTCGAAGCCGGGGGCATGGGCAGTGAACGCGCCGTTCTCATCGACGGTGTAGGGGATCGCCGGATTGATGCCGCGCGCTTCGAGCGCACGCGCACTCGCGGTCCAGATTTCGAAGTCCTCGCGGCCGTGGCCCGGCGCGGTGTGAACGAAGCCCGTGCCAGCGTCGTCGGTGACGTGGTCGCCGGCGAGGAGTGGTACGTCGAAACCGTAATCCTTGCCCTTGAGCGGATGCGCGCAGACGATCCCCGGGAGCACCGCCGCCGGAACCCTCTGCACCTTTTCGTAGCCAGCGACGCGCGCCTGCTTGAACACATCGGCGGCGAGCTTATCGGCCAGGATTAAGGTGTCGCCGGTCTTCGCCCAATTGTCGGTTGGCGCGTCGGTGACCCGATACACGCTGTAGGCGATCTTCGGCGAGTAGCTGATCGCGCGATTGCCCGGCAGCGTCCACGGAGTGGTGGTCCAGATGACGACGGAGGCGTTCCAACTCGCGAGATTGAATGCGAGCGCCGTGTCTTCTTCACCCGCTCCGCCCTCCAGAGCGACGCGAGCCACCGGAAACTTCACCCACACCGCATCGCTCGTATAGTCCTCGTACTCCACCTCGGCCTCGGCGAGCGCGGTCTTCTCCACCACGCTCCACATCACCGGCTTCGATCCGCGATAGAGCGTGCCGTTGGCGGCGAACTTCATCAGCTCGCGCGCGATTTGCGCTTCGGCCGGAAAGCTCATCGTCGTGTATGGATGGTCCCAGTCGCCCTCGACACCGAGCCGCTTGAACTCCTCGCGCTGCACGTTGAGCCAGTGCTCGGCATAAGCGCGGCATTCCTTGCGGAACGCGATCATCGCGTCGGGATCGGACAGGTTCGGCTTCGGCTTGTTCTTCGAGCGGTAGTTCTCTTCTTCAATCTTCCATTCGATCGGCAGGCCGTGACAGTCCCAACCGGGCACGTAGTTGGAATCGTAGCCGAGCATCTGCAGGCTGCGCGTCACCACGTCCTTCAGGATCTTGTTGAGCGCGTGGCCGATGTGGATGTTGCCGTTGGCGTAGGGCGGGCCGTCGTGCAGCACGAATTTTTTGCGGCCCTTCGCGGCATCGCGCAGGCGTTTGTACAGATCGAGCTTCCGCCAGCGTTCCAGCAGCTCCGGCTCCTTCTGCGGCAGGCCGGCGCGCATCGGGAATTCGGTCTGCGGCAGGAACAGCGTCTGGCTGTAGTCGCGCTCGCCTGATTTGGGCTCGCCGGGCTTATCGGTCATGGCGGGCTGTGTACCAGAGGCTTTCCGCCCCGCAAAGGATCAGCCGGGATTGCCAAGCGGCGGGAAGGCGTCAGGGGCCCGCGACAAGAGGTGCCGCGCCTGGCTGGCATCCTGGTCCATGCGGCGGATCAAATCTTCGGGACTGTCGAATTTCATCTCCGGCCTGATCCAGCCGATGAAGGCGACATCGAGGGCGGCGCCATAAAGGTCGCCGGCGAAATCGAACAGGAAGACCTCCAGGAGCACCGCGCCGTTGTCGAACGTGGGCCGCCGGCCGAAGCTCGCCACCCCGTCGTAACGCGTGCCACTGACGCCAACCCGCACCGCGTAGATGCCGTGCTTGAGGCCGCAATCCGCGCCGAGCCGGAGGTTCGCGGTCGGATAGCCGAGGGTTCGCCCGCGCTTGTCGCCGTGCTCGACCTGCGCGGTGACGAAATAGGGAAATCCCAGCAGTTCGGTCGCCTCGGTGATATGGCCGGCGGCCAGCGCATCGCGCACCGCGCCGGAGGAAACCCGCCGGCCCTGGTGCTGGAACGGCGGCACCACATCGACCGAAAAGCCGTGGTGGGCGCCTTGCGCCACCAGGAAATCCGGCGTGCCGCGGCGCGCCTTGCCGAAATGGAAGTTGAAGCCGATCACCGCGCCGCTGATGGCGAGCCGGTCCACCAGGATGCTTTCGACGAACTCCTCGGCGCTGAGGCTGGCCAACGCCGCGTTAAAGGTCAGCAGGATCGCGCCATCGAGCCCGGTCGCGGCGAGTAGCCTGAGCTTGGCGGCCTCGGAGGTGAGGTGGAACGACGGCTCGTCCGGGCTAAAAAAGGTCCGCGGATGCGGTTCGAAGGTGAGCACCGCCGCGGGCCGGTGCGCCGCCTGGGCGCGCTCCATCGCCATGCCGATCACCGAGCGATGGCCGCGATGGACGCCGTCGAAATTGCCGATGGCAACGACTGGCCGGACCAGCCGGTCGAGGCCGGGGCCTCCGTCGCGCACGACGACGAAGGGATGGGAGTGATTCGGCTCGGCCATGGGAGAGACTGGTCTCGGTCAATAGGGGACGGCCCGTCCGTCAACGATACGTTAACCGATTTGGCCGCGATACCGGACCTCAGAATGTAAGGCTCGCCCTTAACCGGTTCTTCAACCGAATCTCGCTATCTGTCTTGGCGTGGGAGGGGGCGTCCAACGTCGGGCGACCTCCGTTCGACCGTGGTGCCAGTGACCGTAACTCAAGCGGGCCTGATGAGCGCCGACCGAGGGGGAAGAATGGCTGTCGATCCTTCGCTGCCGATCCTCGTGGTGGACGATTACAACACCATGATCCGCATCATCCGCAACTTGTTGCGGCAGCTCGGATTTGAGGACGTCGACGACGCACCGGACGGCTCCATCGCGCTCTCCAAGATGCATATCAAGCGGTACGGCCTGGTCATCTCCGATTGGAACATGGAGCCGATGACCGGCTACGAACTGCTCAAGCAGGTCCGCTCCGACCCGAAGATCAGCGCGACGCCATTCATCATGGTCACCGCCGAGTCGAAGACCGAGAACGTGATCGCCGCCAAGCAGGCTGGCGTCAACAACTACATCGTCAAGCCGTTCAATGCCGACACGCTCAAGAGCAAGATCGAAGCGGTGTTCGGCGTTACCACACCAACCGCTGGGTAACCGCTTTCGGGGCCACTCCGGCGTCGGCGAAAATTTTATTCAGCGCCGCCAGATTGGGATCGTGCCGGTCGCCCAGCTCCTCGGCGTGGATGCCCGCGGTCACGAACAGGCAGTCCAGCCCGAAGTCAGTGGCGCCGCGCAGATCGGTGCGGACCGAGTCTCCGATCGCCAGCACGCGCCGCTTCGCCGGCATCGCGCCGCGCAGGCCGGCCACTCGCTGCAGAGCCAGGTCATAGATCGGCGGATGCGGCTTGCCCGCATAGAGCACCTCGCCGCCGAGCGTACCGTAGAGATCGGCGATCGCGCCGGCGCAATAGATCAGCCTGTCGCCACGCTCGACCACGAGGTCTGGGTTGCCGCACAGCATGAACATCTTGCGGCGCAACAGTTCGCCGAGCTCGGCGCGATAGTTCTCCGGCGTCTCGACCTCGTCGTCGCGCAAACCGGTGCAAACGACATAGTCGGCTTGCGAAAGCGGCACGAAATCCAGGCCCAGTCCGTCAAAAATCGGCAGGTCGCGCTCAGGCCCGATGTGGAACACGTGCTTGTCCGGCCGGGCCGCCATCGCCGCGCGGGTGACGTCGCCTGAACTGACGATGCCGTCGTAGGCGCTGCGCGGCACCGCGAGCTTGTCGAGGAACCGCGTTACCACCTCGCCCGGCCGGGGCGCATTGGTAATCAGCATCACCGTGCCGCCCTCGCCGCGAAACCGGGTCAGCGCGTCGCAGGCCGGCGCGGTCGCGGCAATGCCGTTGTGAATGACACCCCACACATCGCTCAGCACGACGTCATAACCCCCGGCCAATGTGGAGAAGCGTTCGGTGAACGTCGGCGTGGCGATCAAAATGATCCGCCCGATCCGCCCACTGCCGCCTTCGGCGTCATGTCTGGCTCGTCATGGTGTTGCTCGGTCTCGGCGGGCCCGCGCAACGCCTCGGCCCGCACCGGGCGCGGCTGCGAGAACAGGAAGCCCTGACCGAATCGCACGTCGTATTCAAGCAGATCGACCACCTGGGCCTCGCCCTCGATGCGCTCGGCGATCAGGCTGATGCCGAGCCGGCCGAGCAGGTCGGAGAGATCGGCGGCGTGGATGTCGGAGCCGGCCGAGGCGGTTTCGTCCAGCAGGAATGGTGCCGCCACCTTGACGTAGCGGATGCCGCGCTCGCCAAGATCGCGGGGCTCCATGCGCAAATCGGTCACCTGGTCCATGCTGAACCGGAAGCCGAGCTCGCGCAGCGCGGCAAGGCTTTCGGTTTCCAGCGGCCCCATGGCCCGCAAGATGCTCTGGCGCATTTCCAGCATGAGCGACGAGGTCAGCGCGCGGTTGGCATCCATGAAGGTCAGGATTTCAGGGAACAGCTCCTTGTCGTTCAGGGTCGACGCGGCGATGTTGCAGAACAGGCCGATCTCGCGATTCTTGAGTTGCAGACGGCGCACCACCTGCACACTGCGGAACAGCAATAGCTTGTCGACCCGTGGCATCAGCCCGCCGGCTTCAGCGGCTTCGAGGAAATCCGCCGGATGCAGGGTGACACCGTCGGCGGTGCGGAGCCGCGTGAACGCCTCGTAGAAGCGGACCTTGCGTTGCGGCAGCGTGACGATCGGTTGCAGATAGAGGTCGACACGGCCGGCATCGATCGCGTCGCGAACGGTGGCGATCATTTCGGCCCGGCTGTCCGGTACGGGTTCAGCCGGCGCGGCCGCGGCGGCTTCGTCGCTGGCCGTCGCCGCCTGCGCTGGCGGTGGCTGGTCGCGCTTGGCCGGGACGCCTAAGTCTTTGGCAACGGCGAATTTCAATTCATGCAGCGCCACGGTTTCAGCGAGCTGCTTCACCAGGGTGCCGAGCTCGGCAAGTTCGCCGGTGACCGCCTCGGTGGCCGCGCGCGTCTTCTCAGCGGCGCCGTCGATGATCTTGCCGGCCTGGCCCTCCAGCGCTGCGGTGCGGCGGCCGAGCTCGGCGACCTGGCGGGCGAGGTCGCCGGTGCCGCGAGACAGGTCGGCGATCTGGCTGCCGACGTCGGAGCGGTCGCGCAACCGGGAGATGACCGCATTGTAGATCGCAAGCCCGGTCAACACCGCGACCGCCACGAACAGCGATTCCGAGGCTTTCAGCCCAACGAGCAGATAGAGTACCGCGCCGACGGAAGCCGCGATCAGCGCCATGCACAGCACGATAAATGTGGCACCAAGGCGTAGCATGGACGCTTTCCCCCGCCCGACAGCCTGATTCGCCCGAACGCGCTCAATGTCCATGAGGCTTAAGCGCGGCGCAAGGAGTTTGGGCGCAAGAGCTTAGCTGGCCGCGCCGGACGGGCGGCTAGGCCAGCGCCTTGATGACTTTGCCGACCTTTTCGAAGATTTCCCCGATCTGGCTCTCGCTCACGATCAGCGGCGGCGTCACCGCAATGGAGTCGCCGACGATCCGGAACATGATGCCTTCGTTATGGAAGCCGCGCTCCATTGCCTCATAGCCGCGCTTGCCGACGCCGTCGGGCCGCGAGGCCAGGTCGATTCCGGCGGTCAGGCCGACGCAACGGATGTCGAGCACCCGCGGCACCTCCTTGAGCGTCATGGCGGCGTCGTACCAGAGCGGTTCGAGCTTCTTGCAGCGCGCAAAAAGGTCTTCGTCCCGGTAGAGATCGAGGGCGGCAACACCGGCGGCGCAGGCCAGCGGATGCGCCGAGTAGGTGTATCCGTGGAAGAACTCGACGACATGCTCCGGCCCCTGCATGAAGGCGTCATGGATGCCCTGGCGGCAGATCACACCGCCCATCGGCACCGATCCCGAGGTGACGCCCTTGGCAAAGGTGATCATGTCGGGGACGACGCCGTAGCGCTCGGCGGCGAAGGCATGCCCGAGCCGGCCGAAGCCGGTGATGACCTCGTCGAAAATCAACAGGATGCCGTACTTGTCGCAGATGGCGCGGAGCCGTTGCAGATAGCCCTTCGGCGCCGGCAGCACGGCGGTCGATCCGGCCATCGGCTCGACGATGACGGCGGCGATGGTGGTGTCGCCATGCAGCGCGACGATCCGCTCCAGCTCGTCGGCGAGATGCGCGCCCCATTCCGGCTCGCCCTTGGAGAAGGCCTGCTGCTCGCGGTTGTAGGTGTGCGGCAGGTGATCGACGCCCGGCAGCATCGCGCCGAACGCCTTCCTGTTGTTGGCGAGGCCGCCGACGGCCATGCCACCGAAGCCGACGCCGTGATAGCCGCGCTCGCGGCCGATGAAGCGCGTGCGCTGGCCCTGGCCCTGCGCCACCCAATAGGCGAGCGCGATCTTCAGCGCGGTATCGGCGGCTTCCGATCCGGAGTTGCAGAAGAACACGTGGTCGAGGTCGGCGGGAGCGAGCGCCGCTATCCGGCTGGCGAGCTCGAAGGCACGCGGATGGCCGAACTGGAAGGTCGGCGCGAAGTCGAGCTCGGCGGCCTGCTTCTGGATGGCTTCGACGATCGGGCCGCGGTTGTGGCCGGCGTTGGTGCACCACAGACCGGCCGCGCCGTCGAGAATCGGCCGGCCCTCCGGGGTGTAGTAAAACATGTCCTTGGCGCGCGCGATCAGCCGCGGCCGCGCCTTGAAGGCGCGATTGGCGGTGAACGGCATGAAGAAGGCTTCAAGGTCGTTCGGGACCGCCGACGACAGAGTGCTCTTTTGCGCCGTATTCTGTCCTTGGGCCATGTGTCGCCTCGCTGTCCGGATTGACGGAAGGATTATCCGTTTTCGCGGATAATGACAAAAGAGGGGGTGGCTGCTACCACCGCCCCGCATATTCCGCTGATTTGTCCGAACATATGGCCGAAAAATCCAACAGGCTGAAGGCACGGTTGCCGCGCGGGCTCGCCGACCGCGGGCCGGCCGAGATCGCTGCAACCCGGCGCATGATCGAGGCGATCCGGGCGGTCTACGAGCGCTATGGCTTCGATCCGGTCGAAACGCCCAACATCGAATACACCGACGCACTCGGCAAGTTCCTGCCCGACCTAGACCGGCCGAACGAGGGCGTGTTCTCGTTCAAGGATGACGACGAGCAGTGGCTGTCGCTGCGTTACGACCTGACCGCACCGCTCGCCCGCTATGTCGCGGAGAATTTCCAAAACGTTGCGTTGCCTTATCGCAGCTATCGGTTTGGCTGGGTGTTCCGCAACGAGAAGCCGGGGCCGGGGCGCTTTCGCCAGTTCATGCAATTCGATGCCGACACGGTGGGCTCTGCAACAATGGCCGCCGACGCCGAGATCTGCATGATGGCGGCCGATACCATGGAGGCGCTCGGCGTTCCGCGCGGCTCCTATGTGGTCAAGGTGAACAACCGCAAGGTGCTCGACGGCGTGATGGAGGCCATCGGTATCGGGGGCGAGGAAAATGCCGGCAAGCGGCTCACGGTGTTGCGCGCGATCGATAAGCTCGATCGGCTCGGGACCGAAGGCGTCAAACTCCTTCTCGGCCCCGGACGGAAGGACGAGAGCGGTGATTTCACCAAGGGAGCCGGCCTCAACGATGACGGGATTGCGCGCGTTCTGGCCTTTGTTCAGGCCAAGGGCGCCGGTCCGGATGCGACGCTTGGTAATCTCACGAAAGTCGTTGCCGGCTCAGAGCGGGGCGTTGAGGGAATCGAAGAGCTACGGACGATTTCCGCGCTGACGACGTCGTCGGCTTATGCCGATGACCGCGTTCTCATCGATCCTTCGGTCGTCCGCGGTCTCGAGTACTACACCGGCCCGGTCTACGAGGTTGAACTGCTGCTCGACACCAAGGATGAAAAAGGCCGCCCCGTCCGTTTCGGCTCGGTCGGCGGCGGCGGGCGTTATGACGGCTTGGTCTCGCGCTTTCGCGGCGAGCCAGTTCCGGCGACCGGCTTCTCCATCGGCGTGTCGCGCCTGCAGGCCGCGCTGACACTTCTGGGCAAGCTCGACAACAAGCCCGCTCCGGGCCCGGTGGTGGTCACGGTGTTCGACCGGGACCGCGTCGCCGACTACCAGAAGATGGTGGCGACGCTCCGCAACGCCGGTATTCGCGCCGAGCTCTATCTGGGCAATCCGAAGAACAACGTCGGCCAGCAGCTCAAATACGCCGACAAGCGCAACAGCCCCTGCGCGATCATCCAGGGCGGCGATGAAAAATTGAAAAACGAAGTCCAGATCAAGGACTTGATCCTGGGCAGCGGGCTTACCGCCATTAAGGACCGGGACGAGTACTTAAAGAAGCAGGCCGAGGCGCAGTTTGCGGTCCCTGTGGACAACTTGGTCGAGGCTGTGAATCGGGTGCTGGCACGTCACCGCATCGCCTGGACTTGATCCCGGATATGTTTTTCGATTCAGCCGCTCGCGCTGAACTTATTTCTGCTTCTTTCGTTGGTTAGAAAATCAGCGCGCCTTGATGGAACAAATTCGTCCGTCGAGGATTTTGCACTTGTTCAAATAGAAAATTCTTCCAGGGAGGTCGCCATGAGTTCCCCTTGGGAACCGGGCATTTCGCAAGCCATGCAGCGGCACGGCGGAAGCAATCGATCGATTCCGAAGACCAAGCCGTCTCTGAACGGCCGGCCGGAGGAACTGTCCATCGCGGAAACGCAGGCGCAGGCTACAAACGCTTTCGATCGCTCGGAAAAGTCGGAAAACTCCGGCGGCGTAACGAAGAGTTAGGTAGGCCGCGGCCTTAAAGCGCTATCCGGTCGCCGCTTGCGGCAAAGTCCGACGGCGCATTTGTCAGCGACGTGTTGATCGCATGGCCAAGCATCTGCTCGGCCATGTCGAAGCTGTCGAGAACAGCGTGGTAGATTATGATCTTGTTGTCGCGGAATTGGAAAAATTCCGCGCGCTGATAGGTGATGGTGCGGCCGGTGCCGCTTTGCACCGCGGCCAGCCGGTTGAAGGCGGCAGCGCGATCGCCATCAACTAGAAGCTCGTCAAGATTGAGCTTGGTCACTCTGAACACCGAAGGTGCGACCCGTGCGATGGCGTCAAGCGCGGCTACTTTGCCGTGGTACTGTCCGCAAATCGGGATGAGATCGACTGGGCCGGCGATCATCCACTCCACATCGTCATGGAGAAACTGCGCGATGATGGCCGGATCGCGCGACATCCGCGCCTGGTAGAAATCCCGCACGCGCTGGCGTGAAACAGGCATGAACGTCCTTAGACCAGTTACTCTGCTTCCTTATGAAACATTAGGGAGCGGATATTAATAAAGCGGTAACGACGTCAGCGCGCTCAGTACTTCACGCTCGCGAACACGCGCACGCCGGCGCCCGGCATCAGCACCTGATCCTTGGTGTAGGAGACGTGGTTGCGGATGTCCTCGTTGAGCAGGTTATTGCCGACCACGCCGACGGTAATCTTTTTGATGCCGGTTGGATCATTCTTCAACTCCTGGGTGTGGCTAATCTCGACCTTGAGCAGGTTGTAGCCCGCGGTCGGCGTCTCGCCGACAATGGCGATATCGTTCTGCGCGAAGGCGTGGAGCAGGCTGATGCGCCCAAGCCATTCGGCATTGCGGAAGTAGACACCGCCGCCGATGCGCTGCGGCGGTATCCGCGGCACGTTGGTGCCGTCGGCGAAGGTGGCGCGGACGATGTCGTACTGGCCATCCACGCCCCAGAAGCCGCTCCACATCGCCAGCGTATCCCACTGGAATTGAAACTCGCCGCCGCGGAAGGTGGCGTCGCGCTGAGAATAGATGGCCTGTCTCAACTCCAAGGTCCCGTTCGCCGGGGCGATGCACGAGGCGTCGCCGTCGCAGGTGTTGCCGGTCAGCCGCCGGAAGATGAAGCCGTCGAACTTGGTGTAGTAGCCGGCCGCCTCGAACCTGAACGGTCCTTTGGCGCGGCGCAGACCCACTTCGATCGATTTTGCGACTTCGGTTTTGAGATTCGGATTACCGATATCGAAGGTTGCCGTTGCGTCGTGACCCCCTCGGGAAAACAGTTCCGCTGGCTTCGGCGCCCGCTCGACATATTGCGCGGTGGCGCTGGCGACGAGATCCCACGCCAGATTCTGGATCAGCCCCCCGCTGGCGCTCTTGGGCGTGAACGTAAGGCTGTGCGGAGTGGCGGCGCCGATCGCGCCAGTGTCGGTGAACGTGTCGGGAATGAGCGAGGGCGTCATACCGCTCAAGTTCACCCGTTCGATGCGGCCGGCGATCTGCGCCTTGGTCGTGTTACTGAACTTGAATTCATTGAATAGGTAGCTTGCCGCCCGCGAATTCTTGTTCGGGTCGAACAAGCCGTTGATCGGGCTGCCGACATTGTCGGGGCTCGGCGCGGCGAGACGCTGACTGTTGCCCTGCACGCCGATCGCCGTGGTCAGTTCGGCAAACCGCAGATTGAACGGCATCAACTGAATCTCGGCGCGGCCCTCCAGGTCCTGGTTGGTGAAGGTCTGCCGGATGCCATCGGTTGCCGGATCGGCGGCGTCGGCAAAGCCGATCTCGTCGTGCTTGTAGTTGGTGTAACCCCACCAATACCGGATTGCGTCGATGCCCGCCGCCGATGGCCGATATTCGCCCTTGGCGGTCACCTTGTCCTGCCGGGCCGCGATGCGGGTGCCGTGCCCCTCGCCGTCGGTTCCGGGAATGGCGTAGAGGTTGTTGTTCTGGGTGTAGGCGATGCCGGCAAAACCGCCGAAGAAAAGATAGGACCCACCCACGGAGAATTCGTTTGAACGAGTCCCTGAATTCGGCTGCCGGCCGTTGAAGCCGCTGGGCTGTGTCGCGAACGGCAACTCCGCCGGATCGGGAGCGACCAGATAGGGATAGCTCGGCACCCGGTAATTCTCGGTCTGGCGGCCGAATAGATCGCCGTGGAAGGCGAAGTTGCCGGCGCCGGTGTCAAACAGCAGGCCGCCCTCGCGGCCGTTGTCGACGCTCGACACCGCGCCCCGTCCCTCGACGCTCGTGCAACCGCGCTGATCCGGGCTTGCCGGCAGCGCCTTGAACGGTCCGCACGGCAGCCCGTCTGGAACCCGGTTGTTGGTCGAGCTGACCACGCCGCCGATCGATTGCGAACCATAGCGCAATGTGGCCGGTCCGCGGATCACCTCGATCTGGTCCGTTGCCAGCGGGTTCACCGGCACGAAGTGGTCTTCGCCCAGGTCCGAGACGCCACCGCCGCCAATACCATTGTCAACGATGCCGACGCGATTGACGTCGAGGCCGCGAATGATAGGCCGGCTTGATGCGCCGGGGGCGAAGCTTGAACCGGTGACGCCGGGCTTGGCGAACAGCACGTCGCCCAGAGTCGAGCCAGGGCTGCGCTGAATTTCCTCCCGCGGCACCACGGTCACTGTGGCAAACTGGTCGGTCACGATGGGGAGCGTGCCCTGCATCGTTGTTTCCGACGGTGCGCTGGGCGCGCTCGGTGTGGCGGACACCGCTTCGGTTGGCGGCGGCGCCGGCCGGCGCCGGATCGGACTCGGCGCGGTGACGTTGATCTGCGGGAGAGTCAAAGTTTCCTGGGCCTGCGCCTCCGGGCCGCACAGCGGCAACAGGGCCGAACAACCCAACATCGATGCTCGAACGAAGCGACTTGTCATGACCGATTCCTGAACGTGCTGATCTGCAACGGCATCGCCCGCGCCAAGGCGGTGCGATGGACGGCTCGACGACAGCGTTCAGGAGAGGGGTGGGGCGCGGGAGCGGAATGGAGCGCGTTGAGCGACGATGCGCGCTGCTTCGGGAGCGAAAGTGATTTCGGCCGAGGTTGACCGGATCGGCAGAACGACAATCGGCGCGGTGGCGCCCTGCGCTCCGGTCAGCAGCGCCAGGATCGCGCAAGTCGCGCAATAGTCGTTGTTATCCTGGTCGCCATTGGTTTGCGAGGGAGCGGTATTGCCGGCATCGGTCGTGGCGGTAAGGACAGGCTGGGCCGCATGCAGCCCATGGACATGGCCGAACGCCAATCCAAGCTGGAAGGTCAGCGCCAGCAGCGCCACCCAAGCCCACCGCCGCCTGTTCGAACGGAGCCACCCCATCGGCCGAAAACCCACCCGCCGTCTCACTTCAGCAGCAAATGTAACATTATAACAATAAGCCCGGTCAAGCCGTGGGTGGGATAAGCCGTTAACCCTCCAAGCGTTTGGCCGGTCGCCATTAAGGGCAGGAGCCGGTTGGCGTCGAAACCTTAAGGTTGCCGTGCTAAATCCCCGCCAAACGCGGGAAAACCCGCGGCGGGACGGCGAGTTATGACAACTGCTACGACGGCATTGCAGCCCGACACTCGGGCCGAAACGCTGGTCGGCGCCTACGAGCGCGCCGGCTATCGCCGCGTTGCGCCGCCGATCCTGCAGCCGGCCGAGCCGTTCCTCGACCTGTCCGGCGAGGACATCCGGAAACGCATATACCTCACCGCCGATGCAGACGGCCGCGAGCTGTGCCTTCGCCCCGATCTCACCATTCCGGTGTCGCGCGATTACCTCGCCTCACCAGCAGCGGGCTCGTCTCAGGGATTTTGCTACCTCGGCCCGGTCTACCGCGACCGCGGCGTGCTGCCGGCGGAGATCGTGCAGGCTGGCATCGAATCGTTCGGTCGGTCCGACAAGGCGGCGGCGGATGCTGAAATGCTGGCGCTCGGGCTCGATGCCACCGCGCACTACGGCATTGCCGAGCCGGAAATCCGCATGGGCGACGTCGGGTTGTTCGCCAGCCTTGTCGCGGCGCTTGATCTGGCGCCGGCGTGGAAACGCCGCCTGGTGAAGGACTTCAACCGCAAGACGTCGCTTGCCCACGACCTCGACGTGCTGACGCTGCATACCGCGCAGAACAAGCCCGAGTATCAGGGCGTTCTCGCGGCGCTGGAACGTTCCGATCCGAAGGCCGCTCACGCGCTGGTCACCGACCTGCTTTCGATCGCCGGCATCAACACCGTCGGCGGGCGCACGGTCGGCGAGATCGCCGAACGCTTCCTCGAGCAGGCGGCGCTCGGCGCCGCGACCACGCTGCCGCGCGAGACACGCAGCTTGATCGAAAAATTTCTCGCCATCGCCGGCGACCCCGACGAAGCCGCAGCGGAACTCCGCGCGCTCGCCGCGTCGGCCGGTCTCAAAATCGAATCCGCGCTCGATCTGTTCGAGAGCCGCGCCGGATTTTTGGCCGCGCGCGGCGTCGATGTTAGCCGCATCCGCTTCTCTACCGCGTATGGCCGCGGTCTCGACTATTACACCGGCTTCGTGTTCGAGCTGCACGATCCATCTGCGGCGCCGAACGGCCCGCTGGTCGCCGGTGGCCGTTACGACGAACTGCTGGGCCGGCTCGGCGCGAAATCGCCGATCCCCGCCGTGGGCTTTGCGGTGTGGATCGAGCGCGTCGCGGGCGGCGGAGGCCAGTCATGAGTGCGCCGCTGATCGTCGCCGTGCCATCCAAGGGCCGGCTGCAGGAAAACACCGAGGCGTTCTTCGGCCGCGCCGGCCTGCAACTGGTCAAGCCGCGCGGCGCCCGCGACTACCGCGGCGCGATGGCCGACCTGCCCGGCGTCGAGGTCGCCTATCTGTCGGCCGGCGAGATTGCCGACGCGCTGGCGCAGGGCACCGTCCATCTCGGCATCACCGGCGAGGACCTGTTGCGCGAAACCATCGCCGACATGGCAAAGCGCGTGGTGGTGATCGAAGGGCTCGGCTTCGGCTTCGCCAATGTCGTGGTCGCGGTGCCGCAGGCCTGGATCGACGTGCGCAGTATGGCCGATCTCGACGACGTCGCGACCGCGTTCCGGCTGCGCCATGATCGCAAGATGCGGGTCGCCACCAAATACGTGAATCTGACCCGCGACTTCTTCTCAAGATTCGGCATCGTTGATTACCGCATCGTCGAAAGCTCGGGCGCGACCGAAGGCGCACCCGCGGCGGGCTCGGCCGAGCTGATCGTCGACATCACCACCACCGGCTCGACGCTCGCCGCCAACGGGCTCAAGATCGTCGACGAGGGCACCATTCTGCGCTCGCAGGCGAGCCTCGTCGCCGCGCGTGGCGCAGCCTGGGGCGACGCCGAGCGCGAGATTGCGCGCCGCATCCTCGACCGCATCGCCGCGCAGGCGCGGGCCCGTGCCTGTCGCGAGGTGCGCACGCGCTTTCCCGGCTGCGACGAGGCGATGCTCTCCCAGGCCAAGGAGCGCTTCGGCGTGGTGGCGCCGTTCGGCGGTCCGACCTCGTCCGGCATGCTGACGCTGCACTGCCCGCCGGCGGCGGTTTACGACCTGGCGAGCTTCATGCGCGAACGCGGCGCCCAGAGTATCGTCGTCGCCGCAATCGACTATGTGTTCGCGCCGGACAATCCGCTCTACGCCAGGCTCATCGCCGGCCTGTAGGCTCGTGTAGTGTCGTGCCGGCCGCCCACCGCTCTGCGTCTTATTGCTGATTTGCGCTTAGGCCTCACCGGCCTAAGGTCCCCGGCAAGCGGACAATCAAATCCGCGCTGGAGGACTGCATGATTCGAACCCCGATCTGCGACTTACTGGACATCGAGCATCCGATCGCGCTCGGCGGCATGGGCTCGGCCTCGTCGCCGGCAATGACCGCCGCGGTGTCGCGGGCCGGCGGGCTTGGTGCGATGGGCTGTCATTACCTGACGCCGGAGCAGATCCGTGAGCGCACTGCCGCAACCCGCAGGGAAACCAACAAGCCGTTCGGCCTGAACTTCCTGCTGTTTGACACCCGCGAGGACAGCTTTGCCACGGCGCTCGATCTCCGCCCCGCGGTGATGCAGTTCGCCTGGGCGCGGCCCGATCAGGATATCAAACCTTATTTCGACCGCGCCCATGAAGCCGGCTGCAAGATCACCTACATGGCCGGCGCCGTGCCCGAGGCGGTGCGCGCCGCCAAGGCCGGCGCCGACATCATCATCGCCCAGGGCAGCGAGGGCGGCGGCCATGTCGGTTGGATGGGCGCGATGCCGCTCATTCCCATGGTGGTTGATGCGGTCGGGCCGGTGCCGGTGCTGGCCGCGGGCGGCTTCGCCGATGGGCGGGGACTCGTCGCTGCGCTCGCGCTCGGCGCGCAGGGCATCCTGCTCGGCACGCGGTTTCTCGCAAGCGTGGAATCACCGCTGCACCCGAACTTCAAGCAGGCAATCGTCGACAGTGATGGCCACGATACCCAATTGTCCGAAATCCCCGACATCGCCGCGGGCCTGGTCTGGCCCGGCGCGATGACGCGGTCGCGGCGCAATAAGTTCGTCGAGCGCTGGTCGGGACGCGAATGGGCGTTGCGGCAGAACCGCGCCGAGGCGCATGCGCGATTGCGCGCTGCGCGCGAGGCCGGCGACGTCGAGGAAGGCCCGCTGTCGATGGGTCAGGATGCCGGCCTCATTCGCGATATCCCGCCGGCCGGCGAGTTGGTGAAACGGATCGCCGCCGAGGCCGACGAGATTCTGTCGCGGCGGCTGCCGCGTCTGCTCGCGTCCTAGAGCATGATCCCGAAAAGTGTGAAGCGGTTTTCGGAAAAGATCATGCTCAAAAGGCAAACCTAGAGTCTGATCCAGCGAAGCTGGATCAGACTCTAGGGCGCGTGCGGCCGCTTGCGGAACACGATGAAGTGCGAAAGTGTGAAATTGACCAGGAAGCTCACGCCGATGGCGAGCACCTTACCGATCAGCACCGGCATGAAATAGGACGCGAACACGACCGTGGTGGTGTTGGCGACAAGACCCGCGACCTGCGACAGCGCAAAGCCGAAATAGGCCTTGGCGCGCAACTCGCGGCCGGATTCGTGGGCGAACGTCGTCAGTGAATTCATCACATAAGAGCCGCTAACGGCGACGCACCACGACAGCACATTGGCCAGGATGATCGGCAGCCCGAAATAGGAATAGGCCAAGGCGAACACCCCGAAATCGACCGCCGAGTTGAGCACGCCGACCAGGGCGAAGCTCATAGCCTTGAGCACGATGGCGCGCTCATGCCAGGCGGCGATCAGCCTTTCGGAGAGTCGGGAGGGGGGGGCCATCGGGACCGCTTAGACCTTTTCCGCGGCGCGGCAAAGCGGAAAGCGGCTGATATCCTGACTTACGTGCGACGACAGAACCCCTTGGTTGCGCTATAGATTGTCCGGCATAGATACGGCGTGAGATGGCTGTGACGACAACCCCATTCGCAGGAAATGCCGC
>Ga0105248_10002993_pt1 | contig 18734 bp, 14 predicted proteins | sample KBSS34metaG_FD_81524 | JGI IMG/M metagenome (GOLD analysis project Ga0105248, IMG submission 81524) | Switchgrass rhizosphere microbial communities from Kellogg Biological Station, Michigan, USA - KBS S3-4 metaG | ecosystem: Host-associated > Plants > Roots > Rhizosphere > Soil | place... | reverse complement strand
CTGGCCGGTTTCGAGTGTTCCTAAGCATTGAAGAGCTAACTAAGGAACGCGAGGCTGAGGAGCGGTTGCGCGACCTGGGCGGCCGCCTGATTTCAGCCCAGGAAGAAGAGCGAAGGAGAATTGCGCTGGAGCTCCATGATGATCTGAATCAGAGGCTGGCCCTGCTCTCCGTTGAACTCGACCAGATCGTGCAGCGAATTCCGGAAGTACAAAGGGATGTTCGCATGAGTATTCAAAACGTTCGTGCGCGGGCCCATGATCTCTCCAGCGCGATCCAAAAGGTGGCCCATCAACTCCATCCCTCGATGTTGGATCAGGTGGGACTGTCTGATGCTGTAAGACGTCTTTGCGAAGAGATGGCCAGGCACCATGAGATCCGGATTACTTTTCGAGATCGGGGCTGCCCGCATCACCTTTCAAAAGAAATCACTCTTTGTTTGTTTAGGATTGTCCAGGAATCTCTGCAAAACGTAATCAAACATAGTGGCTCGCAGGAAGCGGCCGTGGTCATTTCCGCAACTGCTCGCGTCGTTCGCTTGTCCGTATCCGATGCGGGCAAGGGCTTTGATTTGCACTCGGCGAAAGCGAAGAGTGGTCTCGGCCTAACTGGTATGACAGAGCGACTCAGATCAGTGGGCGGAGAGATCTCAGTACTCTCAAACGAGCGCGGTACGAAAATAAGAGTATCGATTGCCACCAGTGACGAACAGCCAATAACCGAAAGATAGCACTGCGAGTCTGTTGCCCCGTTCAACGGGGGACGCCCGAGCGCTCCAGGCCTTAAAGCTAAAGTCCGTCAGGCACGAGTTGCCTGATCTTTCAAAGGAGAAAGTAACATGCCACGTGCACGAATCATTTTGGCAGATGATCATAATCTGCTGTTGGATGCGTTCAGGCTAATCCTTGAACCACACTTTGAGGTAGTTGCAACTTTTGCGGATGGGAAAGCATTGCTTGAAGGAGCCCCTGCGTTAAATCCGGATGTGATTGTGACTGACATCGGAATGCCCGTGATGAACGGCTTGAACGCTTGTCAGCGGATCAAACAGATACTTCCCAAAGTTAAGTTGATTTTCCTGACGGTGAACGATGATCCAGCTCTCGTGGCTGAGGCATTCCGCTCGGGAGCGTCGGGCTACCTGGTAAAGAATGTGGCGGCCTCGGAACTGGTCCAGGCGATTCGCGAGGTGCTGCTGGGGAGGTCTTATCTAACTCCGCTAATCACCAAAGACATGATTGGATCCCTGGTCGGTAATTCGACGCGCCGCAAGACTCTGGATGAGTTGAGCCTGCGTCAGAAAGAGGTGCTCCAACTCCTCGCGGAAGGGCGGTCAATGAAGGAGGCGGCACACCTGTTACACCTTGCCCCGCGGACGGTTGCTTTTCACAAGTACACAATGATGAACCAGCTTCAGCTGAAGAACAACGCCGAACTGGTGCAGTTTGCGATGCGAAGCGCGATTGTGCCAACGTGAATTGTGTCATTGCGAGCCGCAATCCGGGTGATTGCTAACTGACAATTTTGGGTTAGGCCGCGGCTTCTGACCCACCCGCACTGCGCTTAAGACCGGCAGTTTTGCTGGTTGGTCTGTGGTCGCTGGTTCCGCTGAGGAGAAAGAGTCGGAAGACCTGGTTCTGGGCGGGTCCGAGTGCGCATGAAGGCCAAATGAGCATTAAGTCGAACGCCCGCAGAACACGACGGCATGTTCGGCGGGCGTTTTAACCCCGGTGTTTTGGTTCACGGCTTTAATACGAGTTCACCGGTTTAATACGATTCGACATTACGTTTTGAATTGGTCTAGTGACCTTGCGACAGCTTGCCGATTAGCGTGAACATTGGCAGGTACATCGCGATGACAATCGACCCAATCGTAACTCCCAGAAACCCGATCAATACCGGCTCGATCAAGGTGAGCAGGTTTGCGATCGCCGAATCCACTTCCTGTTCATAAAAATCTGCAATCTTACCCAGCATGGAATCGAGCGCGCCCGTTTGCTCGCCGATGCCTACCATTTGTGAAACCATGTGCGGAAATAATTCCGCCGCGCGCAACGGTTCAACAAAGCTCTTACCCTGTTCCACCGCGGTGCGCACGCTGAGAATTGCTTCCTCAATGACCACGTTTCCGGCAGTGCGGGCAGTGATATCGAGAGATTGAAGGATGGGAACGCCCGAAGACAGCAACGTTGAAAGTGTTCTCGAGAAACGCGCGATCGCGATCTTCAAAAAGATCGAACCAAGAATCGGAAGGTTGAGGAGGACTGTGTCGATCCGCTTCTGTGCTTTCGGCGTTTTGTAATAGAAATTGAGTCCTACGGCGGTGCCAATCAGGACCACCAACATCGACAATCCTCCCCATCCGGCCAGGAAATTACTTATTCCAACGACGATTCGCGTCGGCAGCGGCAGCGGCTCGCCGGGACCAAGCAGACCCAGGAAGATGGTTTGAAACTGTGGGATCACCACGATCATGATTACCGCGACGGCAACGACGGCGAGCAGAATTACCGCGGCCGGGTAAATCAAGGCAGACACGACGTCGCGCTTCAACTTAACGATCTTTTCGATAAACGTAGACAATCGCTGGAGAATCAGATCGAGAATACCGCCTGTTTCACCCGCATCGACCATGTTTGAATACAGTTGGTCAAATACCTTCGGATGTCGCGCCATAGCCGCGGCCAACGTCGAGCCTTCTTCAACGTCTTGCCTGACCTGAGCGAGAACTTGCTGGAAATATTTATTCTGCTGCTGTTGCGCCAGGATGTCCAAACACTGCACCAGTGGCAAACCCGCATCGATCATGACCGAGAACTGCCTGGTAAAGATCGCCAAATCCTTGGATTTGACCTTCTTTCGACCTGACAATTTCGGGATTCCAATCTCGCGGCCTTTTTCCTTAACCGAGGTTAGGGTCACTTGCTCGCGGCGCAGCACTTGTCGCAACGCTTCGCGATTGTCGGCAACGCGTTCGCCGGTGACCACTTCGTTCACTCGATTGCGGCCTTTGAAAACGTAGGTTGGCATCTTTCAGACTCCGTTTCTGCTTAATAATTCTTGTTTCTGCTTGTGGTGTCGGATCCACTATTTCCGAGCCAGGACGCGGCCCTGGCTATATGAGGATGCTGGCACTGGTCTGGGCGACGACCCGTTGCCTGTGTTCAGGCCCGCACCGCGATCGATAAGATCGCGCAGTTCGTTAAGGTTGGAAGTGCGTTGCATTGCAGTCTCTCGGCTGATCATTCTCTTGTGGAAGAGCGTCGCGAGTGATTGATTGAAGGTTTGCATTCCGTGCAGGTCCTGACCGGTTTGCATCATGGAATAGATTTGGTGGACTTTGTCTTCACGAATCAAATTCCGAATAGCAGAATTCGGGACCAGGATTTCCATTGCCAGGGCGCGCCCGCGGCCGTCAGCTTTTGGCAAAAGGCTCTGGCAAAGGATACCTTCAAGAGTCAACGACAATTGCGCCCGAACCTGTGCTTGTTGCATTGACGGAAATACGTCGATGATGCGGTTGATGGTCGAAACTGCCGAATTGGTGTGCAAGGTCGCAAAAGTTAAGTGACCGGTTTCAGCGATGCGTAAAGCCGATTCGATTGTTTCGAGATCTCGCATTTCGCCGACCAGCACCACGTCAGGATCCTGACGCAGCGCGGTGCGCAAAGCCTGGGCGAATCCCTTGGTATCGGCGTTTACTTCGCGCTGATTCACGATGCAGTTCTTGTGGTTATGGAGAAATTCAATCGGGTCTTCGATCGTCAGGATATGTTCGTGACGCTCTCGATTGATCTTGTCAATTACCGCGGCCAGCGTCGTCGACTTTCCTGAACCCGTGGGGCCAGTGACCAGCACGAGTCCTCTCGGCTTCTTGCAGAGTTCCTGCACGACTGCCGGAAGTCCGAGTTCTTCAAACGACTTGATTTCGTAGGGAATGGCGCGAAAGACTGCGCCGACCGCGCCGCGCTGATTGAAGATGTTGGCGCGAAATCGCGAGAGGCCTTTCACGCCAAAGCTAAAGTCCAATTCGAGGTTTTCCTCGAACCGATGTTTCTGGGCGTCGGTCAGCACCGAATACGCCAACTGTTTTGTCTCAGAGGAATTGAGCGGGCGATAACCATCCAGAGGACGGATTTCGCCATGAACGCGTACGAGTGGCGGGGTGCCCGTCGTCACGTGTAAGTCAGAGCCCCCCAGCTCTGACAGCCGGTGAAGGAGTTCTGAAAGGGAAATTTGAGGTGCATTTTCCATGGTGGTTACCTTTGGCGGCTCTTACCGCTTTGGCTCCGTAGGCCGAAATGTTGACAGGAACTGCTCAGCGTCAGCTGCGATTTTCTGATTCGCGGCATTGGCTGAACGGGTTGTTAGTGAATAAACACGTCCGTTAATTTCGGTGAAGTAATAATTCCATACCTGCTCAGATTTGCCGTCGTTCGTAGCCGGGGTTTGAGCGATGACTTCAAAAACGCGATGGCCACCGATTTCTCGTTGCCGGTCGTTCACGACCCATCCACCAGCCGTAATCATCTTATCGATGACGGATCGGCGCAGATCTGTAAACGTGACACCGCCCAACATCTTCTTCTGTTCGTTGGGAAGCGGTTGGAAAGATTTAGGTGGCGCAGCGGCTACCACTGCAAGAGCAGCCTGGGCCTCGGGCAACCCATTTTGAGGCGCGATGCGGAAGTTGGATGATCCGCTACTGGCCGAAACAGAAGACCAGTTGTCAGGCAATGGCGTTATTAACGCGCCATCACGATAAACGTTTTCGGGAAAGGACAAACTTGCCGGCAACGCCACGTGATTCTCAGCTGATTTCGACTCAATCACAGGCATAACCTTGTCGTTTGACGCCATTTGCATAGCTTGCATTGCCTGCATCGCGCGACGGCGGGCAATTATTGCCTGTCGTCTGCGCAACATCGCTCGATGTCGCCGCCACCACGCCCGGGAATGGTGATGGGAACGGTGGGAACGTGCGGACATATGCGAACGCAGGTTGTGCGCTGTGGAGGTTGCAAAGGGTAGTAGTACAACCACTGCAACCAATAAACCTAAAGACAAAGCTATTCGACGTAACATAAGCTCACCCCTTTTTTCACGCCACCGTCTCACGTAGAACTTCCTCGATGGTCGTAACTCCGGCTCGAATCTTTTGTAAACCAGACTCACGCAGTGTGATCATTCCGTCTTCGATTGATTTCTTTCTCAACTCCAACGATGACGCACCGATCAAAATTAACTCGCGAATCTCGTCCGTTATTTCCATTACTTCGTATAGACCGATCCGGCCCTTGTAGCCGGTATCGTTGCAAGTGGGACAACCTTTCCCTTTGAAAGTCTTGACTTTAGTGGCTTCTTCGGGTGCAAAGCCGATTTCGACAAGAGCTTCAATGGGGGTGGGATGTTCTTTGCGGCAGTCTTTGCAGATGCGCCGAATTAGTCGCTGAGCCTGAATCAGGTTCACGCTGGTGGCGACAAGGAAGGGTTCGATGCCCATGTTCATGAGACGGGAGATTGTTGAAGGAGCATCGTTTGTATGGAGAGTCGAGAGGACCATGTGACCGGTGAGCGCGGCTTTAATGGCGATTTCCGCGGTTTCGAAGTCGCGAATTTCACCGACGAGAATTATGTTCGGATCCTGGCGCAGAAACGATCGTAGAGCTGCGGCAAAATTGAGGCCAATCTGCTCTTTCATCTGCACCTGATTAACGCCGAGCAGATTGAATTCAACCGGATCTTCCGCGGTCATAATATTCGTATCGACCGTGTTTAATGATTGCAACGCTGAATAAAGAGTGTTCGTCTTACCACTACCAGTCGGACCAGTTACCAGAACCATGCCATACGGCTTGGCAATGTTTCGCTGGAATTTGACTAGCGAATCCGGCTCGAAACCGAGATTCGTCATGTCGAGCATGAGTTTTTCTTTGTCCAGTAAGCGCAACACAACCTTCTCACCAAAGAGAGTGGGAAGGGTAGAAACGCGGAAGTCCAACTCCCGCGAACGTGAATCAACCTTGACGCGAATTTTTATGCGACCGTCCTGAGGCAGGCGCTTTTCCGAAATATCCAGCTTCGACATGATCTTGATGCGGGAAATAAGAGCATCTCGCATTTTCAAAGGCGGGTGCATCACGTCGTAGAGAACTCCATCAATTCGGAAACGAATGCGAAGCTCCTTCTCGTACGGCTCAACGTGAATGTCTGAAGCTCCACGTCGCAAAGCGTCAACGAGCAGAACGTTGACCAGCCGCACCACCGGTGCGTCTTCGCTCATGCGTGTCAGGCTGGAAAGGTCGATCTCGTCGTTTTCTTCTAAGACATCGACCTCACTGTTGAGGGACTCGTGATCAAAGTCGAGCGTATCAAGCGAAACTAAATCAGCCTGAGAAAAACCGTTACCGTTCGAGCTTTCAACGTGGACGTCCGCCGCGACATTTGCCAGTTCGATCTCTCGAGATGTGCTGTAATACCGGGCAATTGCTGCCTGAACACTGGCCTCTGCCACGACAACCGGTTCGACGTTCAACCCTGTCATGAACTTAATGTCGTCCATCGCGAACACGTTGGTGGGATCGACCATGGCGAGAGTGAGAGTGGCACCAACACGGGATAATGGCAGGACGGAATACTTTTGAGCGACTTCCTGTGGGATCAAGCGGAGGACGGAGTCGTCAATGTTGAAGAGTTCAAGATTTACAGAAGGAATGCCGTATTGCCGCGAGAGGACCGCGGTGATTGTGTCGTCTGAAACCAGGCCTAGTTTGACCAGATTAAAACCCAGACGACCGCCATGCTCGCGTTGATAATCAAGAGCCTGGCGGAGATGTTGGGGGCTAATTAGATTCTCGCGGACGAGAATTTCGCCGAGTTTTGCTGACATTCGAGTTGATCTTCTAACTAAGTAAGAGAACTAAGAGATCGGTGGGACCTATTGATAGGGCCGAAAAGCGAGCTGTCTAAGTGCGCAACGGAGACTAACACCGTTGCAAAACAGATTCTAGCGTTGAACTCCCACTCCTGTCAACGGATGTTTTATTGAGAAATTCAGGGCGGGTTTAGGGATTTGAGTGGACATGTGTTCGGGGATATTCGATACTGTTCGTATAGTTTTGCTTGAGAGGAGGCTTGGAATCGTGCCCATTACGGCCAGACAAAGACGAGTGTTGGATTACATTCGGCATTACTTTGAGGTTAACCAGGAAGCGCCAACCATCGCTGAAATTGGAAAGGAATTCGGCATGACTTCGTCTGCCAGCGCGCACCACGTTGTCTCGATTCTGGAACGGGAGGGACTTATCAGGCGCATCCCCAACGTGAGTCGAGGGATTGAAATAGTGGAAGAAACGACGAGCGTCGAGAAGTACGAAATTCCTTTGTTGGGAGTTGTGGCCGCCGGCGCGCCGATCGAAGCGGTATTGAATTATGAGACGGTTTGTATTCCCCGAGACATGATGCGTGAGGGGCGAATGTTTGCCCTTCGCGTCCGAGGTGATTCGATGATTGATGAGCAAATCCGGAACGATGATTTGATCATTTTACAGTCAAGACAGACTGCTGAAAATGGACAAACGGTGGTGGCCTTGATTGACGGCAGTGATGCGACCGTTAAGCGCTTTTATGGAAGCCGCAACCATGTACGCCTGGAGCCGGCGAATCCGAATTATAAGCCCATAGTCATTCGGCCGCCGGAAAGAGTTCAAATCCAGGGAGCCGTGGTGGGCGTGATTCGTAAATATAACCAGTAAATCCTGTTTAGGTTTTGAGTAAAACGTGCGCCACTTTTTTCAAATCATCGACGAACCGACGTTTCTCGAGATGCCGCGTTTCGTCGTCCGGCGCCCGCAGAATTGAGGATGGATGAACTGTTGCCAAAATATAAGGCGCTAAAGTGGATTCAATGAATTGGCCGCGCTGTTTGCTGACTTTGAATTTTGGTCCGAGCAATGCCTGAGCGGCGGTAGCGCCGAGACAAACGACGACTTTCGGTTTAACCAGACCAATCTCGGCTTCGAGCCATGGACGGCAAGCGGCAATTTCTCGGGCGTTTGGTTTTTTATGAATGCGACGTTTACCACGTGGTTCCCATTTAAAATGCTTGACTACGTTGGTGACGTAAGTTTGGGTGCGATCAATGCCGGCTTCGATTAAAGCTTCATCCAGTAAACGTCCGGCGGGGCCGACAAAAGGTTTGCCGCTGAGATCCTCTTCGTTGCCGGGTTGTTCGCCGACGAAAACAATTTCAGCGCGCCGAGCGCCTTCACCGAAAACTGTTTGGGTACCTCGCTTCCAGAGATCGCAGGCCTGGCATTCGGCTGCTGCTTCGCGAAAAGCTTTAAGGCTTTTTCGATCCGGAAAGAAATCTTCGGCTGAGGTCTCGGAATCTTTAGTCAATAAATTTAATTTTCCGGTGAGGTAAGCATCGAGGCAAACATGAACGCCGCTGTCGCCAGAAAAAAGGTTGAGTCGGTTATGGCTGGTTCTTTAAGGCGAGCTTTTGACCGCCATGAAAGACAACCGGCCGAGATGCTGGGCACTGGCATAGCTGAACTTGATCGTTTTCTGCTCGGTTGTCCACGCGGGGCCATAACTGAGCTACACGGAAGAATGTCGTCCGGGCGAACCAGTTTGTTGCTTTCTACCCTGGCCCAGGCCACTGCGCGAGATGAAACGTGCGCCCTGATCGATTGTAGCGACACATTTGATTTGTCATCGGCGGCAAGCGCTGAGGTCGATTTCGACCGGTTACTCTGGGTTCGTTGCGGAGACAATCTGGAGCGGGCTTTCAAAGCAGTCGATCTTTTATTGCATAGCGGAGGGTTTGGCTTCATAGCGCTTATTCTTAGTGACGTTCCAGCCAAAGCTGTCCGCCGCGTAATTTCTTCGTGGTGGTTTCGCTTTCGTCGCGCGATCGAAAATACTCCCACCGTGCTCATGGTAATCACTCCCGTGGCCTGCGTCAGATCCTGTGCCGCCCTGGTTTTGGAGTTGAAACAGGAGACCGTAGTATGGCCCGGTACTTTGTCTTTAGTTTCTGAAAATGATGACGGCGCTCTCACAAAGCAGGAAGGGCTGCTCACGTCTCATCTCTCTTTGGTTAATACTGCTGATTCTCAGTCTCAAAAATATTCTTCATTAAGCCATTCTCATTTTCTGCAGCAGCTTTGCCTTAAGGTAAATCGCGAACGACCTCCTGAATGGTCCAACCAGATTATTAATTTCCAGTCCGTCCACTCCGTGACTTGACGATGTTCGAGAATATTCGCTAATATTCGACCTGTAAATTAAAGCGAATCGTTGAATATCGTTTGCGGGGGCTGAATTATGTTTGCCTGCATTCAGGGCCGAGGTGTCTCAAAATTACCCGTACAGAATGACTCGGACAGCTCTTCACTGGTCGATTTGGCGTTTACTTTTTCGCCTTTAGTCGAACAAACAACTGCGGACACGGTGGTGTTTGATATCGCGGGGCAGGAGCTGTTGTTTGGGGAGGCGGGAACCTCTGAAACCGACGTGAGCCCTGACGCGATGGCTTCAGCAAAGAATCTGGCGAATGAAATTGTTCGTCGCGCACAGGAATTGAACCTGGCGATTAATGTTTCGGTGGCTGCGAATCCGGATACGTCAATCCATGCGGCCCGGTCTTTCCAGGGCACGACAATCATCAATATTGGCGACGAGGGTTTGCGTCTGGGAACGCTTTCAATTCAGCAGATTGATTTTTCGTTGGCTGGAATTGACGTTCAGCGAGCTGAAGAGATCCAGGAAACATTTTCCCTCTGGGGAGTTCGCACCTTTGGCGATCTGGCTCGGCTACCTTTGACGGGTGTCGCCGAAAGGTTGGGCCAGGAAGGCGTGCAATTGCGAAAACTCGCGCAGGGAAAAACCGTGCGCCATTTGAATCTGGTACGTCCGCCGATCGGCTTCGAGCAATCCCTTGAATTGGAACATCCGGTTGCAGAGCTGGAACCGCTTTCTTTCATTCTGTCACGACTGCTAAATCAACTCTGCGCGAATTTGATTGAGCATGCGCTGGCCACGAATGAATTGAAATTGCGGCTGGTTACAGAGCCGGGAACGTTAGCCAGCGATTCGAACCATGACCCGGATTCACCAGCTGAAATTAACGATCACTTGCATGAAAGAACAATTACTTTGCCGGTGCCGATGCAAAATCCGAAGACCCTTTTGCGGCTATTATTATTTGATATTGAGGCCCAGCCTCCCAGGGCGCCGATTGTTTCGGTCACGATTAGGGCTGAGCCGGTGCCGCCGCGCGCTGCTCAGACCGGGTTATTCATTCCGTTAGCTCCCGAACCGGAGAAACTCGAAATCACGCTGGCCCGGCTGGCTAAGTTGGTTGGCCAGGACAATGTCGGCTCGCCTGAGCTTTTGGACACGCATCGCCCCGATACCTTTCGCATGAAACGGTTTCGGATTGTGCAAGAACGCCGAAAGAGCGGCAAGGACGATTCGCGCTTTGCGCTCAATAAGGGCGAGACCTCCGCGCTCCCGGTGATGGGGTTCAGAAGTTTTCGGCCGCCGTGGCGCGCGAACGTGGAAACCGTCCGTGGGCAACCGGCGCGGATCAACGCGCGTGGTCGAACTTCATTCAACCAGGTGCGCGGCAAAGTTGGTTGCGCTGCCGGTCCCTGGCGCTCGTCGGGAGATTGGTGGCGGCCGGATGTTTGGGCAAGAGACGAGTGGGATGTTGCGGTAATCGATACAACTAATCAACAAGGCGAGGTGCTCTGCCGCATCTATCGCGATCTCGTCAGTGATGAATGGTTTGTAGCAGGAGTTTATGACTGATTACGTCGAACTGCATGCCCGCTCGGCCTTTAGTTTTTTGCGTGGCGCGGCGACGCCGGAAGAGTTGATTGCTGCCGGTGCGGAGTTGAAGATGCCGGCGATGGCTTTGCTCGATAATGATGGAGTGTATGGCGCCGCCCGGTTTCATCTGGCGGCAAAAAAAATCGGCATCTTCAAGGCGCACATTGGAGCGGAGATAGCAGTTTCGAGTTTCGAGTTTCGAGTTTCGATTTCAAAGACGCGAAAACAGAATTTCAGATTCCAGATTCCAGATTCCAGAGTCCAGAGTCCAAAGTCCAGATTCCAGATTCCAGATTCCAGAGTCCAAATTCCAAAGCCGGTCGTTGCACTTCCAATCCTCGTCCGCAATCGCGCCGGATACCAAAATCTTTGCCGCCTGATCACTTTGATGAAATTACGCGTGCCCAAGCATGCGAAACCAGGCGAATGTGCAGTGACAACGGAAGAGTTAGCTGAACATGCGCAAGGATTAGTGTGTTTGACCGGGGGAATTGACGGGCCGCTCGCGGTGGATATTCATCACCGAGACTCGAAGGGTGCACAGCGGACCACTGAGAAGCTCATTCATATTTTCGGTGAAGGGAATGTCTATGCGGAGCTGCAGCGTCACTTCAATCGCGAAGAAGAGGCGCGTAACCATGAGGTGATCAAAATTGCTCGCCGGTTAAAATTGCCACTGCTCGCGACGAATGGAGTCTGCTATGCAACCCGTGCACAACGACAAATTGCCGACGTGTTCACGTGCATACGCAATCACGTGCGTTTGGAAACTGCCGGGCGTTTACTGTCCGGCAATTCCGAGCGGTTCGTGAAATCGTCGCCGGAGATGTCCGCGCTGTTTGCCGACTTACCGGAAGCGATTGCCAACACGGTCGAGTTGTCGTCACGACTCGAATTCACCCTCAAGGATTTAGGTTACGAGTTTCCCAGGTATCCGGTGCCGCCGGGAGAAACAATGACTTCATTTCTGCGGCAGCGGACCTTTGAAGGCGCGCATCTGCGTTATGGCCGTAATGGTGAATTCGCGCGCGCGAAAAGACAGCTTGAACACGAGCTGAAATTGATCGAGAAATTGAAACTCGAAGGTTATTTTCTGATCGTTTGGGACATCATTGAATTTTGTAAACGCCAGGGCATCCTGGTCCAGGGGCGCGGTTCTGCAGCCAACAGCGCGGTTTGTTACAGCCTGGGCATCACCGCCGTCGATCCGGTCGGCATGGAGCTTTTGTTCGAGCGCTTTCTTTCGGAAGAGCGCGGCGAATGGCCGGACATCGATCTCGATTTACCCAGTGGCGATCAGCGCGAGCGGGCAATTCAATACGTTTACGAGCGCTATGGGAAGCAGGGTGCGGCAATGACCGCAAATGTAATTACGTATCGCGGCCGATCAGCGGCGCGCGAAGTCGGGAAAGTGCTCGGCTTTGATGATGAGACCCTGGGTCAGTTGTCGAGTCTGGTTCATACATGGGAATGGAAGGATCCAAAGGACACCACTGAGCGTCAATTCAAAGACGCGGGACTGGACTTGAGTGACCGGCGCATCAGGAAATTTTTTCAGCTTTATCTTGCCGTGCAGGATTTGCCGCGACATCTCGGCCAGCATTCGGGCGGCATGGTGATTTGCCAGGGACAGCTTAGTTCGGTTGTGCCGCTGGAGCCGGCGGCGATGCCGGGCCGGGTGGTGGTGCAATGGGACAAAGAAGACTGCGCCGATCTGGGAATTATAAAAGTTGATCTACTCGGCCTCGGGATGATGGCCGTGCTGGAAGAAACAATTCAGATTATTCGTGACGATTATCAGCAAGAAGTTGATCTCGCGCACTTGCCACCGGACGACCCGGCAGTTTATTCAGCGCTGCAACAGGCTGACACAATTGGCATGTTTCAAATTGAAAGCCGGGCCCAGATGTCCTGTCTGCCGCGCCTGCGACCGCAGAAGTTTTACGACATTGTCGTGCAAGTGGCGATCATTCGACCGGGACCAATTGTCGGCAACATGGTCAATCCTTATCTGCAGCGGCGACTGGGCCGCGCGCCGGTAACGTACGCGCATCCCGAACTCGAGCAGGTATTGAAACGGACGCTGGGGGTCCCTCTGTTTCAGGAGCAGTTACTAAAAATGGCCATGGTGTGTGCTGATTTTTCTGGGGGCGAGGCAGAAGAGTTGCGGCGCGCGATGGGATTCAAACGATCAGAGCAACGCATGAAAGATATTGAAGTGAAGTTGCGCCGGGGCATGACACAGAAGGGAATTACTGATCGGACGCAGGATGAAATTGTCGAACAAATCGCGTCGTTCGCGCTCTACGGGTTTCCCGAATCGCACGCGGCCAGCTTTGCGCTGATCGCTTATGCCAGTGCGTATCTCAAATGTCATTACCTGGCGGGGTTCACGGCGGCGACGCTGAACAATCAACCCATGGGTTTCTATCAACCGTTCACGATCATTAAGGACGCGCAGCGTCATGGCTTGAAGGTCCTGCCGGTTGATGTGACCCGATCTAATTGGGTATGCACGCTGGAGGAAGACAGAGGTCAGAAGTCAGAGATCGGAGATCAGAATAATCCCGCGCTTCGTCTTGGTCTGCTGTGCGTCAAAGGATTGCGGGAAGAAGCAGGCCGGGCAATTGCGCGCGCGCGCTCCGAAAAACCCTTCTCCAGTCTCGATGATTTACACCTGCGCGTGCCGGAATTGAGAAGAGATGAGTTGCGGAAACTGGCAGCCGTGGGGGCGCTGAATTTCATTCAAGCTACGAGTCCAGATTCCAAATTCCAAATTCCAAAGTCAAAGGCAGAACCGCAGGCGAAACAGACCCTGGACCTTGGACCTTGGACATTGGACAAACAACCCAATCGTCGCGATGCGCTCTGGCAGGTTGAGCGCGTGGCGAAAGATCCCGGGCCGCTTTATAAAAAGCTGGAAGAAGGCGCCGAATCACCGCTCAACCCGATGACCTTGAATGAAAGGTTGAATGCTGACTTGCGGGGTACGGGAATTACGATTGGCCGGCATCCGATGGCGCATCAACGTGCATGGCTCGATACGAAGAAGGTGACGCGTGCGGGAGATTTGAAAGGCCTGCGCAACGGCGCGTGGGTTAAGGTTGCCGGTTGGGTGATCGTGCGCCAGCGGCCCGGCACTGCCAAAGGGTTTGTTTTTTTAAGCATGGAAGACGAGACGGGGATCGCCAACATTATTGTCACGCCGCAACTGTTCGAAACGAATCGCCGGGCGTTGGTCAACTATCCGTTTTTGCTCATTGAAGGAGTTCTACAACATCAGGACAACGTTGTTTCGGTGAAGGCCAGACAAGTCGAACCGCTTCAGATCAAGATTGAAGGCGCGGCCTCGCATGACTTTCACTGACGCATCGAAGCCCGCCCGCCCTCCCTCACAGTCAGACATAAAAAAGGCGGGCCAGCGCCCGCCTTCTAAAAACAGCTGAATGAAAGCCTAGGGACGCTTGCGAGTTCCAGGTTTCGTCGTCGTTTTTTCAGGTACGACACTTTCCGTGTTCTTTAGTTCAGTGAGCGTTGCCTTGGCCTCGGCTTTGTATCGATGCGCATCAGGGGCCTTGTCCACAAATTGCTGCAGATAGTTAACTCCCTCTTGCAGCTTTGCCTTGTCATTTGCACCATAGCCCACGCTGATTTCGGAAACGCCCATGCCATAGAGCGCGTCGACGTTATCGGGTTGCGCGTCCAATATTTTCTTGAACTCAACCATCGACTTGTCCGCCGCGCCGGCGTCGAGCAGCATCTGGGCCATATCCAGTTGGGCTTTGGCTTTCTTGGCGGGATCGGTTTCGACGGCCATGTATTCCTGGTAGGCAGTCACCCCTTCGTCGGTTTTCGTCTGATCGACTTTGGTGACAAAGAACCGCATCGCTTCCGCTCGGGAAAAGAGTGCGAAGTACTTGTTAGTTGTCTGTTGCTTTTGCTCTTCAGGGTCCGTCGCTGCCGGTTGTTTCTTCAGCAACTCCACGGCCTGATTAGCACTGTCAGCGGCAGCTTTAAAATCAGCCTTAGCCAACTCCAGACCCGCGTCCCTCGCGGCGGCCTCCTTATTCTGAATCGCGGCGTTGTACTTTTCTACGCCCCTCGATCTCAGCGCGCCCGACTTGTTTGTCAACAGTGAAGGAGCGCCGGGATGTTCCGGATCCGCTGCCAAACCGGTGTCGTATTGCTTGATGGCTTCGTCATAATTCGGCGGTTTGGCCATCAAAGCCGCGTTACCCGCTTTGAAAGCGTCGCCGATGATCTGATTGGCGCCCTCGATCTTCTTGTTGGCGGCCATGATTTCTTCGTTCTTCTTGGCTAGTTCCGCAGCCTTCGCCTTGTCAGCTGCGCTCTCACCACCGCCGCTTGAGGTGGATCCTCCTCCGCCACCGCCGCCGGCAGACGCCGCCAATGCCTGGTCGCGGGTTAGTTTCTTTCCGTCTCCGGATGACAGCACCATATCCACCGGGATTTCCCGGCCGGCCTTGACCTTGTCCCTGACCATCGGGCTGGCACCAGGTGCGCTGACCGAGACCGTGTAGATTCCCGTGTAAGGCAGACCGGCGAAAATCCATTCGCCCTTCTTGTCTGTCTTGGTGTGATAATCGCCGGCGATGTCAGTGCGCCAGACGTCGATCACCGCATTTACTACCGGAGCAGCATTGCCATCAGCGCCGACCAGCTTCACGCTGCCGCGAAGTTGACCGGTTTGCGCTGAAGCTATCGCTGAAGCGCACAGTAAGACCGCTATGGCGACTATAGAGTTAAGGGCATAAGAACGTCGCATTTTGCATTCCTCCATGAAAACCGCGGCCGAGGGGGCCACTGATTAAGATGCCACGATATAAACGTAAGTTGTAGCCGCGAACAGGCTTTAAGTTAATCAGCACGGACATCACTGTCAAGCATAGTCAATCGGATCGCGCTGGCCGGCTTCGGCAAAGGCGCGCAAACGCAACGCACACGAATCACAATTACCGCAGGCCCGATCTGCGGATCGGTAACACGACCACGTCAACTCCAGGGGCGCGCCTAATTGTGTGCCGCGTTTGATGATTTCAGCTTTTCGCAAATGTATCACCGGCGTCACGATTTCAATCCGGGTCTCCGGCCTGGTGCCCGCCTCGATTACGCGTTCGAAAGCCTGGTAAAACTCCGGACGACAGTCGGGATAGCCGGAAGAATCTTCAGCCACAGCCCCGATATAAATTCGTCGAGCGTCGATCGTCTCTGCCCAGCTGGCGGCGATTGAAAGTAAATGCGCATTCCGAAAAGGAACGTAGCTGGTGGGGATTTCTTGCGAAAATAGATTGGCTTCCGCGATCGGAATATTTGCATCCGTGAGAGAAGATCCGCCAATCTCTTTCAGATAATCAATCGACGCCACCAGGCGCCTGGTCACCTGAAAATGATCGGCCAATTGCTCGAAGGCCCGCCGTTCTCGCGCTGCCGTGCTCTGTCCGTAACTCACGTGCAGGAAAGCCAGTTCATCGTTTTCCTGACGGGCAATCGCTGCCGTGACGCACGAATCCATTCCGCCGGACACCAGACAGACGGCGAGGTGGCACAGACTTAAGTCTGTGCCGGCCGGTTCGAAAGCGAGATCGTTGTGACCGCCCATTTGCTAAAAAGACACAGACTGAAGTCTGTGCCACTCACACGCCATGCACGTCAGGCCCCCAGATGTATTTGTGAAGCTGCAACTGCATGCGAATTTGCAAGCCACTTTCGGCGATCCAGTTTGCCAATTGTTGCAGGTCAATCTGGCCCCAGGCCGGCGAGATCAAAATCGCTTTGGCCTGCTGCTCGAGCTGGTATTTGGCAATTACCTCTCTGGTGAATTCCCAGTCACTTTGGTCAGCGACTACAAACTTTACTTCATCCGTATTTGAACGGAGCCGTTCCAGATTGGACCAGTCATTCCTTTCGGCTTCGCCTGAGGCCGGACACTTGACGTCCAAAATAATTTTCGCGCGCGGGTCAACTTCCGCGGTCGAGACATAGCCGCCGGTCTCGATCAGAACCTCATAATCTTCGTTACACAAACGCCGGATTAGATCGAACGCTTCGCGTTGTGCCAGCGGCTCGCCGCCGGTGATCTCGACCAGGTTGCAGCCGAAGTTGCGCACGCGGTCGATTACTTCCTCGGTCGGGATGTGCTCGCCCCCGGTGAACGTGTATTCACTGTCGCACCAGGTGCAGCGCATCGGACAGCCGGTCAGCCGCACGAAAGTACACGGACGACCTGCATGGGTGGATTCTCCCTGAATTGAGCGGAAGATTTCAGTGACGCGCAGCACAAACGAGATTCTAGTTTTTAGACTTTGGATTGTCGATTTGCGGGGCGTGGGTCGGCCGCCACGGGGTAGATTTGAGGTCGCGCTCGCTCCCGGTCGGGCTTCTGACACTCTCCGTCGGCAACCTTCGGCCGTCCGACTCATCAAACTCATGCGCCCAAAAGGGCAAGACCGAACGATTTAGCATCCGAGTCGTGATAGCATGTGCGCGGCTTTTCAAGCGCGAAACGCATTTTGAGCCTGACCCCTAAACAGATTGATGAGCTGATTTTAGCCGGCGCGGAGCGCTTGCTCGCGCGAGCGACGAATGCTCGTTTGCTGACGGCCCAGACGCTGACGAAGAGATTACGACGCGTCACGGAAAAGTATGTGTTACGGCACGATCCCGCGGCCGAAGCGGCGACCATCGCCGGCTTCCTTGACGGGTTGCACGCCGACGAGTTGTGTCTGGTGTTGGCTTGCGAGCAGGGCGATCAGACGGCCTGGGGCGAATTGTTTGAAGGTTATGGCGCCACGGTGCGCTCAGCGGCGCGCGCGGCCAGCTCGAGTGAAGCGATGGCTGACGATCTGGCCCAATCGATTTGGGCCGAGCTCCACGGTCTGAAGGCGCGTGAAGATGGGACCGCGGCTGGAAAGCTCGCATATTATTCAGGGGCCGGCTCGCTGGGCGGCTGGCTACGCGCGGTCGTGGGACAACTCGCCATTGACCAGCACCGGAAACAGGCGAAGGTCGTGCAAACCGACGAGGACTCAGAACTTGATCGTCTGGTGCTTACCGAGGGCGAGCCTGACGGGGCTCACGCGTTTCAAAATACTGCGAGTCCCGAAGATTTGCTGGCCGGGAACATGGCGGCCGCTGATGTCGAGAAGGCCCTGGGACAGGCAATCGCCGAATTAGCCGACGAAGACCGTCTGCTCATGAAGTTGTACTACTTTGAAGGATTGAGGTTGCGCGAGGCGGGAGCTGTGCTAGGCGTACACGAAGCGACCGCGAGTCGCCGATTGACGCGGATTCATGGCGAAGTCCGCCAACGTGTTGAAGCCATTTTGATGAAGGAGCATGGCTGGACAAAGTCCGAGGCGAGTCGTTCGTTAGCGGAAGTTGCCGAGCATTTGCAGACGGAGGTCGAGCCGATGCTGACGGGAAAGCCTGATGCGACTTTCCAGAGTTCACCGGCGAGCGGATGATTGGTTTTATTCGCAAGTTATTGAGGTCTCAAACGTTCATAATCAGGAATTGCTCGATCTCTGAGGGCAGATAGACACTGAAAAGCGGAATGACATCGAACGACAAACAAATTGATGTTTTGATGAGGCGTTACGCGAAAGCTGCGCCCCGCACCAGTGTGAGCGGCCATCTCGACGCCGACGAGCTCAGTGCATTTGCCGAGGGCTCGCTGCCACCGGCGACCCGCGCGAGTTACGTGTCGCATCTCGCCGATTGTGATGATTGCCGCAAACAGGCGAGCGCCCTGGCAATCAGTAGCGGCGCGGTCGTGCGAACCGAAGAGACTCCTTCAACTTCAGTTGAAGGCCGTTCCTTTTGGCAGGTATTAGCCGGCCTCTTCCCCTTGCCGGTGTTGCGCTACGCAGCGTTTGCG
>Ga0105248_10002990_pt1 | contig 18743 bp, 11 predicted proteins | sample KBSS34metaG_FD_81524 | JGI IMG/M metagenome (GOLD analysis project Ga0105248, IMG submission 81524) | Switchgrass rhizosphere microbial communities from Kellogg Biological Station, Michigan, USA - KBS S3-4 metaG | ecosystem: Host-associated > Plants > Roots > Rhizosphere > Soil | place... | reverse complement strand
TGAAGCGCTTGCCATCGAACGTGCTCAGTCCATTGTTGCCGCCAACCCAGAGCAATCCATTGGGCGCGCGCGACAACGACCACACGATCGGATCGTTGAGTCCGGTACTTGTTCCGTAGCGCCGGGTCCACCCGTTCCAGAGGCGGGACAGGCCTTCGAGCTGGCTGCCGAGCCAGAGATTGCCCTCGCGATCCTCGAACGAACTCACCACGCTGCTTGCCGCACGCGGATTCGTCCCCTCGATGCGCTCGGCGAGGTGCGCATGGCGCAATCGCGCGAATCCGGAATTCGTGCTGATCCACAGGTTGTCGTCGTGGTCGCGCAGGATGCTGTTGATCGGTGCCTGGGCCAGCGCGGCATCCTCGTCAAAGCGCACCCATGCATCACCCACGCGGGAGTACAGGCCTTGCGAAGTGCCCGCCCAGATCCGCCCTTGCGCCTCAGCCAGGTGGTTGACTCCCGAAGAGACGAGTTGCTGGGGCAGCGGCAGCGCGGTGAACCGTCCGTGATCCATCCGCAGCACGGCGCCGTTGCTGCCGATCCACAAACCATCGGCGCGTACCAGCAGCGAGAGCGCGGGCTTTGGGCCATGCGGCACTTCCAGCAGATGGTCGCCGTCGACACGGAAGAGGCCGTCGCTGGTCGCCACCATGATGTTGCCGTCGGCAGTCTCTGCGATCGCATTGATGTCGAATGTGCTGTTATGCGCTGCGCCAATGGCCGGCACTGATTTGAATCGGCCGTTCGCGTACACCGCCAGGCCTTTGTAGGTGCCGATCCACATGCGTCCATCGCGGCCCAGCAGCAGCGTGCGTATGTAGATGCCTGGCAACGCCGGTTCGCTGTCGGGCGTGTAGGTGGTGAAGCGCACGCCGTCGAAACGCGCCAGTCCATTCTGCGTGCCGACCCAGATATATCCGTTATGGCCCTGGGCAATGGTCAGGGCACTGATTTGCGGCAAACCCTCCTGGATCGACCAGGTGTTGCTGACGTAATGCTCGAATGCCTTGTCCGGATCCAACGCGAACGCGCGACCGCAGAGCAGGCACAGCAACGCCACGAGCACCAGCCTCGGCACCTGCATCGTCAATGGGAAACCTGGGCGCAGCGACGGCATCGGGAAACATCCTGGTGAACTGCGTTGGGCCCAGCCACGGTCGCAAAGGCAGGTCGGGCTGGGTACGCCAGTTGCAAGCGAACGGACGAATTCACGTTGGATTACATCTAGCACAGCGCATCTGAACCTCAGCGCTGAACGCGCACGGCACGCATCGCGAGCCGTACCTCGCAATCAACCTCTTTCATCCCTCGCCGCAATCCAATGCCCGATCGGCGCCGGCCGTCCCAGCAGATAGCCCTGTCCGAATTCGCAGCCCAGCTCCACCAGCGCGTCGCGCTGCGCCACCGTCTCGATGCCCTCGGCCACCGCATTCATGCCCAGCGCCCGTGCCAGCGCCAGCACCGATGCCACGACCGAGGCGCTGGTGCTGGTGCCGTGCTTGCCCAGTTCGGCCACGAACGCGCGATCGACCTTCAGCGTGCGCAACGGCAACGTGTGCAGGTAGCTGAGCGAGGAATAGCCGGTGCCAAAATCATCCAGCGCCGCGCCGATGCCGGCATCGCGCAGCTGTTCCAGGGTGGCGCGCACCTGCTCCGGATGCTCGATCAGCGAACCTTCCGTGAGCTCGATCAGCAACCGCTGCGGCGGCAGTCCGGTGCGTGCGAGCATCGCCAGCAGGCTGGCCGCGAATTCGGTACGGCGGAAGTGCCGCGGCGACACGTTGATCGCGATGTAGGTGTCGCTGGCAAGCTCCTGTGCGGCGCGCCCGCAGGCGAGCTCGAACATCCGCCAGTCGATCGCCTGCATGCTGCCGTTTTCCTCGGCGACCTTGAGGAAATGCCCGGGACCGAGCACGCCGCGGCTCGGATGGTTCCAGCGGATCAACGCTTCGTAGCCGACGGTCTGGCCCGTCGTGAGCCGGATGATCGGCTGGAAGTACGGTTCGAACTGGTCCTGCTGCAGCGCCGTGCGCAGTTCGGCTTCCAGCAGCAGCACGTCGCCGGCGAGCTGCTGCAGGGATTCGTCGAACAGCTCGAAGCGCGCGCGGCCCTGTTTCTTGGCGCGGTACATCGCCGCATCGGCATCGCGCAGGACCTCGTCAGCGAGCTCGTAACGCGAATCGCCGAAGGCGATGCCGATGCTCGCCGAGAACGCCAGGTCGGTCGCGCCGATCCGCGCTGGCACGGCCAACGCGGTCAACACGCGCTGGGCGACCTTCGCGGCGGTCGCCGGAATCGGCACGTCCTCGAGCAGGATCGCGAACTCGTCGCCGGACAAACGTGCGACGAGGTCCGGCCCGCGCACGCAGGTCATCAGGCGCCGCGCGACTTCCTTGAGCACCTCGTCGCCAACCAGGTGGCCGAGGCTGTCGTTGATCACCTTGAACCGGTCCACGTCCATGAACAGCAAGGCGCAGTTCCGGTCGGGATCGCGCTTGAGCTGACTCAACGCCCGTTGCAACCGGTCGCGCAGATAGCCGCGGTTGGGCAAGCCGGTCAGCGCATCGTGCATCACCTGGTGCTTGAGCTGCTCCTGGATGCGTTCGCGTTCGATGATCTCCTTGCTCAGTTCATGGGTGCGTTCCTGCACGCGTTGTTCGAGCTCGGCGTAAGCGCGATGCAAGGTGTCCGCAGACCGGCGGCGATGCAGGCTGTTGGCGATCTGGGTGGCAACGAAACTCAGCAGCTCCTGATCAGCAGGCCCATACAGGACGGCCTCATCGTAGCTTTGCACCACGACCAATCCGATCGCCATTTCGTCGACCAGCAAGGGAACGCCCAGCCAACACTCCGCGGGTCGACCGGCGGTCATCTGTCGGATCGTCCCCTCCCGCACGAAGCGCACGATGTCGCTGCTCCGCAGCAAGGCCGCACCATGACTGAGCACGTATTCGCTCAGCCCGTGCCCCAGAGGGCGCGACGGAAGGGATTGTTCGGTCGCATCGACGAAATAGGCGAACTCCAGCGACGCGCCATCCTCCGACAGCAGGCCGATGTAGAAATTCTCCGCATTGATCAATGTGCCCACCACGGCATGCACGCGGCGGTAGAACTCGGTCTGGCTGATGTCGGTGGTCGCGAGCTGGGCGATCTCGAACAGCGCCGCCTGCAGGCGTTCGGCGCGTTGTCGTTCGACGATTTCCCGTTGCAGTTCGATCGTGCGCGCGCGCACGCGCTGCTCGAGGTCTTCCTTGCCCTGCTTGCGCTCCAGCGCGGTCAGGATGTGCTCGGCGACGAACTCAAGCAGGGTCCGGTCATCACCCGAATAGCGCATGTCCTCGCGATAGCTCTGCACCACGATCGCACCGCGCGCCTGGCCATCGCGCAGCATCGGCACGCCGAGCCAGTCGTAACCTTCGGGTCCGATCAAGGCCAACGGACCGGATATCTGGGTAAGCAGCTGGGGGGTATTGCCCATCAATGGCTTGCCATCGCGCAACAGATACCAGGTGAGCGACCGCTCCAGCGTGCGCATCGGGATCTCGAGATTCTCGCCCGGTGGCAGCGGATCCTCGGCGTCGACGTAATGCAGGAATCGAAGCGTGTCGCGTTCGGCATCGTACAAGGCGATGAAGAAGTTCTCCGCATACATCAGCGTGCCGACGATACCGTGGATGCTGCGAAGCACGTCGGGCATGTCTCGATCGGATCCGGCGAGGTCGGAAATCGCGAACAACGCGCCCTGCAATTTCTCGGAGCGCTCCAGTCGCAGGTGCGAAACCTTCAGCGCCGCCGATTCCAGTGCGCGCGACAGGTGGCGACCCGCGATCCGCAATTGTTCCTTCATCGCATTGATCAGCTCCAACGCGTCCGATGGCGTGAGCGTGGACAGCAACAGGATTGCCGGATCCTTCTCGAACAAGCGGATCGCGACACCGCAACCATCGGGGGAAAACACTGGAACCACGCGGACGGCCGCCGCACGCGCCAAGCTCAGTTCGGCGGCACCAAGCCAACTCTCCGGCTCGCTGGCGGGTCCGCCCTCCCCGTCCAGATCCCACACCACGATGGCCGAATCGCACCCCGGTTGTTCCCGTGCGAGCCGTACGATGATTGCGGCGACCTCGTTCGGAGTGCCGGCGTCGGCCAATCGGCTCAACAATCCCAATTGGGCGGACGTCGCGCGTTTGGCGGGAATCTGGATATCGGCGTTGGCCACGAAATTCCATCATGCAGACGAGGGGATGATCCCTGTCTATCACAACGATGCTGAACGTCCGTGCGCGGAGCGTTTCGTTGCTCAGCGAGACTTGCAAACAGTTTCGAACGCGATTCCGAAGTCTTCCGGTCCCCAAATGAAAAGCATCGAATCACCGCGCCGCGCGACCAAGAAGCGTGGTTTTCTTCGAGAGGGATTCCAACGCACGCGTTGGCGCAATGACAATCAAATAACATCGTGTTCATTGCTGTTTGCGTACTTTCGTACCCAGCGGTGAAGCAGCAACGATCAAGGCGCGTCCCCGGATGGTACCGCCAGTTTTGCCGCTATCTTCCAGTCGCATCGGTCGTGCAATGCGACCCGTGCCTCGACACTACGTGCATGGCGCGTCGACTGGTAAATCCTGCAACAAGGAGTGCATATGAACCATAGCAATCACATCCTCAACGACCTCGTTTCCGCGACCCGTGACGGCAAGAGTTTCTACGAGCTCGCCGCGACCAAGGTCAACAGTCCCGAACTCAAGGCGTTGTTCACCCGCCTCGCAAAGGTGAAGGGCGACATCGTCCTGGGGCTCTCCAATGAGATCCGCGCGGTTGGCGAGACGCCCGCCGAAAGCGGAACGTGGAGCGGCGATTTCAGCAAGCACTATGCGGAGGTCCGCGCCCTGCTCGGCGACAAGAACTACGCTTACGTCGCGCAGCTCGAAGAGTCCGAAGACCGCCTGATGAAGGCGTTCGACAAGGCATTGAACGACGAGAAAACGTCGGCCAATGCGCACATGGTCATCACCCGCTACCTGCCGGAAGTGCGCAGTTGCCATGACATCATGCGCGCGCAAAAGATGGCGTTGAAGAAAGCCGCCTGATCATCGCATCAGCACGATGTTGCATGGCCCGGCCGGAGCGATCCGGTCGGGCCTTTTCCATGATGGTGCGTTGGCGTATTGCATCAATCGCATGAAACGACTCCGCCAACGATCTGCCGCATGGCGATGAACGCGGTGGTAGTGTTGGCATGAACGCTCAACCCATGCCACGCGAGCTGCCGTCCCACTCCCCGAAGCACCGAGGACCACATGATGCGACCCGGACCCAAGCGAGCCTGCCTCTTGCTCGCGATCCTGCTTGCTCCGGCCATGCCGATTCCCGCGGCCGAAAACCCCACCATCGAGACCATCGTACTGGTGCGGCATGGCGAGAAACCCGACGCTGGCCTTGGACAGCTTTCATGCCAGGGACTCAATCGCGCACTCGCGTTGCCGAATATCATCCAGGCGATGTTCGGAAAACCCGACTACGTCTTCGCCCCCGATCCCGCGCATGCCAAGCCCGACCATTGGAAGTCGTACGACTATGTCCGCCCACTCGCGACGATCGAGCCGACCGCCATCCGCTTCGCGCTTCCCGTCAACACGCAGTTCGGCCAGGAGGACGACAAGGGACTCGTGGCCGCGCTCGAGGGTCGCGACTATCGCAATGCGCTCGTGCTGGTCGCATGGGAGCACCGGAAGATCGAGGACATCGCGCGGGCGCTGCTCGCGGACAATGGAGCGGATTCGAAGGTCCACGTGCCTTCATGGGCCTACGAGGATTTCGACAGCATCTATGTGATCCGGATCAGCCGGACGTCCGACGGCGCGCATGCGACCTTCGAACAAAAGCAGGAGCACCTGGATGGCCAGTCGAAACGATGTCCCGGGGAACAATAACCGGGAAACATGAGGCAGGTGTTCGATCGGATGAGTCGACTTGCTGCCCGTTTTCCTCGACTTCAATCGTGCAGTGAAGTTCGTTGGCGGCAACACCAAGGCGATCCATTCGTCCGCTAACGGGATTGATAGCCCCACCCGGCTAAACTGTGCATACCTGCCCGGTCTTCGCACCGGCGCCCATCGGATTGCCATGACCACCGCCACGCTCCTCTTCACCGACCTCGGCCTGCCCGACACACTGCTGCGCGCGCTCGCCGACGTGGGCTATGAATCGCCCTCGCCGATCCAGACCGCCACGATTCCGCCGCTGCTGGAAGGACGCGACCTGATCGGCCAGGCGCAGACCGGCACCGGCAAGACCGCCGCGTTCGCGCTGCCGATCCTTGCGCGTATCGATTCGACACAGCATAGAAAACCCCAGGCGCTGGTGCTCGCGCCAACGCGCGAACTGGCGATACAGGTATCCGAGGCGTTCCAGCGGTACGCCGTACATCTTCCCAACTTCCACGTGCTGCCGATCTATGGCGGACAGGGATACGAACCGCAACTGTCAGCGCTGCGTCGCGGCGTGCAGGTCGTGGTCGGCACGCCGGGACGGGTGATAGACCATCTCGAACGCGGCACGCTGGACCTGTCGGCATTGAAGTGCCTCGTTCTCGACGAGGCCGACGAGATGTTGCGGATGGGTTTCATCGACGATGTCGAAACGGTGCTCAAGAAAGTCCCGGAGCAGCGCCAGGTCGTGCTGTTCTCGGCGACGATGCCGAGCCAGATCAAGCGCATCGCGCAAACCTACCTGCGCAATCCGGTCGAGATCGCGATCAAGTCCAACACCACCACCGCGCCAAACATCCGCCAGCGCTATTGGTCGGTGAGCGGCGTCAACAAGCTCGATGCGCTGACGCGCATCCTCGAAGCCGAACCCTTCGAGGCGATGCTGGTGTTCGCGCGCACCAAGCTCGGCACCGACGAACTCGCCGGCAAGCTCGCCGCGCGCGGATTGTCGGCGGCGGCGATCAATGGCGACGTGCAGCAGGCGCAGCGCGAGCGCCTCATCCAGCGCCTCAAGGACGGCCAGCTCGATATCCTCGTCGCGACCGATGTCGCCGCGCGCGGGCTCGACGTGGACCGGATCAGTCATGTCCTCAACTACGACATCCCCACCGACACCGAAAGCTACGTGCACCGCATCGGCCGCACCGGCCGCGCCGGGCGCAAGGGCGAGGCGATCCTCTTCGTTGCGCCGCGCGAAACCGGCATGCTGCGCGCAATCGAGCGCGCGACGCGCCAACCGATCGAACGCATGGAACTTCCGAGCGTCGAGACCGTCAACGACCAACGCATCGGCAAGTTCCTTGGGCGCATCACCGATGCATTGGGAAGCGCCGATCTTGGTTTGTTCCGCGGCCTGGTCGAGCGCTACGAGAACGAACACAACGTGCCCGCGATCGAGATCGCAGCCGCGCTCGCAAGAATGGCGCAGGGCGATTCGCCATTGCTGCTCGAAGTGCCCGCCGAACGTCCACGCGCTACGTATGACAAGAGCTCGCATCGCGAAGCTCCACGAACGCATGACAGGGCTGCACGTCCGCGTGAAGCCGGCCACGACGCGCCACGCAAGTTCCATGAACCGCGCGAGCATCGCGAACCCGTCGCGTCGCGCGAGAAGCCCGGCGCATCGCACAAGCCGTACAAGCCGCGCGAAGGCGTCGCGGAACGACCCGAAGCCTTCGCATCGGAAGGACCGCGCAAGCGTCCGCCGAACCAGTTCGGCGCGGTCGTGAATGAGGCCGAACGGAGCTTCGATGGAACCTCGACCGGCAAGCCATCGCGCAAGCCAGAACGCCGCTCGAAGGACACGCCGGAAGCCGGCATGGAAACCTTCCGCATCGAGCTCGGCCACGCGCACGGCGTGCAGCCCGGCAACATTGTCGGCGCGATCGCGAACGAAGCCGACATCGAGAGCCGCTACATCGGCCGCATCGACATCCGCGACGCGTACAGCCTGGTCGACCTGCCCGTTGGCATGTCGAAACCCCTGCTCGAACACCTCAAACGCGTGCGTATCGCCGGACAACCGATGCGGATCCAGCGGGCAGGCCCGAACGACATCTCAGGCATTGGCGAGCCACGCACGAATTTCCCGCCGCGTGCGCATCCTGCGATGGCGCGCGGCGACAAGCCAGGCGGCCACAAGCCGCCGTTCTCGCCCAAGGAAAAGAAGCCGCACCGCAAAGGTCCGCCGAAGCGCGCGGTGTAGACAGGTAACGCAGTGCGCCGAAAGGCTGCGTTCGGGATTCCAGCGTTACGGATTTTTCCCGGGGATGTGTTTCCGCCCTCTGTGCCCCGACGCGTCCAGGCGCAGTTCTTCCGGTAGCCTCGCCTGTAGCAATCCCAGCAATGCGATCGCCGCGTCGCTGCCGTCCGGCTTGCCGTCCTGCAATGCGACGCTGACCCTGGTCGTCATCTGGTGATCGCTGGTCAACGCGAGCGCGCGCGTCAACACCAGGAACCGCTCGCCCCGGTAGCGCACGTCGTACAGGCCGAGCATCTGCGCACGACCTTCATAGGTCGCGCCGTCGGTGCGCACGAGGATCTGTCCGACCGCATTCCACGTATCGAGCATGCCGGCCGTGATCGTGAAATCGGAGGCCGGCGGCAACACGACCGGAAGCGGCGTGTCGTGCGCAGGCTTGATCGTGTTGCAAGCTGCGACGAACAAGGCCAGGACTGCAATGCAAGGCAGCCGGGAGGATGCACGCTGCGTCTTTCCGCGGAGGTGGCCGATCATGCGAATACCCTGGGATGAGGAGCGCCATCCATTGCGCATGCGTCCTTAACTGCACATGTATCCATCGCCCGCCGTTAAGGTCGAGTCGCTTGTGCCTGTGCAAGCATGTTTCACGGCGCGCACATCGCCTCTCGACCTTACAAGGACGTCACATGAAACATTCCACGATCTTGATGCAAGTAATAGCGGCAAGCTTGCTGCTCGCCGGCTGCAACCAGGCCCCGGCGCCATCGAGTACCGCCGGAGATACTGCCCAGGCGCCACCGGCCAGCAACGCCACGGTTTCCGCGCCTGCGCAGGAAGCCGCGCCAATGGAACCGACGAATGACGAGGCGAAAGCGCCAACGCCCGCTCCGCGTCGAGTCGCCAAGGCACCAGCTACGCAGCCCGAGCCCACCAACAACCAGACGAATCCGCCACCCGTAGCGTACGGGCCACCAGGTCCTCCGCCCCCTCCGGCCGCACCTCCGTCGAATCGATACCCGCCACCACCGCCCGTAGTGTATGCACCTCCGGGTCCGCCTCCGCCGAACCGCTATCCACCGCCGCCGCCGCGCGGTTATCCGGGAGGTCCGATTGGCGGCCCACCCAATGCCGGCATGGACGCGAATTTCTATCGCCAGGCTCTCGCCGGAGGCGAAAAGGAAATCCGGATGTCTCAATTGGCGCTGTCGCACACGGGAAATGGCCGTGTGCGGCAACTTGCCCAGATGATGATCCGCGACCACAGCGCCATGGACTCCCAGCTCGGCGCCGTTTCCAGGATGGGTCGAATGCCTCCATCCGATGCTGGCGCGATTGCCGAACTGGCCACCCTGACCGGTCCGCAATTCGATCGCCGCTATCTGGTCGCCATGCTCAACGATCACCGCGACGCCATCGCGTTGTTCCAGGATGCTTCGCGCAACGCACGCACCGATGCGGCCCGCAGGGTCGCCACCAACGCACTGCCGAAGCTGCAAGGACACCTGGGTGCGGTGCAACACACCCTCCAGGTGGTCAACGAAACTCCCCGGCCCCGTTGACACGCGAACCAGCAAAAGGACGTCGTCGCATCCATCATCGATGCGACGCACGTCTTTCCTGCATGGCCAGGGAAACCGACGGACCAGGATGGCCGACTGAAAGCTGTCCCCGGGATGCCTTAATTCGCCGCTAGCGCAAATGGCGCTTGCGGCGCCTCATCGCGTTGCATCCAGCCCTCCACCCCGTTCAGCATGGCCGGGGGTGCGCTGAGATTGCGTTGGACAATACGATGCGTATGCTGGACTGGTGGCGACCTGTTCCACGTCGTCGCGTAGTTGCACTGCATCCAACCTTGGCCGCGGAATCCGCTCTCCGCGACCGGTTCCAACCCATCGATGCAACCCAGGCAGAGGACCCATCATGAACCCACTCGCCATCACGACCTTTCGTCTCCCGAATCGCACTTCGCTCGCGCGCATGACCCTTGCGCTGCTGGCTGCGTCTGCCTTCGCGCTCATGTCGCATGCGCAGGCGGCTCCTGCATCGGCCCAGAAAGGCGGATCCACTGACAACAAGATCATCCTGCAGAACCACGCGCGCGCGCAGGGGCCGGCCAAGGCCAGCAAGGGGGCCGACAGCAGCATCATCTTGCAGAACCATGCGAACGCGCAGGGTTCGGGCAGGACCAGCAAGGGAGCCGACAGCAGCATCATCCTGCAAGGTCACGCGCATGCGCAGGGATCGGGCAGGACCAGCAAGGGTGCCGACAGCAGCATCATCTTGCAGAACCACGCGCGCGCGCAGAAACAGGGCAGGACCAGCAAGGGTGCCGACAGCAGCATCATCCTTCAGAACCAGCCGGCGGCCACGCACTAACAGTGCCCGTGAACCGGGGCCAGGGTGATTGACCGGCTGAAACGGTCATTCGCCCCGGCCCTTCGTGATTCGAATGGACGCCTCTGCTAAACCTTCTTGCCGATCAACCCGACGATGATCATGGCAATGCTTAGGCCACCGACGGCGCCAGCGACTTGTCCAACCGTTTGCATCAACGCCGCCGGATCGTTCGACCTGGATGCAATAGACAGCATGTACAGGAAGAACCCGGCAGCAGCGAACAAGAGAACGCTGCCAACAATCACGACTCGCCAATTTCTACGACGCATGCCTGGTCGCCCCCTGCGCTGGTAAAGCGTTCCACGATCATTGCATCGTTGGCGCGCGTGGCGCAATCACGGCATCGTCCATGCGATTTGCGCAAGCTCGCCCGTCCTGGCCGTCCGGCTTTTCTCGGCCTCGAACCTTTGGCTCCCAAGTACTTCGCGACAGCGCAGCTGGTCAACCACCCCCCACCGTGGGGGGGACTGCCCACCTGAGGACTTGAAACAATCGGGTCCTCGGAAATGGGCCACGGAAACATGACCAGCAAGTCCTACGCACGACAAGCTACTCGACACCACGGCATTCGCCACAACCACCAGTTCACCCTCAACCCCGCGACCCACGCGATACGCAATGCGATCGCGCTCGGCCTGGCGCTTACCGTCAGCAGTCCGGTCTTCGCGAACGGTTGCGATGTCAGCGATCCATCGAAAGCTGTGTGCGACGGCTTCTTTGGCCACACGATCAGTTACTCGATCGATGACCTGAACATCACGGTCGGCGGCGATTTCCATACCCATATCCTTCCAGCGGGTGGATACGCCGGCATCGAGCTGTACGCGGCCAACGGTTCGATCACGTTGGCATCGGCTGCACATATCCAGACTTCGGACGCAGCCGGCATCCTGGCCTTTGCACCGAACGGCGATGTCAGTGTCGAGAACAGCGGCGACATCGTGACGTCGAATGCCGATGGCATCGATGCCTATAGCGTCCATGGCGACGTCACCGTCATCAACGATGGATCGATCGGCGCGAGCGCGGTCACGGGCGGTTTCATTCACGGCATCGTAGCCGTGTCCACCTACGGCGACACGAGTATCGGCAACCACGGCGATATCACCACCACCGCGAGCAACGGCTATGGCAACGCCGCGAGCTACGGCGTGATCGCGGCGGGTTACCACTCCACGCTCGAGAACGACGGCAGCATCAATGCGCACGGCTCCACGGTGTATGGCCTGGGCATGGCAGTGGGAACCGACGCGACCGGATACGACGCCTCGACCAACAATTCCGGCATCATCCACGGCGATTTCCATGCGGATACCGGCTATGCGGGTGCGACGGGAATCCGCAATGTCGCCAGCAGCTATTCCGGCGTCTACAACGGCGCGGGCGGGAGCGTCAGCGCCGATGCGACGGCTGGATTCGGCAAGACCATTGCCTATGGCGTGATGGCTTCCGGCAACACCATCGTGGTGACGAACAAGGGTTCGATCGCGGCGACATCGAACGCCGACAGGGGCGTTGCCTACGCAACCGGCAGCTCGGCCACCAATTTCTACGGCTCGTCCGCGCAGACCAGCAACGCAGGCACGATCAGCGCAAGCGCAAACGCCGGTAGTACCTATGGCAACGCCCAATCCACGGGCGCCAACACGGTCGCCGGTACCAATGCGAGCCTGGTCAGCTACGGCGACATCAGCGCGACAGCCACCGCCAATGGCGACAGGAGCTTCGCCAAGGCCATCGGCGCGCATAACGGTGCGAACTATGCCACCCAGGACAACCACGGCAGCATAGGCGCTTCGGCGAGCGTCGGCTTCGGCGGAGTCGCCTATGCGTTCGGTTCGTATTCCAGCGGAAAGTACGGCGTCACCAGCAACAATGCCGGCAGCATTTCGGCGTCCGCCTCGACCAACCAGGGATTCGCGAGCGCGCATGCCCTGTTCGACTACAGCTATCGCGGCGATGTCGTCACCACCAACAGCGGCGACATCAGCGCCACCGCGTTTGCGGCCGGCGATGCCAGCACGACCTTTGGCGGATACGCCTATGCCTTTGGCACGCATTCGTACGCCAAGTACAACACCCACGTCTTCAACAGCGGCACGATCTCGGCGACCGCCAACGCGCCGTTTGGCATTGCGCAGGCCACCGGTGCGTACCTCGAAGGCAAGACCGCATCGACCCTGGTCAATGACGGCAGCATCCTCGCGACCGCCAGCGCCAGTAGTTACCAGGCCTTTGCGACCGGTTCGGACGTCAATGGCCGCGACCACGCATTGACGATCAACCACGGCTTCATCAGCGGCGTTGCGTATGGCGACTTCGGCACTGCCACCGCGATCGGCAGCGGCACCGGGACGTGGGGCATCCACGGGATTGCGGAGCTGGACAACGACGGCCAGATCAGCGGCGTCGCGAATGCATATGCGGGCAATGCCCACGCAACCGGTGCGAACGTGCTTGGCATCGTTACCGGCACGACGAACAACGACGGCAGCATCAGCGCAGCTGCCTACGCCGCGCATGGTGTGGCGGGCGCCACGGGCAGCCGGACCTACGCCTTCTACAACGATGCCGCGCTGGTCAACACGCACAGCATCGTTGCCCACGCCGACGCGGGCGACGCGGGCAAGGCTTATGCGTATGGCGGACTGGTGCTGGGTGCCGATCACGGGAACATCTACAACGGCGTTGATGGCGCGATCAGTGCGTCGACCGTTGCCTCCGGCAATCATGCCGGACAAGCGTTTTCCGTTGGCACCGTCAGCCTCGGCAACAATGCCAGCCTGGTAAACCACGGGCAGATCGACGCAACGGCGTCGACGACCGGTTACAGCCATGCGATCGCAACTGGCGCGACGGTGTCCGGCGACTTCGCTACCTACTCCAACTCCATCAGTTACTTCTACGGTTCCATCCACAACGTCGCGTCCTACGCCGACAACGCCGGCAACATCGAAGCGAACGCGACAGCGGGCGACGGCATCGCGACGGCAACCGGGTTGAATGTCATCTCTGCGTACGGCGATGCGAACGTCGTGAATGCAGGCAACATCAACGCCACCGCCTCCGGGGGCACGGGGGCCGCCACTGGCTTGTCGGTCACGGGCAACACTGCGACCACGAACAATGCCGGCACGATCCACGCAACCTTCGACGGCGCCGGCGGCAAGGCCTATGGCGCTGTCGTCGACTCCATCGGCGATGTGCGCTTCACCAACAGCGGATCGATCACCGCGACTGCCGCCAGTGATGCGGTCGGCATCGCGCTCAACACCTCAACGTCCACCACGCTGGTCAACAGCGGTGCGATCACGGCCGCATCGACTGCGGCAACCAGCATCGCCGTGCGCACCGGCGATTCCACCGACACCATCCGGAATACCGGCACGCTCAGTGGCGCGCTTGTCACCGGTGGCGGCGATGACGACTTCACCAACGGCGCTCATGGCACATGGAACGCGGTCGGTTCTTCGGATTTCGGATCGGGTAACGATGCAATCGCCAACGCCGGCACGATCCACCTGCGCAACGCCGCGATCACGCTGGGCAGTGGCGACGGTACTGGCAACCAGTTCGCGAACAGCGGATGGATCACCGGGTCGGGCGACAACCGGATCGACATGGGCGCGCTCAATCCGAATCCGTTCACCAACACCGGCATGCTCGATTTACGCAACGGCGTGGCAGGCGACACGCTGGTGCTCGCGGGCGATTTCGCCGGCAACGGCGAGGTCAGCCTCGACGTCGGCACCCTGCATCGAACCAGCGACATGCTGCACATCGCAGGCAACGTCACGGCAGGCAGCGTGACCATCGTCAACGTGAACCTGGTCGATGTACCCGCCACCGCCTCGAGCACGGTGCCCGTGGTGGATGTGAGCGGTGATTCGACCGCCGGATCGTTCGTACTTGGCGTCGTTCAATTCGACCAGGCCAGGAACTTCCTCACCGCAACGGCCGTGAACCTGCTCGGCAACATCGACACCAGCAACGCGAAACCCGATGTGTTCTCCGTGGGCGTGGCGGTGACCGGCCTGACCGACTCAGGTTCGCTCGCTGCATCGATCGCGCCCGGCGTGCAAAACCTGATGATCAGTGAAGTGGGCACCTGGCGCCAGCGCATGGGTGTGCTCGACAAGAACACCAGGGGCAACGTGACCGCATGGAGCCGCGTGTTCCAGGACAGCGGTACGGTGAACCCGGGACACGTCGCCAACAACTTTGGCCAGGGCGGCAACTTCGCGTTCGACCAGACCAATTCCGGCGAGGAAGTGGGCGTGGACTTCGCTGTCTCCGACACGTTCAGCGCGGGCCTGGTTCTGGGCAAGGCGCAAGCCAGCCAGCACCTCGACGGCGCCGGCATCGGCAGGAACAGAATCCGCGGCGACACCCGTGGCATCGATGCCACATGGATCAACTCGAACGGCTTCTACCTCGATGGTACGTATCGGTGGATGAACTTCGATGCGCGTCTGAATTCGGCGGCTGGCGAGTCGCGGGCCACGGGCAAGGCCAGTGCGTTCAATGTCGAATTGGGTCGTGCATGGGCCATCGGCGACGGCGTGAAGCTCGAGCCGCAGGTTCAGTACACGCGGACGTCGGTGGACCACGTTGACACGCTGTCCGGCGCACTAAATGGGTTCAATCCGAAAGGTGGCGACTCCTCGCGTGGCCGCGCTGGATTGCTCGTCAGCAAGGACGTCATGGCGTCAGGCGGCACGGTGTGGACGCCGTATGCCTCGGTCAATGCGGTGCGCGAATTCGACGGCAATAACACGTTTGCGATCGATGGCAACTTTTCCGGCGCGACCAGCACCAAGGGCACGAGTTCACTGGTCGAGGGCGGACTCAATCTTCGCACCGGCAAGCTGTCGGTGTTTGGCGGAGTGAACTGGCAGGACGGCGGAGCATTGAAGAGCTTTGTCGGCGGCCAGGTCGGTTTGCACTACACTTGGTGAGCCACACGCGCTGAACGCGACCTTCGCAAGCAACAACTGCTGTCCTCTTGCCTCGCCTAATTGCAACTGCAGAAATTGTTTTTCTGCGGTTGCAGTCGCCATGTCCCGTAAAACGTTTCGTACCAGAGACAGAGGTGGTCGGACTTTTGCTCGCGGAAGGAAAAATAAAACCTCGCGAGCGGTTGCGCCATGCCGGATTGTTTCGAGATGGTCACGAGATGCCTGCCGGCGATGGCAATGCCGGTGATCTTTCCCGGCTTCAAGGACGTGACCTTGGCAGGCGGAAGGCGATCGACGCGAACGAAGCGAACCGATTCAGGACTGGTGCCGTGCTCGGGCTCGCGCTGGTGTGCTGCGTACGCCTCGACAGTCGCGCCACCTTTTGAAAATTCGTCGAAACCGCCGGGTACAAGGCAGATGGACCCCTGCCCTCGGGCATGTGCGGCCGAAGCACCTGACGGAATAGCGATCAATCCTGCGAGAAGAAATCCTGCGTTCCACTTTCCGAATATCATCGTCATCCTCTTGATCCCTTTGCTCTTGGGCGATTTCGCCACGCAATACGTGGATCAGCCCTGGACAATTCGCGTGATGCGGTCGCATGCAACCTTTTCCCGATCCTCAAGCTGAATCGCTGGACCCCATACAGTGATCTTCATCGCCTTCCAGGAAGCACGGGAGCCCATACTGACATTCCCGAAGCCCTGTCCTGTCATGTAATCCTTGACGAGCATTGCACCCGAAATCGAGGCCCGCATGCCATTTTCACTGTTCCCAACCGACGATCGTGCCCTTGCGATACGACTGAAGCGGCAGTTGATGGGCTTCGTGTCGTACCTGATGTTCCTGGTGCCGTTGTTGTATGCGAACCAGCAACACTGGTTGCGGTTTGGCTATGCGGGACTGATGGCGATCCTCGCCATTGCGCTGGTGATCAACCTTGGTTTTTTCGTCGCGATCCGCAGTGGCCTCACCCAACGCTGCGCCGATCCTAGCCTGATGCTGCAGCAGATAGGAATCGCAGGCGTGCTGGCGCTGGTGATCGGGTACTACGTCGTCGACGAGGCGATGGTCATCGTCCTGATGCTGTTCTTCACCGCATTCTTCTTCGGCATGTTCAGCTTCACCACGCGCCAGTACCTAGCCATGACCACTGCCGCCGCGCTGGGCTACGCGATCATGTTGCTGCTCAAGTACGGCCCGGCCGAACGCAGCGGCGCGGCGTTCCACCTGGAACTGCTGCACTTCATGATCCTGATGATGGTGCTGCTGTGGATGTCGTTGCTCGGCGGTTACCTGGCGGGGCTGCGTTCGAGCCTTTCGCACAAGAAGGACGCCTTGGCCGCTGCACTCGCGCGGCTGAAGGAATTGGCCAGTCGCGATGAACTCACCGGCCTGTACAACCGCAGGCACCTGATGGAAACGCTGGAACAACAGCAGGAACGCGCCAAGCGCCACGGCGAACCGTTCGCGCTGTGCATCCTCGACCTGGACCTTTTCAAGCGCATCAACGACACCCATGGCCATGGCGTCGGCGATGAGGTGCTCCGCGGATTCTCCGAGCGCATCCGCTCGCACATGCGGCGCATGGACGTGATCGGCCGCGGCAAGATCGACAGCACGTTCGGCCGCTACGGCGGCGAGGAATTCCTGTTGCTTCTGCCGTACGCCGCCGGTCCCGGCGCGCGCTCATGCATGGAACGCTTGCGCGCCGCAATGCATGCGGATCCGTTCACGACGACCGCCGGACCGCTGACGATGACGTTTTCGGCGGGCATTGCCCAGTACCGGAACGGCGAATCGATTGCCGAGGTGATCAACCGCGCCGACGAAGCGCTGTACCGGGCCAAGTCGTCGGGCCGTGATCGCGTCGAGTGCGCGGACTAGATCGGCCTTCCCGCGCTCAGAGCACCGCAGCGTTGAAGTCGAAGTTGAGCTCATCGGCCGGGCTCTGCACCAGGTTGCCCTGGATGAAGTCGATGCCGCTCAGCCACAGGTTGGAGGCCGTTTTCGCGTCTTCGACGCGATGACCGATCACCTGGATGTCGAATCGGTGCGCGCGATCGCTCAGCACGCGCAACTCGTCGCGCAGGTCCTGCGTCACATCTTCGGCGACGTATTTCGGCGCGAGCTTGATGAAGCCCAGCGGTAGATCCTCGAGCAACCGGCTGGCTTCGGCGGTGTGCTCGTACTGGCCCAGGCACAATTGCACGCCATTGCCGCCCATCGAATTGATGAACGACTTCAGCGCCGGCGGGTTGAGCAAGGCATCCGAGAGCCTGCATTCGAGCACGAGCGCGTGGCCGGACAATTCGTGCGCGGCCAACTCGGCCTTCATGAAGATGTCCTGCTCCTTGGCCGCGAAAGTCGTCATCGCCTGCGGAATGAACAATCGTATGGAGCGCCCGAGGTCGCGCTCCTGGGCCACCACGTTCATCGCGCGAATCAGTACCCAGCGATCGATGTCGATCATCACCCCGGCGCGCTCGGCCAGCGGCAGGATCTCCGCCGCGGGAAGCAGGCGGCCGTTCGCGTCGCGCATGCGCAACAGGGTCTGGTATTGCGCCTCATGGCCGCCCTGTATCGCCGCGATGGGCTGGTAGATCAGGCCGAATCCGTCGCTGCTGATCGCGTCGCGCACTTGCCTTGCCAGCGAGGCTTCCGGATTGAGTTCGGTCGGCCTGGGTGGTTCGTAGATCTTGATGCCCTGGTCGCTGACGCGCGCTTCACGGCAGGCGCGTTCGGCGGTATTGAGCAAGGCGCTCGCATCGTCGAACCCGTAACGCAGCGGGCAGATTCCCACCGAGGCTGACAGTCGCGTGAGCTTGCCGTCGACTTCGAACGAATGCAGCATCAGTTGCTCGCGCAGGCGCCGCGCGAGCGCGTCAAGCGCGATGTCATCGAGTTCGGTCGCGAGGACCACGAACGCGTTGTCGTTCATGAGCGCGGCCACGTGGTGTTCGCTGACGGCCCCGGCCAGCACGCGTCCGGCCTCGATGAGCAGATGCTCGAGTGCGGTGAGCCCGAGTCGATCGCGCAGCGCGGCCGCGCCGTCGATTTCGATGAACAGCGCGCCACCGACCTTGCTGCGCTGGTCGGAACTCGCTCCGATGGCGTCGTTGACGCGATCGAACAGGTAGGCGCGCCGGTACAGGCCGGTCGCTTCGTCGCGCGCGCCCAGCATGCGGTCGCGCTTCT
>Ga0105248_10002989_pt1 | contig 18744 bp, 17 predicted proteins | sample KBSS34metaG_FD_81524 | JGI IMG/M metagenome (GOLD analysis project Ga0105248, IMG submission 81524) | Switchgrass rhizosphere microbial communities from Kellogg Biological Station, Michigan, USA - KBS S3-4 metaG | ecosystem: Host-associated > Plants > Roots > Rhizosphere > Soil | place... | reverse complement strand
ACGTCGCCGACGGCAAAGCCCGGCGCGGCGGCGAGGAAGGTGACGCGGTCGCCCGGGCTGCCGGCACGGTTCAACGTTGTCGGCGAAAGCGGCGCCTGCGGGAAGCCCTCGGTGCAGACGACGGCCGGGCGATGCAGTTGCTTTGCCGGATGGGCCAGCGTGACCCACGCCGGCTGGTCGGCCGAAGAGAAGGTGTCAACCTGCGCGAGCTCGATAGCTTCGAGACGCATCGGGTCGTCGCGGTCGAGCATGAGCACGTTGCCCGCGGTCAGGCCGAGGCGATCGGACAAGCGGGCGCGGGTCGCGCCTGCAACTAGCGGCAGGAGCAGCGTCTTCGTCTGCGCCGAGAGCGTGAGGTCGCGGCGCGCGATCGTGGCGCCGACGTTCCGCGGCGCATAGAGACCGGGTTGCAGCGCCACCATGTCGGGCGCTTCGAGCAGCGCGGGCGGCGCCCAGTTGGCCGGCGGCAAGGTCGACCAGAGCGCGTCGACGCGCACCGTGGCGCCGGCGAGCGGCGGCGCGACCGTGGTGTTGCGCACCACCCGGCCGGCGAGGGCGACACCGGGGCGGTGCAGCATCACGTCGCCGAAGTCGAGCGCCGTGAACGCCGCGGGGAAGCCGGCGATCGGGCCAAGCGAGCCTTCGAGGTCGAGCGGCAGATAGCCCGCTGCAGCCAAGCTGAGGTCGAGCTGCACCGGGAGCGTCGCCAACTCCGGGAAGACGCGCTCGGGCCGGGCAACGAGGCCTACCAGGCCACCGCTGGCCGACCGTGCGACGAGGTCCTTGCGCGCGCTCGTGACTTCGATGCTCTGTAGTACGGCCTCGCCGGTGATCTCGTCGAGCACGCGCGCCCGCGCCACCGCGCGCCAACGGTCGGCGGCGTCGGGCGGCGGGTCAGGCGTGTAGCGATACACCAGGCTGTCGACCGTCTCGAGGCGCGTCGCCGTCGTCGCCATCTAGGCCTCCACCGGCGTGGCGATGCCGTACTCGGGCAAGGCCGCGTCGACCGGGATGGCCACGCTCGGCTCGGCCGCGGAGTAGATCGGGACCACGCTGACCTCGTAGGAGACGCAGAGCTGATAGGGCTGGTCGAGCGCCTCCCAGACTCGCGTGATCTGCTCGAGGGTCAGCGGCTCGAGGCGGACGAAGAACTCCAGCGGCTGGCCCGACAGAGTGTTCACGAGGCGCGCACCGCTGAGGCAGGACTCATCGTGGAAGACTTGCAGGATCTTGCCGAGGATCAACTGCTCGAGGTCGGCGGCGTGCTCGCGCGTGCGGAAGTTGACCTGCGGCGTGACGAGGTAGTGCAGGCGCAGCGGCAGCGGCCGGGCCAGCGTGTGTTCGGCGGAGACGCGGCGCGGCGGCCGGTTCAAAGTCTCGGCATCGCGCTCGACGAGATAGAGCCAGATGGAAACGCCTTCGTGCTCCTGCTCCTCGAACTCCTCGGGGTTGTTGAGGGTGACGAGCAGCGTGCCGATGGCATCGGGCATCGGGTCGAACGGGTCGAAGTAGGGCGAGAGCTCGGAGTCGTCGCGCAGCGCCTGCTCGAGGAGCTGGCGCAGGCTCGCGCTGCAGTCGCGCAAGGCGGTCTTCATCCGGCTAGGTCCGATGCGCCACCGGGACTCGTCTGCGGCATGCCGGCATACCAGAGGATTTCGCCTGAAGGCAGCTGCCGCCGCCGCAAGGTACCTGCCGCGACGAGTCGGTCCAGCGCGATCTGCAGGGCCTCGGGGGCGATGGTCTGCCACCCACGGCCCATCCACCACCGCGCGATACCCTCGAAGGTGTCGGCCGCTTGGTGGTGATGTTGGATGTGGGCTCGGAGAAGACTCATCGCGCGCTCGGCCTCGGGATGGACGCTGTCATTCGGCATGACACAGACAGTCAGTCATGCGCGGCTGTGTTCGCAAGCCACATGCCAGTCGAGGACGGCCCTGCTTGCCGGGCGTCGAGGCCGATCGATCAGCTGAGCCATGGGGCCGAGCGACCCAACCGATCGGCGTTGCGAAGGGGATGGAACCGCGATGGCGGCGGGTGGGCGCGGGAAGTCCCGGGTGGGACCGGGCCGCCCCGTGCCAACATCCTGCAACCTTTGCAGCGCTCGCAATGGACGAGCTTGCTCAAAAGCGGTAGAACGGCTTCGAGCTCTATGCGCAAGAGCAGAAAGGCAAGCTTGGCGGCCGTGAGATCCAGTGCTTCGAGCTTGACGACAAGTCCCGGATCCTTTTACCGGTGAAGGCGAGGTGAATGCCGGCTATAGGTCGAGCGGGTCCCGCCGTGACTGGCCGTTGTAAGAGGTACTTCTTGGCGAGATCGATCCAACGAACGAAATAGCCATGGACGACCTCTTCGGAGTGAGTCGATGAGAGTTCGCACTTCCCATCGTGGCACTCAGGTGCCGAGCGCCGCTGCGGTGCCACCTCGGGACGGGGAAGTCCCTTCTCCATTCGTTAGGCGTCACACTTACCGTAAGGTTCGTCGCAGTTCGCATTGCCCACTCTTCCCAAACACGACCGGTACTTGGAGGAAGCATGAAGAACAATGAAATGTTGCTCGCCACCATGTTTTTGATCATGGCATTGCTCGCAGGCGGATTCATGTACGCGATGTTTCGAGGCAAGCCGTTTGACCGCTTCGAGATGAGCCGCCTCTACTTCGCCGCTGGGACAATGGCCGTGCTCGGCTATATCTTCATCTTGTCGATGATCTTTTACGCTTTGGGCTCCACGGATTCGAATGGTGAAGGCGCAGGCAAGGCGATCTTCGACGCCTGCGTCAAAGTTATTCCACCAATTATCACGCTCATCATCGGCTTCTACTTCGGGGCGCACAGCAAAGCCTCCGAGCTACCTGCTGACCGTCTTGGCAGCGCCGGGCTGGGGGGCACGGCGAGCAGCAGCACCCCTACTGAGGCTGAAGGAGGTCAGCGCAGTGACGCCTAACCCCTCATCGAGCGGACGTTCCAAAGGCCGCTTCGCGCTCATTGGCCCGCCGCTCAGGTCGAACGTTAGCCGTCTCATGCACGCTCAAGGGAGGTACATATGGATCGTCGCGCCTTCTCTGTCCGACTCCTTCTCCCGCTCGCCATTCTCTTCCTATTTGCAGCTTTAATTTACGGAGCGCTCTACTTTCGAGCCACGGCAGAGCACAGACAACTGCTGGAGATGGAGGCGGCAAAGTCAATGCTACAGGTCATGGCTGTGGCGCTTCTTGGAAACATCGTAGTAATGCTAGTGCGCGACTACGAGGAGCGTCGCAAGGCATGGGTTGCACGTCGCGATCTGCTCCGTACGGATCTCAAGGACAGACTAGGAGACTTGTACGCCAAGAGCAAACAGACGCGCCGCTTCCTACGCGCGAGTGTTGATCCGATCGCAGGCACCATTGACAAGGCCAAATATGTGGAGATCCTAGAAGAGATAAGTGACATCCAACTCAAGATCGAAGGCTTGCGGCACTCGGCTGAAGCAGGCGTCCGTCGCAAGATCATTCCGAAGCTCGTCCCAGATCGCCTCAGTTCCATGGAACACTATCTTGGCACCTTGGTTACGGAGTATGAGACGACTGCACAGGACAAGAACCAGTCCGTCGCACTGGATCAACGGTTGCAGCTGAAGGACTTTGTGGCAAAGGGCGACTCAGACTTCCGGGCTCAACTTGTGCTCCCGTACCACGACGCCGCACATGCCATTGATCGCGTCATCGAAGATGATCTCGGCTAGGCGAGAGACGCTTGAATTCAACTTGAAGTGCAACACCGCCCACACGGCGACGCCGTGGGCTCGTAGGCTGTCCGACGCCGTAGTGCAGCTATCGTCGAGTCATCACAAAGCGCCGGCGCGTTCGTAAGCAGGTTTCTGATTCAGGGGTAGGTGAGGGGTGCGCTCGCTCAATCCCTCTGGAAGCCGCGCCGGCGCTAGCGCTATGAATGACTCCGGCGGCGCTATCCCACGACACAGGTTAGGGTTTCGATGAGCGAGTCGCCTTTCCCCGGGTGCTGCAGCGGCACCACGTTCCCGCCCGACAGGATGACGTCCAGTCGTTCGCCCAACAGACGCCAGGCTTCGCGCTTTTCGTCGGCGTAGTCATAGTGCAGATAGTGCCGTCGCACCTTGCTGCCAAGCAGCGCATGGTTCTGGCATCGGTCGATGACATCTGGATTCACCCTCAGCGACTGCATCATCGTCGCTGCCGTGCGACGAAGGTCATGAGGTGTCCATTCACCCCTTGAGCCGCCGGCGAGGACCAGCGAGTCGTCATTGCATCGATGTGCCAGTAGCTTTCGGGTCTTGAACCGCGTTTGGCGGTCACCCACCTGCTTGGTTACTGTCTTGACCGAAAGGTGTCCCGAGCCGTCACGAGCCGGGTAGCACCACTCCGTTTCGCCGGTGAGTGCATGCAGATCCTTGAACTGTCTCACCGCAATTTCCGACAGATAGACCTGCCAGTCCACGTTCGTCTTGATGTTCTGGCGCGGCACGAACCAGGTCGCCTTCTCGAGATTGACGTCAGACCAGCGGGCCATCAGCAGTTCGCCGATCCGGCAGCCCGTGGCGAGGCAGGTCCACAGGGCCAGCTGCGTCTCGCGCAATATCGGCCTGACCGAGGCGCGCCGGTCGAGAGCGTTTTTGTAGGCCGTCTCCAAGGCTGCGAAGACATCCTGGAGCTCGCGAATCTCCTCGACGGAGAGCGTGCGGTCTCGAATGACCGTCACGTATCCGTGGGGCACGACGTGCCTGAGCTCGACCAGGTCGGCGGGATTGCCGTCTACGAGGAGGGACCGCCACGGTTGGCGCTTGGCGGCCCAGCGGAACATTTGGCGAATTGCCGCGAGCATGTCCTCGGCGGTCCGGGCCTTGCCCCGAACCCGCCCCACGAGGCGCAGGAGCCTGACCAAGTCGGAATCCGTGAGGGTCCTTAGCGGCTTGCTGCCGATAGCGGGGAGGACGTCCCGCTCGAACATTTGCCGCAGCCGGCGGTTGCCGTCCTTGCGGCTGACGCCGTTCTCGAGCCAAGTCTCGAAGAGCTCGCGCACCGGCGTGACCGCCGCCTGCGCCGCCGCCTTCGCGGCGGCCGCGGCTTGCTCCAGGTCGGCGCGCTGTTCCCGAAAGTCGATGCCGTCTCGCGCGAGACCCTGAATGCGTGCGTTCTCGGTGACGGCTTGGGCCAGTGACATGTGTCCGGCGTCACCGGCGCTGCCGTACGAGCGGGGCAGCCGTGCCTGGAACTGCTTGCCGCCGACCCGGTAACGAACGATCCAGCTCTTGGTCCCATCGACGGCGACGCGGAGGTACAGGCCGCGGTCCACGGTGACCTGGTAACCGGCGACTTTTGGCTTCAGCGACTCGAGACCCCTGACTGTGCACTTAGCCATCCGTGCCCTCGCCATGCACTCAAAATCGGCGGAAATCAGTGTATGGCTGCGGACCTCCCTGGATTAACTTTCTTCAATAAGCCTTTGTCACGCATGGATATTTTGCGTCCGAGGACGTCCACCAACGTCCGTCCTGGGCCCCAGGGGGTGCAAGGGGTCGCGAGTTCGAATCCCGCCGTCCCGACCAATGAATCAATGGGTTAGCAGTGATGAGCTGCTAACCCATTTGACTTTGAGAGTCCGTGCACGCGCACGCGCCGTCAGGTGGAGTGCGAGGTCAGGGAAGAGGAGGGGCGACGATAGCCAGGCGAAGCAGAGCAGCAAGCCCTGCTTCGCCAGACGAATCGTCAATTCCTCAAGGGCGGGACTTGTCGTCCGGCTTGGGGTTCACCACTTCCCCTGTGCCTTTCCCTGCCGCGCTTCCAGCGACTGCGCCCACCGCAGCGCCGGCCGCCATGCCGACCGGGCCGCCGGCAGCGCCGATAGCAGCTCCGGCCGCTGCGCCGCCGCCTGCGCCGACGCCTTCGGCCAGATGGTGGTGAGCCAGCTTGTCCTCAGGCGTGGGATTCGCGACTTCACCCGCTCCCTTGCCCGCCAGTCCGCCTGCGGCGGCGCCGACGACGGCACCCGCTGCCATGCCGACCGGGCCGCCGGCGGCACCCAGCGCGGCACCCGTCACCGCACCACCGCCGGCCCCGACCCCCTTGGCGAGGTTGTGCTCGCCCCGGTCGTCGCCTGCCTTGGGATTGACGACCTCGGCGGCGCCCCTGCCGGCGAGTCCGCCGGCGACTGCGCCGACCGCCGCACCCGCGGCCATGCCAACGGGTCCGCCGACCGAGCCCAGGCCTGCGCCGGTCACCGCTCCGGCCGCCGCGCCGGCACCGGTGCCGACAACGTGCTGCCCTGCGTGCTCGCGAAAGCGGGTCTCGAAGTAGTGCGCGTCCTCGTCCGAGCGCGGCGTGACGCCCATCAAGATGCCGCCGTTGTTGATGCCGTCCTCGTACTGCTTGACGCGCTCCTCCGGGATGCCCCAGCCGATCAGCGCGCCGACGATGCCACCCGTCGCCGCACCGGCACCGGCTCCGGCAATGGCGGCGGCCAGCGGGCCGGCGATCACCAGGCCGAGCCCGGGCAGGGCGATGGTCGTGCCGACCGCGGCAATGGCGGCGGCGATGGCCCCCACGCTGCCGCCGATGGCGCCGCCGATGCCTGCGCCTTCGGCTGCCTTCGTGCCGAGCTCGGTCTGGCGGCCATCCGCATCCGAGAAGTGGCGCTTGCGGGTGGCGTCGCTCATGACGACGTTGACGTCCTCATGCCCGTAGCCGCGCGTCGAGATGTCGCCGTAGACGCGCTCGGCGCTGTCCCGGTCCGGGAAGAGTCCGGTGACCATACGAGAGTCAGAAGCTTTGGTGAGTGCCATGAGTTGCCTTTCGGTGATGCGAATGTCGATATCAAATGAATCTCAGCGTTTCGTCGCGCGGCTGGCGGGCGGCGATTCACTGAGCGGGAGATCGGAAGGATCAGCGGGCGAGGGCGGGACTTCAGCCAGCGCTGTTCCCGACTGCGTGTAGGTGCGGACCCAATGACGCAAGCGCCCAGGCCCATTCACAACGGGTCACCGGCAGCGTTTGCGCCTACATCACCCGTATCCCGCCTCCTATCGCTCCGGCCGGCGCACGCAGGAGATGATCGACGCGCCTCGGAGTCGCAAATGGAGGGCGCAATGGCACACAAGAGCAGGGCATGGTCACGATGAGCAACCCACCGAGTCCTCTCAAGTACATGGGCACCCAGAGCCACGAAACGATGGCCATGGAAGCCGCGCTGGCAGCGCGCGCGGCCCGCTCGGCCGAGCAGGCCGCCGACACCGTCGCCGACGGCACCCTGGAGACCCGCGCGAGGCAAGGCCCTCCATCCAGGGTGATCCTGATCGCGGCCGGCCTGGGTGCGTTCTTGATCGGGCTGGCGGTGACGCGACGCCTGTGACCGCCGGCACGACTGGCTCCACGCGCTCGCCGCCGATGCGGCCAGTGCTCGCGTTCGCGCTATTCGAGCACCTTGTCCGCGCTGAGCAGTAGCTCGCGCGAAGGCGTGAGCCCGAGCGCATTGGCGGTCTTCAGATTCATCACCATCTCGAACTTGGTCGGCTGCTCGATCGGAACTTCGGAGGGAGCCGCGCCCGAAAGGATCTTGCTGACGAAGGCGGCGCTTCGTCGGAAGAAGTTCGTGAGGTCCGGCCCGTACGCCATCAGGCCGCCGAACTCGGCGAAGGGTGCAAAGGGCGAGATGGCCGGCAGCTTCATCTTCCTCGTGTAGTCGGCGAGCTGCTTTGAAGCGTTGCGGACAATCGGCGACGAAAGCATGGACAGGGCGTCCACGCCATCGCGGCCTCTCTCCTCCAGCAGACGGTCCAGGTCGGTCGCGTTTGCGAAGCGCAGGATCTTCGCCTCGACCGCCATGCTTGCCGTCGCCGCCGCCATCGCATCGAGCTGCGCGGACCCGGTGGAGGCGTCCCACAACACGGCCACCCGCCGCATTCTCGGCACCGCCGCACGAAGCAGCTCGAGCCACTTGCCGGTCAGCACGGACAGGTCGAGAAACAGGCCCGTGACGTTGGTCCCCGGCCGCGACAGCGTTCGCACCCAGCCCTCGCGCACCGGATCTGTCTCGAGATCCAGCGCGACGATGGGCACCGTCACCGTCGCCGCCCGCGCCGCCCTGACGGCTGCCGGACCGAATGCGCACAGCACCGCCGCGTCGCGTGCAACCAGGTCCTTGGCGAGGCCGGCCAGTTTCTCCGGGGCGCCGCCGGCCGACTGGATGTCCAGCCTGAGGGTTTGCCCGTCGACGTAGCCGCTCTTCGCCAGCTCCTGGCGCAGGATAGCGACGGTCTGCGCGTTCAGACCTTGCGTCAGCGACGTGGTGATGAGCACGCCGACCAGCGGGGCCGCCTTCGTCGAGGAAGGTTGGGCCAGTAGGCCCGGCGCCGCCAGGCTGGCCGCAATTCCAGATAGCAAGGGTCGGCGCTGCATTTGGATGTCAACGATGGAAGTCGACTGATTGCCGCTTCGGCATTATCGCCAGCGCCCTCGCGATCAATGGCGCCTTGGCGGAGAGGCGCCCTTGCGCCGCCGCGGCGCCGTTGGGGCAAGGTCGGCTCGGCGGCGCGACGCGGCGGGATCGCCCGTGGGAGGCAGGGCATGCAGCCGGGCGATGACTGCGCTCGCCATCGGAGAGGGCGTTCGCCCGCGCAGGCTGACGATGCCCATCTCGGAGAAGAGCGGCTCGAGGCCTTCGACTGCCAGCGCGACCAGTGCGCCCGATGCGATTTCCCGCTCGACGGCAGCATTCGGGGCGGCGAGGACGGTATCGGAAGCGAGCGCGACGTTCCTGAGTATCTCCACGTCGTCGCACTCGATCGCCAGCGGCGGCGGACTGCCGGGCTCGAGACGAAGCAGCCGGGCCAGCCCCGCGCGAACTCCTTTCGGCACCCTTACCGAGGCGACACCGTACGACCAGGCCTCGCGCAGTTCGACCGGCCCTGCCGATGCCAGGGGATGACCGGCTCTGACGAAGAAGGAGCCCGGCTCCTTGCGCAGGTGCTCGATGCGCAGGCCCGGATCGCGCGGAATGTCGCGGCTGTCCGAGACGAAGAACTCGATGTCCTCATCGACGAGGCGCTTGAGCAGCAGTTCCCAGTTGCTCACCTCGACCCGCAGATTGACGCCGGGATGCTCGCGCCGCAGCCCGGCGAGCAGGGGCGCCAGAAACGTCGCCGCCGGAAAGGGCCCGACTCCGAACGCGGTGTCGCCCAGCGCCCGCTCGCGGTACAGGCCCACGTCTCTCGTCAGGCACCTGCTGTCGAACACCAGCCGGCGGGCCCGCTCGAGCACGAACTCCCCGGCAGGCGTCGGCTTCACCGCGACGGTGCCGCGGTCGAAGAGGCGCATTCCGAACTCCGCTTCCGCCGCCTGGACGCTTCGCGTGAGCGCCGGCTGGGTCAGGTTCACCTGTTCCGCGGCGCGGGCGAAATTGCGCTTGTCGGCGAGCGCGACCAGGTGGGTGAGGCGTCTGAAGTCCATCGCGGCTCCCGTCGGGCATGCATCGAGTGCATCGATCTTAGTTCCGTAATGCATTGGACGGAGAGCCCGTGCGCCGCCAGACTTCGCGGCGCGAGCGGGGGACCGCGGCGCACCTCTCTCTCGATCGTCAAAGGGATCGTCGATGAACCTGACTCAGAACCTGGTGCTGGCCGCCATCATTGCCCTGTTCGCGGCGCTCGAGATCGCCTCCGGGCGGCACAAGGAGTTTCACGCCACGGCCGACGATACGAAGCTCGAGGCCTTCATGTTCATCGCCCTCATCTCCATCTCGCAGCCGCTGATCTTCAAGATCACCGGCATGCTGGGCGACTGGCTCCTGCCCGAGCAGAGGAATGCGTGGGCTGGCCTGCCGTGGTGGGCGATGACGGCGATCCTTCTTGTCGGCGACGACCTCACGCAGTACCTGTGGCACCGCGCGTCGCACACGCCGCTGCTGTGGCCGCTGCACCGCGCGCACCACTCGGCGCACTACATGAGCATCCGCATCACCTACCGCAACAACTTCTTCTACTACCTGATGATGCCGGGGCTGTGGATCTCCGGCCTGCTCATCTATCTCGGGTTCGGCACCGTCTATCTCGTCTACATCGTCGTCAAGCTGGCCGTGATCCTGGGCGCGCACAGTGCGGTTCGCTGGGACGAGCCTCTGTACCGGATCAAGGCCCTGGCGCCGCTCACCTGGGTCGTCGAGCGCACGGTCTCGACGCCGGCGACGCACTGGGGGCACCACGCCCTGACCAACACCGACGGCATCGGTCACTACACCGGCAACTTCGGCAACCTGCTGTTCTTCTGGGACGTGCTCTTCGGCACCGCCAAGATCACGCGTCGCTACCCGGCATCCGTCGGCCTCCCCGACGACCTGATGCACGGCAAGGAGCGCTGGTTCGTCGAGATGTTCTATCCCCTGGTGCAGTCGCGGCGAACGCGCTCGACGCTCAGCCCGGGAGGCCGGCGATACGCCGTCGAGGACGGCGACTCCGCTGCTGTCGTCCTGCGAGCCGACGTCTCGTGAACGCGCCCGGCGGCTCGTTCACCTCGACCCCAATCACTGGATGACCTGATCGGCACGCGTGATGGAGCGATAGGCTACGGGTTAACCGTCGGGTCGATCACGTCGATGCGTCGCGCAGACGGGAACACGCAGAGGCGATTCTCGGGTGGGTCGCCACGCTCTAGCGACGGAGCCGCGGCAGCGATCCTCGAGAAACCACAACCTGCCAGGAGGATATGCTGTTCGTCCGATTCCCAATCGGCGGCAGATCACCGAGATCGTAGGTCGAGGAGGGAACCCCTCATGACTGACAGTCGCATCCTCATCGTGGCGCATCGGACCGCGGCCTCGCCCAAGTTGCTCGCCGCCGTCGCCGAACGGGCCGCACGCGGGCCCTGCAGGTTCACGCTCCTGGTCCCCCGGCCGTACTGGGACCCGGACACCGAGGAGGCGGCCATCACGCTCGAGTTCGCGATCCCGCTGCTCGACGCGGCCGCGGGCTCGCACGTGCAAGGGATCGTCGGCGCCACCGACCCCTACGAGGCGGTGCGGCAGACGCTCGAGCGCGAGAAGTACGACGAGGTCATCGTCTCGACGCTGCCGGAGCGGGTTTCCCGGTGGCTGCACCTCGACCTCGCCCACCGCATCGAGCGGTTCGGCGTCCCCGTGAGCGTCGTGACCGCGGACCAGGCCGAGCGAACACTCACGCCGGGAGCGGGATCCGGCTGATCGGACGCCGCTCGCCGTCCTCCTGCCGCCGTCGTCCGCCGGGCCGGACATCGGGCCGTCGATGTCAAGTCGACGCGATCAAACCCCGTGCGAGGGGCGGCCAAGCCGTTGCAGAGGGCCGGCTCTCGCGCGATACTGTTGTTCCATACAGCTTTCCCTCGAGGGAGCATTCAGCCATGTCCGATTTGACAATGCAGCGCGTGGCCCTGGCGCTGCCGGAGCAGCCGATCAGCCAGGACGTGCTGCTCGAAAAGTACGCCAAGGGCGAAGAACGCAGCGCCGACGACGTGCGTGCGCGCGTCGCCCGGGCGCTCGCTGCGATCGAGGCGCCCGCCCTGCGCACGCAGTGGGAGGGGCGCTTCTTCGACGCGCAGCGAAGCGGCTTCATTCCCGCCGGGCGCATCGCCTCGGCCGCCGGCACGGCGCTCGGCGCGACCCTGATCAACTGCTTCGTGCAACCGGTGGGCGACTCGATCGCCGAGCCCGAGGAGGGCTACCCCGGCATCTACGTCGCGCTCACCGAGGCGGCGGAAACGATGCGCCGCGGCGGTGGCGTGGGCTACGACTTCTCGCGCATCCGGCCCAAGGGGGCTTGGGTCGGCACCACGCAGTCGAGCGCGTCCGGGCCGGTGAGCTACATGCGGGTGTTCGATCGCAGCTGCGAGACGGTGGAGTCGGCCGGCAGCCGGCGCGGTGCGCAGATGGGCGTGCTGCGCTGCGACCATCCCGACATCGAAGAGTTCATCCGCGCCAAGGACAGCGGCGAGCTCGCCAACTTCAACATCTCGGTCGGCGTGACCGATGCGTTCATGCGTGCCGTCGAGGAAGACCGCGAGATCGAGCTGGTGCATCGCGCCGAGCCGAGCGCGGCGCAGAAGGCGGCCGGCGCGGCGCGGCGGCCGGGCGACGGCCTGTGGGTCTACCGGCGCCCGCGCGCGCGCGACCTGTGGGACCAGATCATGCGTTCGACCTACGACCACGCCGAGCCCGGCGTGCTGTTCATCGACCGCATCAATGCCGACAACAACCTCGGCTACTGCGAGCGCATCGATTCCACCAACCCCTGCGGCGAGCAGCCCTTGCCCGCCTACGGCTGCTGCTGCCTCGGCTCGATCGACCTCACGTTCTTCATCGAAGCGCCGTTCGAGCCCGGCGCGCGCTTTCGCGACGAGGCATTCGTCGACGTGGTGAAGGTCGCGGTGCGGATGCTCGACAACGTGCTCGATTCCACCGTCTGGCCCCTGCCGCAGCAGCACGACGAGGCACGCGCCAAGCGGCGCATCGGCCTCGGCTTCACCGGCCTTGGCGACGCGCTGGCGATGCTCGGGCTGCGCTACGACACCGAGGCCGCGCGGATCGAGGCGGCGCGCATCGCCGAGGTGATGCGCGACGCCGCCTACGACGCGTCGGCCGACCTGGCCCGCGAGCGCGGCGCCTTCCCGCTGTTCAACGCCGACCTCTACCTGTCGCGGGGCAGCTTCGCATCGCGCCTGCCGCAGGCGCTGAAGGACAAGGTCCGCGTTCAGGGCATCCGCAACTCGCACCTGCTGTCGATCGCGCCCACCGGCACCATCAGCCTGGCGTTCGCCGACAACGCCAGCAACGGCATCGAGCCGCCGTTCAGCTGGAACTACACCCGGCGCAAGCGCGAGCGCGACGACACGTTCAAGGAATACGCCGTCGAGGACCACGCCTGGCGGCTGTACCGGCACCTGAAGGGCGAGTCCGCGCCGCTCACGGAAGCCTTCGTCACCGCGCTCGAGATGAGCGCCGAGGACCACGCCGCGATGGTGGCCGCGGTGGCGCCGTTCATCGACACGTCGATCAGCAAGACGGTCAACGTGCCGGCCGACTATCCGTACACCGATTTCCAGGGTCTGTACCTCGGCGCCTGGAAGTCGGGGCTCAAGGGGCTGGCCACCTACCGGCCGAACGCGGTGATGGGTGCGGTGCTGAGCGTCGACTCGGCGCCGTCGGCCCCGCCGCAACTGGTGGCCGGGGAGGGCGCCAACCAGCGGCTGCGGGTCGAGCGTCTGCCGGCGCCGGTGCTGGCCTCGCTGCGCTGGCCGAGCCGCCCCGATTTCCCCGGCGGCAACCCGGCCTGGAGCTACATGGTCCAGTACCCGCACGGCGAGTTCTCGCTCTTCGTCGGCGAGCTGCCGGCCGAGGCGGGGCCGGAGTCGGGCCTGTTCGCGCGCAACCTGCCGTTCGAGGTCTGGGTCAACGGCGCCGAGCAGCCGCGGGGCCTGGCGGCGCTGGCCAAGACGCTGTCGATGGACATGCGCGCCAACGACGCTGCGTGGCTGCTCCTGAAGCTCGATGCGCTGGCCACGGTGTCGGAGGAGCGCTCGTTCGAGATGCCGATGCCGCCGCACGGCGAGCCGCGCCTGTTCCCCGGCGTGGTCGCGGCGACCGCGGCGGTGATCCGCTGGCGCTGCGAGCAGCTCGGCGCGCTGCAGGAGGGCGGCGCGACGCCGGTGGTCGACGCGATGTTCAGCCGCGACGAGCCGCGCACCAGCACCTCCGGCACCCTGGCGTGGGCGGTGGACGTGTCCAATCCGGCGAGCGGCGAGTCGTTCACCCTGACGCTGAAGGAGGTACAGCTGCCCGCGGGCGCCGGCGAAGCCTTCGTCACGCGACCGTGTGCGATCGGCTTCTCGGGCAACTACCCGCGCGCGCTCGACGGCCTGGCGCGGCTCCTGTCGCTCGACATGCGCGTGCTCGACCCGGCGTGGATCGGCATGAAGCTGCGCAAGCTCCTCAACGTCGGCGAGCCGCTCGGCCAGTTCCTCGCACCGGTGCCGGGCGAGCGCCGGCAGCAACTGTGGCCGTCGACGGTGGCCTACATCGCGCGTCTGGTGATCCATCGCTACGCCATGCTCGGCGTGCTCGATGCGGCAGGTTTTCCGCTCAACGCGATGGGCATCCTGCAGATCCCCGGCGAGAAGCCGCGCCCGGGCGGCGCCCCGGCGCCGATCGCCGGCGCACGCTGTCCGGAATGCGCCAATCCGACCTTGATCCACAAGGACGGCTGCGAGTTCTGCACCACCTGCGGCTACATCGGCGCTTGTGGCTAGCCGACATCCGGTCGGCGTTCGGCGCGGATCCACAGGTACGGCGATTGCCCCATCAAAGCGTTCACCGTCCAGGAGAACGCCATGATCGCGACCGAACTTCTCATGCCCGAACTGGCTCTGCTCGCGGGAACGCGCGGCATGCTGGGCGCCGGCGTCGGCCTCCTGTTGGCCGACAAGCTGAGCGATGACAAGCGCAAGGGCATCGGCTGGGCCCTCATGGCCGTCGGTGTGCTGACCACGATCCCGCTGGCGATGATCGTCTTCAGCCGGCGCAGGAGGTTGGCGTGATTCGCAAGCTCGCCACCGGCGGGTACCGCCTCTATTCGCGCAAGCCCGATCCCAAGACCGGCAAGCGGCGCAACCTCGGCACCTTCGCCACGCGCGAGCAGGCCGAGAAGCACGAGCGCGAAGTCCAGTACTTCAAGCGGCAGTGAGGAAGCATCGAGCCGTGCGTCGCCGCGCGCCGGCTCGCGACCGGCTCGAACTCCCGACGCCGCCTCAGCTCACTTGCTGCGCCCGTACTTCGCCTCGAAGCTCGCCTTGCCGAGCTTGTTGGCGTTGATCATGAAGCCGACCAGCGCCGCGGTGGCGTCCGCGGGCACGTCGATCTTGTCGGTCTTGAGTGCGTACACGGTGAAGATGTAGCGGTGCGGCTTGTCGCCGGGCGGCGGGCAGGCGCCGCCGAAGCCCGGAGCGCCGAAGTCGGTGCGGCCCTGCGCCGCGCCCGCCGGCATGCCCTTGCCGTCGGCGCCGCCCGCCCCTTCGGGCAGCTCGGAGGCCGAGGCCGGGATGTTGTAGACGACCCAGTGCCACCAGCCCGAGCCGGTGGGCGCGTCGGGGTCGTACACGGTCACGGCGTAGCTCTTGGTACCGCTCGGTGCGCCGCTCCATTTCAGCGCCGGCGAGATGTTCTTGCCCTCGCAGCCGAAGCCCTTGAAGACCTGCGCGTCGGTGAGCATGGAGCCGGGCTTGACGGTCGGGCTCGAGAGGGTGAAGCCCGCCGCCTGGACGGCGCAGGCGGCGGCGCCGAGAACGGCGGCGGCGATCAGTCGATGCATCAGTGTCTCCTCCAGTGAAGCGGGGAGCCATGATGCACCAGCGGCCGCGGCCGCCGGGGCGAAAGGACCGGGAACGGTCAGGCTCTCGCGGCACCCGCTCCACGGGCCAGCGCACCGTCGATCGAGAAGCGACCGCCTCCGCTGATGAACAAGGCGATGGTCGTGGCCAGCAGGGCGAGCCCGTACTCGTAGCCGCCGTTGCTCAGGAAGAGTCCCTTGCTGAAGTGCACGCTGAAGATCGCGACCAGCATCGTGAAGGCCAGGGCCACGGAGGCGGGCCGCACCAGGAGGCCGAGGAGCAGGGACAGTCCGCCGAGGAACTCGGCGCCGCCGGCGAGAAGCGCGAGCGCCGTGCCGGGGGACAGGCCGATGGAATCCATCCACTGCGCGGTGCCATGCAGGCCGTAGCCGCCGAACCAGCCGAACAGCTTCTGGGCGCCGTGCGCCACGAAGATGATGCCGATCGGGATGCGCACGGCCAGCGGTGCCCAGCCGGGGCGGGTGGAAAAGAGGCGACGGGTCAGATCGGAATTCATGAGTGGCTCCATTGGTAGTTCCGGGCCGTGCGGCGATTGCTGTCAGCCCATGGACTCAATGTAGTCATCCGGCCTGCTGGGATAAACAGCGTATCCTGAGATCAACTGTTCCTTCTTTCGAGACAATGGACAAGTTCGTCGAGATGCAGACCTTCGCGGCCGTCGTCGATGCGGGCAGCTTCGTCAAGGCGGCGGACTCGCTCGCGATGTCGAAGGCTGCCGTGTCGAGGTACGTCGCCGACCTCGAGTCCCGCCTCGGCGTGAGGCTGCTGCACCGAACGACGCGGCGGCTGTCGCTGACCGAAGAGGGTCGCACCTTCTACGCCTGGTGCAGGGAACTGCTTTCGGAGATCGAAGAGGCCGAGGCGGAGATCGCTTCCGGAAATGTCGACGCCAGCGGCCTGGTGCGCGTGAACGCGCCGGTCACTTTCGGGATCCGCCAGCTCGCGCCCTTGTGGGGCGAATTCAGGACCAGGCACCCGAAGGTCACGCTCGACGTGACCCTGAACGATCGGGTCGTCGATCTGGTCGAGGAGGGCTACGACCTGGCGATCCGCATCGCCACGTTGCAGGACTCGACGCTGGTGAGCCGGAGGATCTCGACCACCCGCTTGGTGCTCTGCGCGACACCGCAATACCTGGCCAAGCGCGGCACGCCCACGCACCCCGGCGAACTGGCCGGCCATTCGACCATCGCCTACACCTACCTGGGCACCAAGGACGAATGGCACTTCGACGGGCCGCAAGGCAAGGTCAGCGTCCGCACCCAGCCCTGCTTCCACACCAACAACGGCGACACCTGCCGGGCCGCCGCCCTGGCGCATCAGGGCGTGGTCATGCAACCGGTGTTCCTGATCGGGGAGGACCTGGCGGCGGGCACGCTCGTGGAGCTGATGCCCGAGTTCCGTGGAGCCGAACTGGGGATCTATGCCGTTTACCCGACTCGCAAGCACCTGTCGCCCAAGGTGCGGGTGCTGATCGAATTCCTGGTCGACGCCTTCTCGCCGCGCGGGTGAGCGGCGGGGCGGCGTCTGTGCGGCGCCGTTCCCAGCCACCCGAAGGCCTCAGAAGGGCGCGAAGACGCTGGCCTGCAGCCTCGCGGCCGGGGTCTGCCCCAGGCGCCACATCACGAAGATCGTGTTTCCACGGCGTGCGACGACCGGCGGGTCGTACTGCGCACTGGTGGTCGCGAGCGGCGCTCCGGTGACCGCGATCGCCATCGTGCTGGGCACGGCGGGTGCGCCGGCCGTCGTCACCCGCGTTGCCTGCACGCCTTGCGCTCCATTGCCGGCATAGCCCGACGACGTCCATACGACGAGGTACTCGCTGCCGTCGAAAGCAACGCGCGGCGCCGTGCGCGGCGCCGTTCCGCCCGTCGCGATGGCGAAGCCGCCGCTCGTCGCCGGACCGTCGATGAGCGCAAGCGTGGCGCCTGGCGCCACCCGGGCACCGAAGATCTCCGCGACGTTCGGGTTGGTGCGCAGGTCCTGCCACGCGACGAGGTAGTTCGTGCCGTCGAACGCGACCGATGGCTGGTACTGCCCGTTCGCCGTCGCGGCCACCAGGAGCGGCGAGGCGTCGACGCTGGCACCCGAAGGCGAGATGCGCGTGGCGAGGATGCTGGCCGCGGTCGCTCCGCTCGACGTGTGCTGCTGCCAGCTCACGAGGAAGTTGCTGCCATCGAATGCGATCGCCGGGAACAGATGGGTGCTGTTGTCGGTTGCGATCGGGAAGGGCTCGCCGGCGCCGGTCGTGCCGTCCGGCTTGACGATGACGCCCCAGAGCTCGTGCTGGGCCGTCGTGTTGTTGAAGGCCGTGTAAGCGAGCAGGCCGCCGCCGGGACCGAACGCAAGTGCGGTGAAGCCGATCGACGCCTGGCTGCTGGTGATGGACGCCAGCACGAGGGGACCGGCTTCCTGCAGCGCACCGGCTGCGGACAGGCGATGCGCGAGCACTTGCGTCACGCTGCCGGAAGTTCCGTTCGAGTACGGCGTGTACGTGACCCAGTAGTTCGTGCCGTCGAAGCCCGCCACGGGATAGACCGGCCCCACGGTGCCGCTGACGGTTGCGGTACCCAGGACAGTGCCGCGGCCGTCGAACACCTGGGCGACGAGGCCCGCGGGTGTCTCGGCCGCCGCGAGGAAGTTCGTGCCGTCGCTCGCGAGCGTCGGCGTCGTGGTGGGGGTCTGCGCCAGCGTCATGGCGATGGGCAGGACATCGCCGAAGCCGTGCTGCGTGCCGCCGACGACATAGCCGCGCGCTTCCATGAGCGTGCCGACGGTCATCGACTGGACCGTGGTGTCCTGCGTCGTGCGCAGCAAGCCGACGCCGGGTGCGGACCAGCGCGTCACGGTGGACGAGAACGGCACGGAGGTCCCGCTGTACGACAGGGTCACGTTGCCGGACTGCGTCTCCGTGGCCTTGACCGTGCGCGGGAACGTCCCCAGGCCGATGGCCAGCGGCTCGAAGCCGGCGATCGTCGTGGTCACCGTCACGTCGACCTTCTCGAAGATGCCGTCGCCGTCCAGGTCTTCGCCGAAGCTCAGGCCGCCTTTGGTGAACTGGGCGATCGTGCCGGCGGCCAGCGGAAAGCGGGCCATCTCGTAGGGCACCAGCCAGGGCGTCACGACGTCCGTTCTGTCGTTCGTGCCGAGGTAGGCGATGCCGCCCGCGGTCTTGTCGTAGTAGCCCTCGATCGGCAGGCCCGTCCCGGTCGCATCGGTTTCCAGGAACACTGTCGCCTGCGCGCCGAGCACGGTTCGGTTGCCCGTCACCGTCACGGTGTCCAGGAAGCTCGAGGGCTCGGTGCCGGCGAGTCCGGTCGTGGTGACGTAGTAGCTCCATGTGTCTCCGGTCGCGACGGGGAAGAAGTT
>Ga0105248_10002988_pt1 | contig 18744 bp, 12 predicted proteins | sample KBSS34metaG_FD_81524 | JGI IMG/M metagenome (GOLD analysis project Ga0105248, IMG submission 81524) | Switchgrass rhizosphere microbial communities from Kellogg Biological Station, Michigan, USA - KBS S3-4 metaG | ecosystem: Host-associated > Plants > Roots > Rhizosphere > Soil | place... | reverse complement strand
CGGCTCCGGCACGGCGCAGGAAGCCGCCGAATGGCTCGAGTACATGACCGCGCCGACCGCCGACGCCCTGGGCGCCGAGCGCGCCAAGAACGGTCACCACGAGCCGTACAAGGTCGCCATCCTCGGTCTCGGCAACGAATCCTGGGACTGCGGCGGCCCCATGTCGGCGGACTTCTACATCAGCGAAATGAAGCGCTTTTCGCACTTCGTGCGCAATTACAATGCGGCCCAGCCGATGAAACGCGTGGCCGTCGGACCGAGTGGCGCCGACCCCACCTATACCGAAGCCGTCATGAAGGCCTGGAAGAGCCGTTCCTGGGCCTGGGACATCGAGGGCCTGTCGCTGCACTCATACAGCGCGGGCGGCTGGCCGCCGCATATGAAGGACACCGGCTTTGACGAAAAGGACTATGCCGTCCTGCTCAAGGACTCGATCGGCATGGACGACACGCTCAAGGCGCAGTCGGCGATCATGGACAAATACGATCCCGAAAAGAAGGTCGCCCTGGTGGTCGACGAATGGGGGTCATGGCTGGCGCCGACGCCGGGGTCGAACCCGGGCGGCCTGGCGCAGCAGAATACCCAGCGCGACGCCGTGCTGGCCGCGCTCAACATCAATATCTTCGCGCGCCACGCCGACCGCGTCCGCATGGCCAATATCGCGCAGATGATCAACGTCCTGCAGGCCATGATCCTGACCGACAAGGGCAGGATGCTGCTGACGCCGACCTATCACGTCTTCCACATGTACGTGCCGTTCCAGGACGCGACGTTCGTACCGCTGACCTTCGACGCGGGCACCTATACGACCAACGGCATCACCCTGCCGCGCGTCGACGCCGTCGCGGCCAGGGACAAGGCCGGCAAGATATGGATCGCCGTCACCAATATCGACGCGAAGTCGCCCGCGACGTTCAGCTTCTCACTTGCCGGCGTGAACGCCACCAAGGCTTGGGGCCAAACCCTTTCGGCACCGAAAGTCGACAGTATCAACACTTTCGACACCCCCGATACCGTCGCCCCCAAGGCCCTGTCCGCCAAGGTCGCGGGCGGAAAGCTATCGATCACCGTCGCACCGGCATCGGTGACGGTGCTCGGCCTGGACTAGTCGGAACACAGCCGGTGGGGCGGGGCCCGCCGGCCTTTTCCGCCGACGGATTAATGGGCTAATCGCGGAGGTGCGGCACGACCTTTTGGATCGTGCTTCCACAGATCGGTGTACGGCCTGGGAGAGCGCTGAACGCCAACGAAGGGGGTTAGCTGCCGTTCCGCCTACGGGAGAGTAAGTGCCGACAGCTGCCACGGGGAGTGTTCTACGGTGAGTCTCGAAGGCCAGCCGATACTGACAGGCAGGTTCTCACGTTACCTCAACGCCTGCTCTCCAAGATCGCCACGCCCCAAGGATCGATTGTGGAAGCCGCCTGCCTGCCAGTCAGAAGATCTGTCCCATTAGCAAGCTCCCGAGGAATAGTTTGCTTCTCTCGCGAGTAATTCAGCACGTAGCGGACGCGACTGCCATTCGTCAGAGTGCCGCTACGCACAATAAGAGGGAACCGAGCTGTTTCTGGCCAAACAACGCCAGCTCGTTTCGCAGTGTCGGTCAGGACGCCCTCGATCAGCGCGTCCGACGGCATGAAACCAATGTAGGTTACCTCTCCCTTGCCGTATGAGTTGCGGGTGATCGCAGCATAATCAGGCCAGGAATGATGTTCGAAGCGGGCAATGACCTTGGCAGTCGTTGGCGTTAGAAACTCCATCCACCAGCGCGCTTCCAGGTCCTTTCCGCTGAGGCCGTATAGCTCGGACCCGACCTTGACCTCTTTGGGTTCGGTAAACAGCTGGTATTTCACCCCCGCTGCTTGCGCGATCGCGCCCGGCTGCGTCGCGTAACGCACCTTGGAGTCCTCATTGGTGAACCCGCTTTTGAAAGTGTAAACCAAGTGGCCGCCGGCTTCGGCATAAGCATTCAGCCGGGCGATCTCCTCGTCACTCGCAGAATACAGCGCTGGCACGACAATCATCTTGTACTTCGACAGATCCGGATTGCCGTCCGGTGAAATGACGTCAGCCTCAATATTCCTTCGATATAACGCGTCATAAAAGGGGCGCATCACCTGGTTATATTCGATGTTCCCGGGTAGTTTGAACGAGTCGAACGCGGTTTGGGCACGGTTACTGACGTAGATCGCGACGTCATTGCTCTTCTTTAAATCCGCAAGCTTCGGCCCGAGGCGCTTGATGTCGGCACCAATTTCCTTTGCCGACTGGTAGACTTCATTCGGTTGATAGTCTTGGGTCAGCAAGCCGCGCCAGTAAGTCTCGATTGCATTCGACGTTGTAGCCCAATGCCAATATGCGACCATGTTCGCGCCTGACGCGAGGTGGCTGAACGCTTGTAGCCGCAGTTGGCCTGGATAGGGTGTCCATTGGAGCCAACCCTGCGCCTCGGTCTCGATAACGTAGTAATTCTTGCCGCCCTTCAGCGAGCGAGCCAGGTCACCGCCAAAGGCAATCTCCACTCCTGTCAGGTCATCTTGCGTCGGGTGGTAGATGTCGATGCCAGCAACGTCGAGCGGCCGAGCTGCTTTCCAATGGTTCACCTCGGGCTGAATACCGTAGGACGTCTTTAGCCAGCCCAGGTCGAAGTTCTGGGTGATGAACTGGTCGTTGCGCGCGTGCTTGCGAACCAGCTCCGTTTGCCACGCGAGAAACTCTGTTACGAGGCCTCTCTGGAATTCGGCAAAAGCGTTTTTCACGCTCGCGTTCATGGTGCCGGTTGTTGAAGGAAAGTCCTCCCACCGGTTGACCCGATTGCTCCAGTAGTCGAGACCCCAAGCCTTATTCAATTTATCGAGGCTGCCCCACTTCTGCTGCAGCGCCTTCACGAATGCAGCCTGCACATTCGGTCCGGCTGTGTTGTAGGGCTTCGTTTCGTTGTCGACCTGATAGCCGATGACCGCCGGATGGTTGGCAACGTGGGCGATCAGATTGTCGATGACCCGCTTGGCCGCTACGCGATAGTGTGGGTTCGTGATATCCATGTTCTGGCGAAAGCCAAACTTGGCCTGACCCTCTGGTCTGGTCACCAACACATCCGGGTGCTGACGCACGAGCCATGTGGGGATCGCATATGTCGGCGTGCCGACGATGACTTTGATGCCATAGCGCTGGGCAGCTGAAAGCATCCGATCAACATGGTTGAAATCAAAGACACCCGGCTGCGGCTCAAGCGTTCCCCACGTCGACTCGGCGATCCGAACTACCGTGATGTTCGCCTCTTTCATCAGCCGGAAGTCTTCATCGATGCGATCGACGGGAGTGTATTCGTCGTAATACGCCACCCCATAAAGAATCGCTTGGGGAGTGCGATCGACATCTTGTGCTTTGGCTTGCGCGAAGAACGGGCTAGACCAGGTCGCGACAAAAGCTGAGGCGACGACAAGGCTTGACAGCTTTAACTTAGTCATCTGATCCCACTTGTCCCGTATTGGTTGAATTTCCTGGTCGCGGCTTGCATCATACCGCTCGACACGATCGCGGCGCCCGCCGGGGGTGGCCCAGCCACGCGGCACTTTCCTTTCGCTTACGCAACCTCCCCTGTGCTGCGTCCCTGGACGGCGCAGCCCGAACGTGATCGCTTGTTTTCATTTATGCAACCGCGATTCCTCTTGTGAAATCGAATCCGTACCCTGACGCTGGCCATGGATGCGCTGATCGCCGCACGCTGTCGGAGAACAGGGGGTTAAGGCGCGGGAAAGGCGACGGACAAAATCCTGTGCAACGCGAGGAAGGCTGCCCGCATTTAGCTGTTCGCTCCGCCCACACCTGCCATTCCTGGCGGAGTGCCAGCTGCACCTTTTGACCCCAGGGTCCGCTAGTGGGAACGCCAAGGTTGATGCGAGTTGAAGCTGACATGTTCCGCCAGCGCCGAACCCAGTCGGTCGCCGCAGTGCGCGGCGATCGCCTCGTTGCGGGCGTTCTGCTGTGTCCTGGTCCGATCGGCGGACTGGGATTCCGCCATCGCGCCCTTCGCGGTAGCCGCCAAGGCGGCCGCCGCGATCCCGATCGATAGAAGCCGAGCGATGGAAAGTCCCACCATAGCCACGCCTCTCACGCGAATCGGCCGGGCCTATGCCATGCTTTGCCCGTTGCGCCCAAGCGGGCCGTTGAACGGAACTGGACGCCCGTTTCTGAACAAATCAAGATTTGAACGGAATCGCCAGCGAATGGGCGACCCAAACATTCGGGCCGCCCCTTCAATTCCCCCTGCGGTTACGCGCCGATCGCCGGAAGCAGTTCGTCCAGCTGATCCAGCTGCGTCGGCAGTCCCGCCGCCGACCCGGCCATCGCTTCGTCGAGCGCTTCCTTCGAAGGATAGAGCTCGTGGAACGTCAGCAGCGTCTTTCCGCCCTGGTCCTCGAAGGTGACCGTGGTAACGGCGCCTTGCTCCTCTTCTTCGTTGGTCCAGACGATGCGCGCGCTCGGCACCACCTCCAGATACTTGCCGTGGAAGGCCATGGTGTCGTTCCCGCCGGCGCCGAACTCCAGCCGGTAGGTTCCGCCGGTGCGCACGTCCATCTCGCACGACACGAGCATAATCCCGGCGTCCTTTGGCACCCACCAGCGGCGGAACAGCTCGGGTTCGGCCCACGCCCGGAACACAAGCTGCGGCGGGGCATCGAACAAGCGCGTGACGACCAGCTCGCGATCGGACTTGCGCTCGACCTCCGTAGGGTTCTGCGCAACCGGGTGATTATGCGTTCGCTGGTCCATTGTCTTCCTCCTGCTTCATCTCGAGAATGATCCTGTCGAGGGCATCGAACCGCGCCTCGAACAGCTTGCGATGCGCTTCGATCCATGCGGCCTCTGCCTCGAGGCCGCGCTGCCCGAGCCTGCACGTCCGCACGCGTCCGACCTTCTCCGTCACGACGAGGCCTGACCGCTCCAGGACGGCGATGTGCTTCTTCATGCCGGTCAGGGTCATGTGAAACTTGTCGGCCAGGCTGGTGATCGACGCGTCCGCCCGACCGAGCTGCTCGAGCACGCCTCGCCGCGTCTTGTCCGACAGCGCCGCAAACGAAAGATCGAGCGAGGGCATTGCTAACTGAACCATATGGTTCAGTGTTATCTCGATCCTCCGTCGATTGCAACCGCCTTGCTCCGGCGCGCGCGAGCCTCCCGAAAACACTAGGAGCCTGCGGTTACGCCGCCCCGTAATGTCGCCTAAACCATGACCGATCGGAACGTGGCAGAGCTGCGCCCCGATTGAGGAGATCTGAGTTGAAGCGGGACGAGGCAGACCGAATACCCGTCATCATCGCCGTCGGAGAGATTTGCGACCGACCCGAGGTCGAAGCCGAAGGCCGCGACTCGGTCGAGCTGATGCTGGCGGCGCTGCGCGAAGCGGAAGCGGAACTGGGCGTGCCGGTCCTCGATCGACTGGACTGGCTCGGCGTCGAGGATCAGATCTCCTTTCCCTGTCCGGCACCGCATGAAGACCTCGCCGCCCGCCTGCCGCGCAGAGCGCCTCAGGTGGTAAAGACGTTCGAAGCGAGCGGCGACGGTCCGCTCCAGCTGATCAATGACGCCGCCAACCTCATCGGTCGGGGCGAGATCCGGCTGGCGGCCGTAACCGGCGCCGAGGCATTGCGGACCGCCGCAAAGCGCGCGCAAGCCGATCTTGCTGCCGGGCGGACACCGCCGAAAAGCTCCGTCGCCGATGTCGCGGCCGAACGCGCCGGGCCGCTCGCCCGCAAATATGGGCTGCTGACGCCGATCGACGTCTATCCACTCTATGAGAATGCGACGCGGGCGGCCTGGGGGCAGAGCCTTGCCGAGGGGCAGCGTGAATCCGCGCGGATCTGGTCGGGATTTTCGCAGGTGGCCGCGGCCAACCCCCATGCCTGGATGCGCCGCCCGGTGACGGCCGACGAAATTGCCGAAGTCACGGCCGACAATCGCATGGTAAGCTTCCCCTACACCAAGCTCATGGTGGCGAACGCCTCGGTGAACATGGGCGCCGCGGTGATCGTCGCGAGCTTGGAATTTGCCAGGGAATTGGGCGTGCCGGAGGACCGGATCGTCTATATCGGTGCCGGTGCCGCCGCGCATGAGCACGAGGATTTCCTCAAACGCGACAGCTATGCCCATTCGGCGAGTCTCGAAGCGACGGTACAGGCGGCGCTCGAGCGCAATCGGCTGACGGCGGCCGAGTTGGATCACGTCGAACTCTATTCCTGTTTTCCCTGCGTCCCGAAGATGGCGCGCCGTGCGCTCGACTGGCCGCTCGATCGGCCGGCTTCGGTCTATGGCGGCCTTACGTTCGGTGGCGGGCCGATCGGCAACTGCATGATGCATGCTGCGGCGCAAATGGTCCGCAAGCTGCGTCAGGATGGGACGAACGGACTGATCGTCGCCAATGGCGGCTATGCGACGCACAGCCATTCGCTGGTCTTCACGCGAAATCCGGTGCTGGCGGGAACCTTTCCGCAGGAGTATGATGTGCAGGCGGAAGCGGACCGGCGGCGCGGCGCAGCGCCGGAACTGCTGGACGAATATGAGGGTGAAGGTGTCATCGAGACGTTCACCGTGCCTTTCGATCGGAAGGGCGAACCGAGCCACGGCACTGTGATCGCGCGCGCGCCCGGCGGGGCCAGGTTCCTGGCGCACGTCCCGCGCGAGGACACCGAAACGCTTGGATTTTTGATGGCGGAGGAAGGGCAGCCGGTCGGTTCGCCGGGTCGGGGGATCAAAGTCGGGGACAGGACGGTCTGGCAACGTTGAGGCGGCACCGGCCCGAAATTCCGTGGAACCCGGAATTTCGGATCAGGCTCTGAAACGTGCCCTGGGCCGGGATGGGCGGTGCGCACGGTCCGTACCGTCGGGAGAGGGAAGATGCGCGATCTCGATATCCGGTTGGTGCGGTGCTTCGTAACCGTCGCGAACGAGCACTCGTTCACGCGTGCGGCTGAAAAATTGCGCATCGCCCAGCCATGGCTTTCGGTCCAGGTCCGCAGGCTCGAGGAACAGCTCGGCTTCCAGTTGTTCGACCGCAACCGCAATCGCGCTGTCGTGATGTCGGCGGAAGCCGAAATCTTCCTGCCGCTCGCGCAGGACTATCTGGTTGCCGCCGAACGCGCCGCCTGTGGGGCCCAGCGCATCCGCGACCAGTCCTCGGTCTATCTCAACCTCGGTGCGCCCGACTTTTCGGCGGACATGCCGACGCGAACCTCGATCATCGAAGGTTTTCTGGCGCGTCATCCCCGCTACGAGATCGAGATACACAATGCCTGGACGGTGGAATTGCTGCGCCGGCTGGGCGAGGGCGAGATCGACATGGCCTTCACCTGCGGGCCGCATGTGGACCCGCATAGCGAAGCGCAAGTGCTCGCGCGCTACCGCCTGGCATTGCTCGTCCCGTCAGCGCGTGCCCGCCCGGGGCGCCAGCCGCTGTCCAGCTTCGCCGGGGAGGAAGTCGCCCTGTTCCGGCGCAACGTCAATCCGGCCTTTCACGATTCCGTCGCTCCGATCCTGGAGGCGGCGGGCATCACCCTGACCTATCTGCCCGAATCGAGCCCCGCGGCGATGCTGCAATTTGCGCAGCGCACCGGCACGCCGGTTCTGATCGGCGAATGGCAGAAAAATGTTCCGCATATGCCGGACAATTTCTCGGTGCTCGAGCTCGATGAGCCCTCGCTTTCGTTCAACTTGAACCTTGTCCGGCGTACCGGCGACCATCGGCCAGCGGTGGCGGCGATGTGGGCCTTTGCAAGCCGCGCGTTGGCGGTCGCGGCTTGATAGCGATCTCGTATCAAGAACGGCTGCAACCGTATTAGACACCGCGCAGCCCCCGCCCCTAGCATGGCGGAACAAGAACAGCGGACGCAGCCAGACACAAGGGCGCGCCGCGGGTGGAGGGGAGAGACCATGAAGAGCATTTCGCACTGATCCGCGCCGGGCTGTGGCCCGATTGCGCCTTCCCATTTGCACCGGCGCGCATCGCTGGTCCCGTCCCATTCGCATTGCCGGCGAATGGGGCCGGTATCGACGCGCGCGTCCTGACGAACGCCCGGAGACCTATATGGCAGACCCAGCCGATGTCGTCCTTCTCGAACGCATCGACGAACATATTGCGATAGTGACCCTGAACCGTCCCGAAAAGCGGCATGCGGTCAACGGGGACGTGGCCCGGCGCCTGGACGCGATCGTCAAGCAGACGGAGGCGGACTCGTCGGTCTGGGTGGTGGTGCTGACATCGAGCGGCGGCCCCACCTTCTGCGCCGGCGCCGATCTGGCGGAAGTCTCGGCGGGACGAGCGGCGGACCTCAGCACCCCCGATGGCGGCTTTGGCGGGTTCGTCGAATCGAAGCGGAACAAGCCGTGGATCGCGGCGGTGCATGGCAGCGCGCTGGGCGGCGGGCTCGAATTTTCACTGGCCTGCGACCTGCGCGTCGTAGGCGAGAATTCCGTGTTGGGCCTGCCCGAAGTGAAGCGCGGGTTGATCGCTGGGGCCGGCGGGATCTATCGCCTGCCCCGCCAGATCCCGCGCGCGATCGCGCTGGAGATGATCGCGGTGGGCGAGCCGATCGACGCGGCACGGGCCTTTGCACTGGGTCTTGTCAACGCGGTCGTGCCCGACGGCGAGGTGCTGAAGACCGCGCTCGACTATGCCCGCAAGATCGCGGCGAACGCGCCGCTGTCGGTGCGCGAGAGCCTGGCGATCGCGCGCGCGGCGCAGGAGACGCCCGAATCCGGTTCGATCCGCGCGATGCACGCGGCGCTGGAACGGCTGGTGCGCTCGGACGATTTTCAGGAAGGGCCCCGGGCGTTCGTCGAAAAGCGCGCGCCGCGCTGGAGCGGAAGATGAGCGCTGCGCTCGACACCTTCTTCCGGCCGCGCTCGGTGGCACTGGTCGGCGCGACCGACAAGTCCGCCTGGTCCCAGCTCATCCATGCCAATTTCGGAGCGATGGGCTATACGGGCGATGTCTGGCTGGTGAACAAGCGCGGCACGCCGGCGCATGGGCAACCGGCCGTCACTTCCTGCCGTGACCTGCCGGCGATACCCGATATCGCCTATATCTTCGTTCCGACCGAAGCGGTCGACGATGCCCTCGAAGACGTCGCCGCGGCCGGCATCCGCAACGCACTGCTGCTCTCCTCGGGCTATGCCGAGACCGGTCTGGGCGGAACGATCAAGCAGGAAGCACTGATCGACTATGCCCGTTCGCGGGGCGTAAAGCTGCTCGGCCCCAACAGCCTCGGCTTTATCAATTACGGACATCGCACACCGGTTTCTCCCTTCCCCGTGGGAAAGGCCATGCTCGCCGGCAATCTGGCGATCGTTTCGCAGAGCGGCGCGACCAGCAACGTCATCGCCCAGTTCGCGCAGCAGCAGGGCATCGGCCTCAGCTATACGATCGCCACGGGAAACGAAGCGGACCTGGATACCGCCAGCGTTATCGACTATCTTGTCGAGGACGACGCTACGCGCGTGATTTCCGTGTTCGCCGAAACGATCAAGCGTCCGGCCGCCTTTCGCGCCGCTGCCCAAAAGGCAGCCGACGCGGGCAAGCCGCTGATCGTCCTCAAGGTCGGACGCACCGAACTGGCCAGCCAGCTGGCCCAGGCGCACACCGGGTCGGTCACCGGCGACGACCGCATCTTCGATGCGGTCTGCGCGCAGGATAACATCATCCGCGTTGGCTCGATCGAGGAAATGGTGACGACCGCCGGGGTGCTGGTTCACACCGGCCCCCTGGATGGCGGGGTGGCGATTGTTTCGATTTCCGGCGGTGCCTGCGAACTGATCGCCGACGGCGCAGAGGGCGCGGGCCTGGATCTGCCGCCGTTCTCGAAAGCGACCTCCGCGGCGCTACGCGACGTGATCGCCGACTATGGCTCGATCTTCAATCCGCTCGACGTGACGGGTGCGGCGGTGCGCGATCCTGGCATGTTCGAGCGGATCCTCAAGATTCTGGGCGCCGACCCAGCGATCGGCCTGACGGCATGCGTCTACGATCTTCCGCGCAGCGGCGACGACTTCGCCGACCCGACGACATTGCGCTGCATCGGCGCGGGACTGGCGGCATCGCGAACGCCCGGCATTCTGATCAATCAGGCCCTCAGGCCAGTGAACGACTATTCGCGCGCGTTGATACGCGAAATGGGAATTCCGGCGGTCGCCGGGGGGCTCGACCTCGTCGTCAAGGCGCTGGCTGCGGCACAATCCTGGTCGCGCCGCCGCGTGAACGCGCGTCGTGGCAGCACGGTGTCGCCGACCGGCGCGAGCCGCATCGCCGTCCGACCCGAGTCCGAACACGAAACGCTTGCCTGCCTTCGCGAGAGGGGCGTGCCGGCCATTGGGGTGACATGCGCGCGCACAGCCGACGCGGCGGTTGCGGCATGGCGGGCAGTGGGTGGCCCGGTCGTGCTCAAGATCTCTTCGCCCGCCATTCAGCACAAGAGCGACATCGGCGGCGTCCGGCTGGACCTCGATAGCGAAGCCGCCGTCCGCGACGCTTTCGCGGCGATCCTGTCGAGCGCCGTGGCCGCCTATCCGGACGCCGCGCTCGACGGATGCCTGGTGGCGCCGATGCGCGCGGGCGGCATCGAATTGTTCGTGGGAACCGCGCAATCCGCATGGGGACCGGTGATTGCCGCCGGTCTCGGCGGCGTGTGGATCGAACTGCTGGCCGACACCAGCCTGCGCCTGCTGCCCGTCGATGCCGCCGAGGCCCGCGCGATGCTCGATGAATTGCGCGCCCGGCGCATTCTCGACGGGTATCGCGGTGCCCCGGCGGCCGATCTCGATCGCGTCGCCGATGCGATCAGCAAGATCGGCGATGCCGCTCTGGCGCTCGGCCCGAACCTGGTTTCGTTGGAGATCAACCCGCTGCAGGTGCGGGGCGATGCCGTCGAAGCGCTCGATGCGCTGGCGGTTTGGAGTGACACCTGACCAACCGGCACGGTGATTTGCCGCGCCGCAAGATAACGAGAAAGTCGAAGGGAAAGGCGATGAAAGGCATTCTGCAGCATCTTGCACTGGGGGCCAGCGCGTCGACGCTCGCCTTTGCGCTGGCCACTCCGGCCTGGGCCGATGAGACCGGTCGCCCGCCGCCCGCCGAACCCACGGCCGCCCAAGCCCCCGTGGCCGCGGCACCGCAGGAAATATCGCAAGGCGGACTCGAAGAGATCGTCGTGACTGCGCGCAAGCGCGTCGAAAGAGCGCAGGATGTGCCGGTAGCGGTCACTGCTTTCTCCGCCGAACAGATCGCCAGGAAGGATCTGACCAGTCTGGAAAAGCTCGCGTCGTCGACACCGAATTTTTCCGTCGGGCGTGCTTCCAACGGTTCGGGTGCGACACTGACTTTGCGCGGCATTGGCTCCTCCGCGACATCGATCGGCATCGAGCAATCCGTCGCGGTCGTCGTCGACGGCGCCTATTACGGGCAGGGGCGCATCATCAACGAAGGGTTCTTCGATCTTGGCGGGCTGGAGATACTGAAGGGACCGCAGGCGCTGTTCTTCGGCAAGAACGCGACTGCCGGCGTGGTGTCGATCACCACGGCGGATCCGACCAAGACGCCCCAGTTCATGGGGCGCGTCTCCTACGAATTCCAGTCGCGACAGATCCAGGCCGAAGCGATCGCATCGGGTCCGCTGTCCGATACTCTGCGGCTGCGGATCGCGGTTCGCGGCTCCAAAATGTGGGGCGGTTATTTCCGGAATGTCGCGAGCCCGGTGACGCTCAACACGTTCGATATCGCCAAGGGAGCACTGACTCCGCACACCGCGAACCCCGCGCCCACGGACGAACCGGGTGAAGACGAACTGCTCGGACGAGTCACGCTCAAATGGATCCCCGACGAAAAGCTGACCGTGACGCTCAAGGCTTCGGGCACTTCCAGCAAGACGAACAACTCGTCCTGGAACTATGTCGCCTATAATTGCGCCTCCGGATTCAGCTCGCTCAATCCGGCGATCGCCTGCGGGCCGAACTTCGTCACGCACCAGAACAATATTCCGGCCGACGTCGCCGCGAATCTGCCGTTCGCCAGGGACAATGGCGCCTTATACAACCGCTATCGGTCGTTCGCGGTGAACGGCACCGTCAACTACGAACTGGGCAATATCACGCTCACGTCCGTCAACAATTACCAGGAAAATAGGAATAGCTGGGCCTGCGCCTGCGATTTCCAGTCGAGCAATCGCGGGACCTGGGCGACCGAGAATTCGAAGTGGCACGCCTTTTCCTCGGAATTCCGGGCGCTGACGCATTATGACAGCCCGGTCAACGTGATGGTCGGCGGACTGTACCAGAAGACCAAACGCTTCTTCGACCAATGGGTGCTCACTGCCGGCGCGACGGGCTTTGCGGTCGAGAATTCGGCGGCGGCACCGGAAAACCGCTATGTCACGTTCGCGAAGAACAGCCAGACCGCCGGCGAAACGCTGGCCGGTTTCGGGCAGGTGACCTGGAAGATCACCGACCAGCTCGAAGCGGCCGGCGGTGTGCGCTACACCCACGAGACCAAGGACAGCTATTTCGTCCAGCCCTATGTCAACGCTGCCTATGCCGGGGTGTTCGTTCCAAACGCCTTTGCCCGCGCCAACCAGGTCTTCGACAATTGGTCGCCCGAAGCCACGCTGACCTGGAAGCCGCAACCCGGCGTGATGTTCTACGCGGCCTATAAGACGGCCTACAAGTCGGGCGGCTTTTCCAACAGCGGCATCTACAGCGGTCTGTCGGCCAATCCGGTGGACGATTTCACCTTTGCTCCGGAAACGGCCCGCGGCTTCGAGGGCGGGGTGAAGACGACGCTGCTCGACAACCAGTTGCGGTTCAATGTCGGTCTCTACAGCTACAAATATACCGACCTTCAGGTCGACTTCTTCAACTCGCAGATCTTTGCCTTCCAGACCTACAACGCGGGCGCCGCGACGACCAAGGGTGTCGAAGTCGAATTCGAGTTCGCCCCGCGTGCGTTGGACGGCTTCACGATCCAGGGCGCGATCAATTACAACAAGGCGCGCTACAAGGACTTCCTGGCTCCCTGCTTCTCGGGCCAGACGATTGCGCAGGGTTGCACCCTTACCGGTGCGTCGGGAGCGCCGTTCCAGGATCTTAGCGGCAAGCCGACTGCGAACGCCCCCGAATGGACCGGCTCGCTGGGCATCCGCTATGAAACGGCGATCGGTTCCGGCCTCCGCCTCGGCCTGTCCGGCGATGCCCGCCATAGCGACAGCTATATCGTGTCCGGCTTTGGCAACCCCTATTCGCGCATCAGCCATTATGTGCAGCTTGATGCGGGAATCCGCGTTGGCAGCAACGACAGGCATTGGGAGGTCGCGGTGATCGGCAAGAACCTGACGAACCGGTTCTATGTGTCGGGCGTGGCCGACGGCCCATCGACCGGCTCCGGTACTGGGACCGCCGCCGGCATCCACGCCGACGCGCTGGGCTTCGCCGCGCTGCCGCGCACGGTGCAGGCGCAGTTCACCGTCCGGTTCTGAACACGGGCCGGGGGAGGACGCAGGTCTCGTCCTCCCCCGGCTGCTCCGGACCGTCAGGAAGAATATCATGGAAATTACCGCTGCCGTCGTCCGCGAAGCCGGGCAGCCCTTCGCGATCGAGAAGGCCCGGATCGTCGAACCCCTGGGCGATGAGGTGCTGGTCCGCATTGTCGGCGTGGGTCTGTGCCATACCGACCTGATCGCGCGCGACCAGACTTTACCCTATCCCCTGCCGGCCGTGCTCGGACATGAGGGATCGGGCATCGTCGAACGCGTCGGGCCGCGCGTCGGCAAGGTGGCGCCGGGCGACCATGTCGTATTGACCTTTGCCTCCTGCGGCCAGTGCCCCACCTGCCATGACGATCGTCCAGCCTATTGCAACGACTTTGCGATGCGCAACTTCGCCGGTCTGCGCGCCGCCGGCGGATCGGCATTGTGCAGCCATGACGGGAGCGCGCTGTGCGGCGGCTTCTTCGGTCAATCGTCCTTCGCCAGCTACGCCATGGCCAGCCAGGGCAATGTGGTGAAGATCCCGTCCGACGTCCCGCTCGACATCATGGGGCCGCTCGGATGCGGGATCCAGACCGGCGCGGGCGCGGTGCTCAACGCGCTGCGCCCGGCGCCCGGCAGCAGCATTGCGATTTTCGGGGCCGGGCCGGTCGGCATGGCCGCCGTCCTCGCCGCGCGTGTCGCGCAATGTTCGTCGATCATCGTCGTCGACCTGAAACAGTCCCGGCTCGATCTCGCGCTGGAGCTGGGCGCGACCGATGTGGTCAATGCCGCGAACTCCGATCCCGTCGCGGCGATCAGGGCGCTGACCGGCGGCCAGGGCGCCGCCTTCTCGATCGAATGCACTGGCGCCCCCTCGGTCGTTCGCCAGGCGGTCGACAGCATCAGGGTAACGGGAACATGCGGCCTGGTGGGAACCGCGCCGTTCGGCGCCGAAACCGCGCTCGACATCAACAGCCTCGTCCTTGGCCGGACGATCCGCGGGATCGTCGAGGGCGACAGCCTGCCGGATGTGTTCATCCCGCAGCTTGTCGAACTGTGGCGCGAAGGGCGGTTTCCCTTCGATCGCCTTATCCGCTTCTACCAGCTGGGCGAGATCAACCGCGCTGTCGAGGACGTCAAACGCGGCCATGTCCTCAAACCGGTCCTGCTGCCCTGACACGATCGATTGCGGTGGAATGCGCGAGCGACTTCCCCCTGGTTGGGATAGGGCGATGACGGGATTGCGGTGACCCTCCACGCAAGCTCGGCTTCGCGCGGCGCCCTGCTTTCTATCGCCGCAGCAGCTGGATGCGTTCGACGCGAAGGCTGTCGTTGGCGAACAGGCCATAGCGTTCGTCGCCGTTCATCGTCCGGCCGGGCACCCACTGGCCCTTCTTGAACACGCCCTCTTGCGCGGTATCGATTTCGACGGTCGATCCCGGAGCCGCGAAATTGACCCAGAAGCCTCTCCCGACGATGATGAATTCGTCGGGGGCCTGATGGATGACAAGGCCATAGATCGTCGCCTTCGGCTCCGCCGCCTTGCCCGTGCCGGGGCCGAACGCGCCCAGCGTGCCGCCCTGCGGCGTGAAGGTCAGGTCATAGCCGCCGAGCGTGATCTTCTCGTTCGCGCCGGTCACCTTGATCGCCCGGATGCGGCCGTCGCGCTGCGCATCGGCGATGAGGCCCGTCATCTCGCCCAGCACCCGATAGGCCTGAAACACTTCGTCATTGTCGCCGCCATCCTCGATCCCGAACGGCGAAAAGCCGATCGCGTCATATTGGCCGAGCGCCACGAACAGATTGGCCGCGTCGAAGCGCGCCTCGGGCACGAAGATCGGGTTGTCCGGCCTGCGGTAATCGGCGAGCGTGCCGCCGAAATCGTCGACGTAGATGTCCGGCGCCAGCAGCGCCAGCGACGGGGCCGCCGCCTTCCACACGTCCATCATCCGCGCCACCGGCCCGCCGCTCGGATAGTCGCCGGGCTTCTGGTAGCCGGCCTGGGGCCCAAGCCAGGCATTGGCGTACATCGGCAGCCCATATTCCGCCGCGCCCGCCTTCGCGACACGGTCCAGATATTGTCCGAAATTCCACGCCATGAAGATTTCGTCCGCCGACGAGTCCGTTCCGAACACTTCCGCCCAGCTTCCGGCTTCGCGATACCCTTGCCGTCCCCAGCTTTCCAGCAGCTGCGGCCGCAGCTCGCCGCGGTGCCTGTGAAGATAGGCGATCAGCGCGGCAGGAACCGGCCTGGTCCATGCCGCCTCCGCCGGCGGAGATCGGTCGCGGCTGGGTCCCAGCAGACCGACTTCGTTTTCGACCTGGATCATGATCACCGTCTGGCCGGGATCGACTTTCCGGATGTGGCGCATCATCGCCGCAAAGGCCCGCGCGTCCGTCTCGACCAGCGCCTCGCTGAAGACGCTCAGGACCGGCGACATCAGGCCCTCACCGCTGTCCGCGCGCGCGGGATCGCGCTGGGCGCGCGGGAAGCGCAGCGGATCGCGCCGCACCCAGGAGGGCGCATAGGTCGAGCCGGCATTCTTGTACGCGCCGAACCATATCATCACCATCCGCATGCCGCGCGCCTTGGCCTGCCGGATCTGGTCGTCGACTGCCGTGAAGTCGTAAATCCCCTCGCGCGGCTCGACCAGTTCCCAGCTCGCGGCGCCGATCACGGTATTGACATGATGCTTGGCCAGCCGGTCCCAGATTGGCGCCATATAGGTCGGGCTCGACGGGCTCGAATTGTGCAGCTCGCCGCCCAGCGCGATGTAGGGCGCGCCGTCGACGATCAATTGCGTGGTCTGGCCGCGCTTCACCAGCTGCGGCAAGTCGCCCGCCGATGCCTGTCCCGCGAACAGCGCGGCAAGCGCCAGGAGGGGGTACGGGGAATGCTTCAAGCTTAGATCCTTTCAGGCTGCCGACAGTTCGGCACGTGGCGGGCGGATCATAATCGGTCTGCTGCGAACCCCCCACCCGGCTCGCCAATTGCTTCTCCAGCCCGAATATCTTCGGTCCGCCTGGTAACATTTTCGCGCTGGAGGGGATTCCGCTGAGCTAATGCGCGCCTCGAGACGCAACCCGCCGACGCAAAGTGAGAAAATGCCAAATTATCCCTGTCGACTTCCCCTTCTGCTCGCGGCGCTGGGCATGGCGGCGCCCGGCGCATTGCCGGCGGCGGCAAGCCAGGAGGCCCCGATTCCCGCCCGGCACTATCTGTCGCGGCCGCTCGTCACTTCCCCTTTTACAGCCGACCCCTCGGCGCACGTCTTCGCCGGCCGGCTCTACGTCTATGCAAGCCACGACACCGAGGACGGACCGCCGCTGCCCGATGTCGAGCCCTTCAGGAACAGCGAGGGCGGCGCGTTCAAGATGCGCGATTATGTCGTGCTCGGCATGGCGGACCCCAAGGCGCCGGTTCAAGTGCACCGCAATGTGCTCGACATCGCCGACGTGCCGTGGGCGGCGCGACAGATGTGGGCACCCGACGCCGCCTATCGCAACGGCATCTATTATCTCTATTTCCCGGCCAAGGACCGCGCCGGCGCATTCCGCATCGGAGTCGCGACCTCGAAGCGGCCGACGGGGCCGTTCAAGGCGCGGCCCGAGCCTATCAAGGGCAGCTTCTCGATCGATCCTGCCGTGTTCGTCGATGATGACGGCAAGGCCTATATGTATTTCGGCGGGCTTTCCGGCGGGCAGCTGCAGAAGAATGTCGGCGGTATCTACGATCCCGACGGCCCCGGCGGCGATCCGCGCGGCAAGGACGAGCCGGCGTTCATGCCGCAAGTCGCGAAGCTGCGCGGCGACATGGTCGAATTCGCCGAAAAGCCGCGCGAGGCGCTGATCGTCGACGAAAAGGGCAAGCCGCTTCTCAGCGGCGATGGCGACCGCCGTTTCTTCGAAGCCTCATGGATGCACAAATATCGCGGCAAATATTATTTCAGCTATTCGACCGGCGGTTCGCACTTCATCGTCTACGCGGTTGGAAGCTCGCCCTATGGCCCCTTCACCTACAAGGGCAGGATCCTGCTGCCGGTCGACGGCTGGACCACGCATCACTCGATCGTCGCGTTTAAGGGCCGCTGGTGGCTGTTTTACGCGGACACCCAGCTCTCGGGCAAAGTCTGGCTGCGCAACGTCAAGGTCACCGAACTTTTCTACAACCGGGACGGGACGATACGCACGATCGATCCGTTCGTGACGCACTGATAAGCGGGCTGGCATCGTCGGGGATGATGGAAAAACGCTGGCGCCCATGGCCGAGCCGCGCCGCCCCGCTTCCAGAACGTCGTCACAATCGGGCAGGTCAGCGCATCGAGCGTTTATATTCCAACTACCTCCGCAATGGACCGGATGTTCGGTCGGTGGGATCGCTGCCAAGCACGCTCCTGCAGGGATAGCAAAGGCAGTCATTCGCTGGGGCGGCGAACTGCCCAGTGTGCAGGTTAGCGTGAAAAACAAACCATTTCGGATCGTATATCGAAACCGAGTGAACGGTCGCTTCGTGCCGAACGAGCAGGCGCGATCCGATCCTCAAGCGAGCGAGCAGCAACGAGTCAACTGGATGACCTGGCGCGAACAGAAGCAGCTCAGGGAAGCCGATAACAGGCCATCCGCTCGAGCCGACGGCGAACGCGTTCCCGGCGTCGAGGGCTGAAGGATATAAGACGCTTGCTCGACCGTTCTGCCATCATGTTGAGTTACAAAGAGTGTCTGGCGAAAGCCGATGCAGCGGATACCGCTTCCAAAAACTGTGACGACGAGAAGTTTCGCAGCGAATATGAGAACATGGCTGTCCACTGGCGCGTGATAGCGGCAATGGCGCTGCATCAGGACAGTTGAGAAGTTCTCCATGGCGGAGTCGTCGGCCGGCCCCGGTTTCCAGGGCGGGTGGGCGCACCTTGAGCATTGCGCCTCTTTCGGACATGCTTGGCCGATGGGGCACCAAAAAAATAACTCGGGGTTTCGGACGTCCCTGGTGAAAATGCCGAGCCGGTTCGCGAAGACACCGGCGATATGGACGCTCGGCAGCCTCCTCCTGGTATTGCTGCCGGGCTGCTTGCAGGCTTCCCCACCGCCGGCGGATCCGGTGCCCGCATCGCGCGATTCCCAGGCTCCGGCCGCGCGCGCCATGACCCTCCTCGACGCCGGCTGGCGCTTCGCTCGAGAGGATATTCCCGCCGCGGCTGCCGCCGAATTCGACGACGCTGCCTGGGCTTCGGTGACGCTGCCG
>Ga0105248_10002987_pt1 | contig 18746 bp, 15 predicted proteins | sample KBSS34metaG_FD_81524 | JGI IMG/M metagenome (GOLD analysis project Ga0105248, IMG submission 81524) | Switchgrass rhizosphere microbial communities from Kellogg Biological Station, Michigan, USA - KBS S3-4 metaG | ecosystem: Host-associated > Plants > Roots > Rhizosphere > Soil | place... | reverse complement strand
TCAGCGTCAGGCCACGACCGTGAAGCTTCCTGGCTATGCCGGAGCCAATAACGATAACGCGGCAGTACAAGCGTACCTGGCGGCTCGGAACACGTTAGCTACCTCTAATGCCTCGAACACTGTTCCGACTGGCCCGGGCTTCATCGGCGGCGCTGCTTGTACTGCACCGTCGTTCGCACTGTTCAAGCCAGAACTAACAAACCAGCAAGACTACGTGGCTCGTGCTTCTCAAACCACGAAGCCTGTTGAGATCACTTTTGCACCGACCCCAGAATCCGGTGCCGACTCGAACGCCGCTTCAAATGTTGACGAGCAAACACTCGTAAACTCCAAGCCGGTTTCTCAACTCGTGTTTAACCACGCACGGATTGCTAAGCGCAGCATCGTCTCGTCTGCTCCGGTCAGCAATGTTGGGACTGCTCACTCGACAGTTCGGACCACTAGAGTCAATACCAACGTAAACCGGCAACAACTCAACGCGGTGCAGGATAAGAAAACTCGCCGCGGAATTAGAGTGAAGCCTGAGGTGGCTCTGCCGGGAGGTGATACGGTAAACCAATCAATCGGTACTTTGTTAGCAGGCAAGAGTGTGCACATCCAGTTCCAGGTGACGGTTAATACGCCGTACCTTGGTGGCGCCAACGTTTCGAATCAGGGAACCATTTCCGGCTCCAACTTCCCATCAGTTCAGACCGACGATCCGGCTGCTGGTGGAGCCACCGATCCGACGTTGACTCCGATTCTCCTCTCTCCAAGTGTCTCGGTTGCCGACGCTCAGGCGAATGAGCCGTCGACCGGTTCAGCGCCAATGCTCTTTACCATCTCACTCGCCGCTCCGGCTGGAGCTTCGGGTGCTTCGGTCCATTACGCTACCGCGGATCAAACGCTTGGTGCCGGCCATGCAGTGGCAGGAGTTGATTACACAGCAGTGCCAGACACGGTTCTTAATTTCGCAGCGGGCGAACAATTCAAGACTGTGTCGGTCAACGTCCTCGCTGATGCAATAGCAGGTGAGCCTGACGAGACGTTCCTTCTCAACTTGTCGAGCCCGACGAATACTGTAATCGGCGACGGACTGGCGGTAGGTACGATCAAACAAGGGAACGCCGCCGGAACCCTACTGATTTCTGAATTGCGAACGTCCGGACCGGGAGGCGCCGAGGACGAATTTGTTGAGGTATATAACAACACTGATGCGCCGCTAACAATTGCGGCCTCGGATGCCTCGGGTGGTTATGGATTATTCAAGATGGGAGCTACTTGTGGTGCAACGCCAGTGCTCATCGGAACGATTCCCAATGGAACCGTCATCCCAGCGCGAGGGCATTACTTGTTTGTAGGTTCAGCCTACAGCCTTGCTGCCTATGCTGCCGGCGATCAGACATTGTCCTCGGATATCGAGAGTGATAGAAACGTCGGTATCTTCAATACGTCGGCGGTTGCCAACCTTTCGTCAGTTACTCGTCTGGATGCCGTTGGCTTTGGGAATGTAGGCGGCAATTGTGATCTATTGCGAGAAGGACAGGGCCTGACGCCACTTAGCGGTAGCGGCCTGGATTACACATATGTGCGCGACGGTTGTGGCAAGAAAGGCAATCCGGCAATCATGGGTGCGTGTCCAACAATTGCCGTAATCGACACGAACAATAACAGCGATGACTTCATCTTCGCCGATACTTCAGCAGCGAATACTGCTGCCGGGCAACGTCTCGGAGCGCCGGGTCCCCAAAATTTGGGCAGTCCGCTCACGCGTACAAGCACATTTGGGGTGGCTCTCCTTGACTCGAACTTCCCTGCAACTTCACCACCGAACCGGGCTCGTGATTTGACGTCCGTGACGAATGGTGCAAACGGTACGCTCGTCCTCAGACGACGTTTTGTCAATAACACCGGTGCGCCTGTCACTCAATTACGATTGCGAGTTATAGACATCAGTTCACTCGCAGTACCGCCAGGCATTGCGGATATAAGAACACTATCATCCTCAAACGTAGTTATTAGTGGCATAACCGACGCCGCCACCTGCCTGGCCGCTAATGGAGTTGCTACGACACCATGCTCAGTAAATGTTATAGGGACCACTTTGGAGCAGCCGCCTAATCAATCATTAGGTGGTGGACTGAACAGTACGGTGGGAGTAGGAACAGTTACACTTGCTACGCCTTTGGCTCCGGGAGCGAGCATCAACTTGCAAGTCGTTCTTGGGGTGCAGCAGTCGGGTGCCTTTAAGTTCTTTGTGAACGTAGAAGCATTGCCGTAGTGGCGGGCTTTGAATAACAAACGAGGTCACCAAGTATTTTGGTGACCTCGTTTTCTTTTGCAGCGATGTTGAGGAAGTGAACTAACTTCCTTTCACTGAGAGCGGTTCAGAGTGTCCACTTCGTGAAGCATCGGTGACGATCGGAGGTGGCGGAGGATTTGCCACTAACATTTCCAGTGCAGCATCGACTACCTCATTGATTCGCGATACGAAGACGATCTGAAGTTCCTTGCGAACATCCTCTGGTATGTCGTCAACGTCTGCTTCATTTCGACTTGGTAGGAGGATGCGACGGATGCCGGCGCGATATGCTGCAAGCACCTTCTCCTTAACCCCGCCAATAGGAAACACCAAACCTGACAGTGTTATTTCTCCGGTCATTGCTGTGTCGGGTCTGACTCTTCTTCCCGTGTACAGCGAAGCCAATGCGGAAGTGATCGTGACACCGGCACTAGGACCATCTTTTGGAATTGCTCCCGCGGGTACGTGAAGGTGAACGCCGTACTCCTGGAATATCTCCGGATCAATTCCAAACTCTGAAGCGTGTGACCACAGGTAAGATTGAGCAGCCCGTGCTGACTCCTGCATCACTTCTCCAAGTTGCCCGGTTATCGTTAGACCGCGACCGCCAGGCAACAATGTGGCTTCGATAAATAGAACTTCACCACCCATTTCCGTCCACGCCATGCCGGTCGCTACGCCGGCCGGCAATTCTTTCCTTGCAAGTTCGGGGTAGAAACGCGGCGGTCCCAGTAGTTCACGAACTCCGTTTTCGTCGACACTCACACTCTCAGCTTGTGCTTGTGCAATTTGCAGTGCAGCTTTACGCGCAATGCTGCCGACGTTTCTCTCGAGTTGTCTGACGCCTGCTTCACGTGTGTAACGAGTAGCGATCAATTCGACTGCATCGTCTGTGATCTTTAGCTGCGCCGGATTCAGACCGTTTTCCTGGATTTGCCGGGGGACAAGATAACGCTTCGCGATCTCCAGTTTCTCCCGATCGCTGTAACCAGCGAGACGAATAGTCTCCATTCGATCGCGCAAGGGAGTTGGAATTGGTCCCAGTTGGTTCGCGGTCGCGATGAAGAAGATGCGCGAGAGGTCAAACGGCAAGTCGAGATAGTGATCGCGGAACGAATTGTTTTGTTGGGGATCAAGAATCTCCAGCAGAGCAGCTGAGGGATCGCCGCGATAGTCGTTGCCGAGCTTATCGATCTCGTCCAGCATCATGACAGGATTATTTACGCCGGCTCTTCTGATCGCCTGGATGATTCGGCCTGGCAGCGCGCCTATATACGTGCGACGGTGGCCACGCAACTCAGCTTCATCACGAACACCACCCAGAGACATTCGTTCGAATTCCCTGCCTAATGCGCGCGCAATAGAACGACCCAACGAAGTCTTGCCCACGCCCGGTGGTCCGACAAACAACAGGATCGGACTCTTCGTATCGGGTCGTAGTTTGATCACGGCCAGAAACTCCAGAATGCGTTCTTTCACATCCTCAAGCCCGTAGTGATCCTCGTCAAGAATCTTTCGTGCTTCAGCAAGATCGAGTTTGTCGGTCGACGATTTCAACCACGGCAACTCAAGAATGTATTCGATGTAGGTTCGACTAACGTGATAATCAGGTGCGGCTGAAGGTAAACGTTCAAGACGTTTCAGCTCACGTTCTGCCTCCTCCCGAACTTCTTGCGGCAGTTCCGCCTTCGCTAGTCTTTCACGCAGGAGTTCTGCTTCAGCTGCTTCGCCACCTTCGCCTTCGCCGAGTTCCTTTTGAATGGCCCGCATCTGTTGGCGAAGTACGTAGTCGCGCTGCGCTTTATCCATTTCCGACTGCGCTTCAGAGGCGATCTTCGAACGCAACTGCAAGATCTCGAGTTCACGCGCCACGTTTGCGTGGGCCAATCGCAATAACTCATCGGCCGTTTCCGCCTCGAGCATCTTTTGCTCTTCCTCGACACCCAACGTCAGAATCGAGCCGAGGAAATACGCCAATCTCACGGCCTCTACAGAACCGAGTACGGCGACACGTACCTCTGGCGGAACACTGGGCAGCAAAGAAAGCGCTTCTTGAATCATTTGCTGCAAATTCCGTTTGGCGGCTTCAACCTCCTCAGGATCAACCGTACGAGGTTCGGGAAGTATTTGAACTACAGCTCGCATGTAGGGATCTTGCTGTTTCCACTCAACGATCTTTATGCGCTCGGTGCCCTGGACCACGATGCGCATCGCATCTCCGACACGTTCCATTCGCTTGATCATTACAAGCGTTCCGACCCCGTAAAGGTCATCCGATTTCGCATCAGTATCGTCAGCTCGATCGGGACGAACCGTGACGCAACCAAGCAGTTTCTCCTGGGTGGAAAGGGCTGCTTCAACTGCTGACATTGAGCGTGGTCGTCCAACGGCGAGCGGAATGACGGTTTCGGGAAACAGCGTAAGATTCTGAAGCGCCAGGATGGCGATTTCGAATGGTTGTCCCGCGGAAGCTCCAGGATCAGTTACGGGCAGTGCTTCTTTGGGTTCGGCCAGCGGTTTTGTGTCAGAAGTTTGCGACATATCGGTCTGTCCGGAAGAGCATCATTCACTACGCAGTTTGATGACAAGGAACCCATCGTTGTAATCGCGAACAATCGATGCGCCTTCAATGGTCGCTGGAAACTCGATCTGCTTTTCAAATCGACTGTAAGTGATTTCCATCTGGTGATAGACGAAGCCTTCGCGATAATGAGTGTCTCGTCGGCACCCGCGAATCGTTAGTAACGTATCGCGCAGTTCGATTTCCAAATCGTCTGAGCATATGCCGGCAAGATCTAACTTCACGATCCATCCCTCCTTGGAGCGATACACATCGGCAGAAGGGTTCCAAAGTCGACCAGATGGTCTGACACGCCGCTCTGTCGAGAGGAGCGAGAGATCACGTTCAGGATTTCGCATACCAACAGAATAAGTGAAAAGGGCAGTGGTGAAAAGTGTTCATAAGATCAGCCGCAGCTGATCGCTGATGGACACAAATGAGGAAAGAGCCATAACGACAGTTTCTCAATTTGCGTTCATCAGCAAAAATCTGCGGCTGAAAATTCACCCGTTACCCAAATATACGGCTCCAGAACGACGAACCTTTGGAGATCTCTTCGATCGCTTCCGCCAATTCGTAATCCTCATGTGTTTCGACCGCGATGTCGGCCATCGAAATCATTCCTACGAGATAGCCGTTTTCATTCGTGACCGGTATTCGACGAACTTGTTTGTCCCCCATTTTTCGAATGACGTCGACTACTCGATCGTTTGGCCGAGTAGTGTGGATGTCCGTCGACATGACGTCATCAACCCTTGTTTGCGTGCAGTCCTTGCCTTCAGCAACTGCTCGCACAGCAATGTCGCGATCAGTAATCAGGCCTACTAGTTTGCCTCGCGAGTACTGCCGCGTTTCGTGGTTTTTGTCGTCTCTCTCATCAGAGCGCACTCTAGTTTCGCGTCCGTTGCCGTCGTAGTCGACCACAGGAATAACACCGGTGTCTTCCTGCTTCATCATCAGCGCCACTTCTCTCAGCGTCGTGTCGCGCGTAGCAACAGCAAGATCGCGCGTCATGATGTCTCTACATCGCAATCTTGATCGTGGATGCGCCTGCGGCCGTGTGGAGTAATGAGATGAAAGATCACCTCTCACGTCGTAAAGAGAACTGCCTCGACCACTGTCGTCGCGGAAACGTTCACGACTTTCGCTGTAACGCGGTTCGTCGTTGTTGTACGCAGCGCGTTCTCCATAACGGTTATAGTAAGGACGTCTTTCTTCCTCCAGGCGTCGGCTGGAGTAGGGTTCGTCATAACTGCCAAGGTTCTCGCGTCGTAGCCGCGCCTCGCGAGCATACCGGTCTTTCTCGTCATCAAAGTCGTCTCTGTATCTCGACATTAGTTCGCCTCCTTGAAATAAAACAGAACCAGGCGCGTTGAGAACAGCGCGCCACTAAAAGTAGAAATGCATGGGGGCTTAAGCGAAGGCTGATATTTTCTTCGCTTGAAAACTTAGGGGATTGTCCAGAACTCAATCAGGGGTTCAAGTCGATTTCAGCGACCAACTGCACACGAGAATGCACATCCAATGAGCCCACCTCAATGGGCGTCGCCACCGCCTGGGCTCTCGCCGTAGCGAATTCGCCCTGGTATATCGGCTGTGGTCGCTGAAATCCTTCTTCCTGAACCTCAACGATGCGCGCCACTCGTCCACCCAGGGCCTGTGCAATCACCTGCGCCTTGCTCATGGCTTCTCGTGTTGCATCGCTCAAAGCTTTGTCACGAGCAGGTCGATCTTGTCGCAAAATAAAAGTGACTCCGCCAACGTCGTTCGCTCCAGACTGGCCAGCCGCGTCGATGACCGCACCAACCTTTGAGAGATCGCCCAACGTAACCGTCACGGTGTTACGAGCTTCGTAGCCTGTGATGGTTGGAAGTTGTCCTTCTTTGTAGACGCGCTGAGGTTGGAGGCTGTAACCACTGGTTTTTACTTCTGACCCAGACCCCGCAGCTGCTTTAACAGCGCGCAACGTTGCTTCGGTCTTGGTTGCGTTCTGCTGCTGAGCATCGAGCGCCTGTTTTGACTGGGTCACAACAGAAATAAGAAGTACCGCAGTGTCAGGTTGCGCTTGAACTACAGAGTCACCAGATACGAGCACACGCGTTACTTTTCTTGAATCGTCCGTTGGTTTTGCAGTGCCCTGTTCCGTCGGACGAATGGTGCGAGCTTCGAATGGCGTACCTTCCATGAAGGTCGTCACCACGTCCTTAGTCTCGCCAGTAGCCTCAACATCTGTACTTTCCTTAAACCACGCTTCACGCTGAAACTTGTTTGCATTAATCAGTAAGTATTTTGATTTGCCGACGATCAGCCAACCGCCTGACTCGACAGTTTTTTGTAATTTGCCTGTGATGGTTATCTCACTCGCCTGGATAACACCGGCAGTTGCAAGGACAATGGTCATTGCTATCGTTGTTAGTAGTAGTCGTTTCATGTCGCTCTCCTTATACAAGTATCTCGAGGACAGCCAGTCACAGGAGAGAGTATCCGACTGTCGACGAAATAAGGAACGCATGAACTGCTCGATTCTTGCTCTCACATGTCCGATAAACTTCAGTTTGTCGTTGACTCGAAAAAATTGCTACACGAAACAATGTGGATCTCCCTTTATCGCGTTCGACAAACTAAAGTTTATCGGACATCGATCCGTGTTTTGATACCATTCATCCAATGCAATCATTTCATACTGAATCAGACGACACCCCTCAACCCGAGGCTGGCGAACAATCCTTCCAAGTCTGTGGGATTGATGCTTTACCACCGGGAGCGTGTCGACGATTCACTTTACCCAACAGCGATGAAATCGCGATCTTCAATGTAAACGGCGAATACTATGCCATTGAGAACTTCTGTCCTCATCGTGGTGCTCCACTATCAGAAGGTGTGATGTGCGGACACATCGTTGAATGTGGATGGCATGGTTGGCAGTTTGACGTACGAACCGGCGAGTGTCTGACGGTGCGAGAGGAAATTAGGACGTTTGTCGTTAGAGTGGAAGAAGAAACGGTGATGGTCGCAGTGAGAACGAATCAATAGAGTGTCGTTAGGCTTGCTCTCTCAAATATAGAATACTCTAACCTCAAATAAATTTTCAGGTCAGGAAGGGGACCCTGTCCCCGCTCTTCCATCATCCCATTAGCTCTAGCTGGTCCAATCTACTTTTTTGCAGGTTGGAGTGATTAACTTAGGCGGGGACAGGGTCCCCTTCCTGACCTGATAATGTTTATGAGTTCAAGCTTGGGGAGACAGTTTTTTCACCCATCATTCCCGATTGCCTCAACCGGACAACACGTGAGAGCTTCTTCGCAAAGTGCCTTTTCCTCCTCCGTTTCCGGTTGCTTGAATACAAACGAATAGTTGTGTTCGTCGCAGCGTATGAAGTTGTCGGGCGCAGTGTCGCGACAAACATCACAATCGATGCAGGAGGAATCCACGTAATAACTACCGCAAACGTTCTCTTTAACTTTTTCGTTCTTATCGGGCAAGTGAACAGGAACTCCTTAACAACAGGCAGCAAAAAGCATCACGCAAAAGGCAGAAGCCTGCCTGCTGCTCCTCGTCGTGCAAACTGCTTTATGGGTGCGTCATCTCCTCTGGTTTGACGAGCTTGTCAAACTCTTCCCCGGTGAGAAAACCAAGTTCAATCGCAGATTCTCGTAAACTTGTCTTCTTTTTGTGAGCGTTCTTGGCAACCTGGGCCGCTTTGTCATAGCCGATATGAGGATTCAAAGCCGTCACGAGCATCAACGAATCTCTAAGGTGTTCGTCAATCTGTTCTCGATTCAGTTCAATTCCGGAGATACAGAATTCCACAAAACTGCGAGTGGCGTCGTGAAGCAAACGCACCGAGTGAAGGAAGTTGTGGATCATCACCGGCTTGAAGACGTTCAATTCAAAGTTTCCCTGCGAGCCACCGAAACTTGTCGCAAGGTCGTTGCCAAACACCTGGACAGCAACCATCGTCAAGGCTTCACTTTGAGTTGGGTTCACCTTGCCGGGCATGATCGAAGAGCCCGGTTCATTTTCAGGTAGGACGATTTCGCCCAGACCACAACGCGGGCCTGAAGCAAGCCATCGCACGTCGTTTGCAATTTTCATCAACGAAGCGGCGAGTGTCTTAATCGCCCCGCTCGCAAATACAAGTTCATCGTGGGCCGATAAAGCAGCGAACTTGTTTGAGTGCGACTTGAACGGCAAGCCGGTCAACTCGGCGATCTTCTTTGCCGCACGTTCGCCGAACTCGGGATGCGAGTTCAACCCCGTCCCCACAGCTGTGCCGCCGATTGCCAGATCCAAAAGACCGGGCATAGCAGAATTGAGTCGCTCAACGTCACGTTCGACCAAACTTGCCCAGCCACCCATTTCCTGACCGACGGTGAGTGGCGTAGCGTCTTGCAAATGCGTTCGCCCAATCTTTACAACGTCAGCAAATTCTTTTGCCTTCGCATCAATCGCATCATGAAGTTCTCCGATACGCGGGATTAACTTGGTCAACTGTTCGGCCGCGGCAATGTACATAGCCGTAGGAAAAGTATCGTTTGACGATTGCGACATGTTTACGTCGTCGTTTGGGTGAACCGGTTTTTTGCTGCCCATCACTCCGCCGGTTAGTTCGATCGCTCGGTTCGAAATAACCTCGTTGGCATTCATGTTCGTTTGAGTGCCGCTGCCGGTCTGCCAAACACGCAAAGGAAAATGCTCGTCGAGCTTTCCTTCAATTACTTCATCACACGCATGAACAATCAGTCGGGCCTTTTCTGGAGACAGTTTGCCGAGTCCTTCGTTAACGAGCGCGGCGGCCTTCTTGAGGATGCCGAGCGCGCGGATCATTTCGCGTGGCATGCGATCGTCGCCAATGTTGAAGTGATGCAATGAGCGTTGGGTTTGTGCTCCCCAATACTTATCAGCTGGCACTTCAATTTCGCCCATTGAGTCGGTTTCTATTCTAGTTTTTGGAGTTGGTTCAGGGGATTGTTGAGACATGGCCTGGCACTGATCTTGGCTGAGTATAACGCGATTGGCAAGTGGAGAAAGGGATGTCCGACATGCTTTAGAGCCTCTTGCAAAATTAACTTCTCATTCTCCCCAAGCTTCAGCTTGGGGTTAAGGGCGGCTCGGAAAAGTAGTTAACCGTTTCAACGGTTTATCTTAGTAACTCTGGAATCTTTCGGAAACCGTTAAAACGGTTCCAAGACTACATGCGACCTCTGATCCCCAAGCTGAAGCTTGGGAAGAATGAGAAGTTAATTTTGCAAGAGGCTCTAAAGCATATCGGACATTCAGTTTGTTCCAAGATCACGCAGACGCAGTCTTCGAAGCGTACAGTCATTGTGAATTTTCCAGTCTCCTAGCGGGCGAAATTGAACCCGTTGCTAAGAGTTCCTCAGCGGAATACGCATTGCTCATGTGAATACTCGTAGCGGGAGCAACTACGCTCTCAGAAGGGCACTAGACGATCACAAGGAGGCAAGGAATGGGTTTACCAAACAGAGATGAAATAGAAGGCAAATTTGATCAGGCTAAAGGCAAAACAAAGGAAACAGTGGGCAGAGCCATTAATGACCGCGAATTAGAGAACGAGGGCAAGGCTGACAATCTCGGCGGCAAGGTTCAGGAAGGGGCCGGCAAGGTTCGACGCAAAGTCGGCGAGACGATCGAAGATGTCGGCGACGCCATTAAGCGTTAACGGGATTCACCCCAGCAAACAAAAAGGCTTGTTGTGATGCCCATCACATCAAGCCTTTTTACTTTCGAGCTACTCAGTTCGAACGTGCTGTCCGCCCAGTTCATCAAGCAGACCCTCGAGCGTATCGACTTCTTCATCAGTGCGTGCTTCAACACCGATAAGGATTCCGCCACCGCGCAATTCAGCGTCGTAAACTTTCGCACGGTACTCGGGAATGCCTGCGCCGATTAGTGCGCCAATCAATCCTCCTGTTGCACCACCTGCACCGGCACCTGCCAAAGCCGCTGCAATGGGACCGGCAATAACGAGGTTGATACCCGGAAGAAATAACGTTGTGCCGACTGCTGCGACGGCGGCCACAACCGCGCCCACCGTGCCGCCAACTGCGCTACCAATTCCGAGCCCGTCAGCTGCATGTGTCCGCGTTTGTAAACCAAACTCCTTTGTGCGCGTTGCATCTGACATGAGCACGCTGATGTCGTCGCGTGTGTAACCGCGTTTTAGTAGAGCATCAACAGCCGCTTCTGCAGCAGTCTTGCTCTTAAAAAGTCCTGTCACTAATTTAGTCTTAGCCATACAATCCCTCCCAACAAAACAGTCTTCTATTTTATTTCCAAGTGGCAACAGTCGTGCCGACTCGAGAGGTGTCGATCACCAGTGATTTGTGCTCTGATTCAATTGCTAAACAAAACACTCTTCAAGCTGGCTGTTTGAGTTTGGTACGGATGCCGCTGATTTCTAATTTGTAGGGGCGGCACTCCGTGGCCGCCCCAGCTTTGTTGGAATATTAATTATCATATTTGGGAGGGCGCCCACGGAGGGACGCCCCTACGAAGTGGGCTATCAACTTCACCTTCATGCGGATTCTTCAGATCAGTTCGGCTTCATCCTTTGGTGGCGGCGAACGCTATGTCGTTGACCTGAGCAATTCACTAGCTGCGCGCGGTCATGATGTCTACGTTGCCGTACGACCACAGTCACCGCTTACAAGATTTCTTCAGCTTCCCATCGGAAACATAAAGACCTTTCCACTCCGCAATGCATTGGACGCACAAAGCGCGCGAGCGCTTGCGCGACTCGTCAAGGAGAACAACATCGAGGTCGTGCATGCGCACATGGCGCGTGATTACTCGCTGGCAGCATATGCGTCCCGCTCGAAGCCGGAACCTAAGTTCCTTGTGACGCGACACGTTTTGTTCCCACTCAATGGCATTCATCGGAGAACTTTGGCCAAAGCTAACCGGCTGATTGCCGTCTCGAGTGCGGTGGCGCGGCAACTCAGTAGTCAACGTCTTGTTCCTGATCAAAAGATCGCGTTGGTGCCTAACGGTATCGAAGTGGATCGATTTGTACATGCCTGCAAGAGTTTCGATCGCGCGTCTTTTTTGCACGCCAACAATCTGCCGCAAGATTGTCTGCTCGTTGGGAGCATTGGCGAATTGCGAAAGTTGAAACGCCATGACGATCTGATTAAGGCCGCCAGGATCGTCGCAGACAAAACACCCGAAGCGCATTTTGTGATCGCTGGAGTTGATACATCGTCTGAAAGCGCAAATCGCAAAGAGCTGCTCGAGCTCGTAAAACACTTGAACCTTGAGGATCGCGTTCACCTTCTCGGTTGGCTCGATGATGCGGAGAAATTGTTATGTGCGCTCGATGTGTTTGTATCAGCGTCCGAGACGGAAAGTTTTGGTCTTTCAATTGTCGAAGCAATGGCCTCAGGTACAGCAGTAGTTGCGACTCGCACAGAAGGTGCACAGGAAGTCGTTGAGGATGGAGTTACAGGAGTGCTCGTGAATATTGGCGATGTTGAAGAGTTGGCTCATGTGATTGTGCGGTTACTTGAGGATATGAAACTGAGACAGGAGATGAGTGTACGTTCTCAGGCTGCGGCTAAAATGCGATTCACCTTGGGACGAATGGTGGATGAGATCGAGAAGGTTTACCTGGAGAGTTAGTGTTGCTGAGGTCACATTCGTTTTGATCGTCCCTTCGTATAGAAATAGAGAACAACGAAACCAAAAAACACGATTGGAAAACACAAAGTGATGATGTGGTAGTGGACTTCGCACTCTGAAATTGGAAACATAGTTGCTTCACGCGTCAGAACTAGTATGAGTTCCAATTCGATTTTTTGATTTGAATCGGGGAAAACAATGACAGAAGTACAAAGAATCAGAGAACAGTTTCAACGAGCATTCAACGGCGAAGCCTGGCACGGTCCATCAGTATTGAAAATTCTTGACGGAGTGACGGCGCAACAAGCGGCGGCTCATCCGATTCCCGGCGCACATTCCATCTGGGAGTTGACGTTACACATCGCCGCCTGGGAGAACGCCTGCAGGCGAAGACTCGAAGGCGATCCCGCGCAGCTTAGTGACGAGGAAGATTGGCCCACGATTGAGGACACGGGCGAAGAAGCATGGCACGCTACTCAACAACATCTCCGAGATAACCATCAAGCTTTACTCGACGCCATCGCGGCGCTGGATGAATCGAACTTAGACCGGCCCATTATCGAAAACGCTGAGACTCCATTCTCGAGTGTCTATGTGACATTGCACGGTGCTGTGCAGCATGATCTGTATCACGCAGGACAGATAGCAATCTTGAAGAAGGCAAAAGAAGTCGTTGTTCCTTAACTGACGAGGTAATTATGAGCGAACTATCAAGCAAGCAATGTGTGCCATGTAGAGGTGGCGTGCCTCCGCTCCGCGGCGAAGAAGTCACAAAGCTTGAGAATCAACTTACTGGTTGGAAGGTTGTAAATGAGCATCATCTACAAAAGAGTTATAGCTTCAAAGACTTTCGTGAAGCCCAAGCGTTTGTAAGTCGTGTTGGTGGTCTGGCCGAAGAACAAGGGCATCATCCGGACATTTGTTTTGGATGGGGCCGTGCCGAGATCACGATCTGGACTCATAAAATCGATGGCCTAACTGAGAGCGACTTCATATTGGCCGCTAAGATCGATGATATTTAGGTTGGCAAAAACTGATCATCCGCAGATTACGCAGATTTAGCTTCACGGTGTTGCTTGGCATCTTCGTCGGAAAAATCTGCGTAATCTGCGTAATCTGCGGATGATTGATTTCCCAGTCTTCCCAACTTGTTCTACCCTGCCGTGCTTGATAGTCTAAAGTCATAAGCCTTATCCATCATCACACGTATCGAGCGGAAGGTTCCTGGCATCTGCGAGAGCAGAGGTGCCTTTTCCGATAGGAGGTTTCGTGGCGGTTATTCGTCCATTTCGAGCTTTGCGTCCAAATAGTGAACAAGCCAAGTTAGTAGCCAGTGTGCCGTACGACGTAGTCAATACGGATGAGGCCCGCGAACTTGCCAGGGACAATCCACTAAGTTTTCTTCATGTGTCGCGTCCGGAAATTGATCTTCCTTCGGGTACAGATGTCTACAGCGATGTTGTCTATCGCAAGGCTGTCGAGAACTTCGAACAGCTGATTGCAAATTGTCCGCTTGAAATGGAATCTGAACCGAGCCTGTATCTGTACAAACTCGTGATGGGCGATCATGAACAAATAGGCATTGTCGCTTGCTGTTCGATTGATGAGTACGACGACAACACCATTCGAAAGCACGAGCGCACGCGGCGGGACAAAGAAGATGACCGCACGCGACACATGTTGATGTTGAAAGCGCAGACTGGGCCGGTGTTTTTGACTTATCGTCGTCGCGCGGAAATCGATGATCAGGTTTCTGCCGCGTTATCATCTGAACCTTTGTTTGATCTGACTGCCGAGGATGGAATCAGACACACCATTTGGCGGTTGGCTGATACCGACTCGTTGGTGAACAGTTTTAAGAACGTTCCGCTCCTCTACATCGCAGACGGACATCACCGGGCCGCGAGCGCAAGTCGCGCGCGTGCGGAGTTAAGAGAGCAGAGCTTTACGCATACCGGGAAGGAAGATTACAACTACTTTCTGACGGTGACCTTTCCTGACTTGCAATTGCAGATTCTCGCCTACAACCGCGTGGTCAAAGATCTGAATGGATTGTCCAAGGAGGACTTCCTGGCCGCGGTCAAACGACAATTCACGATAACTGAGGATGTTTCACCCGCGCCCGACAAGCGAGGACACTGGAGCATGTATTTGGATGGCAAGTGGTATGGACTGGAAATGTCGCCCGACACAACTTTGCCCACAGGCAATGTCGCAGCCCTTGATGTAAGCGTCCTTCAGGATCGACTGCTTGATCCGATTCTTGGCATCCAGGATATTCGCACAGACAAGCGAATAGATTTCGTCGGCGGGTTGAGAGGAACAAAGGAACTCGAACGCCTGGTGAATGAAGGTAAGGCTGCGGTTGCATTCTCACTTTATCCTACGACCGTCGAGGAGTTACTCATGGTGTCGGATGCGAGCGAGATCATGCCTCCGAAGTCGACGTGGTTTGAGCCAAAGCTCAGGGATGGGTTGTTGATACATCGGATTTAGAGCTTTGTGCTTAGAGCTTTGTTCTTAGTAAAAACCTAAGGTCGAATACAAGTACAAAGCTCAAAGTACAAAGCACAGTTACCTATGCGCGTTCTAATAGCCGATAAATTCGAACAGTCCGGCCGCGATGGTTTGCAGGCGATCGGTTGCGACATCTCCTATCAACCCGACGTGAAGGACGATGCTCTTGTCGCAGCAATCCGGAACGAGTCGCCCGATGTTCTCGTTGTACGTGGGACTAAGGTGACTGAAGCGATGCTTGATGCCGGTCCAGTCAAGCTCGTAGTGCGAGCCGGAGCGGGTTACAACACCATTGATGTGGCAGCCGCCTCTAAGCGCGGGATCTATGTCTCCAATTGTCCCGGTAAGAATTCAATCGCCGTGGCTGAGTTGGCGTTTGCATTAATCCTCGCGCTTGATCGTCGAATCGTCGACAACGTTGTCACACTTCGTCAGGGCAAGTGGAACAAGAAAGAGTTTTCAAAAGCGCGTGGTTTGTTTGGCCGAACATTGGGACTTATTGGGTTGGGCAAGATTGGCCAGGAAATGATTCCTCGCGCACAAGCGTTTGGAATGCCGGTAGTTGCCTGGAGCCGCAGTTTGACCGAGGAAAAGGCGTCAAGACTTGGGATCGAATACAAAGCAACATCAACAGACGTTGCCGCTTCGGCAGACATCGTGAGCGTTCACGTCGCCTTGAACGCGGAAACGCGAAACGCGATCAATGCGGATGTCTTTAGCGCAATGCGGCCTGGAAGTTACTTCATCAATACTGCGCGCGGCGAAGTCGTCGATGAGAGTGCATTGATTGACGCAATCAAGAACCGCGGCATCCGTGTTGGGCTCGATGTGTTTGCAGCGGAACCGACTAGTGGAGTTGCGGACTTCACCGATCCGATAGGAAAAGAAGACGCTCTTTACGGCACGCATCACATCGGTGCGTCGACTGATCAGGCGCAGGAGGCGATTGCAGCGGAAACAGTAAGGATAGTTCGAGAGTTTAAAGACACCGGCAAAGTTCCAAACGTTGTTAACTTGGCGCGACAATCACCGGCGACTCATCGTTTGGTGGTCCGGCACGTCGATCGGCCAGGTGTGTTGGCCGGCGTACTCGAAGCGATTAAAGCTGAACACATAAACGTTCAGGAGATGGAGAACATCGTGTTCGAAGGTGCGGCGGCAGCCGTAGCACGCATCAATCTCGACAACGCCCCTTCTTCAGCGATGCTCGAGAAGATCAGGTCCGAGAGCACAGATGTCATAGAGCTGAATCTCATTCAGTTGGCTGCCAAATGAATACTACCCTCATAACCGGAGCCTCGAGTGGAATTGGTGCTGCATTTGCCCGAAAGCTTGCTGCCCTGGGCCGAAATGTTTTTTTAGTGGCGCGATCGGAGGACAAGCTCATCACCCTGTGTAACGAGTTGGGCCGAATGAGTGGAACTCGCGCGCAATACTTCGCCCTCGATCTGACAGAGCACGACGCACCTGCTCGCCTATTCGAAGAAACGCGCAAGCGTGGACTTGAGATAGACATGCTCATCAACAATGCGGGCGTCGGCTCCATGGGGTACTTCTCCAACCTGGACCCTGGACGAGAAGTTGAGATTACTGAATTGAACATGCGGTCGTTGGTTGAGATGACACATTTATTTCTCGTTCCAATGCGGGAGCGAAAGCAAGGTACCATTATCAACGTCGCATCGACCGCAGCATTTCAACCAGTTCCATTCATGGCGACCTACGCTGCTTCAAAGGCTTTTGTGCTCTCTTTCTCCGACGCTTTGTGGGAGGAGAACAGGCCATTTGGTGTACACGTGATGGCTTTGTGTCCTGGTGTGACGGAAACGAATTTCTTTGCGGCTGCGAAAATGGATCATCCTCCTATGCGTGGATCACAAACTTCAGAGCAAGTGGTCGAAACCGCGTTACGCGGCCTTAAGCACAAGCAGAGTTCAATCATTTCCGGTTGGACAAATAAGTTAGTCGCATTTTCGGTACGTCTCTTCCCGCGGTCAGTTGTTTTGCGGCTAACGGGAAAAATATTGAGGCAGAGGTTTGGGTGAAGGTTGGAACTTTGTGCTTTGTCCCTGGTACTTTGTTCGTGAATGGAAAGTTCTAACTTACTAAATACGAACTTGACTGCAAAGTACCAAGCACAAAGCACCAAGCACAAAGCACCAAGTACAAAGCACCAAGTACAAAGCACCAAGTACAAAGCACAAAGCACCAAGTACAAAGCACAAAGCACCAAGTACAAAGCACAAAGCACAAAGCACCAAGTACAAAGCACAGCACCACTTTAAAGGGAGCCTTTTTATGACAGATCGCATTTTTAACTTTAGTGCTGGTCCAGCGGTGTTGCCGGTTCCGGTTCTTGAGGAAGCTCAGCGCGACATGTTGAGTTTGCCGGGTGTGGGAATGTCGGTAATGGAGATCAGTCATCGGTCTAAAACATTTGACGAGATTATTGGCGATGCTGATAAAAGTCTGCGCGAGTTGCTGGATATTCCGAACAACTACCAAATCTTGTTTCTGCAGGGTGGCGCCAGTTTGCAGTTCTCAATGGTGCCGATGAATTTTCTTCCAGCAGACGGAAGCGCTGATTATGTCATTACCGGCAGTTGGGGAAAGAAAGCTTTGAAGGAAGCGAAGAGGGTGGGAGTTGTAAATGTCGCTGCCACAATGGCGGACGGCGGTTTTACTCGCGTTCCTGCTCAGGACGAGATCAATCTGAATCCCGGCGCTTCATATGTGCACATCACGACGAACGAAACAATTGAAGGTGTCGAGTGGAAGCAGGAACCTGAAGTCGGAGACGTGCCACTTATCGCTGACGCCTCGTCAGACATTCTTTCGCACCGTATCCCGTTCAATAAGTATGCGATGATTTACGCGGGCGCACAGAAGAATATGGGTCCAAGCGGTGTCACACTTGTGATCGTACGTGATGACCTTTTGCAGCGTATACCCGAAGGCCTTCACACAATGCTCGACTATCGCACTCACGCCGAAAACAAGTCGCTTTACAACACACCAAACACGTGGGGAATCTACATCCTCAATCTCGTCTGCAAATGGCTGAAAGACAAAGGCGGGCTTGCGGTAATGGAACGTGAGAACGAAGAAAAGGCCAGGTTACTTTACAACGCGATCGATTCGAGCGATTTCTATCGTGGTCACGCAGACGCCGACGCTCGCTCAATAATGAACGTGACGTTTCGCCTTCCATCCGAGGAACTTGAGAAGAAGTTTGCTGCCGAGGCAACAGCACAGGGTCTTGATGGCCTCAAGGGACATCGCTCAGTCGGAGGAATTCGCGCCTCAATCTACAACGCGTTTCCACGACAAGGAGTAGAAGCACTAGTTACGTTTATGGAAGAGTTTGAGAAAAGGAGTGGGTAGGAGAGAATTTCGGATTTCGAATTGCGGATTTAGCGTTTCGATTATTCAGATTGCATTCGGTGCTCACAATTCGAAATCCTCCAATCCGCAATCCGCAATCCGCACTCCGCAATCCGCAATCCGCAATCCGCAATCTGAAGTCTCTGCGTATTCTGCGCGCTCTGCGGTTGCCTTCCGTTACGGCACGGTCTCCAGCACGATGATGGCATCCCGCAACTCATTGACGTGCACCGCCCGGACCGGCGTCGCGGCCGGCGTGAGCGTTGGATCTGTGTACGTCGGCGGCGTCACGCTGTGCGCCGTGTAGGCCTCGGCGAGCGCGGTGCGCAGCTCCGCGACGTGATAGGCCCTGATCACGAGGCC
>Ga0105248_10002985_pt1 | contig 18753 bp, 12 predicted proteins | sample KBSS34metaG_FD_81524 | JGI IMG/M metagenome (GOLD analysis project Ga0105248, IMG submission 81524) | Switchgrass rhizosphere microbial communities from Kellogg Biological Station, Michigan, USA - KBS S3-4 metaG | ecosystem: Host-associated > Plants > Roots > Rhizosphere > Soil | place... | reverse complement strand
GTCCTCCGCGCGGGCGGTGTGCCGCTCCTCGTTGTCACGGAGTCGGCGCTGCCGGCCGCGCCGCCGGGTCGGACACCGTATCCGACTCCATATCCGACCCCGCATCCGACCCTTGGTGGGGGCGGACGCGCGGTCGTGCTGAATGTCAACCTTGGGTCATCGACGCTGCCGCTCAGCACAGCTTTTCCAGTGCTGATGGCGTCGACCGTGGATTGGCTCGCCGGGCGCGATCCGTCGTCCGATGCGCTGAACCGGGCGCCAGCAACGGAGGTCATCCCGCAAGCGGACCGCGCGGCTGATTCCCGCGACGGTCTGTGGCGCGCTTTGCTGCTGGTCGGGCTCGCACTGCTGCTGATGGAGTGGAGGTACTGGTCGGCGCAGGAACGCACGCGGCCGGCGCTGGTCTGCCGCTCCATCGTAATCGCGCTCACCGCGCTGGCCGCGGCGGGCGTCGAGTTGCCGCTCGGCGACGCGTCGCAGGCCGTGATGTTCGCACTCGATCGGTCCGGCAGCCTGCCGGCCGACACACAGGCGACCGCGCTGACGCGTGTCAACGCGATGACACACCGCATGCGTACAGGCGACCGGGCCGGCGTCGTCGCGTTTGGTCTCGATGCGGCGGTCGAGCGTGCCGCGACCGGCAGACCGCGTGTGGATGCGATCGTCTCGACGATTTCACCCGCGGGCACAAATATCGAGGCCGCGCTCCACGCGGCGCGTCTCGCTCTGCCGCGGGCCGGCGCGCGGCGCATCGTGCTCGTGTCGGACGGCCGCGCGACCGCCGGCGACGCCTCGCGCGAGATCGCGCGGGCGGCCGCCGAAGGCATCCCAATCGATACCATCGCCGCGGACGCCGCGCCGGCCGACCGGCCATTGATCGTGAAGAGCGTCGGTGCACCAACCGATGTCCGCGTTGGAGAACCGTTTGTCGTGTCAGCGGAGATCGCGGGCCCTCCCGGCGCACATTCCCGGGTGACGCTGTCGCGCGACAACCAGCCGGCGGTGGAACAGGATGTCGAAGTCGCCGCCGACGGCACCGCGAACGTGACATTCACGGACCAGCGCTCGCAAGCTGGCGTGTACGCCTACCACGCCGTCCTCGGCGACGACGAGACGGCGGCCGGCGTGATGGTCACCGTCGCCGGCTCGCCGCAGATTCTCCATGTCGGCTCTTCGGCCGGTCCTCTGGTGGGGCTGCTGACGTCGTCCGGATTCCTGGTGCGTCAGGTCGCACCGGCCGCGCTGCCGTCGATCGCCGGCGAGCTGGCTGGTTTCGACGCCATCGTGCTGAACGACGTTCCAGCTGATCGGCTGGCGTCGACATCGACGGAAGCGATTGCGAACTACGTCGAGCAAAGCGGCGGCGGCTTGCTGCTGCTGGGCGGTCCACAGAGCCTCGATGCGGCGGGTTATCCCGAAGGACCGTTGGCCAGGCTCCTCCCGGTCGACCTGCGGCCGCGGGGCGGCCAGCGATCGCCGGCCATGGGACTCGTCGTCGCCTTCGACAAGTCGGGCAGCATGGCCGATCTGGTGTCCGGCGTTGCGAAGATCGAGCTCGCACGGCAGGCGGTCAGAAAGGTGCTCGATGCGGTCCGGCCAACCGATCCGATTGGCGTGGTTGCGTTCGACGCCGCGCCCGTCATCGTGTCGCCTCTCGCGGCGGCGCCCGATCCGCAGCGTCTGAGTGAAGCGCTGCGTGTGATCGACCCGGGCGGATCTACCGCGATTGCGCCGGCGCTGATGCAAGCCGCCGACTGGCTGCGCCGGGCCCGCGTCACCCGCCGGCACGTGCTGCTCGTCTCGGATGGCCGGACGGCGCCGGCCGACGCGGAGCGCCTGCGTGCGATCGTGAGAGACGGCGGTTTCGAGCTGTCCGTCATCGCGATCGGCGCCGACGCCGATCGGCGGTTTCTCGAGGAGCTGGCGACAGGTACAGGCGGCCGCGCCTACTTTCCCGACGATCTCCGGCAATTGCCCGTGCTCGCCGCGCGCGAGGCCGCGCGAGCTTCTGGCGGCGGCATCGTCCAGGAGCCGTTCGCGCTGCGCGCCGCCGAGCACGCGATCACCGTCGGCCTCGATCGCGCTGGTTTGCCGACGATGGCGGGCTACGTCGTGAGCGCAGCCAGGCCGGGCGCCGAAACGGTCCTCTTGTCACACCTCGACGATCCAATCCTCGCCGCGTGGCGATTCGGGCTGGGACGTGTCGCCGTCTACACCGCCGACCTGCGGTCGCCGTGGTCCGCCGGACTGCGACGCTGGGCCGGATTCAGCCCCCTCTGGCTGCAGACGGCTCAGTGGCTCGCCCGTCCTGCCACGGATCGCGCACTCCGTGCGTCCATCGTCGAGCGGTCGGACGGCGCTCATCTGGTAGTGGAAGCCGACACCCCGTCGGGAGATCCTCTCGAGGCGGATGTCCGCGCGACGGTCCGCGGGCCCGACGCGAAGGAACAGGACGTCACGCTGACGTCCACCGCTCGAGGGCGATACGAAGCACCGCTCGCGACACCGACGCCGGGACGGTACGTCGTGTCGATCAACGCGCGCAGCGCGGCGGGTGACGCGCGCATTCTTCGTGGCTTCTATTGGTCCTCGAACCGCGAGCGGCGGGCGACCGGCGCCGACCTGGCGACGCTCACGCAGATCGCGGCGGCCACGGGCGGCCGCCTCCTCGGCCCGACTGACGATCCATTCAGCGGTCCAAGGCCGCGTGCGTTCCAGGAGATCTGGACGCTGCTCGCGGCCGCAGCCCTGCTCCTGTTCCTGGTCGACGTCGCAGTGCGTCGCGGCGTGACCTTCCGGCGAAGAGCCGCCGCGCTCGAGCCGCGAGTCGCGTCGGAGGCCGCGGCGTGAGACGGACGTTCGCCCTCATCGCCGGGGTGGCCGGCGCGGTGATTCTGTCGAAGCTGCTCATCGAGAACGTGCTCGGCATCCAGCTCGACACGCTCGTCGAATCGTGGATGGCCCGCGCGGGCACGGGCGGCGGCGCGATTGCCGTCGTGACGCTGCTGGCGGCCGATCTCTTCCTGCCGATTCCTTCGAGTGTGATCATGGTGCTGAGTGGTGCCGTGTTCGGGGTGCTCTGGGGATCGCTCTTTTCACTGGTGGGATCGATTGGCGGCGAGTGGCTGGGATTCGAGCTCGTGCGCCGGTACGGACGCCGCGCGTCGTCAAAGATGGTCGGCGACGACGAGCTCGAACGGCTTGGCCGCGTGTTCGAACGGCATGGCGCGGCCGTCGTCGTGGTGACGCGCGCGCTTCCCGTCGTCATGGAAACGATGAGCGTCGTCGCCGGCCTGTCGAAGATGAACCGCGGATCGTTTCTGGTGGCCTCGCTTCTGGGAACAGCGCCGATCGTGGTGGTTTACGCCTATGCCGGAGCGGTCTCGAGGCAGACTGGGAGCCTGGTTCCGGCGGTCATCATGCTCATCGCGGTTGCAGGCCTGGGTTGGATCCTGTTTCGCGCGCGGATCGCCGACCGTTGAAGGAAGGGCGGTTCGTCTCACATACTTGGGCCCGTTCTGACACCACACGTGCCTGACGGATCACGCGATGACGCGATATACGTGCAGCGCCACCTTCGAGTCGGATGGTGGTCGTTTCTCCTGTTTGCCACGTTCGGCCTCATCCTGGAGTCGCTCCACGGCTTCAAGGTCCGCGCCTATCTCGACGTATCGAACGAGACGCGTCGCCTGATGTGGACGCTCGCGCACGCGCATGGAGCGTTGCTCGGCCTCGTCAACGTGCTCGTCGGCTTGAGCATCCGGATCCTGCCCGACGTGGGCCATGCCCGGCGCCGGCTCGTGTCGGCGGCACTTCTTGCGGCAACCGTCCTTGTCCCCGGCGGATTCTTCCTGGGTGGGGTTGTGTTCTACGCTGGCGACCCGGGTCTGGGTGTACTGATCTTGCCGATCGGCGCCGTCTCGCTGCTCGTCGCCGCGTTCCTGCTCGCGCGTGACGCGGGATCAGTATCGAGCGCCGCGGCCGAGCAATCCCGCGCCGGCCGGCCTCCGAAACGCTGAACGCCAGAACTCATCTCATGAAGGCGGCGCCGAATGCCGGTGCGTTTATGAGATGAGTTCTAGTCGCCAGGCATCTTTTTCCGCAAGGTCGCGCGATTGACACCGAGGAGGCCAGCGGCCTTCAGCTGGTTTCCGCTGGTAATCGCCAGCGCTTCCTTCACGAGGGCCGTCTCCACGAGATCGACGATATCGTGGAACGCCGACGCCGTTTCAGTGGCCGACGAATCGACGAGGCGCTCTTGCAGCGCGGTGCGGACGGCGCGGACCAGCGCGGACTCCACGTCCTGACGCGCCGGCAGCGGCTCCCCGGCCAGCGTCTGCCCAATCTCGTCGGTCGTGATGACGTCGCCTCGCGCCAGGATGCAGGCGCGCTTGATGATGGTTTCGAGCTCTCCGACGTTGCCGGGCCAGTCGTGTTCCTGCAGCATCCGGGCGACCGTTTCGTCCACCCCTCGTATCGTCCGATTCAGATCGGCATTGAACCGCTGAATGAGATGGCGGACCAGCAGCGGAATGTCCTGGCGGCGATCCCGCAACGGCGGCAGATTCACCGTGATCACCGCGAGCGCTTGGTACAGCTCGCGACTGAACGCGCCCGACACGACCAGGCCGTTCAGCTCCTGGTCAGTTGAGGCGATCACGCGCGCCTGCAGCCTCGAGGTCGCGGACGCGAGACCGCGCGTGTTCTCGCCCAGCGCACGCGACAGGCGCGCCTGAACCGGCAACGGCAGCGCTTCAACCGCGGCCAGCTGCACCGTGCCGGTGGCGTGCTCGAACAGCTCGGCCTCGAGCACGGCTTCGGGTACGGCGGCGCAGTCGATTGAGACGAAGGGACGGTCACGACGCGGGCTGTTATCGTGAATCGTCGCAATTACCAGCTGCTTACCGGTACCGTGCTCGCCCACGACCACAGCGGGTACATCGATTGCGGCCAGCCGACCGATGACCTTGTAGACGTCGCGCATCGCCGGTGTCTCGCCGACGAGCGCCGGCCGAGGCCCGACTTCAGCGGCCGGCGCGATGGCGGTGGCGCTGGCCAGCTGCGTGGCCAGCGCCTTTCGAATCACCTCGCGGAGCTCGTCGAGGTCCAGCGGCTTGGTCAGGTAATCGTAGGCACCTTCTCGGATCGCGTCGATCGACGTCTGGCTGGTGCCGTACCCGGTCATCATCACGACATACACGCTGGGGAAGCGTCGGCGGATGTCCCGGAGCGCCTGGAGGCCGTCGATGCCAGGCATTCGGATGTCCATCATGATGAGCGTCGGCTGACGCTCGCCGATCAGTCGCACCGCATCCTCGGCATTGCTGGCGATGCGGTACTGGTGGCCTTCGAAGCGCAGGAAGTGCTCGAACGCCGTCGCAATCGACTGATCGTCGTCGACGACGAGAATGTCAGCCATGGCTGGAGTCCGCGGGCAACGTCATCCTGGCGCAGGTTCCCTTGGGTGGGGTGTCTAGCAATGTGATGGTCCCGCCGTGCATCTCAATCACAGCCTTCGCGTTCACCAGGCCGAGGCCGACACCGTCACGCTTCGTCGAAACGAATGGATCGAAGACGCGGTCGCGGATTGTCGGATCGATGCCGACGCCATCGTCGCACACGTCGAGGATGATGGTCGACCCGTCCGTTGCCGGTCGGGTGGTGATGCGCAGTGTGCCTCCGGTGGTCATCGCATCGGCAGCGTTGCCGAGGATGTTGATGAGGACCTGCCGAAATCGATCCGGGTCGATGCTGACCATCGGGAGCATGTCGGCCAAGTCAGCTTCGACCACGATCTTGCGGTACGTCAATTGTGGCGCCAGCTGGGTGATGACGTCGCGAACCACATCGTTCAAGGGCATGGCGCGCGGTCGCAATTCGCCGGGCCGGGCCAGCTCAATCAGGTCTTTGACAACGGTCTCGACCTGCTGAATGTCCCGGAGCACTGCTCCCACCTGCGCTTGCGTTTCGGCGTCGCCGCGCAGGCGCGCCCCGACCAGCTGCGTCTGCATCTTGATGGACGACAACGGGTTTCGAATATCGTGCGCCACGCGCGCCGCCATCAATCCGGCGAGGGCCAGTTTTTCCGAACGGACCAGCGCCTCGTCGATCGGAGCGGTCACCCGGCGTGTAATCACCTGCCCCAGGACGATCATCACGAGCAGGCTGAACCCCGCGCCGAGCAGAACCGTCACGACCAGCTGACGCGTGGCGGCGGCCATTCCAGAAGTGTCCGCCACGACTGCCACCACCGTGTCCGGCCGGGTCGTGAGCCGCCTGTAGACGACGAGACAGGGCTTCCCACAATCCATCCGCTGCACGGTCCCCGCCCCGCTACCGCCGGCCATCCCGGTCCGGGTCGCGTCGGGAGCGGTCACGGCCGCAATCAGCGACTGGGCGCCCGGTCCACGTTCGACCGTCGTCGCAACAATGTTGCCGTCAGTGGTGTAGGTGATGATGTCAGCGCCAGTGATCGCCTTCGCGCTGCGTAGAATCGCCGCATTGAGCGCAAAATCGCTCTGGCCGACGACAGCCGACGTGTTGAGCACCTGCGTCTCAACGCGCGTCTGCAGCGTGCGGGAGATGGCCGACACGGCCACCAGAGCGGCGACTGAGGTGGCCAGGACGGCCAACAGCGCGAACGGTATGGCGATCCGATGGTGGAGCCGCAGCCGCCCCTGCGTCATGATGCGGCGATCGTCAGAAGCCCACGACGTGGTGAGCGTAGGCGTCGCGAATCGATCGGCTCGCCGAGGCGAATTCACCGACGACTGGCGCGACCGCAGGCGATTCGACGACCGCGTGGTGTTTGGCCAGAATATCTCCGAGCTTCACGCCGAGGAACTTGTTCTCGCCTTCGTAGAGATGTGCGGCATGCTGCAGACCGGACGGCGTCCGCTCGAATTCGCCGCTCATGCGTTCCAGCTTCGGCGCACGATCGAAAATGAACGCCACGTACCCCGCGAGGTCGTCTAGCAGCGCCGCCAGTGGATCGTCGCTCGCGAGCGTCGGACGCGCGATAGCGGCCTCGGTGTCGGCGACGGCGCGCAGACGGCGCGCTTCCTCCACTTTCTGTAACGCGACGGCGCGATAGTTCGGCAGCAGCGGCGTGTGCCGCATGAACAGGTAGTTGTGGAAGTCGTAAGTATAGTTGCGATCGACGATGTGATAACCGCCCATGATCTGCTCGAGCGCGCGCGCATAGGCGACCAGGGCGGACCGGGTCGCCTCCGGAGCGGAGGGCATCGCCGGCGTGCGTGCTGGCACTGGCACGCGGTCGAGCGAATACCCGCTTTCTGGCTGACTCGGATCCATGAAGGCCGTCGGACTTCCCTGATACGCGCCCGAGCGGTTCTTGTAGCCGAAGAAGCCGGCCGCGGAAAGACCGACGCCGACCAGGAGCACGGCGAGCGCCATCTTCTCGTTGCGTGCACGCGTCGCGTGCACGTCGGGCAGCTCCGACGCCAGCGATCCGTACAGCAGCACGCACAGTATCAGGATTATCAGCGTGACGATCATCAGCGTTCCCAGATACTGATCGGCGAGCCACATCTCAGCTGCCAGCAACGCCGCCGCCAGAGCGACGGTACCCTCGCGCAAACGTCCTGCGGCGAGCGGGCGAAGTCCCGGAAAAAACGCTGTCCAGGTCGCAGGTCGAACGGGCCGTCCGCCCTTCGGCGCGAGCACGTAACGCGCGGCCAGCACGATCACGGCTACCGGCGTGGCGAAGATGGCCGCCAGCAGCACATGGCAGATTGCCCGCATCGGATTGATCGACAGGTTGTCAATCAACTGATCGCCCTGCGTGATGATTGGATATAGCAGCCAGGGGAACACCAGCCACAACGACGCAAACAACCGGCCGCGCGTGTACAGAACGATTCCCGCGACGAGGATGAAGGCGAGGCCGAACATGCTGAGGTACTCGCCGCCGTCGATGAGGTAGTGCGCCCGGAGGTTGGTCTCGGCTACGGCGAGCGCCAGGATGACGAGTGCCAGAACACCCGTCGCCGCGATCAGCCACATCGGCGGCCGCGACGCCTGGGCTGTCGGCGCGGCCGCGGTTCGCGGGGAGACACTCGGCATGGCATTCACGGCCGTGTCCCCAGAACGAGGCTGTGCGCGTTGGGTGGCGGGAGTTTCCTGATCTCGATATGGCGAAACCCGATGTCGGCCATCCAGGCGGCCATCTCGGTGTTCGCATGCGCCGAACCCTCGGCGCTCGTCAACATCATGTTCAGCGCGAACGAGACGGTGAACGGCGGCGTCCGCTTGCTGTCGTCGTCGAAGAACACGTCGCTGACGATCGCGAGACCGCCCGATTCGAAGGCCTCGAAGGTTTTCCGCAGGAGCAACTGGCACGACGCCGGTGTTTCGCGGTGCATCATGCCCGACAGCAGCGCGGTGTCGTAACCGGCACCAAACGAAGATTTCAGGTAGTCGCCCGGCAGAAGCGTGATGCGGTCGGCCACGCCGCTCGCTTCGACGAGCTCGCGCGTGACCTCGAGGACGCCTGGCACGTCAAGGACAGTGGCGCGCAGGCCTGGCGTGCGTTTCACCAGCGCTACCGAGTAGGTGCCCGGCCCTCCCCCGATGTCGATGAGCCGCCGCCGTCCGGTCAAGTCGGGAAGGTGCGGCAGGATCGAGCCAATTCCGTGGGCGCGCTCGTGCATGGCCAGAACGAACGCACGGGTTTTGGCCTTGTCGTCGCCCAGAATCGTCTCGGGCGTCATCGGCGGGCGGCCGGTTCGGACCAGATCGGTCAGCCGGCCCCAGGCCGGATAGAGGTCCTCTGCGTACTTGAGCCCGTTCGCGCTGTAGGCGGGCCGCCCCGGAACGAGGAAGGCGTCAACCACAGGCGAATTGCTATAGCGTCCGTTGGCCGCCGTCAACAGCCCGACCATCGCGCAGGTTTCAAGCAGGAGACGCATCGGAGCCTCGGCGCACTGACGCGCGCGCGCCACTTCCTCCGCTGTCTTGGGGCCTTCAGCGAGAACGCCGAACACGTCGAGCTCCGCCGCAGCAAACAGCGCTGCCGACGAACGGTACGCGAGCGCAAGCTGCATGATGAGAGACGGATCGGGAAGGCTCGGATTTTCCATGTAAGCCATCGATCTTCGCTTTCGGCGGGCCACGGTGTCAATTGCCCTGATTGCCTCGAAGTGCATGTTTCAGCTACAGTTACGCTCCATTCATTGATGACCACGCGAGCCCTTTCTGAGTTTCTTCGGACGGCGGTGCGCTCGCGCGGCGACTCGGCCGCGCGGATATGGTTCGACGAAGCCCTGACTCAGCTCGCGGACGACACTGGAGAGCTCGTTGCCTCGTACACGAAGGCGCGGCGCCTCGGCCGGGCGCCGTTGAGCCTGAGCGCCGCCGAAAAGAATGGTGCCGCGCAGCTGCTGCCGGACGTGCAGTTCGATCATTGGACGCTGGAGGACGCTGGACGGGCAGCCCTGCTCCTGTCAGCTGCCACGGCACGCCCCGACAGCTTCGTGCGCGCCGCGACGGACTGCTACGACCAGGGCGACTCGGCCGAGCAACAGAGCTGGCTCAAATCGACGGCGCTTCTGCCCGAACCGGATCAGCTCCTGGCGATCGTCATCGACGCCTGCAGGACCAACATCCTGCCACTATTCGAGGCGATCGCCTGCGAGAACCCGTTTCCGGCGCGCCATTTTCCCGAGCGGAACTTCAACCAGATGGTGCTAAAGGCGCTGTTCAACAAGGTGGCCCTCTCGCGGATCACTGGATTGGCTGGCCGGCGCAACGCGGATCTGACGCGGATGGCTGCCGATTACGCCAGCGAACGGCGCGCCGCCGGCCGGATGGTTCCGTCCGACATTGGGCTCGCCATGACGGAGACTCCATGAAGATCTTCGATCCACACGTGCACATGACGTCGCGCACGACTGACGACTACGAGGCGATGGCCGCCGCCGGCATCGTGGCTGTCGTCGAACCGGCGTTCTGGCTCGGACAGCCGCGGACATTTGTCGGCAGCTTCGTCGACTATTTCAATAGTCTGCTGGGGTGGGAGCGCTTTCGCGCGTCGCAGTTCGGCATACGCCACTTCTGTACGATCGGCCTCAATCCGAAGGAATCGAACAACCCGAAGCTCGCTGACGACGTGCTCGCCCTGCTTCCCCGGTATCTCGACAAGGACGGAGTCGTCGCCGTCGGCGAGATCGGCTTCGACGATCAGACCGACGCCGAAGAAGCGTGCTTCGCGAAGCAGATCGAGCTGGCACGCGCACACAATCTGCCCATCCTGATCCATACGCCACACCGTGACAAGAAGCGCGGGACCATCCGGTCGATCGAGCTCGTGCGATCGATGAAGTTTCCGGAAGAGCGTGTGCTCGTCGATCACAACAACGAGGAAACGCTGCCGATCGTGCTCGAGAGCGCCTGCTGGGCGGGACATACCATCTACCCGAACACCAAGATGGATGAGACCCGCATGGCTGCGCTCGTCAAGAAGTACGGCAGCGATCGGATCATCGTGAACAGCGCTGCGGACTGGGGGATTAGCGATCCCCTGAAAGTACCGAAGACGATCGACGTGATGCGGCGTCACGGTATCGATGACGACACGATCCAGCGAATCGTCTGGAACAATCCGGTGACGTTCTTCGCACAGAGCGGCAAGCTCGACGTGTCTGGGATCGACGCGCGCCCGGCGATCGACCGGGGGCAGCAGTACGCGACCAATTCCGTGCTGCGAGGAGAGCGCTAGTCGCTGTGCGGCCGACTGTCGTCCTGAACGTTGTCGGTCTGACGCGATCCTTGCTAGGTCGAGACACGCCCCATCTGAACGCGCTCGTCGCCGACGGCGTCTGCGCACCACTGCGCGCCATCACTCCGGCCGTCACATGTTCGGCACAGGCCACCATTCTGACTGGGACACTGCCGCGCGATCACGGCGTGGTCGGTAACGGCTGGTACTTCCGCGACCTTGCCCAGGTGATGTTCTGGCGACAGTCGAACCAGCTGATGCGCGGAGACAAGGTGTGGGAGACGGCGCGCCGCCGCGATCCGTCATGCACGTGCGCGAAGATGTTCTGGTGGTTCAACATGTACAGCACCGCCGAATGGGCGGTGACACCGCGTCCGATCTATCCGGCGGACGGTCGAAAGATCGTCGACATCTACTCGCAGCCCGCTGATCTGCGCGCCAGGCTGGTCGCCGAACTCGGCGCTTTTCCGTTCTTCAACTTCTGGGGGCCGCAGGCCGACATCCGATCGAGCCAGTGGATTGCCGACGCGTCCATCTGCGTTGATCGATGGCATTCCCCGACCCTCATGCTCGTCTACCTTCCGCATCTCGACTACAATCTGCAGCGATTCGGGACCAGCGACCCGCGAATCAGCGGGGATCTTCGCGCGATCGACGAGACGTGTGGCCACCTCATCGCGCACTACCGCGGGCGCGGACGCCGGATCATCGTGCTGTCGGAGTACGGTCTCGTGAATGTGACGGGACCGGTCCACATAAATCGCGCGCTGCGCGAGAGCGGACTGCTGGCGGTGCGCGACGAACTGGACACGGACGCGCTGGATCCCGGCGCCAGCGACGCCTTCGCGGTGTCCGACCATCAGGTCGCGCACGTCTACATCCGCGAACCGGCGCGGATCGGCGCCGTGAAGGCGCTCCTCGAACGCCTTCCAGGGGTCGAGCAGGTGCTCGATCGCCGCGAGCAGGCTGCTATCGGCCTGGATCACGAGCGTTCGGGCGAGCTTGTCGCAATTGCCGCTGCCAATCGCTGGTTCACCTACTACTACTGGATGGATGACACGCGCGCCCCCGACTACGCGCGAACGGTCGATATACACCGGAAACCCGGCTACGACCCCGCGGAACTGTTTGTCGATCCGACCCTGACGCTGCCGCGGCTGAGAATTGCGGCGACTCTCGCAAAGAAGGCGCTCGGCTTCCGCTACCTGATGAACGTGATTCCCCTCGACGCATCGATGGTGCGGGGATCGCACGGCCGCGTCACCGACCAACTGGACGACGGCCCAGTGTTCATCTCGTCAGAGAAACATGATCTCGGCGACGTGGTGGAGTCCACAGACGTCCGCGACGAAATCCTGGCGCATCTGTTCGCGTCCGACCTACGTGCCCGGAACAACGCGCTGCATCAATAGGGTTGCCGGGAACCCCGCAAGCGCCACCCACACCAGCGGTCCACCGCGGCTGACCGCGACGACAACCGCATCGACCACGGATATGCCGGCGATGAGTATTGGGATCAGCCAGCCGCTCCCGGCACCGACGCGTTTGGCGATCCACGTCAGGGCGACGACGTACGCGGCGACCGCAAACGCCGCCACGACAACTGCGGGCGTCACCGCCGCGGTTGCCGCAGCCGCGACGCAGTACACCAGCCCGCGGCATACCCCCATGACGATCGGACCGTAGGGGTTGTTCTTGTGACGGTAGTTGTAGAGCACGATCGCACAGGCCAGCAGAATCGCGCAGATCGAGGCGTTGAAGTTCCCGAAGACCGAAACCAGCGCCAGGCCCGCGGCAAGCAGCAGCCATCCGATGGCGAAGGTCTCGCGCGCCGTCACGTCGCCGGCCGGGATCGGGCGATCGGGGCGCAGCCGCGCATCGAATTCGCGATCGAAGGCGTCGTTGAGAAACATCCCGGCGGTGTAGAACGCCGAGATCGCCAGGGCGAGACTGGCGAAATCGGCGGCGATCAACGCGGCGCCGGACACCATCGTGCCAGCGAGCACATTCGTCCAGATGGTCGGCAGGTTCGAGAAACGCGCGAGCATCACGTAGGCGCGCGGCCGCGAGCGGGCCGTCAGGTGTCGAGTTGCGCCTTCACCCATGAGAGCTCCCGCGCGATCGCGGTGCAGACATCGCTGGTGCGATACTCCGGCGGCAGTACTTCCCACGTATAGGTTTCGACTTCGAGGTACGGGCAGCTCGCACGGGACTTCAGCGCAGCGATTGTAGCCGCCAGTTGCCGCTGGGTGGTGCCGAACTGCTGCATGGCTGCCAGAAAAATCGGGACATGAAAGTGCACGCGCCACTCGCCAGACTCGACAGCGCCGGCACGGGCCGCGGCGAGGGCCTCGGGCAAATCGACGTACCGGGTAACGCCTGCGGGCGAGCGTTCGACCACCTGATGGAGGTACGTGCCCTCGGCGAACGAGTCGAGTGCCCGTATCGCGTTGGGATCGGCTGGATCGATGCGGAGCGCGGAGCTGATCTGCACTTTGCAGATCCGGATGCCCGCGCCATCGAGACGAGCGAGTGCGTCGTCAGCCTCTTCGAACTCTACCGCCATGTGGCAGGCATCGAAGCACAGCCCGATCTGGCGGCGAACATCGTCGACCGTCAGTGCGGCCCGGGCCTGGGCGGCCGCCTGCCGCACGAGCGCGGCATCGAACAAGTACTCGTGAAAGAACCGGATCGCGTCGTCGACCGTCTCGATGTAGCACGCGGGCTCGGGTTCAATCGCGAGCGTGATGGTCACTCCAGTCTGCTCGCGAATCGAGACGAGCTCGGCTGCGTGCCGCAGGATCCGAAGGGCCATCGACACTTCGTCTGCGGCGCTGTCGATCTCCGACCGGAATGCCCCGGGGGCGGTGCTGACGCTGCCCTCGATATCGGCACGATCTTTCAGCAGCTCCGCAAGGAGCCGCGCCAGCCGGTTGGTGTAGTCGAGTCGCGCATCCTCGCGCCAGTCGGGCCGGTACACCTGCTCTTTCACGCGTTGCCCGTGAAAGGCTCCATACGGAAAGCCGTTGATTGTCAGGACGTAGTAGTCGCCAGCCCGAAGGAAATCGCGAAACCTGGCAAGTTCCTCAGGCTGCTCGAGCGTGTGGGCGGCCTGGGCTGACAGGCGGAGGCCAACGGCGAGCGGTCCTCGATGCGCAAGGAGCTGGCGGACGCGCGGCAGCGACTCCGAGAGCGCCGACTCGACCTCGCGCCAGGTTTCGCCGGGATGGATGTTGGAGCAGTAGGTGAGGTGGAAACGGTCTCCGACGATCATCGACGGCCGAACACAGCCGCCGAGACGGTGCGCGAATGGATGCGTTCGCTCGAATTGCCCGCGCCGCGCGCTTCGAGCTCGACGACGGCGCTAGCCACCACCGCGTCGTCCATTTCCGTCACCTCGAAGCCCTGACCAATTCCGCGCAGCAGCGTCACGTGCAATTCGCCACCAAGATGCTCACGGAATTCACGCAGCCCCTGGATGATCTCGAGCTGGCCGGAGGGCGTGCGCCAGCCGAGGGCTTCATCCGACAGCTTGAACCCGATCGCCTCGAGCAAAAACAGGATGCGGTCGGCCACGATCGGGGCGAGGTGCCCCTTCTGCATCGAGTAGATGACGTCGAGTGCGATGCCGATCGCGACCGCTTCGCCATGGCGAAGCCGGTGATGCGTCATCGATTCGAGCTTGTGCGCAGCCCAATGGCCGAAGTCCAACGGCCGCGCGCTGCCCAGCTCGAACGGATCGCCATTGCCGCAGATATGGGCCAGGTGCAGCTCCGCGGAGCGCCGAATCAGCGATGTCAGAACCGACAGCTCTCCTCTGACGATGTTGGCGGCATTCGTTTCCAGGTACCGATAAAAGCCGGGATCGCGCAGCAGCGCGACCTTGATGGCCTCGACGACGCCGCTGATTCGATCGCGCTGGCTGAGGGACTCGAGAAACCACGAATCGTTGATGACCGCGAACGGCGGAACGAACGTGCCGACGAAATTCTTCTTCCCAAACAGGTTGATACCGTTTTTGACCGCGATACCTGAGTCGGCCTGAGACAGCACGGTAGTGGGAAAGCGGATGACCCGCACGCCACGGTGGGCGATGGCCGCCGCGAACGACGCCATGTCCAGCACGGCGCCACCGCCAATCACGACGACAAACGACTGGCGATCGAGGCCGACGTCGTTGATCCGCGCCAGGATGTCCAGGGAATACGAGAAATCGTTCTTGACCACCTCGCCGCCAGGAACGATGACCGGTGCCGCCACCAGTTCCAGCGCATCGGGAAACGCGGCGAAATACTTCCGGATGTCCGGCAAAAGCGCCGGGTGCGCCGACGCGACCTCGCCGTCAACGACGGCGAGCACGCGGTGACGGCGATCGGCCTCCTCGCGACGGATGACGTCGAAGAACACGGTATTAGCGGTGTTCCACACGTCCTGCGTGAAATGCACGGGAAACTTGAATGGGACCGAGAACCCATGGGTTTGCTGCATGAAGAGCCGGTGCGACTGTAGCAAATCCTCATCCAGTACACCCGAGCTAGCTTGGAGGACACTCGAACAAGGTATCTATCTGTATCTGAAAGAGTTATCAGATTCTACTGGCGTGGGTCGTCGAGGCTGTTGCGGCGCAGGTGTCGTGGCAAAGACAGGGGGATCCGGACAAAAGGTCCGTGTACGTCTGACTTGACGAGCAGCGGTCAGCCTCCAGGCCGGATACGATGGCTCTCGAGCGAACATCACAAACCAGCGTTCCGCGCGCGAACCGAAATACCGTTCACTCGACTCAAGGTAATGTTCTGAAGCACCAGACATCTGCGTCAACAACACGCATGAATCCTATGGGTTTCCGAGCGGGCGCCGTCGCCGCTCTCCTTCTGCTCGCGGCCGCGCCATTGGGCAGGCAACTGCCCGGCGCGGTTCGATTGGATGACGAGGCCTACCGCGCGAACAATCTCGGCGTCGCGCTGCTCGAGCAATTCAAGTTCGACGAGGCAACGGCGGCGTTTCGACAGGCGCTTCGACGCGAACCCAACCTCGGGATCGCGCACCTGAATCTGAGCATCGCCCTGTTGCAGAACGCAGATTTCACCGCGGCGCGAGGCGAAGCGGAGACGGCGGATCGGCTCATGCCTGGAACGCCGCACCCGCCGTACGTCCTGGCATTAATCGCGCGCGAGGAGAACCGGGACGAGGACGCGATTCGGTTCCTGGAACGCGTGCGTCAGATCGACCCACGCGATACCGGTGCCGCAGTGAACCTCGGGCAGATTCACATCCAGAACCGACGGTACGCCCAGGCGATTGCTCTCCTCGAGCCGGCCTTCGACGACGAGCCATACAGCGTGACCGCCGCCTACAACCTCGGCATGGCGCTGCTACGCTCCGGTCAGCAGGAGCGCGGTCAGCAGCTCGTCGAGCGCTCGCAGTCGCTTCGCGCGACCGGCTACGGCACGACGTTTTCCAACACTTACCTCGAGCGTGGCAAATACGCCGAGGCGCTGGCATCGACCGGCGCTGAACGGGAGCTCGTCGATCGGACGCCGCCGGGTGTCACGTTCACTCGCACGGCAGCCCTTCCCCCGCCATCGACATCGCCGGGCGCCACGAGTCCCTTTGGCCGTCAGTTTCAGGAGTCTGACCTGGCGCCGGAAGGCGCACGGCGGTTGGCTGCCTCCTTGGGCGGAGCCTTGACGATGATCGACGTCGATGGCGACGGCGACCTCGACATCGTCGTGGCGACTGTCGGTTCAGAGCGGCTGTTTCGCAATGACGCCGGACGATTCGTCGAGGCCACGCCGGGATCCGGTCTTGGTGGTTCTCCGCCCGACAGCGTGCCGGTCGGAGTCATCGCAGGCGACATCGACAACGATGGCATCCCGGATCTCTTCGTTCTGCGTTACGGCAGGAGTTCGCTCTACAAGAACGACGGCAAGGGCCACTTCACAGACATTACGGCATCCTCCGGTATCGGGCCGACGCCGTTCCTGCCTGGAGCAGCGGCGCTGGTCGATGTCGATCACGACGGCGATCTCGACCTGGTTGTCGCGGGGCTGGCGGATATCGATGCGTCGCGTGCCAGAGCCGCCGGTCGATCGATCGCGTTCCCCGACGAATTCGCGCCGGCGCCGGTCGTCCTCATCAGGAACAACGGCGATGGGACGTTTACCGACATCACGCGCGAGGCCAAGATCGCGGTCAGCGGTCACGCCGTGGCGATCGTCCCGACAGATTTCGACAATCACCGCGACGTCGATCTGCTCGTGGTCAGGCACGATGCGGCGCCGGTCCTGCTGAAGAATCTCCGCGACGGATCATTCACCGACGTTGCGGCGGCGGTCGGTCTAGGATCGGCGGCGGCCGATGGCGCGGGCTTCACGGCCGTCACGGCCGGCGATGTGAACAAGGACGGCTATCCCGATTTCTACTTTGGCCGCGCGCAGGGTCCCGGGGTGCTGGCCTTGAGCGATCGCGGGCGATTTGTCATCACGCCTGCGCCAACGTCGGCGCAATCGACCATTGCTGGCATCTTCGTCGACTACGACAACGACGGTCTGCTCGATCTCCTGACCTGGTCAGTTGATGGGCCGCATGTCGCGCGAAACCTCGGCACATCCTGGAGCGATGAAACGGCCTCGGCACTGGCGGGATCCGGTTCGCGCGACTTTTCGATCGCTTCGTCGCGAGCGCTCGGCGTGGCGGATCTGGACGGCGACGGACGTGACGATTTCCTCGCCCTCGGCTCTGACGGCGCGACGACCGAATGGCGCGGCGCTGGCGCAGGGGCGAACCGCTCGATACGCGTGCGACTGAAGGGACGCGTCAGCAACCGTTCGGGCCTGGGCTCAAAGGTCCAGATTCGGGCCGGGAGCCTCGAACAGCGCCTGGAAACGTCGGCCACCACCCCGATGGTTGCGCCGGCCGATCTGATCTTCGGACTTGGCAATCGCGCTGGCGCCGACGTCATCCGGGTGCAGTGGCCGTCCGGAGTCGTCCAGGCCGAATCGGCCGGGGCAACAGTGCCAGGCAACCCGACGCCAGTCCTCGCGGTGCTTCCAAGCAGCGTGACGGTCGAGGAACTGAATCGAAAGCCGTCTTCATGCCCGTTTCTCTATACGTGGAACGGCGAACGGTTTGAGTTCGTGACCGATTTTCTCGGCGGCGGCGAAATGGGTTATTGGGAACGGCCGCGAACCTACAACCGGCCAGACCCGATTGAGTTCGTCCGCATCCGTCAGGAGCAACTGCAGGAGAGAAACGGCCGCTATGAAATCCGCGTCACGAACGAGTTGGAGGAGACGCTGTTCCTCGACCGTCTGCAGCTGATCGCGGTCGATCACCCGCAGAATATTTCCGTCTTTCCGAACGAAGGCATGACCGATCCGCCGAAGCCCTTTCGGCTGTTCGCGGTCACAGATCAGCGCGTGCCCGCAGCCGTGACCGACGGCGACGGCCGTGACATCACCGAGAGAATCGCAGTCGTGGATCGGCGATACGCGGACGGCTTCGGGTTGCGGTCGATTCGCGGCTACGCGTCGCCTCACGATCTCACGATCGAGCTCGGACGCGTGCCGCCGAAACCTGTGCTCCTGTTGACTGGCTGGACCGACTACGCGTTTTCCAGCGACAACGTCGCCGCTCATCAGGCCGGTCTGGATCTGACGCCACCCAGGCTCGACGTGCGGGACCCCGAAGGCCGGTGGCGTCCAGCGATCGCGGACATCGGCATCCCGGTGGGCCGGCCGCAGACGATCGTCGTCGATCTGGCACCGGTGCTCCGTGCCGGCGAGCACACGCTACGAGTCACAACGAACATGCGCATCTACTGGGACCAGATCTCATTGGCGTCCGCGATCGACGGCCAGGCGCCGCGACCGACGTGGCTCGACCCGTTGGCGGCGTTTCTCAGGAGCCGTGGTTTCTCACGGGAAATCCGCCCCGGGGGATCAGAACCACCGATCTATGACTACGACAGCGTCACGACCGACTCTCCTTGGAAAACCGCTCCCGGGCTCTATACG
>Ga0105248_10002983_pt1 | contig 18755 bp, 16 predicted proteins | sample KBSS34metaG_FD_81524 | JGI IMG/M metagenome (GOLD analysis project Ga0105248, IMG submission 81524) | Switchgrass rhizosphere microbial communities from Kellogg Biological Station, Michigan, USA - KBS S3-4 metaG | ecosystem: Host-associated > Plants > Roots > Rhizosphere > Soil | place... | reverse complement strand
TGGCGGACCGGCCGGGCAAGTCGGCGATGCCGTGATGATGGCGAACAAGCGCCTTTTGCTCGTCGAGGACGATCGCGCGCTGGCGGACCTCGTGACGTTTCATTTCGAGCGCGCGGGCTACGACGTCACGCGCACCGGCGACGGCGAGGAGGCGCTGATCCTGGTCGACGAGGTCAAGCCCGACGTGGTCCTGCTCGATTGGATGATCGAAGGTATCAGCGGCATCGAGGTTTGCCGCCGTCTCCGCCGTCGGGCAACCACATCCAACGTTCCGATTATGATGCTAACCGCGAGGGGCGAGGAGAGCGATCGGATCCGCGGCTTCGATACCGGCGCCGACGATTACGTGACCAAGCCGTTCAGTCCGCGCGAGCTGGTCGCTCGGGTCGGCGCGGTGCTGCGCCGGGTGCGGCCGGCGCTCGCCGGGGAGCAACTGGTCTACGCCGATGTCGAAATGGACGTTGCCGCGCACCGCGTCCGCCGGAGCGGGCACCAGGTTCCTCTCGGCCCAACCGAGTTTCGGCTGCTCAAGCATTTCCTCGAACATCCGGGCCGCGTCTTTTCGCGCGAGCGCTTGCTCGATGCTGTCTGGTCCCACGATCCGGATATCGACGTCCGAACCGTGGACGTTCACGTCCGCCGCTTGCGCCAGGCGCTCAATTCCGAAGGGCGAGTCGACCTCATCCGCACGGTTCGTTCGGCGGGTTATTCGCTCGACAGCGAAGCATAAAGAAAAACGGCCCGCCGAAGCCGACGGGCCGTTCCTCTGCCGGAACGTCGTCAGTCTTAGCGGATGTTCGACCCGACGTAGCCCTGAATGCGCTTCACCAGCGTAGCGGGCAGCGGGACGTAATCGAGGCTCATTGCCTGCGGCTGCCCCTTGGTCAGCGCCCAGTTGAAGAACTTGCGGGCCGAGGCGCTGTTGGTTGCATTCTTCGGCTGCTTGTACATTAGCACGAACGTCGAGGCAGCGATCGGGTAGGAGCCAGCGCCCGGCGCGTTGGTCATGACCAGGTTGAAGTCCTTCGCGTGTGACCAGTCGGCGGTCGCTGCCGCGGCCGCGAACGTTTTCGCGTTCGGGGCGACGAACTTGCCGGCCGCGTTCTGCATCAGTGTGTAAGCCATCTTGTTCTGGATCACGTAGGCGTATTCGACATAGCCGATCGAATAGGGGATCTGCTTGACGTAGCCGGCCACACCTTCGTTGCCCTTGCCGCCAATGCCGCCGTTCCAGGAAACCGTCGTTCCCTCACCGAACTTCGATTTCCAGCCGGGACTGACCTGGCTCAAATAGTGGGTGAAGTTGAAGGTCGTGCCCGAACCGTCCGAACGGTGAACGGGCGTGATGTCCTTCGGGGGGAAGTGCAGGCCCGGGTTGATTTTCGTGATGCGCGGATCGTTCCATTTCGTGATTTCGCCGGCGTAAATGCCCGCGAGCACGGGACCACTCATCTTCACTTGCCCAGGATGCGCGCCCGGGATGTTGATCACGGGAACGATGCCGCCAATGATGACCGGGAATTGCGCGAGACCGGCGCTGGCAAGTTCTTCGCTGTTGAGCGGCTTGTCGGTTGCGCCGAAGTCGACGGTGCCGGCTTTGATCTGGGCGATGCCGCCGCCCGATCCGATCGACTGATAATTGATCTCGTCGCCGCCGGCCTTCTTGAATTCCGAGGCCCATTTCGAAAGAACCGGATAGACGAAGGTCGATCCCGCGCCGGTGATTCCAGCGTTGGCGGCGCTCGCGAGGCCGAGCGACGCGGATGCAGCGATAAAGACGATCGAACGACTGTACATGTTCATGTGATTGACCCCCACGACATAAGGAACTGGAGATGGCCAGTTGCCATCGATCCGGGGCTACGCCGCGGCGGTGACCGACATGTGACTCGATTATTGCGGTTATGTTGCGCGAACTGGTTCGGGAGCGCATGCATGATGCGCGAAGAGCACAGTTTCGCGGGAGTAGCCTCCGCGCAAACCACTGTAACAAAACTGTCCAGCGACAGTCACAGAATTATCTGCTCGCCCCGCTAGCTCGGACTTCGAGTTTCAAGACTCGTTTCCAGTATCTCGGGGGGTTCCGATGATTTCTCGTTTCTCGAAAGCCTTGCTTGCATGCACCGTTTTGACCGCAGCTCCGGCGTTTGCGCAGGCAGCTCCAACCGCTGACGATATCGCCGCTCTTCGCGCGCAGATCGACGCCCTAAAATCGGAGGTCGAGCAGCTAAAGGCTTCGCAGGCGACTCAGGCTGAGCAAGTTGCCAAAGTGGCGACGCAGGTCCAGGTCACTTCGCCGGCGAAAAAGGATGCGGCCGGCTGGTGGGGCAGCACGTCGATCAGCGGCAAGGCCTACCTGAATGTCAGCCACATCAATCAGACGACCACCAATCTTGCCGGCGTCACATCGGACGATGTCCTGAACCACGGCTCGCCGAACGGAGTCGAGACCGAGCTCAAGCGCTTCTACATCGGCATCGATCACAAGTTTAATGACGTCTTCTCGGCGAATCTCACGACCGACTTCCGCTACGGCACGAACGGCACCAGCAACGACGTGCTGGTCTATGTGAAGAAGGCTTATTTGCAGGCCAAGCTCAACCCGGCCTTCACTATCCGCGTCGGTGCCGCCGACTTGCCGTGGGTTCCGTTCGACGAAGGCGTTTACGGTTATCGTTTCGTCGAGAACACGCTGATCGACCGGACAAAGTTCGGGACGTCATCTGACTGGGGCGTCCACATTCTTGGCGGCTTCGGAAATGGCCTCGTGAACTACCAAGTCTCGGCGATCGATGGGAACGGCTACAAGACCCTGACCCGCAACACCAACACGATCGACCTGGAAGGTCGGATCGACGTCCACCCGATCAAACCCATCGTCCTCGCCGTCGGCGGCTACACGGGCAAGCGCGGCAAGAGCAACGATGCGGTCGACGTCAACCACAGTGTGACGCGGTTCAATGCACTCGCGGCCTACACCGACAAGCGGGTTCGCGCAGGCGTCGAATATTTCCATGCGAAGAACTGGAACAACGTCACGACGGCCCTGGAACCGGGAACTGCGCCCGACACCCCGAATGACAGTAGCCATGGCTGGTCGGCCTTCGGTTCCTTCGCATTTACCCCCGCCATTTCGGCCTTCGCCCGTTACGACTGGGTCAAGCCGACCGAGGTAAGGGTCAGTGGCGTCACCGGTGATCCGAAGGGCAATTATTTCAACGTCGGCGTGAGCTACAAGCCAATCGCACCGATCGATATCGCGCTCGTTTACAAGCACGATCGGGTCAACAACACGATCTTCGACACGACGAACGGGAAGATCGGCGGCTTGGACCACGGCAAGTATGACGAATTCGGCATCTTCAGCCAGCTTGTCTTCTAAGAACCTTTCGGTCCTTCTCTCCCCTTCGGCTCGAAAGGTGGCCCCCTCGTTCCCGCGACGAGGGGGCCTACTTGTTCGCGGACGTGGCTGAAGCCGATCAATCCGCTACACAGCCGGCTATGGCCCGGACTGCTCTCAGCGAACGCGCGCTTATCGACGCGCTCGACGAGCCTGCGCTCATCGTGGAGGGCAGCATCGTCCGCCTTGCCAATCCGCTAGCGCTGCGTCTGCTGGGCGGCGGGATCGAGGGCCGCGACTTGAGGCTCGCGATCCGCCATCCCCAGGCTCTGGAGCATATCCTGCGGCGCGGCGCGGGTGACGTCGACGTGACGGGAATCGTCGATCCCGGCCGCTCATGGCGCCTGCTGATCCGAGACCTTGGGGAAAACGCCGTTCTCGTGCGGCTGATCGATCGCTCCGATTCGGTCTCCGCCGAAAAGATGCGCGTCGATTTCGTTGCCAACGCCAGCCACGAGCTGCGCACACCCTTGTCGACTGTGTTGGGCTATGCCGAGACGCTCGCCGAGGATGATGACCTTCCCGCCGAGCTTCGCTCCAATTTCGGGCGCACGATTCGAGACGAAGCGCGGCGCATGCTGCGCATCATTGAGGACCTTATGAGCCTCTCGCGGATTGAGGCGGACCGCTTCCTCGCACCGGGTGAAAGCGTGACGATTGGCGAGGTCGTCCGTACCGCGCTCGCCAATGCCGGCGGTTTGCGCGGCGGCGGGCAGTGCGAATTCGCGCTCGACCTCGCCGACGATCTGCCCGTGATTCGGGGCGACCGTGCCCAGCTCGTCCAGGTGCTCGACAATCTCATCAGCAATGCAGTCCGTTACGGCTGCGACCGCCCGGATTCCCGGATCGACGTTTCGGCCCGGCGGGACGGGCCCTGGCTCAGCCTCACGGTGACCGATCACGGGCCCGGGATCAGCCGCGATCATCTGCCGCGCGTGACCGAGCGTTTCTACCGGGTCGACGCCGCCCGCAGCCGCGAATCAGGCGGCACGGGTCTTGGCCTCGCCATCGTCAAGCATATCGTCGAGCGCCACAAAGGCGCACTCGAGATCAAGAGCACGGTCGGTGTCGGAACCAGCGTAATCGTCAGGCTGCCTGAGACCGCCTGAACGTTATTCTGCCGACGAATCGAACAGCACTCCCAGCGCGTCCCCAACCTGCTCGAGCGTGTAAGGCTTGTTGAGCCGTGGCCGATCCTGCCATTTGTCGGGCATCTGCCAATCGGCGTAGCCGCTGGTCAGCACGAACGGCACATCTTTCGCAGCCAGCACATCGCAGAGCGGGAACACCCGCTCCCCGCGAATATGGATGTCCATCAGCGCCGCGTCGATCTCCTCGCCGCTTTCGATCAACTCGCGCGCGGCCGCCATGTTCGGCGCCGGGCCGATGACCTCGCAGCCGAGATCTGCGAGCAGCTCGGCGGTGAACGGACCGACGACCGGCGAATCCTCGATCACCAGGATGCGGCGGCCTTTCAGTTCGAGCTCGCCGGTCACCCGCGAGCGCTCGTCAGTGGACGAATCTTGCGACGACATCCCGATACGAACGCGAAACCTTCACTTGCGCTCCCGAATCTAGCACCAGGAAGCATTCGCCGTTGGTGTGGGGCTTCACTTGCCGGACGAGGTCGAGGTTGACGATGGTCGACCGGTGGACTCGCTGGAAACGGCGCGGGTCGAGCCGCTTCTCGAGGTCCTTCATCGTTTCCCTAAGGATCAGGGTGTTGTCGCCGGTCTGGATGCACATGTAGTCGCCTGCCGCGTCAATTCTTTCGATCGTGTCGACGTCTACTCGGAAGATCTGGCCCTGGTCCTTGATGTTGATCATTCTTTCAAAGCGCGATTGGGACGGACCTTCCGGCGCCGCGTCGGCCAATTCCTCGGCCGCTTCGGGGGCATGCTCGACCAGCGCTTCCTTCAGTCGCTCGGCTTCCTCCGCACTGCGCTTTTCGGCGAGGCGCTGCCGCACCCGGTCCATCGTCGTCGCGAGCCGGTCCTCGTCGACCGGTTTCATCAAATAATCCACGGCCTGCGCGTCGAACGCCCGCAGCGCATGGTCGCCATAGGCCGTGACGAACACGAACAATGGCGGTTCGACGTCCATCAGCCCCTGAATCACCGAAAATCCGTCAAAGCCGGGCATCTGGATGTCGAGGAAGACGAGATCGGGTTTGTTGGTCTTGATCTGCCGGATCGCCTCGCGGCCATTGGCGGCGGTCGCGACAATCTCCACGTCCTCATGCGCCTGCAGCCGCAACTGCAAGCCCTGCGTCGCCAGCGGCTCGTCGTCGACCAGCACGGTTCGGATGGTCATCAGCCCTTGTCTCCGCTTTCATATGGAATTTCGATGATAACGCTAAAGCCCCCGCGTTCGTTCTTTGTGGTCGTAAACGCATGTCCTGCGCCATAGGCCTGCGCCAGTCGGTCGCGAATGTTCGCCAGACCGACGCCGGTCGACGGGCTCGCCGCAAGTTCGGCTCCGTCGGCATTGCCGTTATCGGCGACTTCGATCCTTACGGCCTGCCCCTCGCGGCGCGCCGTGATCCAGATGTCGGCGCCGCCTTCGATCGGCGTTACGGCATATTTGATCGCATTCTCGATCAGCGGCTGGAGCAGCAACGAAGGCAGCCGCGCACCGATCGTCTCGGACTCGATCCGAAAGTGAGGTCGCAAACGATCCTCGAACCGCATCTTTTCGATCTCCAGGTAGAGCTTCAGGGTCTCGACCTCCTGCGCCAGCGTAACCTTGCCGGCCGGCTCGTTGACGAGCGTGTAGCGCAGAAATGAGGACAATCGCGCGAGCATCGCGTTCGCCCGCTCGGTCTGCTTCAGCAGCACCAGCGTCGAGATCGAGTTCAAGGTATTGAACAGGAAGTGCGGGTTGAGCTGATAGCGGAGCATGGCCAGCTGCGCGGTCGATGCCTGGCCTTCGAGCATTTCGCGCTGCCGAATCTCGTCCTCCAGCAGCAGGAAGTAGTTGATCCCGTAATAAAGCGCCGCCCAGGCCGCGAGCAGGGAGAAATTGAGCAGAATTGCGCCGAGATACTCGACTCCCACGGGCTTGGCGGTCGGTTTGAGGAAGGTCGCGTAGCTCCACGTCTCGATGACCGAAAAGGCCATCGCCGCAATCCCCACGACCGCCAGCGACAGGATCAGGGTCCACAGCGGCCGCATCTGGATCAGCCGCCGAAACAGCGAGGCCAGCAACAACGTGAGCGAATAACCGGTTGCGGTCAGCAGCAGCGTATGGACTAGCCACATCCAGCCCATGGAATTGGCGAATCCGGATAGCGACCGGAGGAAGAAATATCCGCTCCATCCTATGGACTGTAAAATCCAGAACGCGCGATTCTTGTCGTCGAAGAACGGCTGGTCGAGACCCATCCCGCGGGCGATCGGCGCTGCGGGCGACTGGATCTCGGGCGTGTCGGCGGCGCGCCGCGGCGTGGCTGCCCGCCGGTCCAGGGTCGCGCTGTCGGTCGCCATCGCCGGGGATATAGAAGCGCTGCGCGGCCTTTGCGAGCCGCAAGGCTTGCCGAACTGCCGATTGCCGTTCTAGCGGGCACCCGCGCGAGGGTTCTGCGTTGGACCGCCCGCCGATCTGAGGGATGTTTTCATGCACAACCTTGCCCGCGCCGCGCTCGTCGGCGCGCTCCTTCTCTCCGCTTGCCGAGCCACCCGACCCGACGCCAATCAGGCACAGCCGCGATCGGCTGAGGCAATTATTGCGCCGATCCTCGCGACGCCCGATGCCCTCGATACGCACAGCTACGCGCGCCCGCTCGAGGCTCGCGTGACGCACGTCGCGCTCGACCTTACGGTCGACTTTGATGCCAGGCGTATCGCGGGCACGGCGATCCTCGACATCGACCGCAAGCCCGGCGCGAAGGAGATCGTGCTCGACGACAACGGTTTGGAGATCCAGGGAATCACCGATGCGGCGAAGCACCCGTTGCCGTTCAAGGTCGGCGTGGCCGACCCAAACCTGGGTTCGCCGCTGACAGTCACGTTGAAACCCGACACCCGCCGGATCGCCATCGCCTACAAGAGCGCGCCCGATGCGGGAGCGCTCCTCTGGCTGACACCCGAGCAAACTGCGGGCAAGAAGGCGCCATTCTTGTTCAGCCAGGGTGAATCGATCGAAAACCGGAGCTGGATCCCGACACAGGACTCGCCCGGGATCCGGCAGACGTGGGAAGCGGCGATCCATGTGCCTGCGGGAATGACCGCCCTGATGAGTGCGCCCCGAATCGAGCAGCCGATCACGCAGGGCGGAGAAAGCGTCTTCAACTACCGCATGGATCGCGGCGTCGCTCCGTACATGATCGCGATTGCGGTCGGCGACCTGGCGTTCAAGCCGCTCGGCCCCCGCACCGGAGTCTGGTCCGAACCGGCGACTCTGAACGCCGCCGCCACGGAGCTGGCCGACACCGAGAAAATGGTCGCCGCCGCCGAGCAGCTTTACGGACCGTATCGGTGGGGTCGCTACGACGTCCTCGTCCTGCCGCCATCCTATCCGCTGGGCGGGATGGAAAATCCGACGATGACCTTCCTCACCCCCACTTTCATTGCTGGCGACAAGAGCCTTGTCAGCCTGGTCGCGCACGAATTGTCGCATAGTTGGTCGGGCAATCTCGCGACCAACGCGGTGTGGAACGATTTCTGGCTAAACGAGGGCATGACGACCTACGCCGAAGGGCGGATCATCGAAGCGCTCTACGGCAAGAAAGCCGCCGAGGAGCATGCCGCGCTCAGCATCGACGCGATGAATAAGGCCGTCGCGGAGAACGGAGGACCCACCGGCGCGGATACGCGGCTCCATCTCGACCTCAAAGGCCGCGACCCCAATGAGGGAACGACCGACATAGCATACGAAAAGGGTGCGGAATTCCTGCGCACGATGGAGGCAGTCGTTGGCCGCGACCGGTTCGACGCATGGCTCAAGGGCTGGTTCGACCGCCATGCCTTCCAACCGGTGACGTCGGCGATGTTCCTCGCCGACATCCGCCAGAACCTCGTCAAAGGCGACCAGGATCTCGAAGACAGGCTGATGCTCGACCGCTGGGTCTATCAGCCCGGCGTACCCCCCAACATCGCTCTGCCCCCCGCGGGGACCTTCGCGGCGCAGGATCGGGCGTCGAGCGCTTTCGCTAAGGGCGGAGACGCGCCGTCGGGCTGGGCCGGGTGGAATACGGAGGAACGGCTGCGCTTCCTCAACCGCTTGCCGCGCAAGCTGCCAAGAACTCGCCTCGACGCGCTGCAGTCGGCGTTCGGACTGAACGGCGCGTCGAACATGGAAGTGCGCTCCGCCTGGCTCGATTTGGCCGTTTTGAACCGCTACGACCCGGCGATCCCCTCGCTGCAACAGTTTCTGAGGTCCCAGGGCCGCGGCAAGTTCGTGAAGCCGCTGATCAAAGCTCTTGCGAAGGACGCATCGTGGGGCAGGCCGATCGCGAGCCGTATCTATGCCGAGGCGCGGCCGCTTTACCATCCGCTGGTCACGCGCGATCTCGACAAGCTGAAGCTTTAAAATCCCTCCTTAACCGGGCTTAAACGCTCTTTGGTTATCCCGCTCACGGACACGTTGGACGGCGGGTGGATGTACGAAGCTCCTGATCGCTATAAGCGCTTGATTTCGGCTAGGCTTCCGGGCGGTGAGTCCGCCGGTCTCGCAACCCGCGAGCCCGAAGGTGAGAGCTCGCCACTGCGCGACGTCCAGCTCATTTCCCGCGCCCAACTCGCCCCTTTCTTCGCTTCCGCCAACATCATCGCCGCCGTGATGATGGTCGCCAGCCTGTGGGGATCGAACTCAGCTGGCTGGCTCGTGCCGTGGGCAGCAGCGGTCGCCGCCGTCAACCTCGCCGCCATGCACCTTGCCCGCACCCAGTCGATCACCTGCGTCGGTCGCTCCGGCCGGCGTGTCCCCAACTGGCTGATGGTCGGCGAAGTCGCCGTCCGCGCGGTCTTGTGGCTCAGTCTTCCGCTCTACCTGTACCCGTCGCTCGAGCCGGGTAGCCAGGTCATTTCGGCGTCGATCATGGCTGGTCTCGGCATCGGCGCGCTCGGCCTCGTGGTCGTTCCGCCGTGCGTGACCGCATGGATGATTGCGTTCACCGCGGGCGTCGGCGGCGCTCTGCTGCTCGGCCGCCACACCGTGCCGTTCCAGCACATGCTGTCGATCATTTTCACGCTCGGCGTCGCGATCTTCGGCGTGCTCGCGGTCGCCCGCTGGGCGTTCCACCAGCTCAAGACCAACGCCGACGTCGGCAGCCAGAGCGAAAGCGCCAGCCTGCTCCTCCAGGAATATGAGCAGCGCGGTGTCGGCTGGCTGTGGGCCGTCGATGGCGAAAACCGCGTCACCTACATTAGTTCGCGCATGAGCACGCTGCTCGGCCGCCCGGCCGGTCAGCTGCTCGGTCATTCGCTGCCCGCGCTCCTTGGCGGTAACGCCGAGCTCGGCCGGGTTCTGCTGGAACGCCAGCCCTTTAATTCTCTCGAGATGGAACTGGATACGCCGCGCGGCGCGCGCTGGATCTCGATCGCCGGCGACCCGATCATCGATACGGCCGGCCGCTTCGAAGGCTTCCGCGGCGTCGGTTCCGACATCACCGAGATCCGCCAGACTCAGGAACGGCTTACCCACCTCGCCAACGTCGACGTGCTGTCCGGCCTGCCGAACCGCGGCCGCGTCCGCCAGTTGCTGGGAGAATCGCTTCGCGCTGCGACCACCAGCAATGTTCCCTGCGCGATCATGTTCCTGGACCTCGACGGCTTCAAGCCGGTCAACGACACCTTCGGCCACCCGAAGGGCGATGCGGTGCTCCGCGCCGTCGCCAAGCGCCTGGTCGATGAGGTTGGCCCGGACGGTCACGTCGGCCGCATGGGCGGCGACGAGTTCGCGATCGTCGTCACCGACGCTCAGAGCCGCAAGCAGGTCGAGATGCTCGCCGACCGCATCATCAATTCGATCAAGGAATCCTACCTGATCGATCAGACCGAGATTCGCATCGGCGTTTCCATCGGCTGCGCTTTCGGGCCGATCGACGGCGCGACGGTCGACGACCTCATCCTGAAGGCCGACCTCGCGCTTTATCAGGCGAAGGACGCTGGCCGCGGCTGCGCCCGCTATTTCTCCTCTGAGCTTCAGTCCGAGCAGGAAGATCGCGTCCGCCTCGAATCGGACCTGCGCTCGGCCATCGCGTCCAAGCAGTTCCACCTTGCGTTCCAGCCGCTGATCAATGCCAAGAGCCAGAAGCTGATCGGCTTCGAGGCGTTGATTCGCTGGAACCACCCGCAACGCGGCTTCGTCCCGCCTAACGTGTTCATCCCGGTCGCCGAGGAAACCGGCCTGATGCCGGTCATCGGCGAGTGGGTCATCGACGAAGCGTGCAAGGCGGCCGCAAGCTGGCCCGAGCCGATTACCGTGGCGCTCAACATCAGTCCCAAGCAGATCGTCCTGCCCGCGCTGCCAAACATCGTCAGCGAGGCTCTGTCCCGCTACAAGCTGGCGGGCAACCGCATCGAGCTCGAGGTCACCGAGGGCGTGTTCCTCGGCGACAACGGCTCGACTCTCGACGTCCTGAAGCGCCTGCGCGCGCTCGGTGTCGGCATCGCGCTTGACGATTTCGGCACCGGCTATTCGTCGATCGGCTATTTGAACAAGGCCGTTTTCCACAAGCTCAAGATCGACGGCAGCTTCGTCCGCGAGGCAGGGACCAGGCCAGAGAATGTCGCGATCATTCAGTCGATCGTGCAACTCGCCAAGAGCTTCCGCATGTCCGTCACCGCGGAGGGCGTTGAGACGGCCGAGGATTTCGAGCGCATGCGTGAACTCGGCTGCGACACGATCCAGGGTTATCTGTTCGGCAAGCCGCTGGCTTATGACCGCGCCAACCAGATGGTCGTCGGCCTCGGCGCCAAGCGCATGGCCGGCTAGCCGGCGGCCGCCTCGGTCATTGCAACCGGCTGGGTCAATAGCCGCCAATTCATTCGCGGATAGCTGTTGAGCTGCCGGCCAAGGTTGCCGGTGATCATCGTCAATCGCTCGACCGTCCGGCTGTTGATCAGTGGACCGGCATCGAGGTAGCGAAACGGCGTTTCCACCGCCAGCTGCAGGAAGTCGGCTTTCGCCCCCGCATCGTCGCCGGTGATCAGCACGTCGCTTAGCGTCTCGCCGAACTGGGGATGGTCGAATACCTCCCAGAAAACGTTCTTGAATGCGCCGACGACCTTGGCTTGGGGGAAGCGGCGCTGCAGTTCCTCGGCGCCACTACTGTCCCATGGCGTCACGAAGTCGCTGTAGTCGGCGTTGAAAGGGTTGCTGATGTCGATCAGCAACTTGCCGGCGAGCTTGCGGCAGGATCGGTCAAGCAGGTCGAACAGACCGTCGCGAATGAAGATGGCGGGAAGAATCGCCGGGGCGCACAGCGCATCCGCATAACAGCCGGCTCTCAGGTTCGGGATCCCGAGATCGGCGACGATCGCCGCCGCGCGGTCGGGATCGCGCGAGCCCAGGATCACGCTGCGTCCTGCCTGGGCGAACATCGCGGCGAGGCGTGTGCCCATGCGTCCGGTTCCAAGCACTCCAAGATCGGCCAGCCCGTGGCTCGATTGGGTCAACATGACTCTCCTGTATTTATGGGTTCGTACCGGCGGCGCAGTTAGGCCGCGCTCGCGGCCAGCGCTAACAAATGCCCGTCAATAGGCGATAAGGTCTACTTATGCCCTTGCTTGCTTGACGTAGCTTCCTGCGAGAAACTCGTCAGCGCGGATCGCAAGCTCGGTACGGTTCTTGACCCCCAGCTTGTCGAACACGTTGTGGAGATAGACCTTGATCGTCCCCTCGGTCACTCCAAGTTGCGCGGCGATCTCCCGATTGCGCAGGCCCTTTCGCACACATTTGATCAGTTCGCGTTCGCGAGGGGCGAGCGCGGGCCGTTCCGGCGGCGCGTTCGCGGTGAGTTCGGCAATCCGTTCGCGTAGCTCGGGGTCGATCCAATTCCGCCCGGCGCGGACCGCGTCCAGACATTCGATCAAATATGCGGGGTCTGAGTTCTTAAGCACCATGCCGTCGACCTTCAGCGCCTGCGCTTCCATCAACGGCGGATCCTCGATCCCGGCGGTCAGCAGGACGACGCGCAGCCGGGTTCCCTGGCCGCGCACGGCGCGCAGCACGTCCATGCCGGACCCTTCCGGCATCTGGACGTCGAGCAGAAGGACATCGGGCTTGAGCTCGTCGATGGCCCGAAGCGCCTCCTCGCCCGTAGTGGCGTTGCCGACGATGGTCAGCCCAGTGTCACGCAGAAGCACCTCGATCGCGGTGCGGATCATCGGGTGGTCGTCGGCGATGAGGATTTTCACGGGCCGTTCCCTCCGCGTACGGGTAACGAGATCGAGAGCTTTGTCACATCCATGCCGCGCGATACATCCACGCGGCCGCCTGATTGCTCAACTCGCTCCTTCAGCGTCTGCGGCGGTTCCATGAGATCGCCAAATCGCGGGTAGTCGGTCCCGTCGTTGACCAGGTCGATGCGGAGGTTGTCGGCACCGGCGTCGAGCGCGATCCGCACCGACTTGGCGCCGGCATGGCGCACTGCATTCGCCACCGCCTCGCGGACGAGCTGATGGGCATCGAGATGAAGCCGTGTCGGGATCGGCAGGTCGCTCTCGTCGCCGGAAAAGCTGCAGTCGATCGCCCATTGCTTGGACAGCCGCTCGGCCAGCGCGCCAAGGTCGCGAGCGAGGTCGCGTAGCGTGCCCTCCGGCCCGCTGCGTAGGGCCGTTATGAAGGACCGGAGTTCGCCTTGCTCCTGCATCATCAGCTGCTTCAGTTCGTTCAGCTCGGCGCCGAGCGGCCGGCCGGATGCCTCGGAACGCTTCATTGCCTCCAGTCGAAACGCGGCGCCCGCAAGGAACTGGACGACGCTGTCATGAAGGTCGCGCGCAAGGACCAGCCGCGACCGGGCCTCGGCATTGTCCTCGGCCGCTTTTAGCAGTGCGTGACGCTGGATGTGCGCGGATACTCCCGCGGCAATCTGCTCGCCCAGGTCGATGTGATCGGTGGACAGGTTGGGCACTTGCTCGAGGAACAACAGGCCGTCGCCTTTGTCTAGATGCAGTGGCAGCGCCAGGCCTTCAGTGGCCCCGACCGCCGCGGCGGTCGCGTCGCCGATCGCGTCGAGCGGGTCGACAGTGCGCAGCGTGCGCTCGGCGTCCCGCACTAGCCCGCGCCCTTTGGGGACGTCGTAAAGGAACGGCCGCGAACCATGTCCGTCGAGGACCGGCCGTGCGACCTTGACGACCTTGCGTTCGCCATCGCGGATTGCGACCGCCTTCGCGACTCTGTTGCCACTTTCGCGCCAGACGAGCGCGCCCTGGCCCGCGCCGACGTCCTCCATTGCGGCGGCCAGCGCTGTCTCCAGGGGGGATTTGTCGAGCGACGGTTCGGCGAGAAGGTCCTGGGCCCGCAGCATGAAGCGCGCGCGCCACTGGTTGGCTCCGAACCAGATCAGGATCAGCGAGACGATCACCAGCTGCGCGGTGCGAACCACGAACCGGTAGATCTCGAAATTGCTTCCCGAGGTGACCGCGAACACGCCCGTCGCGAGGTAAAGCATGATGACCAGGATCGCTGTAAGCGCAGTCTCCTTCCAGCCCCAGCGGATTGCGGCCGCTAGCAGCAGGAAGACGAAGAAGATGAAATAGGGGCTCGTGTACCCCTCGGTCACGAATACGAGCAGCATGAACACAAGGATGTCGATCGCATGGGCCGGCCCGGCGAGCTTCGCGTCGAACCACCAACTGTTCCACGTCGCCGCGACCAGCACCGCGGCGAACGCCGCGTATGTACCAAGCACGGCGTAGGTTACGGCGGGCGCCGTCGCCGGCTGGCTGACGTCGATCAGGATGGCGAGCAGGAACAGCGTCGCCAGCAGCAGCCGGCCGAGCGCGATGATGCGCGCCGAAGGATGATGGAAACCCCGCCCCACGATCGAAAACGATACAGGATCGCGCCCCCGCCGCACAGTCGCGCCGCTAATGCCCCTGCGCCACACTAACTTTGGGTAGCTCAACCTTCGATATCTTCCACCGCGCGCACTCGAGTCTAGAACGGGTGCGTCACAATACCTTCCCTTGAGGAGCAGGGGCTCGCCCGCCTCTGCTCCTCTTCTTTTTTTCGGCTCGGAGGGCGTTCGGTTCCCTCCATCCATCTCGCAAAACCAACGACTTAGCCGCTTCCCAAGCATCGCCGTAGTGCGTCTCCGGCTTGACGGACTAAAGGCTGGCTTCCGGCCGCGCCGCGGTCCTGTCGAAAGCCGGCTGAAGCCTTGCGTTCTCTGTTTAACTTTTCCTCGCGCGACATCGCGATCGATCTCGGCACGGCGAATACGGTCGTCTACGTCCGCGGCGCCGGCATCGTCGCCAGCGAGCCTTCGGTCGTCGCGATGGAGACGACGAACGGCGTGCGTAAGGTGCGGGCAGTCGGCGACGATGCCAAGCTAATGATGGGCAAGACTCCGGACAACATCCGGACCATCCGCCCCTTGCGCAACGGCGTGATCGCCGACCTCGAGGTCGCCGAGGAGATGATCAAGCACTTCATCAGCAAGGCGCACGGCGGGCCCAGCCGATTCTCGCGCGGCCCGGAGGTCGTGATTTGCATTCCGTCGGGCGCAACCTCGGTTGAGCGGCGCGCGATCCGCGACGCCGTGCACAACGCCGGCGCCGACCGGGTCTCGTTGATCGAGGAGCCGATGGCCGCGGCTATCGGCGCGGGACTGCCGGTCGCCGATCCGATCGGATCGATGGTCGTCGACATCGGGGGTGGCACGACTGAGGTCGGCGTGATCTCGCTCCAGGGCCTGGCCTACAGCCGCTCGGCTCGCGTTGGCGGCGACCGTATGGACGAGGCGATCACCGCTTATGTCCGGCGCAATTACAATCTGCTGATCGGCGAGGCGACGGCCGAAAGGGTCAAGCTCGAGATCGGTGCAGCCCGCCCGCCGCGCGACGAGGGACCGATCGCCCACGTTCGCGGCCGCGACGTCGGCAAGGGCGTGCCGAGCGAGATCGTGTTGACCCAGTCGCAGGTTGCCGAAGCTCTCAGCGAACCGGTCAATCGAATCGTCGAAGTGGTTCGGGCCGCGCTCGAAAACACTCAGCCGGAAATCGCCGCCGACGTGATCGATCAGGGCATCACCATGACCGGCGGCGGCTCGCTTCTGCGCGACATCGACGGCGTTCTGCGCGACGAAACTGGGCTTCCCGTCCAGGTGGCCGACAATCCGCTGAGCTGCGTCGCGCTGGGCGCCGGCCGCACACTGGAGGAACCGCTTTATCGGGGTGCGCTGATCCCCGCCTGAGGTTCGGATTCAGTCAGTATCGCGCGAGGATGAACGCGCGCGCCTGGCGGTATTCGTTGGGCGTAACACGTCCGTCGCCGTCGCTATCGGCGATCTTGCGGAACTCCGCCGCTGCCGTCTGCGCCTCGCTTGGTTCGAGCAGGATGTCGCGGTCGCGATCGTAAAATTTCAGCGCCCAGTTCATCAGCACCCAGTCGCGCTCGAACAACTCGGCCGCAACCGGCCTGGTCTGGATGCTCGCCGGCGTCGGCTGCGCGCCTCCGGCCACAGAAATCGAGACAAGGAGCGCGGCCGTGGATCGCAGCATGGCGTTCACAACGCGCTACTCGCGCGAGCGTTCAGCGAGCCGCTCCAACTCCGGAATTCTACTTAGTGCGCTGCTCTCCTGCGAACGCCATGGATTGCCTGACGATTGGCGGGGGGATAGCAGGGGGCTCATGGCTGAACCGTCCTATCCGGCGGGCGCGCATGATTATGCGAGCGATGCCGAAGAGCTGAACCGCTTGGAAGCGGCGATGGACGAAACGCCGCGAGGCGCGGTCATTGTTTCGGCGGTTGCCGTCGGCCTGCTGCTGTTCGGCTGGCTCTTCCTCTATTTCTTCGTGTTTCTGCCGCGCGGGACGGTCGGCTGATGGCGATTAACGAAAGCGCAATCCTCAAGTCGGAGCTGCGCTGGGCGATGATCGTTGGCGGGATCGTCGCGATCATCCTGATCGCCATCCTCTACGCGGCGATCGCGATGCACGTGAACCCGCCCTCCAACAGAGAATATGTCGATCCCAAGACGTTGCACCTGTCGGCCGAGTTCACCGAGGCCAACCTCGGGACGCGGGTCGATCCCGATGGTCATATTGTCGCGCGCGTCATCGCCACGCAGTTCGAGTTCGTCCCGAATTGCTTCGTGCTTCCGGCCAATCGCGACGTCACCATCCGGCTGACCAGCCCCGACGTCATCCACGGGATCCTCGTCACAGGCACCAATGTGAACACGATGGTCGTGCCCGGATACGTCGCGCAGGTGCACACCATGTTCACCAAGACCGGCGACCTGTTGATGCCATGCCATGAATTCTGCGGCCTCGGGCACAGCCAGATGCTGGCCACGGTCCGCGTCGTGCCGCCGGGCCAGTTCCATCCCGGACCTGACGGAAGGATCGCCTGTGGCGACCGCCGCTAGGCCCGTGATGGCAGCGCCGCCCCGGCAAGGCGCCGCGGCCGGCCTGCAGGTCAGCCGTCTCGTTGTCGCGCATATCTGGGTCGCGATCGCCGCCTTCGCAGTCGCCTGCCTGCTGGGCGTCTGGCAGATGTGGGCGCGAAGCCCCATCCCGGCGCCGGCACATACCGCCGCCAATTATTTCCGCTCGGTCACGCTCCATGGCGTTTCGATGGCCTTCGTCCTGACGACCTTCTTCATCATGGGCTTCGGCTATTATGTCGCCGAGACATCGCTCAAGCGACCGCTGCCTTCGCTCAGGCTCGCCTGGGGCGCGTTCGCGCTGGGCATCCTCGGCACGCTGATGGCCGCGCTGTCGGTGATCAGCGGCAATGCCTCGGTGCTGTATACTTTCTATCCGCCGCTCACCGCTACGCCGTGGTTCTACAACGGGCTGGTCCTCGTCGTGGTCGCCTCGTGGATCTGGTGCATTCTGATGATCGTCGCGATGCGCGATTGGCGCCGCGCCAATAACGGGCGCCCGGTACCGCTGGTGATGTATGCGACCGTCGCCAATGCGGTGATGTGGCTGTGGACGACGCTTGGCGTTGCCGCCGAGCTTTTGTTCCAGGTCATTCCCGCCGCCTTCGGGCTCAACGGTATGGTCGACGTGGGCCTTTCGCGGACTTTGTTCAGCTGGACCCTGCACGCGATCGTCTATTTCTGGCTCTTCCCCAGCTATATCGCTTTCTACACGATGTTCCCGCGAGCGGCGGGCGGAAGGCTCTATTCGGATACGATGGGGCGTTTGGCCTTCATCCTCTTCCTGCTCTACTCGCTTCCGGTCGGCCTCCATCACCTGATGATGGACCCCGAGCATTCCAACGGGTTCAAGTTCCTGCAGACGTTCCTGACGGCGCTGGTCTCGGTGCCGACGCTGCTCACCATTTTCACCATCACCGCATCGGCCGAGATCGCCGGCCGGATGCGCGGCGGCAAGGGCCTGTTCGGTTGGATCGCCGCGCTGCCGTGGGACCGCCCGATGGTGCTCGCGACCGGCCTTGCGTTCGTCATGCTGTTCTGGGGCGGCGGCGGCGGCCTCATCAACATGAGCTACGGAATGAATTCGATGGTCCACAATACAAGCTGGGTCACCGCCCATTTCCATCTCATTTTCGGCGGCACCGTGGTCATCATGTACCAGGCGATCTGCTATGCGATCTGGCCGAGCCTAACCGGCCGCGATTTCGCCCACACGCGCCCGCTGAGGCTGCAGCTGTGGCTGTGGTTCATCGGCATGATGGTGATGACCTTGCCCTGGCACTTCCTCGGGCTCCAGGGGCAGTGGCGCCGCGTTGCCGCCTTCGATTATTCGAACCCGCTGATCCATAGCTGGGGACCGTGGGTCATCGTCAGCCTCGTCGGCGGGATCGTCCTCGCCGTCAGCGCCCTCCTGTTCGTCTTCAATCTCGCCATGCTTCATCGCAGCGGGATCGCCGGCGCGCCCGCGACGATCGAATATGCGGAGGCCGTCCACCCGCCCGAGCATGTTCCTGCATCGCTCAACGGCTTTGGTTTATGGAACATCCTCGTCGCGCTGATGCTGCTGCTCGCCTACGGCTGGCCGATCGCCCAATTCTTCGTCGACCCGCCGCCCCAGGCGATGGTCCACAAGCTGAGTAGCTGAGATGGCGGAACCTCCCATCGACTCCGCGCATGCCGGCTCGCCGCCAGACCGCAAGGCCGTCGATCGCCGCTGGCGGACCGCAGCGTTCGGGATCGTCGTCGCCGCGCTCGTCGCCGGCGGGCTGATCGGCTTTGTCGTCATTCCCGCCGGGCAG
>Ga0105248_10002981_pt1 | contig 18764 bp, 8 predicted proteins | sample KBSS34metaG_FD_81524 | JGI IMG/M metagenome (GOLD analysis project Ga0105248, IMG submission 81524) | Switchgrass rhizosphere microbial communities from Kellogg Biological Station, Michigan, USA - KBS S3-4 metaG | ecosystem: Host-associated > Plants > Roots > Rhizosphere > Soil | place... | reverse complement strand
TTCCGAGATGGTAGTCAAGTCTACATTGGAGCGAAATCGACTCCCTGGCCTCTCTCTTGTGTCTTCGGCAACAGCAAAGATGTTCGGATCGTTGTCGCAGATGCAAACTACGGCATCTACCGGGCTGCAACGGGAAAGAGCTACTCGCTGGAGGAATATCTGCAGATTTCGAAGAAATTCAACTTTCCCTTCGATGGGCTGGGGCAGTATGGACAAAGTGTAGCGGGGTATCTGCGGTCTTCGAATCTCACTTCACTTGCGGATGTGATGGTTGCAACGAATCTGTCGAGCATTGCGGCGCGGTACAACGTCAACATATCGATTCGGTCGCAACGGGATCTGCAGCCACGCGACTTCGACGATGGGAACTACATTCTGCTGGGTGGCCCATCTTCCAACCTTTGGGATACGCTCTTCCAGGATCAACTCAATTTCACCCTAACCGACAACCTTCCGGGTGGAGAAGGGCAGTTTTCCTTCAAAAACCGCAACCCAAAGCCGGGTGAACCCAAGCAATACGGTAATGTTCTGAGCTCTGGAAGTTCCAACGATGAGTACGGAGCTATCGCATTTCTTCCGGCAACTCAGGGTCATGGGCGGATTCTCATTCTCCAGGGCCTGCGCCAGGAAGGGACGGAAGCTGCGGGTCAGTTTTTGACTTCAACGGCTGACCAGGAGCTTCTCAAGAAAGCACTGGGGGTGAGCGGCGACAGCTGCCCAACAGGGTTCGAGGTGTTGATACGGACTCGCATTATCGGCGGCGATCCGAAATCCACTGAAATTGTTGCGAGCCGTCTCCAGCACTAGATCTACTCGGTAGAAGTGCCTGCTGAAGCGCAAAGATCCGCACAGTATCCTTTGGGCAGAAACCAATTGGCTTGACCGAGCGATTTGTTGCGTGCTTGCGACTCGCAGGCTTGCAGCAGCCGGAACCTGGCCACTCTCAATCCTGTTAATAACATGAGTGATCTTTCTGTATTCAGACCGCCCGTTCCGGATATAACTATTTATTTATCAAATAGATGCATACACGTCGTGATGGTTTTTGTTGATAACAATGATTTCTGATGTGAGTCTCTTGACACTCGTATAGTGCAATCCGCAGCGTGAATCTCGTTGGCCGCTGGACCGGCTCGATCCCTGCATCTTTCCAAGGATGGGGGATGGGAGTCTGCAGGACAACGAAATCTAACGCGGTGAAGAAGCAAATTTACTTAAGCCCGAAGAGTACTGGACATGCAAACTGCGCGGACATTGCGCGAATGGGACAGAGACTGACAATGCCGCCACAACAATTTCTTCAGGAGGAATACCGATGCAACAGATCGGAAGAGTAGGGACGCGACAATATTGGCTGCAGGCTTGGACTCGCTTGCTCGGAACGATAGATCCATTTACAGCAACAGCGGTGCGGCAAACGCCCGGACGGAGCCTTTGGGTGAGGTGCAGGGTTGCCTGCATGATCCTTCTGCTTTGTGTCCTGGCAGTTGCAGGAGCGAATGCGCAGAGTAGCGGCGGTACGGTTTCGGGTGTGGTTACCGATCCAAACGGGGCGATGATCCCCGGTGCGAAGGCAACGCTGACAGATGTGGCGACCGGAGACAAGCGCAACACCGTTTCGAACGGGACCGGACTCTTTCATTTTGCCGCTGTACCGGTCGGAACTTATACGGTCACTATCGAAGCCGCTGGATTTACCAAATACCAAGCGACCGATATCATCATCCACGGTGGGGACGATCACGTGCTTCGCGGCCTCACTCTGAAGGTGTCAGGAAGCTCTTCGGAGGTCGAAGTTACGGCTTCGGAAGCGGCAGTGATTCCGGTGGACAACGGCGCCAGCTCTACAACGATCAACGAAACCCTGGTGCAGAACCTCTCCATCACAGGGCGGGATGCGGCGGAACTGGTCAAGTTCATGCCGGGTATGGGGATGAATACGGGTCTTTCCCAAACCAGCTACTCCAGCTTAACGACCGCGACCAATACCGGGCCAATCGGGGCCTTCTCAGCGAGCGGTACACAGCCCTATGGCGGCATGCAGATGACGCTGGATGGCGCGAGTCTTGTGGATGTCGGCAACCAGGGAACGCAAATCGCCAATGTCAATCAGGATACGACGAAGGAATTCACTTACCTCAATGCCGCATTTGGGGCGGATACGCCGCGCGGTCCAACGATTATCCAGATTACGAGCAAGGGCGGCGGCAAGAGCTTCCACGGAGACGCGTATGTTTACGCGCGCAACTGGCAGGCGAACGCCAACGACGCCTACTTCCGCGAGCAGAATCTCACCAGGCCATCCGAGCACCAAACGTACGCGGGCGGCACGGTGGGCGGGCCGATCATCATCCCCGGAACCCGATTCAATGCCAACCGGGATAAGCTTTTCTTCTTTGGCGGCTACGAAAAAATGCTGCAGAACCCATTTCCTACGCTGCATGAGCTGGTAACCCCGACGACGGATATGATCAACGGAAACTTCAGCCCGGCTGTGCTGAATGCTTTTGTCAGTTCTTCGGCGGGGAACAGCTGGTGGCCGACTTTGCAGGCGCCCTGCGCAAACGCGGCGGGATGGACTGGCTATTGCCCCTCGGGCGGGACGAATCCGTTTCCGGACGGGATGATTCCCAGCGACGCTATCGATCCCGATGGCAAGGCATTGTTGACGTACCTGAACAAGATCAACACGCCAAACGTCGATCCGGCAACGCACCACGGCTACAACTACACCTATCTGGACAATGCACCGGTCAATCGCTGGGAGATACGGGTGCGTGGGGACTACAACCCAACGGCGAACGATCTCTTCTCGGTCGTCTATACGAAGCAGAACGAAGCCGACATCAACAACTTTGGAATCTGGTGGGAGCCGGGCATGGCCGGGCGCTCTCCCTCGCCTTTGAATGCGACTACACTTGCCAATCTCTGGACGGTCAACTATACGAAGGTGCTGAGCCCGACGATGACCAACCAGACCGGCTACTTCCACACGTATTTCACCTTTCCGCCGGCATTCCAGGATCCCACTGCCGCCGATGCTGCCACTGCCGGGTACACTACGGCGGCGCCCTTCGGCGTTCCTGCGACCCAGAGCTTTGCCCAAGTACCGAATCTCATCAGCTGGGGATGCAATCTAGGCGGCAGCAATGGCTGCTTCGCGGGAATTTATGTTCCGCCGATGATCAAGGGATTCAACAATGCCTATGGAAACATCAAGAAGATCGACGCGCTGCAGGACAATCTGACCAAGATCCTCGGTCGGCACAGCCTCAAGGCTGGAGTCTTCTGGAGCAAGAATTTCCAGACACAGACCACAGGCTACGGCAACTGGACGCAGGGCGCGATCGAGTATGACCAATGGGGCTACTACACTACGAACAACCCTTACGCGGATATCCTTTTGGGACATACCGACGGCATCTCTCAGTATGCGTCTGCGCCAGTTCACAACATGGCTTACTACGAGTGGGCAATCTATGCGCAGGATCAGTGGCATGTCACCAACAAGCTGACGCTGAACTACGGCCTGCGGCTGGATCACGATGGCAACTGGGCTCCGACCAGCGGTCCAGGAATCGCTGTGTGGAATCCCTCGACTTATGACAACACTTCGAGTGCACCAGCATGGACCGGCATGCAGTGGCACCAGACAAACTCGAAGATCCCTCAGTCCGGGTTCGTGACCAAGATGGTCAATCTCGATCCTCGTGTGGGCTTTGCCTACGACACCCATGGAGACGGCAAGATCGTCATTCGCGGCGGATTTGGCCTCTATCGCTGGCAGTTCTCCGAGGGCGATATCGATGCGGGGCTGAATCCAGGCTTGAATGTTCAGAGCATCGTCACGCCCTCTACGACGTCGACAGCGCAGCTCGGTACGTTTTCCAACAGCACATCTGGCTCATGGTGCGCGCTGACCTACACCTGCCCGACGGGTGTGCAGGCGATGACGATGGGCGAGGACAAGTCTCCCTACACAATGAACTGGGACGCGATGGTGGATACGGCGCTACCCGGCAAGATGGTTTTTGAACTGCAATACATCGGCAACCACACGGACAATGCCCTTCTCGGCGGTAATGGGTCGACCGCAACTTTCAACTCCAATATCAACAAGATTCCTGTTGGCGGTCTCTACGGCACCAGCACCCTGACAGGAGTCAACACCTGGAAGACGACCTGCGCCACCGGAACGGCTAACTGCGCTGTTCCCGCCTCGAGCCTGTATGGCGGGTATGTGCCTTTAGCAAACTACGGAACGCTCTACGAGGTTAAGCATGGCAGCTATTCCAACTACAATGGAATGGTTATTGCATTACAAAAGCAGACTGGCAGAGCGACCTTCCTGGCAAACTACACTTGGAGCAAGGTACTGGGCATTCGCGACGGCCAGTCCGACAACGGGAATGGAGACGGTGCTGTCATCGACGGATTTAACTTGCGAAATAACTACGGTCCGCTATCGTATGACCACTCGCATATCTTTAACCTTGCCTACTACATCAATCTACCTGGACTGAGAAATCAGAACCGCCTGCTCAAGCAACTGACCAACGGCTGGAACCTCTCGGGCGATGTGCAGCGCCAAAGCGGCGCTCCGCTGCAGCCGAATACCGGCGGCAATCTCAATGCAACATGGACCAATACCAGCGCAGCCTTTCTGCTTGGAACGAATGGCCAGCAGTTGCAGCCTTATCTTGTCTGCAACCCCAAGCACGGCGGCGGCAAGTATTTCAACCCTGCCTGCTTTCAAACCCCAACGACTCTGGGTGTCAACGGTCCTACCGTCTGGCCCTACATCAAGGCACCTGCATACTTCATCGCGGATGTGACTGCTTCTCGTACCTTCAAGATTACCGAGAGCCAGAAGATCGAGTTCCGAGCGGCCGGCTTCAACTTCCTCAACCATCCCAATGAGGAGTTCCATGACACTACCGATGACAAACTTGCAATGAGCTGCGTTACGGGGACCACGGGAGGCTGCCCTGGCGGCGGCGTCAACACCAACACCGTCACAACCGGAACACCTGCTTACAACCGTGGTCGTCGGGTCATAGAAGCCGCTCTGAAGTATTACTTCTAGAGCCGGTCTCGTATATATGTTCGCGGCTTTAGCCTTGCCAAAATGCTCTCAATATCTAAAACGAGAACCGCTTTAGATATTGAGGGCAAGTTTTGGAGAGATTTTTCCTCGGAGAGATGGGTCGGATGATCGGAGAGCGTCACGACCATAGTTGTGAACGGGTCATGAATGCGAAACGAATATAGCTCTCCTGGTTCTCTCAAACTTCGGGAAATGGTGCCCGTGCTTACAGCACGGGCACCAAGTACGCAGCAATGATGAAGTCCGCCGACTCTGGGCATGGAAATGACTCTTCGGTCCTCGTGAGGATTCATGTCCACCCAGCGTCCAATCGGCACTTTCTTGCTTTAAGCCATATATGTTCGGTCGCAGTGATGGTAGGCGACATACACCTTCATCAACCGTCGAAGGTGCCATTGATTGAGAACAATGACTTAATCAAGCAAGTCTCTTCTACACTTACCAACTCAGCGACACCATTCTGTCAGGGACTCCGGAAGCCGGTTGCCCAAAGTCTCGACAGTATTGATGATTTATTTATTGAAGTTACTCACGCGGTCGAAAATCAGATGCTTCGAAGAAGAATCGCAGCGAAATATTCCGCGCAATTGTCGCTTGCTCCACATGCGGCTCGGATGGTGGTTGTTACCCCAGTGCAAGACTCGCCGCTGATCATGCGTAAGATAAATTATTGATTATAAGTTTGTTATTCCGCTTTCCACCCACACATCTGTTTTTCCTCGACCTTCCCGAACTGAGGTAGTGTGAAAATACATCGCCTCGGGAAGCTTCTATGGCATGGTGAGCGATCCGTGGGCGTGTTTTTATGGCGAATCAGTTAACCAGTACGCAACGTAGGCGACTGGCACAGTTTGAAGATGAGGACGCACTCACATGGGCCATCGTCGAACTGGTCAATCAATACGGACGCTACAACGACCACCTATCGCGGTGTTGTAACTAGATGCAAGCGGGCAGTCAAGGACCGGATAGGACACATCTAACGTTGCGAGGAACTAAAGGTAGCGGAGAGACAGAGTCGGCGTCTACGTTGTGGTTCAGCGACGGCTCGTGCGTGCGGCTGAGGTCTAAGCACAGATATTTTGTCTGGAGTTGTGAATTCGCCAGAGCATACACATACAAAGGAAGAATGTGCGTCTGCTCAACCTGATACCTCTCCGAAACTTCATCCCGGCAACAAAAACTGGGTGTTCCTAGAGGGAACACCCAGTGCCGTAGAATTGCCTGCCTTCCTCTAGTTCATTGCTACTGCAGAGTTACCTGTACTACGGTTCCGTGGGTTACACCGCTTGAGGTTCCGAGTATCTGAACCGAGGTCTGTCCGGTGATCAGTTCTTGAACTACAGGAGAGGTTGCGCTGGAGTTGTGTGAGTCGCCGGTGTAGACAGCGGTGAGGCTGTCCAGGCCAACGGGCAGGTTTGAGACAGAGAGCGAAGCGGTGCCATTGGTGAGCGGAACAGCCGTTCCGAGCGCTGTGGAGCCGTTGTAGAAGGTGACAGTACCGCCCAGTTTCGAGTGCTTGCTTGTGGCTGTCGCCGTCAGGCTGACTGCTGTGCCGCTGGCGGCTTTGGTTGCGGAGCTCGCCAGGGTCACGGTTGCGGTTGTAAAGCCGGTTCCGCCGCATCCGTTCAGCGTACCCAACAGCGCGATCATGCCAACGAGGCTGCAGTACAGCGACTTGCGCCGACGGAAGGCCGGGAAGATCAGTACGCAGGAGAGGGCGACTCCGCCAGCGACCCAGCCGTTGAACTGGCTGTGAGGTGACAGGCTTGCCGTTGCGCCATTGAGTCCATTGGTTTGTATCGTGATCGTTGAGCTGCCACCGGCGGCGATGGTGGTAGGCGAAGCGGTTACAGTGAAGCCGCCTGGGAGCGGCGTACCGCTGGCCAGAGCCACAGTTCCAGAGAAGCCGTAAAGCGACGGTACGGTGACAGAAAGAGTACCTGCGCCTCCCGCAGTGATGGTCAGGGCCGAGGTTGGGCTTTCCAGAGTGAAGTCGGAGGCCTGGATGACAACGGTTCTGGTTGCAGTTGCGGTCGAATAGCTAGCGGTATCGACCGGGGTGAAGGTGGCGGTGAGTGAGTAGGTGCCAGCGGTGAGAGTGCTGACAGTAGTAACTGCTACAGCAGCCGAGCTACCTGCCTGCGCCGTGTAGGTGAAAGCACCGGCGATGTTGCCGCTGGTTGCCGCGTTGAGAACGTTGCTTCCAAGGGCGATTCCCGATCCCCAAGGCGAGGCAGGCGACCAGAGGATGATCGGAGTCGCTTTCACTCCCGATCCCTTTACATATACGCCAGCCGAGGAGGACGCGCCGTAGGAAGAGTCGCCGGAGTAGACTCCCTGCAACTCTTCCTGGGTTGTGTTAGGACCTGCTACGGCCACGTTGGTCAACTTGGCGTTCGCCTGGGTAACGTTGAGCAGCAGGGCTAGGCTTTGTTGCGTGCCGTCGCCACCATTGATGTCAGCGCTGACGATGTCGGCTGTGCCGTCCCCATTCAGATCGGCAAGGGTGACAGCAAAACCGTGACCCTGGCCGGTGGCGTAATCCGTCTCGGCGCCGAAGGTTCCGTCGCCATTGCCTTTGAGTAAGCCAACGCCGGTCTGAGGATAGAAGAATCCAGCGACTACATCGGGTTTGCCATCGCCATCTACATCACCCACGGCGAGGGTTGCCGCATATCCGTTGAGCGGGTAGGAGATGCCATCCTTGAAAGTACCGTCGCCATTGCCCAGCAGCACGACGAGCTTCGTGTCACCATAGTCGGAGACAAGCAGGTCCAGCTTACCGTCGCCATTGACGTCGGCTACTGAAATCCATTGTGGATCCGGCGCATTGGCGTTTGCAGTAGCGGTGAATGTTCCGTCGCCGTTGTTGAGGAAGACGCCGATGGTACCGTCCGAGGCGTTGGCTTCGACGATATCGGCAGCGCCGTCACCGTTGAAGTCGCCGCCGGCGATTGCGTATGGCGAGAAGGGGCTTGAGTTGATCGTATAGTTAACCGGCGTCTGGAATGTGCCATCTCCGTTGCCGAAGGCTACGCTGAACTGGTTGGGGTAGTACTGCAGCGATGCGATGTCGAGAATACCATCGCGGTTATAGTCGGCGACCACCGTGGCTTCGGAGTATCCGGGTATGGTCAGGGCAATCTGCGGCTGGAAGGTGCCGTCGCCGTTGCCGAGGAAGACATTGATGACGCCTTCATTGAATGAGCTGTCATATTGGCAAGTGACCGCGATGTCGAGGATGCCATCGTTGTTGAAGTCCCCTGTGTTGATGACGGCTGCGAAGATACCCGTCGGGTAGGTTACCGGAGTCTTGAATGTGCCGTCACCGTTGCCGATCAGCACGCTCATCGTGCCGCTGCTGAAGGAAGCGTTCGGGGTGGCTATATCCGGAATGCCGTCGCCGTTGAAGTCCGCAACGACGGAGGCTCCCGGGGTTGCCCCGGTAGGATCTCCGGCTGTGTAGTAGGCCGGAGTGAGGAAGGTGTGAAGCGCGTTCTTGGAGTCGATGCTGGCCGTGCCTAAATCGGCGACGACCGAGGTCTCGACGAAATTGACGGATGCGGTGGGAGCGCTGACGCCGAATGCAGTCACTGTTGCAGCGAGGTCGTAGTTCGCGGCGTTTTCTGTACTCGCTGTTGCGGCGATGGCTGTCGCCGAGGGTAGTGAGCCGGTTACGGTAACGACGACTGCCGACGAAGCTACCGGAGTGGGAGCAGCGAGGATACCGCGGTAGTTTGCCGTGATGTTGTGGCTGCTCGGAGCAAGAATCAGCTTGAGCGTGGCTGTTCCGGTGGTGTATCCCGCTGCAGCCGCGCTTCCGGCAACCTGGCTGGTGCCGAGGGATGTGGTGCCGTCGAAGAACTCAACGGTTCCGGCTGTGGCAGGAATTCCGCCCGTTGTCACTGTAGCTGTAAGCGTGACCGGCAGCCGCGCGGTGGCCGCAGCGGGAGTTGCGGTGAGAGCAATCGTATTTGCCGCTGCGGTAGCCGAGTATCCGATTGCCAATGGCTGTGATGCCGAGGTGAGGTAGTTGCCGTCTCCCGAGTAGGATGCGGTGATCGTGTTGGAGCCGGTTGCAAGAAGCGAGGCTACCGCGGAGAAGGTGGCCTTGGCGCCGGAGACTCCGGTTGAGGGAACGGTGTAGGCCGAAACCGCTGCCGTGCCGACCAGTTTGCCATTGATTGAGAAGGCAACCGTGCCGGTCGGGTTGAGCAGAAGGCTGTCGGCACTCACGATTGCAGTCAGTGTTGCCGAACCCGTGCCGACAACGTAGCTGGTGTTCGAGACCAGTTGCAGCGCGGTCGGCGCCTGGGTGATGGTGAAGGACGCGGAGGTGCTGGTCGATCCGTGATAGTTGCTGTTGCCACCGTAGGAAGCCTTCCAGGTGTATTTGCCAAGGCCGTAACCGGTGGCGCTATAGGCCGCTGTGCCGTCCGGTGAAGACTCCACTGCAGAGAGCTTGCTGCTGCCGTCGAAGAAGGTGACCGTGCCGCTTGGCGCGACCTGTCCGGCAACACCGTTGAGTGTCACGTTGCCGGTGACAATCGATCCATACGGAATGGAGGTTCCTGATACTGTGGCTTTGGTGACCGGATTTATACCCGCCAGTGCCAGGGTTATCGAGCTGCTGGCTGGGCTGACCACGATTTTTGAGCCAGTGGAGGTGCTGCTGGCAAAAGCATTATCGCCGGCGTAACGAGCTGAAAGGCTGTAGGAGCCGCCGGGCAAGGAACTGACAGTGCCGGAGAAGCTTCCATTCGTCAGGGTCACTGATCCCGCACCGATGGCTCCGGGCAGAGTGCTGTCTGTGAGCAGGGCTACTGTGCCTGTTGGGGTTCCTGTACCGGTTTTGGGGGCTACGGCCACGTTGATCGAGACGGGCGATCCGAAGGTGGCCGTCGAAGTAGCAACAGTCAGCGAAGTGCCGGTCGGCGCCAGAGCGGCGTCATTCCAGTGATTGACCAGGTTAGCAACATTGACCGAACCGAGACCGGTAGCTGAATCGTAGCCAGTGGTCGCGTCATACCCGGTGAGGGTGCCGTAGACGCCAACGGTAGTCGAGTCGCAGTTGAGCGTCCCGCCGTCGCAGGGCATCGCGTTGCTGCCTGTGGTCACGTCGTGGAAGATGCAGGAGTTAGCGACTGCGTTCCCATTTGAGGCATTGCAGGAGTTCAGGTTGCTCGTGTTGGGAGCGTCGGTTGTGCCGAACTCACCGCTGGCGAGGCGGTACAGGGTGTAGTTGGCCTGCCCCTGACGCGAACCGGTTTGCTGATTGACGAGCGCCATGATGCCGGCAAATGAGGGAGATGAGGCTGAGGTGCCTCCGACAGAGTAGAAGCCGCCTGAGTCGCAGCTATTTTGCAGGCAGACGATGTATCCGTCATGGCCGGCTGCGGTAAGGGAAACGTCGGGCAGATGGCGTTTATTGTCGCTGGTGAGACCGACTACACCTGTCTGCCAGTCTGGTGCGGGATATCCACCCGAGCAGGAGAGGATATTGTTGTTGGCGTCGAAGGTAGGGGAGAAGCATCCGCTAGCGCCGCCCGAGCCTCCGGCGATGTCCGCACTCTCATTGCCACAGACCAGTGGTGAGCAGCTTTCGTTCCAGACCTTTTCTGGTACGTAGCTCAGTGCCGAGGTGTGGGGTGCGGGAGCGGAAGAGTTCTTCGGATTCCAGTAGGTGCTGGAATCGTCGGTGAACTGGTTGCCGCCGACAGCTACGTTATAGGGCGTGGAGGCGAGACCGCTCACCTGCAGGCCCTCGTCGGCGACATAGCCGATGCTCTCACTGCCGCTCGGCCCGACGAGATCGCAGCCCGCCGAGCCGTTATCGCCCGAGGAGACCATGGCTGTAATGCCCTGTGCCGCCGCTTGCTCCCAGAGCGAATTGTAGAAATCGTTGCCGGTGCCCAACAGTGCTTCGCACAGACCGTAGCTGGTGCTCATGACCGGCGCAAGGTTGTTGTCGACGATGTACGAGGCGGAGAGATCCACGCCGTCGGTGGAGTTGGTGCTGGCGGAGACAACCAGATCGATCTGTGCAGCGGGCGCGAGGGCTGAAGAGTACTCGACGTCGAGTGTCTGCTCCAGCGTGTCGTCGTTTTGGCCCGGATCAGGCCCGTTGTTGATCTGGGTGAAGGGGAGTGTGGAAGCGTAAGGAGCGGGCAGGAAGTTGGCGCGGAAGCCAACAAGATCGTTGGAATTGATATCGCCGCGACCGACAATCGCGATTGTCTGGCCGGTTCCGTCAACACGCGAAGTGGAGGCTGTGATCAGCGGAGCTGCGTTGTAGATCGTCCAGAGGTCGCCGGGGCCGACGTAGTTGTTGCCATTGCCGGTGAAATTCGGCTTGACGGAGCCATGTCCCAGGCTTCCGGGCAGCGTGACCGCGGTCAGGGGAGACCGCTCTTTCGAACTTGAATTTGGAATCGAGGCCTTGCCTAGAATCCGCGCACTGGACTGCTTGTCGAAGTTATGCAGCGAGAGCACACCCGCTACTACCGGGGTAAGAGCTGCCGGAATCTTCGGTTCCGTGGCGTTGGCGTAGTGCTGTGCTCCGTCCACCATATAGCTGTGGATCTGGGTATGGAAGGCGCCGGAGACAGCGTCTGCTGTGCCTGAAAACTCAATCGTTCCACGTCCCTGAGCCACACGCTGTACCTGGAATCCGTGGCTGGAGAGCCAGGCTTTCAGTTTTGCGATATCAGCGTCAGAGGGGCCGTAGAGTTTGCCAAACTGGGCCGGGGTCAGCCACTTGTGGAATTGGTCTGAATGGGGATCGTGCATTGCCTGGATGGCTGACTGGAGCGCCTTTTCCTGTTCCTGACCGCGCTTGAGTACCAAGACAACCCGTTCCATCGGCAGGCTGCCTTGCACCTGGCCGCGATCATTCTGGGGTCGTGCCTGTAAGGAAACATTTCCCTTGAGCGTTACGAGCTTCTGTTCGTCAATCACATCGGGTAGCCGCGAAGCCGGTTGTTGGGCGAGAACAGCAGCAGCCGATGTGAAGAACAGGCCAACCGCCAGTAGAGTCCGGACGGATCGGGTCACAAGTGCAGAGAAATCGGGCAAGGTGTGCTCCTCTTTGGGGTTACGTCAGAATCTTGCATTGAGCCAGACTGAATAAGGGATGGGAAGAATCGAGAGAGGCGGCGTCCGTGACTTCTGTATGAGCAGAAAATACCGGGCCACCCCTGAAACCCTTACGGGCAAGAATGTATACAACTCAGCCGCACTTTCTGACTACGCGGACTTTTTGATCGGTTGAATCGAACCTAATTACCCTTACCTGCTCTGGCAATGATGGGCGGCTTCTGCTTTTATTCTAATTTTGTGACGAATTAACTCTATACTTTTCAATTAGATGATGCCATCCTTGATCGGTTGATTTCAAAGCAGAGTGGTGTTGGCCGGTGATTCCTATTCGCTTTACAACCATTGTCTGTCCTGCATAAATTGGAATATGACGAAAAGCGCAGGCCGGACGTATATATTCTCTGCTTTCGTCTTCCATACCGGAACAGGGGAACTGACTCGGGCGGGCAGGCGTTTAAGAATTCCCGACCAGGAAGCGCGGCTGCTTTCTCTGCTTCTCGAGAATCCCGGCGCAATGGTCACGCGGGATCAGTTGCGTGAGGCACTTTGGCCGGATGGCGAGGTCCTCGACTACGACCGCTCCATCAATCGTGCGGTCAGCCAACTTCGTGCAATCCTGCGCGACCACTCTTCCAAGGCCAAAGAACTGATCGAGACCCTTCCGAAACGGGGTTATCGTTTTTCCGGACCGGTCGAGGAGATGGGCTCTACAGAAGCCGATACTTCTCCGAACCGAGCGGAGACAACTACGACTCAGCAATTTCCGCACGAGAAGTCTCGGCCGACCGTCATTGATCGGGAATCTGAAGTACAGCTTGTGCCTACTGTTTCACGAGGAGTTCCAGGCGGCAGGCCCGCGCGGTGGCTCGGTTACATACTTGCAGGGGTTACCGTAGTTGCTGCTGCTGCCGGTATCTGGCTGATTTCTCGTGATCGCGCGGGAGCCAATGCGCCTATTTCACTGGGAATTGTGCCGCTGGAGTCGTCGGGAGAGGGAGCGCAGGCATTAGCGGAGGGCTTCCGCCTCAATCTCGCCGATGTTCTCTCCCAATCGCCGGAGGTCGAAACCCGCTCAGTTCATGCTTTTGATCATTTCGGCCCGGATGAGAGCCAGACCCTGCAGCGAGCCCGGCAGATGCGGATCGATGCGCTACTTTTTGGCAAATTCACTGTCTCCGGCAACATCTGCCAGCTTAGGTTGGAACTGGTTCGGAGCAAGGATGGCGTTCATCTCAGCTCGCTGCTTTACTCCGGCTCCAAGGAGGAACTGGCCTCGATCAGCGATCGCGTCGAACAAGACATTTTTGTACGGCTGCATCCAAAGGGAAAGGCTCAAGGACTTTCGCAGGGTCGCCCAGCCTCTCCCAAAGCTTATGCCGCCTATCTCAACGGCCGCCTCTACCTGCAGCAGTGGACTGACGAATCGCTGAACAAAGCTGTGGCCTCCTTTGATGAGGCACTCCGCGAAGACCCCTCTTATGCCCGAGCCGATGCCGGCATGGCCAGCGCATACTTCGTCCTGGCCCAGCACGCCGCACGTAAGCCGGATGAGGCACTTGAGCAGGCGCGCAAATTCGCCACTCAGGCCTTGGCTCTCGACCCAACCCTGGCAGAGGCTCACGCGATTCTGGGCGAGGTCATGCTGACTCGAGACTGGGACTTTATCCGTGCCGAGGAACAGTTGAACCAAGCCGTGGAACTCGATCCCAATCACGCGATCTACCATCAGTGGCTCTCCATCCTGCTTGGTGTGGAGCGAAAGTATGACCAGGCGCTTGCCGAAATCGACAAAGCTCATGCTGCCAATCCGGATTGGGCTCCCTTATATATGACGGAGATATTCCTTGCGGCGAGCGGCGGCCAGACCGCCCGGGCAGATAGAGCCGCTGATCTGCTTCTCAAAAAAATGCCAGACTGGTCTTTGGCTCACGAGCAGTACGCGCTCTCTCTATGGTCCGAGGGTAAATACCAGCAAGCAATCTCTCAGTGGCGTCAGGCCGCAGTTCTGGAGAAAAATACTGACCGTGTACTGTTAGAAGACGAAGGTGCCAATGCTCTGCGCCAGGGTGGAGTCAAAGCCTACGCTCAGCTTTGCCTCAAAGCGATTCGTTCCCATAGAGGCGTCAGCCACGAAGAGCAGGATTTCATCCCCGCCCAGTGGTACGCTTACGCTGGGGACTATGACCACGCGTTAACAGAACTGAGCGTCATGGTGCAGCAGCATTCCCCTAACGCACTGCAGATCGCCGACGATCCAGCCTACAGGCCCCTGGCGCACGACTCGCGGTTCCTCCAGTTACTTCGGCAGATTGGTGTGCCTACGACACTTTTCGTTACAGCCACGCGCTAGCCAGCTCAGGCTGTGCTCAGGCAAAGCGGAAGATCGGTGGGTCATCAGAGGCATGATAAAAGTGAATCGTAGACTTGGCCTTGTCAGCCGGTGGAAGACATTGCAGGCGGACAGGGCGATTGTCGTTCAGTGTGAGTCTTTCGAGTAGCAGCCCCTTCTGAACACCGACGGATCCCTTCTCTGCTCTCGTCAATAAGGCCGCGACCTAGGTTCATTACAGTATGGTGGTTTTTGGTTTACGGGGTTGAGGCCATCCTGCAGGCGCCGAACGTACATCAGCAATTGTTCCGGGCATCGAGCTGTTCTATGTCGATATGGCCCTGAGGCCTATGATTGACATGGCGTTGGTCCAAGCTCTAGGCTGAATTTTCAAGGAGCCCGAGGTTGCGTATTTTGCGCTACGATGACTGAGCTTTCCCTAACCCGCTCGTGTACTCGCTGCTGTTGCTGTCGCAGTCGCCACGTACAGGTGCGCGTTTAGGAGAACTGAATCAGGCTTGCAGAGTTGTTCAGAATCCACCCGCCACCATCCGGTCGGGTGGATTTTTCATTTTGGGTTTTTGCCGCAGTTATATGAAGGGTGTTCTCAGGAGGAAACATAGAAATGTCGCTGCGTATCAACGATACCGCGCCAGACTTTACCGCTGAGACCACTCAGGGCTCCATTCATTTTCACGAGTGGATTGGAGAGGGCTGGGCCGTGCTCTTCTCGCATCCCAAAGACTTCACGCCCGTATGTACAACCGAACTTGGCGTGGTTGCAGGCCTTGAGAAGGAATTTACCGCGCGCGGGGTGAAAGTAATTGGTCTCAGTGTCGACCCAGTGTCGAACCACAGCAAGTGGGCCTCGGACATTGAGGATGTGAGCGGCCATACGGTGACATATCCGCTGATCGGAGATCCTGAACTGAAGATCGCCAAGCTTTACGACATGCTTGCCGTCGATGCCGGCGATAGCTGCGAAGGCCGCACACCTGCGCTGAACGCTCCAGTTCGTACAGTCTTTGTCATCGGCCCGGATAAGCGCATCAAGTTGACCGTGTCTTATCCGATGACGACGGGGCGTAACTTCAACGAGATTCTCCGTGTGATTGACTCCATTCAACTCACTGCCAAGCATCGCGTGGCGACACCGGCAAACTGGCGTCAGGGTGAAGACGTAATCATCACCGGCGCCGTAACCAACGAAGAAGCAGACAATATCTTTCCCGGCTACAAAACGGTGAAGGCATACCTGCGCACAACCACGCAACCACAGTGATCACTAAGGTTATCTGTTTGGCCGCAAGAATCAAAAATGGCTTGCGTTGGAACACTATGAGAAATGAGCAAATCGAAGGACAGCTTGGCTCTTCTCTGCTGGAGCGAATCGGCAATACACCGCTGGTTCGCCTCGACGGACTCGTTGAAGGCCTTGAAGGCATCACGCTACTCGGCAAAGCGGAATGGGCCAATCCAGGTGGCAGTGTGAAGGATCGCGCAGCCGCGTCCATGGTGCGTGCGGCGCAGGCGAATGGTTCCCTGAGGGCGGGCAAGACACTACTGGATGCGACCAGTGGCAATACCGGAATTGCCTACGCCATGCTGGGCGCGGCGCTTGGGTTTCCGGTGCTGCTGGCGATGCCTTCGAACGTCTCAGCTGAGCGCAAGCGCATCCTTCGAGCGTACGGCGCGCAGGTGGAGTGGACCAATCCGGATCACGGATCGGATGGCGCGATCCGCAGAGCGCGAGAGCTTGCGGCAAACGAGCCAGAGCGTTTCTGCTACATGGACCAATACTCCAACAATGCCAACTGGAAGGCGCACTATGAGACCACCGGGCCGGAGATCTGGCAGCAGACGTTGGGCAAAGTGACGCATTTTGTTGCGGGTCTGGGCACGAGTGGCACTTTCATGGGCACGGTCAGGCGGTTAAGAGAATTGAACCCGTCGCTGCAGGCCATCAGCATGCATCCAGACTCACCCTTCCACGGGTTGGAAGGGCTGAAGCACATGGGGACAGCAATCGTTCCATCTATTTACGATCCGCAACTGGCCGACAGAAAGATCGAAGTTGAGACGGAAGCGGCGTATGCAATGGCCAAGCAGCTGGCGCGTGAGGAAGGAATACTGGTAGGCATATCTGCCGCAGCTGCGGTTGTGGCCAGCGTTCGAGTTGCCAGAGAAGAGGCGGCGGCCGGACGTTGCGCAACGATTGTGACAGTGCTGTGCGATTCGGCAGACAAGTACTTAAGCGAGCGGTTTTGGGAGGAGGATTGAGCATATTGCGAATAGCCCGAGCTGTGTATGATTCGATCCGCGGTCATGGGGAAGAAATTTATCCCCATGAGTGTTGTGGTGCGCTACTTGGTCAATCCACTCCGGATGGATGGCGGGTGACGGGAGCTATACGGGCAGGAAATACCCGGACTGATTCGGCTCACAATCGATATAACATCGCTCCGCTGGAATTGGTTCAGATTGAACGCGAGGCGCGGCGTCAGGGTCTCGACATTGCCGGTTTTTATCACTCCCATCCGGATCACCCGGCACAGTGGTCAACTACCGATTTTGCGGAGGCGCATTGGCTTGGGTGTTCGTATGTAATTACGGAAGTCGCTCAGGGCAAGGCTGCCGTCACAAACTCGTTCTTACTGACTGGTCGCATGGAAGAAGACAAGGAATTTGTACAAGAGTCAATTCTGTTCGAGGATTGGTTGGACTTTGACTGACGGCAGAGCTTCTGTGCCTATCAAGATGGAAGAAACGGAACTGCAAACGAGGAATAGTATCGATGCAAATCTTTATCCCGACACCGTTGCGTGCTTATGCGGATTGCAAAGATGCCGTAGACGCAAATGTAGCCACCATCGCAGAAGCGCTCGACGCGTTGACGCAGGCCTATCCCGCACTGCGCAAGCATCTCTTTACAGAAGAAGGAAAGCTGCGGGCTTTTGTGAATCTGTATTTGAACGACGAGGACGTACGGTATTTACCCGCGAAGGAGCAAACCGCGGTCTCCGCCAGTGACACGCTCTCTATCATTCCCTCCATTGCCGGAGGCTCACGCTGCCTTGGATAGCCTGGGAGTGTGCTAACATAGCGATGTGACTGTTTCTCTCTCCATGAACGCCCAGACTTGTTGTTGCGCGGTGATGTGTCCCGTGCAAACAGTTTCTGGCGTGAGGAAATGGTTGAATTAAGGCAGCTTACAAGCCACCAGCCTCTTTTGAACCCACCGCCAGGATTGAACTGGCAGGTGGGTTTTTCATTTTGGGCTAGATTGGGCGCAAGAGAAGGCACCCGGCAGCCGACTAAAAAATGCAGTCCAGGGAGAAAACAGTGAGTGTTCCTGAAATTCGTGTCGAAGAACTGAAGCAAAGGCTCGATGCCGGGGAAAATCTTTTCCTTCTCGATGTACGCGACGAGTTCGAGTACGAGATTTCGAACATCGGGGGGCAATTGATCCCACTGCCGGAATTGGCGAAGCGGATGAACGAGTTGGATGTGAACCAGAAAATTGTCGCCGTTTGCAAGATGGGCTCTCGCAGCATCAAAGCGGCACAGGTGCTGCACAAAGCTGGATTCAACCATGTCTGGAGCCTGACCGGCGGCATTCATGCCTGGTCGGATCGAGTGGACCATAGCGTACGGAAATACTAACTGTCTCCCGGTGCACATCCGATGCACTCCGGAAACGCCTGCTCCCTCTTGCATGTTTGCAGAGTCTGAGTGAGGCGGCTACAATTTTCCTGTTATTGCACCTAAAGGAGACCTACTGTGGCAGAAGAAGTCGGCCGCGCATCGCTTCGTGAAGAAGCAGCATTTCAACTTGCGAATGTTACCAAGACCCCTCCCCAGTTTGGGGCTATTACGCCACGATGGCTGGTACGGTTGCTAGATTGGAAGCCACTGGAAGCAGGCACATTACGCGTTAACAAGGTAGATGAAGGCAAAGCGATCGAGTCGGTATGCGCTCATGAAGATGAGTCGCCGCTGGCACCAACTTACGTAGATTATGTCGTCAATCCCAGGGAATACCGGCTAAGCAGCATCAACGCTGTGTTAAATGTCCACACGCGCGTCTCCGATCTACTCAGCAACCCTTACGACCAGGTCCGGGAGCCGTTGCGTCTGCTGGTTGAGAGCGTGAAAGAAAAGCAGGAGAGCGAGTTGATCAACAACGCCGAATATGGGTTGCTGCACAACGTGGCCGACTCGCAAAAG